>Ga0114920_10000450_pt1 | contig 17891 bp, 13 predicted proteins | sample ChitaG_FD_88683 | JGI IMG/M metagenome (GOLD analysis project Ga0114920, IMG submission 88683) | Deep subsurface microbial communities from South Pacific Ocean to uncover new lineages of life (NeLLi) - Chile_00310 metaG | ecosystem: Environmental > Aquatic > Marine > Oceanic > Sediment ... | reverse complement strand
CCATGAGCGTGCGTTTTGGACGGTGAGACGTGGATAACTCCCAATAAGTGAGGCGTAACCCCACAGTAAGATGGTATTCGAACATACAAATCAATTTGAGCCTCTTCGTCTGGCATCATGGTTACTCAAATTGTCGAAAAAGATCGGGACACAATAGGGCGTTTTGTTGACCGGCGTGGTCAACTACAATAATGGTCTTCCTCTACACGATGCTCAGATTGGATCTATCTGGCACGTGTGTTACACTCGCTGTGAATTTGAATTCGCTTTCTTCGTCTAGGGAGGGACACTCCACGTGTAGGATATCATGAGGAGGACACAATTGCTCCGCCTCAGTAAACATAGACCATCATATATGCAGGTGGTAGAAGAAATTGCTAATATTGTGAAGGACGGGCAGACACTTTTCTTTGTCGGTTCGGGTATCTCAAATGATCCACCATCAAGGTTACCTACCGGAGACGAGTTAAAGACCTGGCTAGTAGAGGCCTTTTCTCAGGCCGAGCCTCAAAAAGTTGGGGTGAACCTACTCGAAGCTAGCCGTAAACTAGGGCTAGAAGAGGTGTGTCAGATTATTTACGATCGCCTCGGGGATGAATTATTAGAAAAGATGAGCACAGTATTAGCTGATGATAGGGTACCCGCCAACAAAATACACAGATTCCTTGCTAAAGCTCTAGAACGAGGAAACGTAATTGCTACGACTAACTATGATAGCTTGATCGAGAAGGCATGCCGTGAAAAGATAGAGCGCCTCTACATCGAAGATGCCGAATTCGATTCTCTCCTTAAGGACAGCATTGGAAAACAGGAGTTCTGGTTCTCCGGATATATTTTTAAACTCCATGGGAGTTTCAGAGACGTATGGTCACCTGACCGAAAAACCATTGGCAGCGTTGTTACTATTCTAAGTCGCGTTGGGAAATTGCACCCCGCCAAGAAAGAGCTACTGAGGCTTCCTTTTCAGGAATACAATGTAGTATTTCTGGGGTACAGTGCCAAAGATGTCGACATATATCCTGAGTTAATAGCTGAGGAGACCGTATTACCTCGAAAGGTCTTCTGGATTCGGCACTCCGAACGTGAGATTCATCTGCTAGCCAAGGAAGGATTGCTACACGAAAGACGCGGGCAGGAGCGCAGGGGCGAGTTAAAAAGAGATTGGGAAACATTTAATTCAGATACTATCCTTGTCAAGGCCGCAGAGCCGCATGGTAGGGATGGCGCAATTAAAATGATTTGTCCGACCCGTGAATTCATCGTAGATTTGGCGGACAGGTTAAATGAACAGGAAAATTCGTCTTTTTGGAGTCTTGCTGAGGATGGATCCCACGGTATAGGCGATTCACGGGAGCAGGCAGCTAAATCTAAAAGCTTGCTAATGGAGTGGGCAAGATGCGTTGACGAGTGCACCAGGCATTCAATGTTGGCAGAATTGGCAATCGCAACCAGGCAATGGAGCCTAGCTATAGAACTTCTCAATAGAGCCAAAGGCGAAGCAAAGCCTGATTTGGCTCCTGATATAGAAAGGCGTCTAGGTTGGAGTCACTATCAACGGAGTCAAAAAGATGACGCTGCAAAATCCAAGGAGCTATATAACTCTTGTCTCCGGGGATACGAAAAGCGAGGAGACAGATTTAATGAGGCGAGGATATGCAGTTCATTGGGTCTCTTGTTTAATCGGAGAATGAACGATTTGGATGCCGCCCTCTCACATTCGCATAAGGCATGGGAAATATTCAAATCTCAATTTCCTAACTATCCACCGGAAATCGATGGTAATGAGCCCAAGATAGATGAGGTAGTTGACAAGGCACAAGCACTAGCCGAGTGGGCACTCAAGTTAGCTGTGGGCAAGTGCACTTACGAAAGGAATCTATTGGACAGCCTGAGCGCAGCATGGCATAACATCGGACATGTTCACCTGAGACAAAGTAAGGATCCAGCTAGTGTAATTCAGACACTTGGCTACCGAAAGGCCATTAGCGCGCCTTTGGGAGCCGCGGAGGTGTGCCTACTGTATAAAGCTCTAGGTTTTACCATGGCTAGCAAGAAACTGATGGATGAAATCGGAGATGTGCGTGGCATGATCCAAGCAGATCACATCATAGGGCTAACTTATACGCGGTTGGGACGGGCTGAGGAAGCTATCCTGCTGCACGAAAAATGCTGCCACAAGGCTGCTCTCCTTGGCTGGTCCCACGAGTATGCCCAGGCCTGCCGCAACTTAGGGGTGGCCTTCGCCTATAGGAACGAACGGCGCAAAGCTGCCGTGTATTTGTGGAAAGCAATAATGGCATGGGGTGGTCTGCGGGGAGGCGAAGGCAGATGGCAAGACATTAAGTCTGCCGTGGCTGTTCTTGTTCGGATTTACCTTTGATGTTGCCACATAAATAGAATCCCTCGAGGCTGTATTCATACGTGTGGGTTGATTAAGAACGCACCAAGGGGTAGCATATGACCTGACCGCCCTGGGAATACCACTATTTAGACCGGCGGCGGGTAGACTTTAAGCGTGGTTCGAATCTTAACTGTTCCGCACAATGCGTAGGAGGCTGAGCGGTGAGAAAAGGGAAGACAATGGGTAAAATCTTTGCGGTGGCAATGGTATGTTTGATGATTGTTGCCTTGCTGGCAGCAGCGCTCCCTCTGGGTGTGACCAAAGTTGAAGCCTCCCCAGCAACTACGATCTATGTCCCGGACGACTACACAACGATTCAAGCAGCGGTGGATGCTGCCAGCCCGGGCGATACCCCGTACTGCATAAATGGAGATAATGACAATTATCCATTAGTGGAGCCTTTTGAGAATTACTCCATTGGTGGAGGTGGTTCAGGGACGGAAGAAGACCCATACAAAATATATGATGTATATGACCTTCAGGCGATGAATGACGACCTAACGGCTTACTACGAGTTAGCTAATGATATTGATGCCACCGAAACCAAGGATTGGAATGATGGGGAAGGATTTCTTCCAATTGGGCAGACTGGTCCTTTTCAAGGTCATTTTGATGGAAAAGGTCATAAAATCAAAAATTTATATGTAAATGCGGAGGGAAAATTCCCCGAAGGAGATATCAGAAACAATCACGGGTTATTTACTGAACTTGGTAGTAGTGCAGTGGTCAAGAATGTTGGCCTAGAGGATATTTTTATCCATCACGGTTGGGAGACTGGATTTGCTCATTACCATATGAAAAGCGGAGCAATTGCTGGTCTTTCCAGTGGTTCAATTTCTTGTTGCTGGGCTACCGGAGAAATTCAAGAGTGGGGAACAAGCACTCCTCCCGGTAGTGCCCACAATTGTGCCGGAGGCTTAGTTGGTGAGAATAGCGGGAATATTTGCAACAGTTTTGCTCAAGGAATAGTTCGGGCTGCTGGTGGTGGTAACCAGGGTGGAGGAATAACTGGTGTAAATAAAGTAGATGGGCATATTTGTTGTTGCTATGCCGCTTGTAGTGTTGATGCCTATCCTTCAGAGGGTGGGATTTCTGGCATTAACGAAGGGACTGTTGAAAAATCCTACTGGAATATAGATTTAACCCCAAAGTCGGCTGGTGGGATAGGTAAAATTACTTTACAAATGAAATTAAAAGTTACCTATGTTGATTGGGATTTTGAAAATATCTGGGATATTGTAGGAAATGAAACTTATCCCCTCCTAAGAGTGTTTGAAGTTAGTCCGGGCGTCACCCCACCCACTTTTAGTGGTTCAGGAACAGAATTATCACCCTATCTTATATATAATGTTGTAGACCTTCAGAACGTAGTAGGCGATTTAGAGGCTTGGTATGAGTTACCAAACGACATTGATGCTGAAGAGACAGAAAATTGGAATGATGGGCAAGGGTTTATTCCTATTGGTCAGACTGGAGCTTTTCAAGGTCATCTTGATGGAAGAGGTCATAAGATTAAGAAGCTCTATATAAATCTAGATGCACATGAAAGAAGATTTCCTGAAGGGGATATTAGAAACAATCAAGGTTTATTTAATGAACTTGGGGAGAATGCCGAGGTTAAGAATCTTGGCTTGGAAGATGTTTATATAAACCGGGAAGCTGGGACTGGTTTTGCAATACGTACTGAAAGGGCTGGAGCAATTGCTGGCATTTCAAAAGGTTCAATTTCTTGCTGTTGGGCTACTGGGGAAATTAGAGTCCATGGCACTAGCACTCCCCCTGGCAGTGCATATAATTACGCCGGAGGATTAGTAAGTGAGAACCATGGAGGTATTTTCAATAGTTTCACCCAAGGAACAGTTAGTGTTTATGGTGGTAGTGATAGAGCAGGAGGTATAGTTGGAACAAATGGAGCAGATGGACACATCTGTTGTTGTTATGCTACTTGTAAGGTTGACGTATACCCATACGATGTAGGTGGGATTTCCTATTGTAATGAAGGTCTTATTGAAAAATCTTATTGGAATATAGACTTAACTCCAAAGTCGGAAGGTGGAGAAGGTAAAACCACTGGTCAGATGAAAAGTAAAGCTACCTATGTTGATTGGGACTTTGATACTATCTGGGATATTGAAGAGGGCGTAACTTGTCCTTTCTTGAGAGTGTTTCAAGTTGGGCCTGACACCACCCCACCTACAGTAGTTAGCACATCCCCCGGGGATGGCGCTACTGATGTGGCTATTGATACAGTGGTGACGGCTACCTTCAATGAGGCTATGGATAGCTCTACGATAACTACCGAGAGCTTTACTCTAGCTGGCAGCGAAGTTTCAGGAACGGTGACATATGACAGCGACAATTATACTGCTACTTTCACCCCTGATGGTAACTTGGATTACGACCATGAGTATACCGCCACCCTTACCACCGCTATTGCCGATCAAGCTGGTAATCCACTGGCAGAACCCTATACTTGGAGTTTTACTACCGAGTCAGCCCCGGCTGCTAAACCTGTTATCACTTCTCCTTTGAAGATAACTCCGGAGAAAGATACTTACTATGTAGATGATACCTTAACTGCTAAATTTACGATAAAAAATGAGGGGGACGCATCTATCACTTTTGATATACTCACTGTAGGGGGAAGATTAAATGGTGGGTGCCCAACTGCAGGTTGTCCTGATTTTACTCATCAGTCTGTCACACTTCAGCCTGACGAATCATACGAATACCAGGGCTCTTTAGCGCTGACTGAATCTGGTAACCATCATTTCTTCTGTGCTTATCACACGAAAGAGCATATGCCGGGTGAAGATGAGAACAATTGGAATACAAACATCGATGTCGAAGTTGACGGGCAAATTATAGAAGATGATAACGAGGCTAGAAGGTATAGAGAAAAAGATATCACAGTTCTTGAAGAAACGTATATTGAGCCTGTGTTAGGCCCTGCATCGTGGGAAAGGATAAGCGGGCCTTGGGAGGAAGAAACCGATCCTTACGGAGATTTCAGTGCCGCATTAACTAAACCAATTGCCGTCGACCCAAGCAATCCTCAAATAGTATATGTAGGCAGCGATAAAGGAGGTGGCCTCTATAAATCAATAGATGGAGGGAATAGCTGGAATAGCATAAACGATGGGCTACCTCATCTGAATTGGCCTCTTTCCTCAAAGTACTGGTCCATTTCTGCAATCGCAATCGCTCCTTCTAATCCTGATATAGTCTATGTTGGCACAACAGACGTTAACCCATATCATTCCTGGGTTCCTCATGGTATGGGGATTTACAAATCAGTTAATGGTGTCGCATCATGGACACCGGCAAACGGTATTGACGGTGAACAATTTCCCAAACATCCTATTTCCTCAATGGTTGTTGATCCTACAAATGTTGACACAGTTTATGTTGGCACAATCGCTGGGGGCATTTGGCAGACAACGGATGGAGGAGAGAATTGGATACAAATTTGGAGTCCGATTGGAGAGCTATGTTTCGAAGTCAATGATCTGGCTATATCTTCTGCTAATCCAAATATCATTTTTGCCGCCGTCTACAATTACGTGCCCTATAGCGGCACTATTCCCTCTGGCATTGTTTTCCGCGGTGGTCTCCATAGCCTTGAGAGGATCGAGGATGGTAGTTACGATTCCGAAAAGATATTTGAAAACCGTGTGGATGACATAGTGGTTGATAATATGAATCCTGGTATGGTCTATATCGCAACGTGTGGATATGAGGTCTACAAATCCACGGATGGAGGTGGTGAATGGGTTGATGCTAATGGCATTGGTGGAGAAGATCCTTTACCTCATATATACACTGACAATTCCTTTATGAAGCCGCGCTATTCACTAGCCTTAGATCCTGATCATCCAAATGCAATCTACGCTGCAAGTGCGTGGGGCTACCATGCATGTGGCATCTATCTATCGCCTAACTCTGGTAACAACTGGTTTCCCATTGGTCTACAAGATGAGCATGTTGAGGAGACAGTTCTAGCCGCTGATTCAGATCATCGTATTCTTTATGCAGTGACAATAGATGGCCTCTTTAAACTCGATTTTTCTAACTCGGTAATTATAGTTCAAGAGTACAGCCCAATTGAAATTCGAGTTTACGACTCGCAGGGGCGAGTTACGGGGTTGGTAAATGGAGAGGCAAAGAGTGAGATACCGAAATCAGTGTATTGTAATGGAACGATTACAATCTTCTCTTCAGTAAAGGCCTATCACTATGAACTAATAGGCACAGGTGAAGGAACCTATGGACTCGAAATAACCTCTGTGGTAAATGGAGAACCACCACCTTCACTGCCACTGATATTCCTACGTTATCTGGATCAACGCACCAATATACTATTGATTGGGATGCTCTTTCTCAAGGCGAGGAAGGGGTTATGGTCCAAGTAGATTCTGATGGCGATGGCACGTTTGAAAAAACTATTACCGCTGACCATGAGCTTACTCACGACGAATTCATGTTGCAAACGGCTACGACCATAGACTTCGACCCAGACACACTTAACCTTGCGAGCAAAGGGAAGTTCGTTACAGTTTACATCGAGCTTCCGCTGGGTTATGACGTAGGTGAAATCGATGTTTTCAACATCATGTTGAACAGCACAGTTCCAGCCTTTGCAAAGCCAACTGAAGTAGGTGACTACGACAGTGATGGCATCTCAGACCTAATGGTCAAGTTCGACAGAACTGCCGTACAAGAGATACTCACTCCAGGGGATCAAGTAGAGATTACCATAAGTGGGGAAGTGGCCGGAATTACCTTTGAAGGCAGCGATATCATCAGGGTAATAAATAAGTGATTTACTAATAGCACACCCGCCTTTTTATTTGGTAGGTAACAAACGTTCATAAAGTGCAGATGAGGTCACATTAGCTTGTTTTGTTACCTCACCACACAATCTGGCGAATTGTTACGCTTTCTTCAGCCAAGAGCCAAACCCCTTCTCAAAAGTTGTCCTATAGTGTCTTCTTTTCATACTTGCTTCAAATTCCCTCGACCTTGAAAAAGAGCCAGCCGTAGCCAAAGAAAAGGCAATCACAGCAAGCTAGAAAGTAATCACAGCAAGAGATTTTTCAGGGCTAATAGTTTGATATAGCCCCTTCCTGCCACTAATCGCCTGCTCCCCCCGTTCTTTGGGATTTCATAGGCTAGATGATATAATGGCCATATGAAGCCTGAACAACCATTTCTTGGCCCAGTGGGCCGTTGTATCTACTGTGGAGCCACCGATGTTCAGCTTGGCAAGGAACACACACTACCCAGGTGCCTTGGTGGTGGTGGCACGTTGGTATTGCAGAAGGCTAGTTGTCACCCATGTGGGGCAATAACCTCCCGGTTTGAGCGACATGTTTCTAGGGAACTTTTGTCTGCTGTGCGGGCCAGAGAGAAGCTGCCGACCAAACACAAGGATAAGAGACCCACTCAGTTGTCTTTGAGTGTGCAAAAAGGGAAAGCACAAGAAATAATCAATGTTCCGATAGAAGTTTATCCCGCACTTGTGCCACTACTATTGTTCAGCCCACCAGCGCATATTGACAACCGGCCCTATGAGAAGGGCATCGATGTGGTGGGATGGACTCTCAGCGGCCCACCTATTCAAGAAGTTCGTGACAAGTTGAACATTAATGGCTTCACTGTTACCGTTACATTCAATGGTGTTGACCTAGCCCGATTCATTGCGAAAATCGCCTATGGTTTTGCAATAAGAAGTTTCGGCCCAAGCATCATTGATGATGCCTATGTGAGACCTGCCATCTTAAACCAAATAGACAATGTAGGACGATGGGTTGGCTGCGTCGGCCAGCAGCCACCACCTAAAACCAGCAATCTGCACGAGATAAAGCTATCGGTGAGAAATGGTGACATTTACGTCTACGTTAGATTGTTTGCCAAATACAAAACGCCAGAATATCTAGTTATTACAGGGCGTGCCCCTTGATTCTCATATTCAGTTGTTAATGTGCCAAAATGGTTCCTTTTTTGGCATCGGGCCATAATGCCGATTGCCGTTATCTATCATCTCCACTTCTTCAACGAGGAGCCCATTACCAAAGATGTAGTCCTGAGCTATCGTCGGTGGTGGTAGCCAGAAAGAGACTGCTACCGGCAGATGCGCATCCAGAGACAACCGACCGGGGACTCGTTCACTTCAAGTCTTGGCGAGGTTGAAAAAGGGAGCCACCCCAGGAGTGGGTCTCAATGACTCGCTACCACAACCTACCTTTGCAAAGTTGCAATTGTTTTCGACACGGACAGAGGTTCCCCGCTACGACCAGCAAGATGTTGGTCGGCAAACCTGGGTTACCTCAGGGAACTGCACCTTTTGGCTGATTGTTACATTGCATGGAAATATAAAGGTGTTCATGAGACATGACTTGGAGTTGCTATTATCCGCAGAATGGGGATCCGTGTGGTAAATGTGAACCATGTATTAAACGGAATAATATTTCTACTGAGTTAAGTGGCCGTAGACAAATGATAGCCAAAGATATGTGGCATATGGGAAATTATTTATTGCATTTCTAATGAATTGAAAAATGCATTTTTCGATTTTTGCTTCCTCTATCCAAGTATTCGATTGCAAACTCAATATCCGGGGACTTTAGTAATTTCTCTATTTTCTTTAAGATTTCTCGTTTTTCGTCCATCCAGCCATAACCCTCTTGAACATCGTTAAGATATATTTGAATTGTAATTTTCTTGGATCCGATATCAGGAATAATGCGTCCTAAGCGAACATCCAATGCTTCCATTGTTTCCTTCTGCTTTATATTTTCGCAAGGCCTTTCGCAATCTTGTAGATTATCACACAGGATTAGAAGGAATGCTAGTGGTTGGCTTTTGAGAGACAATCCAGGCAAAGTCTTTCTCTCAAGAATATTATTAATATCGATATAAGTATTGCTAACCCATTCTGCCTTTTCCACCTTCTTCATTCTTCTAATTTCGTCAGCAATTTGATTAATTTTATCCTTTTTAGATACTTTGCTATCTAGTACCCTTTCTATATCTTCATTGGAAGTAATACCAAGTATTTTGCCAATGTACTCCCATTCATTTCTTGGATCATTATCTACTTGTCTACTTAATATTTGCCAAATCTCATTATCATGAATTGCGCTTGCTACGGCTGCAGGTAAAACTATTTTGGAAACCTCATCATTACTCCTCTTCTCGAACTTCTTCAGAAGGTAGGAACTGCCCATCAAACCATGGTTCTTTTTCTCAGCTATTCCATAGTAGAAAAAGCGCCTTATTTCATTAAGAAATCCAGCTTTTTCCAAAGGATCAGCCTTAGCTAAATCTTTTTCCAAGTTAGAAAGTAGAAGTTCAACACGTGACAAGAAAGTCTTTTCAACATAGATGCCACTTAGGTCAAGGAATCTTGGCGGATTATCAATGTCAAGCTGTTGTTGAAAAAACTCTTCACTCCATTTGTCATATTTCTGAAGCGGATACGTGAAGTCATGAATGCTGGAGGTTAGAAGCCATCCTTTGAGAAGATTTTCCTTTTCCTCTTTACTTCCACCGTTTTCAAACAATATGCTAGGGTCCTCAAGCAAATAGTCAAGAATAATCATCCCGAATAGAAAAACTTGAAACTGGTGGACAAAGTGCTCACGATATTGCGGAAAGAATCGGCGTAAGAACTGTTCATAATCTTCTAGCGTTGTTGGGAATTTTATTCCGAAAGTATTATGCCAAAGTTTCCCAAAACACTCTCCGGCGAATTTGTAATCATCGTTTTTCTCACTGAGGTGGTCATGAACCAAATCAAGACATTCCGTTAAACAAGGGATATTATGCAGTTCTAATACCCCATCTATCAGTTGTCTATCAATGTATCTTTTCCCAATTTGCTCAGACGGAATTTCTGCAATAGCCTCCACAGCTTCCAGAATATATTGTTCAAAAAATGTGGCAAAATCCCCAGCCTTTTCCTCAATAGCCTTTATTAGAACAGTCTCTTCTACTTTTATTTCTTCTGAAATATCTTTAATTGCCTCTCCCATATCTTTAGGTTTGTTGACGGATACCTTGAATGCTTCACTTATACGTTTGCGGAAGAACTCAGCATCAACTACTTTTTCCGGTTCACCTTTCTCTATATCAATTTTCCATAAACCAATCCTATATTCTTCAAAGACTTCGCTTTTGGCTTCAGAAGCTATATCTGTGTCAGATGGAACAACGAGGATTATTCTAATGTATTTAGGCTCTGAAATGCTGGAAAAATAGTATTGATAGAATAGCAGACGCTCTCTTAATGAATCTGATATTCCTGGTATTTTACTTTTCTCTGATCCTGATATACTGCCTGTGAAAAGCAGGAAAAGAGTATAGTAAAAAACGTCTTTTACCCCTTCTCCTTCTATTTTTGGATCTTTCTGTTCCTCTTTTGGATCTTCCTTTTCCTTTCTTTTTTCAGCATGAATAAGATCAACTGAATATCGAAGGTCTACAGTCATTTGTCCTTCAGCGAGTTTCTTACGGAGTTCTGGGATATCTTCAAATGTCGTATATATCTTGCCATCGGGAAAATTTTCCTTGTCCTGGTCGATCCATTTTTCCAGTAGCTTTACTATTTCATTATGGTAGATTTTTTTCGTCATTTTCTTAATCTATATATTGTATATTGGCCTGAGTTTAATTCTTATACAGAGCTAGCCTTCCTATGACAAGTATATTTGCGTCACTACCTTAATTTCAGATAAGAGAACTGAAATCCCCCAATATAGAATTATCACTTCATCGGCAATGGTGGCACTTACTACACGTAATTGAGAGCTTGTCTTTGTTTAATTTTTCTAACTGTTTTAGACGGAAGTCGGGATCTGTCAGCTCTTCATTAGTAAGTTCACTGACCTTACGAAATTTTGGTCTTCTCAAGTCCTTGACTTTCTCCATCTTATTGCCTCCCTCTCCTGTCAGTTTCTTGTTTCCAGCATTGTGGGTCTTCTGCTAGGTAATCCCCAGTGCAAGCATATGCCATTGCCCTGCAACCACTACATTGTGTAATGAATTCACACGAATTGCACTTACCCTTTAAATTGCGCTTATCTGCAATTTCCCAAAGAAGGTCAGATGTATGCCATATCTTAAGAAGGGAATCATTTTTTAGGTTACCAATCGGAATAGGCAATCTTCTGCATGGCAGGACAGTGGCATCAGGTAATATACATAATCCATCAAGCCCGATTGAACAAATGCCACCGGCGGTATCTTTATTAGACGTGTCAGCACCAAGAGAGCCTGTATTTCTATTACACATTACCCATAATGGCCTGGAGCGTGAAATAGAAGTTAGCCCGCCTCTATTGATTTCCTGCTCGGCACGCTCGGAGATGTAACTAAACACTCCTTTGATTTCCTCTGGTGAAAGTAATTAGTTCCTAATTTTAGCCCCCGAGCCAGTGGGCACAAATCGCTCTATTGTTAAAGAGCTTATACCCTCCGCCACCGCTAGGTCAATAAGTGAAGGAATATCCCCTACGTTCCTTCGCTGCAATGTGAACATAATATTAATACTTATTCCACTCTTTCTCAATAAACGTATGCCTGTTATAGCTTTTTCGAATGTACCTTTCCCACGGATGGAATCATTGGACTCGGCGGAAGCCCCATCTAACGATATCTGAACACATCTAACTTTATTCAAGTCTCGAATTCGCTCCGCAATGTGATCGTTTATCAAGGTTCCATTAGAGAGTATATCTACGGAGGAAATCTCATCAAAGGATTCGAGATAATTTATCAGAGGAAAGACCTCTTCCTTTAATAGAGGCTCACCTCCAGTTACTGCGATATCACCTGTTTTGCCCCACTTAGCTAGTGTTCTTATAATTTCATCCGCAATCTGTTTAAGTCCATCAATATCTAGTTCATTGGAGCCTGAGTAGTCCTCTTGATAGCAGTGAGTGCATCGGAGATTACATCTGTTCGTAATATGCCACTGAAAGCCGAATTCAGTTCTGTTTTCCTGGTTTAACTTATCCATATTAGTCTTTGAACACCAATCCACTATAGATTTAGATTGAGCTCCGATGTATTAAACACTGTCATTTCTTTTGGAACTGAAAATTCTTCCAGGTCTCAAAATCTAACTTATTGTATCCTCTTTTTTTTAATTCGTCAGTATCCGCAAACCATATAGCATCGAAAGCTAATTCTATTTCCTCGCCACCTTTATCCTTCGAGAATTCAGTAATAGCCGTAGCTTTTTCACCACCAATCTGCTTCAAAGAGGTCCCAGTAGTCCAGCAATTGTTGCTCGAGATAATGAATCTATCATGGAAGGGCGTTGCGCCACCGGACTTCCCGACAAAAAAGAGCTCAAACTTGTCTTTTCGCTCTGACTTGAACCGTTCGATTTTTTGGCAGACTCTGTTCGGGTCTTCCTTATCTCCTAGTTTGATGCCACCCAGTAGTTGGATTTGCAAATTTTTGGGAACGTATTCAAGAAAGTCAAAGGTCTCCTCACCCAAGTATGCGTCTTGAATTTTTACGTAGGTTTCACACTTTGAAAAAATATCTTGAAGAACGCGTCTCGCTAACAAGTAGTCCTTCGCTGGAATGAAGATAATCGATGCATTAATTGAGCTTCTCAGCCAATTTTCAATATTTTTTACTATGTCTGAAACGACCAGTATCTTACTGTCGAGGTCAACAATCAATCCTAAACGACTCATGTCTTGAAATTGTTGCTTATGCTCCTCTATTCTACTTTTATCTACAAACTTGGCTGGTACTGGACTCGAGATTCGATCTCCGATGCCTAGTTCATTAATCCTCTTTGCTCCGGTGAATAGCCACAGGTTGGATAGACTGCCTGCAATTTTCTTCTTAACTTGTTCGATTATTCTATCTTTGAATTCAGGATACACGTTTGTCTTGAAGTATTCAGAAAGTGAATTACTTAGGGCCTTCGGAATAGAGATATACCCGGAACTTTCATTAAGTAATCCTTTATCGCCTAGGTTGGTTACAATTTCCCTCAATTCGGGGTCGGTAAGGTCCATGTTACTAGTGAGCACTTGGTAAGGGAGCTGAGGGTCTCTCGCAATCAACAGAAAGAATAGCACTTTCCATTCTTCATTTGTCAGCCCCTCTACGTTCAGATTGCGAAGTATCACGGCTTTTAGCGTTTGGTAGCTACCGAAGGGCCAAGATCTTAAGTAATAAGTCCTGTAGTAGTGTTTTTTACTTTGGCTACTTGTTTTGAATGTGATGCTATGCCTGGTGAATTCATCGCAGGCAGATACGAGTTCATTGGGCCAGTCATAATCGCTGAACGTTATGAGTTCGAGATTTTCCGATTCAAATACTTTGCTTATCAAGTTAGCAAATAACATAAGATTTTGGCGGTCATCATTGACTTTGCCTTGAAGGTAGCCTGCTATAGACTCTTGAGTAATGTCGTTATCTTTCAGGTATTGTTCTAGAGCCAATTTCGCATCTAAAATTAGTGATGGGTCTACGACGAAGTAGTTGTCTGATCTCGTAATGATGCCATTCTCAACCAGTAGATCCCATTCACTTTGCGCTACATGCTTTTTCTCAGGGGTTAAAAGTTCTATAGTTTCAATAACTCCTACTTGATCGTATACCCGTGGAACATTTAATAGGAAGTCAAGAATTATTTTTGCTACTTGCGACAATTGTGACACATCAACCTTGGAAGTCATTTCCCTCACCATTGCCAACGATGAAGCGGTTAGTTTGATATTAATCTCTGGGATTTCAACTGTCAAGAAATCTTGAAACACGTGTATTAGCGACAAATTTTAGTGTTGAACCAAATGACGTTTCGTGCAACCTGCCCCGCAACCTAATAGTGGTGATCAGCATATTCCTTTGACGTTCCGCTGGAAGACCGGCGCCCCCGGAGTCCCCGATGGCTACTGAGGTCAACGCTAGGATGCCTATCGTGGCCGTCATAAATACGTAAATGACTGCGGCGGACAAAGCACCATTAGCTTACTAAGAGGTATTGGGGTGTTATATATTCTTGCTTCCTTAACTTTTATTGCGTAACCTTTTTCCCTGTTCTCGAAATAATCCAGAAATCTTTTCTTTGTTATTCCAGCCCTATCTCCTGTCTTTGCCCAAAGAGCTTGTGGCTCCTCATAGAGTATTTCTCCAATTTCAAACTCCCCAATTACCTTCTTAATTGGATCCGATGCATAGACAACTACCGTTTTGACTTCAGCTCGCCTAAAAATGACGCGACGGTATTCATACTTTTTTGAGCCATTAAATATCTTTAGTGCAAATTCCGGTTTAATCGACAACAATACTTTCATCCGCTTGACACTCCCGTAGTATGTCTCTTAAGTTCTTTGCGCTAATTTGTGTGAAGCCTCTGGGTGCACCACCAATGCCGGATATAACACCTATCTCAATCAGTTTTTGCATAATTACTTTCTTTGGGAAGGAATAGGTATACAGGAAATTCACTATAAATGGTCGGTTTCTCCTGTTGAAGTTCCATTGCTTTGATAATTCTTCGTCGGTAAACACACTCCTTTTCCTGCAAAGTCGAATAAAATGTTCTTCTGACGGTATGTTGTCAATAACACTTTCGGCCACGCCAATGGTTGTTACAACGCTCTTGTAGTAACCCCCGGTACGGTAAAAAACAATCACATCCCCAGGTTCCAAGTTCCTCTCGACGGATCGTGAAATAAAAACTTTGCTTATTGCGTTTCTGTGCGGCTCATTTTCCACGAAATCCATCGGTGACTCCGTTCGCAAGATCGAATCTGGAAACAGTTCAGTATGATACTCTGGATATATCGACACGATGAAAATGCGCCCCGCTGTAGAGAAGAAAGGATATGTTACCTTAGGATGTTGCCGATTGGCTACCCTCGCGAAAGATCGGACAAAGACAAGCTCCTTTCCTCCTGGGCCTATCTTATAACCATGAAGACGAAAACCATACTCTTCAAAGAGGTTTATGAGCCGCTGCTGCTCGATACGCTTGTTGAAGATAGTCACATATATCTCACCGACCTTGAAGCGAAGGGCATTATCAAAAACGATCTTGAGGAATCTTTCTCCTAGCCGAAAGCCGTTCAGTGACACTTTGAAGGTGCCGACTTTCAGACGCTTCTTTTTTGACAGGGGAGGGTCTATGTCCGTATAGTCCTCATCTTCGCCTTCGGGCTTTAGGTAAAGAAGGGCGATCGGCTTGCCCTCGGAGAGACACACATAGACTGTTTCATCTGCCTTCCGATTGAACCACGCTTCATAGCCTGGGTAATCTTCCTTGAAGGATGCAAAGAAGCCGTCAGCGAGGTCGAGATTGCCGAAATAGTCCTTTTGGACCGAGAGCACTTTGTAGTCTGCCAGTTCTGGGTTCTCCGCCGTTACCTTCTCCAAGAAGGCGTCTATCGTGTAAACCCGTTCTGAAATGCCTAACAACGACGCTTTGTTGTGGAGCTTCTTGTCCTCGGTGATTAATGCATCAACTCTCCCACTGTATAGCTCATTGATGATTAGCGTGTCGTTTAGATCGTTTTGGTCTATGTCCAGCTGCGTTGAAATCCGGCGGACGTCATCCGACATCGGAGGCTTTGTTTTGAGAATGTTGTAGTTAGCCAGTTTAACTTTGAAAGATTGCCGAACCTTTGGATCCTCGTGTTTTTCAAGCTCTTCGGCCGTTACAGAGTGGATGCATTTGATATGGTGGAGATTATCAAGCCACCTAAATAATATGCCGATATCTTCATCGACAACCGTAGCGGCTTCTCTGTGGATAACAATATTAGTGTCTAGTAGAATCTTCACAGGCTCTCCCGTGCGCGAACCCTATCTCTATGCGAATACCAATCATGACGCGTAATGTAATCACAGGTTCCATCTTGGCCGAATCCATAGAGTCTTGAGTAAAAGTTAACGAGACGCCCAGTAGTCATGAACCTTGCGCAATTCTTTGATATAGAATCTATCTTTGTCATCGCCAACAAATAGCCCTAGCGCCCGGGCCAAGGTAAAGAACCCTTGCCCGGGCATAAGAGTGTCCTTGTGAACCACTACCGCTGACAACATTGGTCGACCGAGTTCACGTTCGTATCGGTTAATATCATCCAATATTACACCTATTTCATAGCGGTCGTTTGGTAAACCCATATCTAGCTCTGCCATAGGTGCAATATCGCTGTAATATGTGACTGTACCCGCTCGAGCTGCTTCCTTGAGCTTTTCGTAGATTTGTTCATGCATAGGATACACTCCTGACCGACAAGCGAATCAATGTGTGTTGGTCATAGTGCTTCCATAAGTCCATAGATGACTATGTAGACCAATGCTCCTGAATATATTCGATGCTCTCTTGGATACCTAAAGGTTGTGTTTGATTCCCGGTACGAATGTAGAATCTGGACTCCTGCCCTTCCTTGACGTACGCTGGCTTGGGTGAAGGTTCCACCTGAACCATGCATATGTCTTTGCCATCCAAATCATGGTGAGAGATATTCATGTTGAGGCAACGCTCTTTCCCGATGTAGCTAGAGATAAGTTGAGTGAGGTGTAGTTCATAGCCATCACGATCAGGCTTTTGGAGAGTCTTGTAATCGTCTTCAATTCCTATCGTTTGTCTAGAGTCATCAATCCCTATCAGTAACGTTCCTCCATTAGTATTCAAAAAGCCAGCGATTGTCTTCAGAACAGCCAACTCAAGAGCTCTATTCACTTGAGACAATTTGCGATCCCACCTTAGCGATGATTTGAACTCTACTTTACTGCTCTCCCCCTCTCGTATAATGTCGGCTATGCCCTCAGCACCAGCCTCAATGTGCTTGTCTAACTTCAACAAACCTTCCATAAACTTGTTAATACCCTCAGCAATCAATCTTCTTCTCTGTTCGAGAAACGCATCGTAGTTTTGTATTTCCCACAATTGAGGGTTCTCTGGGACAAATTGGGCTTTTAGTGCCGAAGGATATTTCTCCAGCACACGCGGCAAATAGATACTTGGCAGGTTGTCTGCAGCTTTCAAATTTGCTTCTTTAGTCAAGAACGCCAGGTTGGCAATTTCATTAGCTCTGGCTATGTCGGCTCTATTGTTGCTGTTTAAACCACCTTCTTTGTAAAGGCGGGATGTCGGAAAAATGTGATGGGTTTCAATCGCGTATTTAGCCCCCATATGGCCTGTGTAGAGTTTCATACCATTAAACCAGTCTATAGCTCCTAAGTTACATGCGGCTACATAGGCTATATTGAAGAACGGGCTGGCTCGGCCCTTACCCTTGAGGTCTTTTGGCTCGACTTTGATACGACCAACCTTTGAAATGATATTCGAAATTAGTTCGTCTGTTGCATGTTCAGTCGAAAGGGCTTTTATATCTCTTTGCAAGTCCGATTCCATAGAACCACTATACCTAGCCCACATCTGAGCGGCATAAAACCAGTATAGCAAACGTCTTTTTTCAAGCTCAGAACTGAAAGCATAACCATGTGTGCT
>Ga0114920_10000449_pt1 | contig 17967 bp, 20 predicted proteins | sample ChitaG_FD_88683 | JGI IMG/M metagenome (GOLD analysis project Ga0114920, IMG submission 88683) | Deep subsurface microbial communities from South Pacific Ocean to uncover new lineages of life (NeLLi) - Chile_00310 metaG | ecosystem: Environmental > Aquatic > Marine > Oceanic > Sediment ... | reverse complement strand
TGGCCACATCCAAACCGCGGTAATCCGAGAACACAACGGATTTAGAGCGGCCGAATTTATCGATCAGCCCCCGGAGGATCTGGGCCTTTTTTTCTTTGGTAATAGCCATAATTTTGAAAATTTAAAAATTTGAAAATTATTTAAAAAATCTCAGCGTCAGCAGACGTGAGATACAATTGAATCAGAAATCAGAAATCTGAAATCCGAAATGAATTATGTCTCGGCCGGTCTTATCCTCTCGAATGAGAGATGCCGACTGTCTGCGACAAGAGTATTTTACGGATTACAAGATGAAAGTCAAATGTTTTTTAAGTCATCTGGCAAGCTTTTGACAAATTTATCCAATTCCAATAATTTTTCTTTAAATTTTTGCAGATTTTGAGCTTCACGTGCTTGATTTGCTGCTTTTATAAGTATTTCGATTTTCTCTGTCGCTGACTGCAAATTGGGATTCGCAATATTATAAGAAACTTCATAAGAGTATTTTTTGTTGCGTCTTTTGATATACTCATCAAATGTAGGAATGGGCTCATACTCCTTCTTAGCTATAAATTCCCAGAATTTTTCAGGAGTTCCTTCTTCCTCGAATAACTTTATGAGCAATAAGTGACCTTTATACGCATTCGGATAATCCCCTCTCAGGTCAAGCAAGACCTCTTCATCATCCCAATGCTTTTTGGGTTTTTCTGGATTGGAGTCATTGAAATCATCTCTTGTCTCTGGTGAGCCCATATCAGCAGATTTTAATAATAAAGGTTTATATTAAAACAAAAATTTATAATTTTGTCAAAGTTCTCCAAAGATTAAAGTAATAAGTAATATAGATATCCCCTTCTTACTTGGGGTAAGTGGGTTATTAGATATGAAGGGTGTTATAGTAATATAGCTATATAGTAATTAAGTTATGCGCCACTACACAGCCACAGCAGAGGATGCCGGGCTTCGGCTGGACCAGTATTTAGCCAAAGTAAAGCCGGATTTGACCCGTTCTTTCATCCAAAAGCTTATTAAAGGAGGCTCGGTTTTCATCAACAGCAAAAAAGTGACGAAAACCGCCCATAAGCTCAAAGAGAGCGATGAACTGATAGTAATCATTCCCTCGATTAAGGAAATAGGCATCCAGGCGGAAAAGATTCCGCTGGATATTGTGTATGAAGATACAGACATTGTGGTTGTTAACAAGCCGGCTGGCATGGTGGTGCATCCGACCGATCATGGCGCCCATGTTTCCGGAACTTTGGTTAACGCTGTTTTGTATCATTGTAAAGATCTGAGTGGTATTGGCGGTGAAAAGCGGCCTGGCATCGTGCACCGGCTGGATAAAAACACTTCGGGGCTGATTATTGTGGCCAAACACGACAAGGCGCATAACCATATTGCCAAGCAAATCCATGACCGGACGATAGAAAAGCGCTACATCACCCTTTTAAAAGGCCATTTGAGCCCCAAAGAAGGCAGTATAGAGGCGCCGCTGGAAAAAACCCATGGAGAGAAAGACATGCGTGTATCGGGCCGGAAAAAGGCCAAATACGCCCTTACCCATTACAAAATAAAAAAACATGTGGGGGATTACAGCCTAGTGGAGGTGCAAATTGTGACGGGCCGCACCCACCAAATCCGCGTGCATTTCGCCTCCATCGGCCATCCGGTTTGCGGGGATGAGATGTATGGTCAGAAGTCAGAAGTCAGAAGTGATAAGTCAGAACTTAAGGAATTGGGGCTGAGTCGGCAATTTTTGCATGCGGCCAAGCTCAAGTTCCGATTGCCAAAAAATGACTAATTTATTGAGCTAAAAGCGCCGCTTGCGAAGGATTTGGAGGACGTTTTGGTGAAACTGTCTGAACTGTGATTTGCATGATTAATTGATGAACATGATTCTTGGCTTTTTCAACGCATTGAAAAAAACGGAAATCATAAAAATCATTACATCACAATAATCACAGTTCAGACAGTTACTTAACCGCCGTTACTTCAATTTCCGTATAATGCTGACGATGGCCGTAAGTTCTTTCGTAGCGTTTTTTTGGCTTCTTTTTAAACACTTTGATTTTGTCATGCTTGCCATGCGCCTTAATAGTAAGTTCAACAGATGCGCCGGATACGTACGGCGTGCCGATATCGGTTTTGCCGCCATCGGATTTCAGTAAAACCTTGTCGATTTTCACCTTGTCTCCTTCATTAGTGTCTTTGAGTTTTTCGACTTTTAAAACGTCTCCTTTCTGGACTTTGTGCTGTTTTCCAGCGATTTCTGCGATTGCAAACATGGTTTTATTGGTTATTTTGCTCGGGGATTTTAGCAGTTTCGCCTTCGTTGGTCAATGTTTTTATGAATCCATCAAAAAATCCAATATTTTTTTCGGCCAATTCTTTAAAATCTTCCAGCCGCCTTCTTTGGTAAAGTTTGATGTTGTTGTAATCCACGGACAAGCGCTTCATTTTCTTTGCCAGGTACTCATTGGTTAACTCGTTTACCGACAGCATGTAGGGCTCCAAAACCGAATGCTTATAGAGGCTATCCACCTTATGGCTGTAGCTGATCGCCAGGGCCGGCGTTTGGGTGAGCATAGCGGCGATTAAAAAATGATAGCGCATGCCAATGGCAAACTCCGCCTGGCTCATAGCCTGCAAAAGCTCGGAAAAATGTTTGGGAACCAGCAGGGTTCCGTCCACTTTTTTAATAACCGGATCGATTACGCGGTGATCATGTTCTTTAATGCTCTGCATGCAGACAAAGATGAATTTGGCGTTTCTCTCTTCCTTCAGCTTTAAAAGATAATGCGTGAAGCTGGAAATAATTTTTGAATTGTATTTGAGCCACGGGCGCAGGGAAATAATGTAGCTGTGCGGATTTCTGGCTTGCTCCTGCTCAATGCTCTTAAATAAAAAGGCCGGATCCGCCGTGATTTCAATGTTGTCATCCGGAAGCCCAAGCCGGTGGAGGATGTTATAGGAAAAAGGATCACGAACTGTTATGCCGACCGCATTTTTATAAACCCATTTGGTCAGTTTTCTGCCAATCCATGTTCGAAGCGGTCCCACGCCTGTGGCATAAATGAAATAGGGCTTATTGAATAACTTCACCCAAAAGATCTGCCACGCCCACACAAAACAGGCCAGCAAATACTCATCCTGAAACAGCCCCCCGCCCCCTAAAATCACGGCGTCCACGGAACGCAGGGCTTTAATGGATTTCTTAAAGCCATGCTTAAAAAAGGAGCGGATCCCCAAAGGAAAAAGCGGAGCGGTTTTAACCCCGAGATCATGCGCGGTTTTTTTAGGGTCTGCTGAAAAAACAACGAACTCATGCGTTGAGTGGCTTTTTAAAATAGCCCTTAAAATGGCTCCATCGCCCACATTCGTAGCCCCATAGTTTCCTATAATGCCGATTTTCATCCCTCGTTTTTAATTAATAATAGGAGGTTTGTCAGCGAGTACAATCATTTTTGCGATTTGGGCACGTGTCACAAAATCAGATGGCCCGAACTCATCATGTTTATAACCATCTACAACCCCCCAATTATAAAGACTGACTACATAATCATGAAACCATTCAGTAGGAGGTACATCCGCAAATGAAGAATGGGGTGAAGTTAAAGTAGGCAAAGCATATGTTTCTTTAATAATCTTAGCTGCCTGAGCACGCGTGACGTTATCTCCAGGCCCAAAGAAAAAAGTTTGATTACCTTCGGCATCTGTATAGCCACTTACAATGCCAAGCTGCAATGCTGATTCTACATATTGGTAGTACCATTCATCTTCTGGTACATCTTTGAACGTTGGATAAGCAGGTGGTTCATAATCAAGTAAACCATCGATCGCTACGATCGCCATCTTAACCAATTCAGCTCGATTCAGTGGGTCGTTTGGACGAAAAGAGTCGCCGACATCCAAAATCTCTTTTTCGACAAGTTTCTCAACATACTCAAAATACCAATCATCAGGTGAGACATCGGTAAAAGTCGCTGCAAAAACACTCATGGCTGTGGCCACTGCCACAATGACGGAAACAAAAATTTTACCACCTAGAGACATATTTGATAGATAAGGTTGGATAACTTTTTGTCTTAGTCCTTTTTTTCTTCAACTTCAGGTTCTTCTTTTTCTTCTTTTGGTTCATCCAGTGCTGGTTCCTCGGGTTCTTCGGTACTTTCCTGCTCTTTATCAGACGCAGGTTTATCATCGGCAGGTTTTTCCTCTCCACCTTCTTTCTGAGACGCCTCTTGCGGCGTCTCTACAGCGTCGCCTGACGCTTCCGCTGTATCGGATGGCTGATCAGGAGATGTTTCAGCGGTTTCACCTTCTTCTTTAGCTTTTACCTCCTCTTCTTTCTTTCGTTTCTCCTCTGCTTTGACTGCTTCTTGAATCAAGGCTTCCATTTTAGCCTCCTCTTCTGCCCGCTCCACGTCGGTTACGTGACGCTCCTGCAGGCGGGCGGATTTACCGAATCGCTGACGCATGTAATAAAGCTTTGACCGGCGTACTTTAGCCTTCTTCTTCACTTCAATTTTGGTGATATTGGATGAGTGGATCGGGAATATTTTCTCTACACCAATTCCCTGCACAATTTTGCGCACCGTGATGGTTTTTTCAACGCCTTCCCCATGCCCCACTTTAATCACCAGACCCTCAAAGACCTGAACACGTTCTTTGCCGCCTTCCTTGATTTTCTGATGCACACGAATCGTGTAGCCTGTTTTGATTTCAGGGATTTTTTTCAATTGAGTCTTTTGGATGTCTTTAACTAATGGATGCATCTTTAAATGGGTAAAATTTGCTTGCTTACTTTAATTAAGTTCTAGAGAGATTGCAAGGTTTTTTTATTTAGCATTTCGCATTTCTGATTTCAGATTTAAATGCGAAATACGAAATGCGAAATCCTAAATTAATATCTAATCTTTTCCAATTCCTTTTTTAGCCTATTCACAGCCACAATTGACTTTGTATCAGTAATCAGGTCACGTATGAATTTATCCTTCATTTCTAAACGGTATAAAAAGTCTTTTTTAGTCATATTCGTAAAGCGCAAATCCTTTCCTGATTTAGAACTTTCCGCCAAAAGCTTTTGGAGTTTAATGTTATCAATATCGCCGACCAGCAAAAGATCTACCGGAGATTCCCTGCCGACAAATATACCGGAAAGCAGAAGAAGGTCTACGTCTCCCGCCTTTCCGATATTGCGGATCAGGTCGCTATCCGTATTCATTGCCTTTAAAAGAATATCTTTCAGTTCGTTATAAATCACGAAATCTTTATTGCAGTAATAATACTTCTTTCGGTTTCGGGCACGGCTTTTTAAAAGTCCGATTTTTTTCAGATTATCCAGTTCACGACGAATCGAGTTGATTTGCTCATCGAGCTTACGCGTTAACTCACGGATAAAATACTCATCATCGGGATTCAGGAGGAAAGTGGTGAGCAGTTTGATACGGGTTTTTGAACTAAATAGTGCTTTAAGCATAAATCTATTAATTAGATTACGAAATGACGATACAACGAAACGACGAAACAACTTTTAGAAATGGATTTATTTTTCTTTTATTTGTCGTTTCGTTATGACGTTATGTCGTTGTGTCGTTCTTTTGTGCACATAATTTATACATAGACCGTTTTTTGTTTGCAAGCAATTTTTTGTAACAAATTATATGATATGTAGAAAAACGGTTTATTTAAGCCATATATTCACATTGACAAAAAAATTCTATATTTCAAAAATAGAACTTAATTTTTGCTCATGGGTATTTTTTGTACCCGCTTTTTAAGCTTATGAAGCCTTATTTTCTCCCCCTCCAGGATTTTCTTCGTCATCCTCTTCATCCTCTTCACTTGCTTTCGGCGTTTTCCAATGCAAAACCAAAAGCCCTCCCATCACAGCCCCCAAACCAGCTGCCTGACCCAAAACAAGCGGCGGACTGGTGGTCGTCCCGATTAAATACCATGTGCAGGTGGCCCCGAATTGCGGCAAGGTTAAAATGAGTATCAGAAGGAATACAACGATGGCACCCAACAGATAAAGCGTTCTCATGTTTCTGTTTTTATTTGTAAGTCAAAATAAGTTTAGCACAAATGTTTTGATGCAATCAATAAAAGCACATAACATTTTTTATTTTTTATTTTTTATTTATTATTAAATTATGAGTATTCGAAAAAACATCAAAGTTATTCAATCTGAGATACAAAAAATAACTTCTCAACCTGTAAAACTGGTTGCTGTGACTAAAAACCGGACGATTAAGGAAATCCATGAAGCCATAGAAGCCGGTATTACAGATATTGGGGAAAATCGGATACAGGAAGCCAAAGAAAAACTGCCCAAACTCCCTAAAACCATCACCAAACATTTTATCGGCCGGCTTCAAAGCAATAAAGTGCGTGAGGCGGTACGGCTTTTTGATGTGATTCAGAGTGTGGATAGTCTGAAGCTGGCACAAAAAATTGATAAAGAATGTGAGAAGATCGGAAAAATCATGCCAATCCTGATTCAAGTCAACACATCGGATGAACCTCAGAAGGGCGGTGTTCCTATTGGTAATGCAAGCAACCTGATTAAAGAAGCATCAGAACTTAAAAACATACAGATCCATGGTCTTATGACCCTTGCCGTCCACTCAGCTGACGAGAATAAGGTGAGAGCTTGTTTTAGGAAGCTCAAGAAGTTATTCGACAAAATAAAAAACTCGAACTTCGAGTTTCGAACTTCGAGTTTCGAGTTTCTCTCAATGGGAATGAGTGAGGATTATCGAATAGCAATTGAGGAAGGGGCGAATATGGTGAGGATTGGGAGTGGGATTTTTAGGGATTAGGGCATATATTTGTCGCGCAACTTCTTTTTCCTTCGGGCTGCTGCTATGTATCCCTTCTTATCCGCTTCCGCTTCAGCAACTTTTTCAGCTTCCGCTTCCGCTTCAGCTTCAGCAACTTTTCCAGCTTCTCCTTCATATTTTTCAGCCAAAGCAATAAAATCTGGCAACTCTCTTCTTATAAATTCGTCGAGAGGGGTAGTAATCAACTTTTTGATGAGTTCTGCTTTTTTTTCATCATAACTGGTTTCCGTCATATGCTCTGTCGCCTCTGAAATATGCACTTCCACATAAGGCTCTTCTCCTTTCCCTCCTTTCCTATACCATGTTCCAATTTTAGGTAATTCAGCTAATCCTGCAAAAAAATTGGTTCCTAGCTCACTTAACTCGGCTTGGACTCTTTTCGCCACTAATTCAGCCTCTTTCATATCCGTGGAATCCAGATCCCCCCAATCTGTGCCTGTCACCCCTTCTAACTTAGTATTTAGATCTTGCACTTTTCTTTCTAGCCTACGCACAGCAATTTTTACATCAGCAGAAATAGAAGCGGATGAACTTAAATATTCAAATATTCTTGAGTCTTCCATGCCTTCCGGTGGATTGAATTGTCCAGATGGCGTGACTTCAACGCTCCCTACGTCGTCTTGTGTTGCTTTAGCTTCAAAAATTTCTCCAGCCATAATAAATGTGTATTAAAAAATAATTTAAAGTTGTTTTAAGCTTTCTTCCGCGCTTTCCAGAGCGGCTTCCTGTTCTTTAGTTTCCGCTTTCTGCATGGCCTCTTTATAATGCCCATCCATACTGTCTTCAATTTCTTTGAATTGATAAAAAGCTTCTTTAAGAGCCATCATGCGCTGCTGATCATATTCATCAATCAGGCTTTTTATAGCAGTGGCGTTCTGAAGCTGGGTTAAAATCCGTTGTTTGACCTCATCAGGGATTTTATCCAAATTATCCTTGACCAGATGATAAGTTTCGGGGGTAAGGAGGCCTTTTTGTTTTTCCAGGACGGTTAAAAAATCTTCAGCCATAATGTTTTTTGTTTATTTTTATTTTAATATTATACCATACTTAAAAAGTTTTTTCAAGATTTTTACGATCAAAAAGCTTTCTCAAAAACTATTAGGCCAAACGAACATCTTCTCCTTCTTGGGGATAAAAAGGCTCGGCGTCATCCTTTGTTGGTGGGGGCGGAGGGGAGTCATCCGATTCGTCTGCTTCGGGGGGTGTTGATTCTTTCCACTTTCCATTCCATTTCCGGGGGGGCGGATATTTTTGAGGATCATTGAATTCATGTATACCCTCACTTGCTCTTCTGTCAGTCATATGGCAATTCACATCTACTCCGCCACTACCCAAAACAGCCATACCTACTATCATCCAAATCCACCGGCGGCTCCTGCGGATTTTTCTGTGGCTTTGGCCTATATTGCAAGCTTCCCGAGGTTGTTCTGAACGATTGGTCATATCGTATTCATTAACTTAAACTTTCTTCATCCTGCCCAAGCAATCGGGCAATCTCGCACTTATAATGTATTATTTTCCCTCTATGATCCCTTACCGGGGTTCGGTAGCATTTATTCCAATCGAACAGCTCATTATCCTCTTCCTCTTCTGATGGTCTTTTTCCGCTCTTTTTTTCCTTTTTTTTATTTCTGGTCTGCTTTTTTTTGGCATGCGCACTTGCTGGCTGCGCGGATGCAGAAGGAGCTTCTGTTGTTCCTGAAGAAGATAATCCGTGGGCACAGTTAATAGGCAATATGAATCCGATTGCCGCTAAAATATTCAGCAAACGACTCCGATAACTAGGCTTTTCAAAACATTGGAGTTTTTCAGCCATCCATAAAAAATTAGAGTATAGGATATATACTTTACATACTTTTTTTTTCTTGTCAATTTTTCAATAAAAAACACTCAAAATTAGCTTTTTAGGCTTATTTAAGCCATTTTCTAAACATTTTTAAATGCTATAAAAAAATATTATAAAATTTTTGTCAATAAAAAATTTGCATAAAAAATCAAAATATTGTCCAATTATACCTAAAAGTTTTGACCCCCTCGTCCCATACAGCCGACACACCTATTGTCATTCAGACGAACGGAGTGAGGAAAAATCTCACCGAATAACCGATAAACCAAATATCCATTCTTTTATTTATAATGGTTTATCAGCTATTTAAGTAAGCTGGTGAGATTCTTCGTCGTTAGCACTCCTCTGAATGACAAAGGGGCCCACCCGGCCTTCGTAGTCCGCCACGGCGAATGGAGTAGGTAAGGGCGGAGGTGGTCAAAACTTTAATGACTAAAGTGTCCGCTCCTTCTTCTCAATCTTAAACACTTCCAGTATATCCCCTTCTTTAACTGGCTGAGGGGTCTTGATCTGGATGCCGCATTCGGAGCCTTTTTCAAGCTCTGTGACATCTTCTTTAACGTGTTTAAGCGACTCGACTTCGGCTTCAAACAGCATCTCCCCATCGCGCATGACGCGAACTACGGAGTCGTTTGTGATTTTGCCTTTTTTTACTTTACAGCCAATGATCATCCATTTTTTCTTATCTAAGAAAATCTGTTTAACTTCCATTTCACCCAGCTCCAGCACGTTGATTTCCGGTTCCAGCATGCCGGAAAGAATGGCTTTGGTGTCTTCGGTGAGCTTGTAAATGATCGTGTAGCTTTTGATGTCCACATGCTCTTTTACAGCCAGTTTTTTAACATGCACGTTCGCCGACACATGAAAGCCTAAAAGAAGCGCCTGGCTGGCGGAAGCCATAATAACGTCGGTATCCGAAATATTTCCTACTCCACAATGAATCACTTTGATGGCCACGTCCTCATTTTTAATTTTGTGTAACGCCTGAAGGATTGCCTCCAAAGAACCCTTGGTGTCGGCTTTCACGACCAATTTTAAATATTTGATGTCTCCTATATTGATCTGGGAAACAATCCGCTCCACCATAGAATCGGATTCCACCTCTTCATGCTGGCGTCTGAGTTCAATGATTTGATTAAGACGTTCTTTGGCGATTTTTTCATTTTTAAACGCCTGTAAAATATCACCGGCTTTGGGAACTTTGTTAAGACCGGAAATTCGGACGGCGCCGGAAGGGGGTACCTTCTTTAAATTCTGCCCTTTATCATCGTGCATGGTTTTCACCCGCCCTATGGTTTCACCTACCACCACCACATCACCAACCTTCAAGGTTCCGGCATTGATCAGAATTGTGGCAACCGGGCCCAGGGAAGGATTGAGATAGGATTCGATCACGGTTCCTACCGCCATTCGTTTCGGGTTGGCCTTTAAATTTTCCATTTCCGCCACCAAAAGGATCATTTCCAGCAGATCATCAATTCCCTCACCAGTATGAGCGGAAACGGGCGCCATGATGGTTTTACCTCCCCAATCTTCCGCCTGCAGTTCATGCTCCGTCAGTTCGCCTTTTACTTTATCGATATTGGCATTGGGTTTATCGATTTTATTAATCACTACAATGATGGGAACCTTGGCTTCTTTGGCATGATTAAGGGCTTCAATAGTTTGCGGTTTTACTCCTTCGTCCGCCGCCACCACCAAAATGGCGATGTCCGTGACTTTAGCACCCCGGGCACGCATAGCGGTGAAGGCTTCATGACCCGGCGTATCCAAAAAGGTAATTATCTGATTATTTTTTTCAACCTGGTACGCTCCAATGTGCTGGGTGATGCCTCCGGATTCTCCTGCCACCACATTGGTATTGCGGATCGCATCCAACAGTTTTGTTTTCCCATGATCCACATGCCCCATCACGGTCACAATGGGTGGGCGAGTCTTGAGCAAGCTTTTGTCCTCCTCATGAAGAAGGGTTTTTATATCTCCGGTAAACAGTTCTTCGGAGGTCACCTCCTTTTCTTTCATTTTTACTTCCACCCCTAAATCCGAAGCGATCACAGCAGCGGTATCGAAATCAATTTTTTGGTTAATGGTGGCCATGATTCCATTTTTCAGCAAATTGGCCATCACATCGGATACGGATAAACCGCACTTTTCCGAAAATTCCTTCACGCTGATAATATTGGGGATTTCCACTACTCCCGTTTTAGCTTTGATCTGGGGCTGGGCTTTGGTAACCCGCTTTTGCCCTACGGCGCGGTGCTTTTTTTGCTCCCGGAAACGCTCACGGTCTATTTCACGCTCAATCGCCAATTCTTCAGCGCTCAACCCCTCTTCAGCGCCTTCAACTTCATAACTAACCCTGGCCACCTTTAATTTGCGCCCGGTATGAGGATGGCGCATCATGGTCAAAATCCGCTCTTCGGTTCTAGCAATTTTACCTTTCTTCTTTCCTTTTGGCCTGTAATACGTTTTGGGAAGTTTATCTTTTTCCACTTCCTCTGACGCTTTTTTTATCTCAATTCGTCTTGAAACGGAAACACGGGCGGTTTTTTTCGGTTGCACCGTGGGAACGGCCTTAGGGACCTTAGCGCGCACTTCAGCTTCTCTTTCTTTCAGCTTCCCTTCCGCTTCAACAGCCTCTTCCTCCTCTTTTTTTTCTTTCTTCACGGCTTTTTTACGGACGATGCGTGGTTTTTTGCTTTTGACTTCTTTTTCATCCTTAAAAACCGTGGCGGTTCTCCTGTGCGTCAGCGTTGGCTTGACCTTACCTTTCAAAAAACGAATCACCCCTTTTGCCAGGGCATCGTCGACCTCATGTGCGGTGGCACTGATTCCGAAATTGGTCTTAGTAAGCTCACGACGGAGCTCTTGTGTGGTAATACGAAGTTCTTTAGCGATATCCGCTAAGCGCATAAGTTCAATGATAAAAAAGCCTTCACAGGGTAGCACTCTTGAATGAGAGAGGCAAGCTCTTATTCATCTCATATCTTATATCTTGTATCTCATATTTTAGATTTCAGATATCAGATATCAGATATGAGATATTAATTCTGCACGATAGTGCGGGCCATTTTATCAATCACATCCTTCATTTCTAGAGGACCTTCTAAGAGAAAATGGCTATCGTCGTCCCGTTCAACCTCCACTAAATAGGAATCTCCTTTCATTTCTTTTTTGCCAAAGCTCATTCCGTCCAAAATCACAGCTGAAATAATGGCGTCTGAAATATGATCCAGAGGCTTTTCAGCAAATCCAACGGTCCAAACCGTGTTTTCAATAGAACCAAAACTGCGGTAATACCAGTTTTTCGGATATTGGAGGGAAAAATTTTTATGGGGATTCTCGTATAAACGCATATCTTCATGGATCACCTGAATTTGTCCCTGGCCACCGCTCACTTTGACTACTCTTTTTTCATGAGTGATTCGGATATCCTCCCCTTCCACAAGCACCCAATCCCGCTCTTCACCCGCTTCGAAATGGGCTTCTTTTTCAAAATTAAATTCATTGGCAGAAGGGGTGTAGCTAAAAAGGGTCCGGTATTTCTGATCTTCCAGTAAATAAACCGCTGCGATGAGATTCTGCGCTTCAACCACCTCCAACTGCGACAATTCTGATTCTTCCGGCAGAATTTTATCCCGATATTTCAAAAAAACCGATACGACTTCATCGCCGGTTGTGGACCGGTTGTGGACCGGTTGTGGACCGGTTGTGGACCCGATTGGGTCACCTATTGGGTCCTCGATTGGGTCCTCAATCGGATTGGGTTCATCCAAACATTCATAACTGGTCGGACAACCATCCTTATTAAAGCTTTTGGCTTCGTATTCCAAACAGCCGGAAGGCGCGGGCACAAAAGGGCAATCCAGATTCGCTGAGGCCTCATCGACCGGCACGCAAATTCCTTCCGCGTCCTCTTCCCCGCTCTCCAGCTCACAACGAAAATCTTCCGGACATATCAGGTTTTCCTCTCCTCCGCATTTTTCCCCTTCTTTCGTTTTGCTTATAAGAATCGTGAAGCTCTCAAGAAATGAGTAAAAAAGGTCTTTTTGGGCCTCGTTGTCTTCTTCTGAATCCTGAAACGTGATTTTGTAAATTTTTTCTTTAGAGGCATTGGGGCTGTATATCCGAATTTCGTCGGACTCTATATAGCGCAAAGACCGTTGGCCGCCAATAGTGACAGGAGTTCCGTCCTCAATTTCATGAGAGGCGATAAAATCATCCAGTTCCACGTCTGTGTTAAAAACATCGATCGTGACCCAATTGACTCCATTGCCGCGCAAGGTAATGCCACTTACATCTTCAAAGAGTTCCCAGATATCCGGATACGTAAAGCGGAAACCGAATCGTTTGTTTTCATATTCATTGAATTCACCGCTTCCGCCAGCCTCCTCGAGCTTGATTTTTTCAACCGTAAAAACCTCACTTTTATTGTCGATGAGTTTTTGCATAGAGCCCTCTACGGTTACCTCTTTGCCGATGTAATTATTTAGATTGATGGTGGGGCTCTGGATGATGATCATCTCATCCTCATCGACGCGGATTTGATGGGTGCCGTCCTGATAAATATCAATATCAAACGTTTCAATCACTCCTGTATAGCTTTTTAAATCCTGATCTTCCAAATCAGCCATCCGATCTTCGAGCGTTGGAGGTTTTTCGCCGCATCCAACGAGCGTGAATAGCAGAGTAATGACGAAAAAGATTTTAATGATAGTTTTCATGACTTTTTAATTAACGACATAACGAAGTAACGAAGTAACTATTTTTTAATAATTTTTAACTCCTTTATGCCGTGTCACGAATTATACATAATTCTATTGAAAAATAAAGCTGGCTGTTATGATAACTTGAAATTCATGTTGTTTCGTCATATCGTTATGTCGTTATAACGTTATTAAGATGTTTATCGCTTTCGAAGGATTGGACGGCTCAGGTTCCTCTACTCAATCACGCCTTCTCGCGGAAAAAATGGAAGCAAACGGCCATGCCGTGCTTTTAACCAAAGAGCCGACTAATGATTCTCCTATTGGTAAACTGATCCGGGAAATCTTGCAACATAAGTGGGAGTGCTCCCCTGAAGGACTGCAACTTCTGTTTAGTGCTGATAGAGCCGAACATCTGAAAAACAAAATCGAACCCGCCCTGAAAAATGGTCAGGTGGTGGTGACAGACCGCTATTTTTTCTCCACCATCGCTTACGGATCTTTGGCTGTCAATGATATGGAATGGCTTAAAGCCCTTAGCAAGCATTTTCGTGTTCCTGATATCACTTTTTTGTTTAAACTGGATCCTGACGAGTGCATGAAACGGATTGCCGGCCGAGGGAATGAGGTGGAGCTTTTTGAAAAGTCCGAAAAGTTAGAAAAAATCTGGAAAACCTATGAAAAATTATCAGAGGAATATCCGAATTTTTATGTCATCGATGCCAGCAAAAGCATTGAGGAAATTTCAGAGGAAATCTGGAAAACAGTTTCTTTATTGCTGGCAGAATAAATTACGCCTATGCCACAAAAACCCTGTGTTGTCACAGGGTTTTTGGTTTTAGTTTAAACTAAGCGATTAGCCAGAGACGCACATGGTAGGAGTGAGCAAACCAGGAGTTTCACAACCACCATCATCCGTAAACACTTCCGTGCCTTCGGCAATTATATATATGCGGGATACGACACCCGTAGTATCCTGGCAAAGCCAGTAACCCGTAGCGGTTGCATCGAAATCAGAAGACGGATCAATCGGAATTTCGCGCAGATAACTGGGCACCAAAGTGGTGGAACAGTCGTACGTGGAAGCACTAGATGGCGTTCCTAATTCAACAGCGCCTTCAAAACCGCCATTACCTACACCAATACCACTGGCATCAGGATCGCATTCAGGAATGGCTGCGGCTGCCCCTGGAGCAACACCCAACAAACATTCAGGCAAAGCTCCTCTTGCTGTCGGCGAAGTTTGGTATTGATAAATAGCACTCAAAAGCGTGCCGATCTCCGATTTCCTTTCGGAGTCGTTAGCCTTACCAAACTGCTGGGCTGGATTAACAGCAACCAAAACGATACCGGCAAGTATGGAAATAATACCGATAACGATCAACAGTTCGATTAAGGTAAAACCTTTTTTATTCATGATTGGTTTTTGTGTTAAGTGGTAAATATATATTTAAGTTTATATCAATTTTAAATAACCCTCTCATATAAATCAAGGAAATTTTTATTTTAAAAATAATCGGATGGCCAATTCAACTTCGTCTAGCTGATTAATCGCCTCCTCGCCTATTGGCTTGTAATCCATATTAAAATTCAAAATATTGATTATGAATCGGGATTTGCCCAGTTCATCAATCGCTTTGTAAAGCAAGTCCGTATGTCCGTTTATTTCCAGTTTCACCGTGTAATTGGCAAAATGATCAATAAAAATCTGATTTTCCCTGCTTTTTATTATGACCTCTGCATCCGGATCAATGATGGTGAATAAACTTTCCAGAAAAGCGATAAAAGGAATGACTTCTTCATAGCTTGCAAAGGATTTTTTTTGGAGTAAGTCGTCTTCGGGTGTTTTTTCTGACTCTGTCTGCGAGATTGTTTGAAGGCTCTGGAGTAAAATTTGATTTTTTTCAATTTCTGTTTGATTTTCCTGATATTTCTGGCCATAAGATATTGTAATACTGGCGAAAGCTATAATCAGTACAACCAACAAACCAATTAGCAAATTTAAAGACCTTAAAATTTTGCTTTTTTTAATGATAGGCCAGATTTTTGGTCGAATTTTATGATTCAAAGCGCTTATTGGGTTATAGAATGATTGTCGTTTTCGGCTGTCTGATCAGCCGCCTCTTCCTCCGGCTCACTTGTACCTTCATCTGTTTCTTCTTCTTGACTTGTTTCATCTTCCGACAGCTCCTCCTCCTCCGCCCATTCTTCCTTCTGGCTCAATTTTTCATCCGATTTATCAGCATCGAATGGGAGCCTCTCTCTGTCCAGAATAATGCCCAGCTGAATAAACCGTTCGCCCTTCCCCACTAAATTGGACAAGGGGGAATCGACTTCCGAAAAGACAATATTGTTTTCGAGTTTAATAATAAATTTTTCGGTTTCCTCTCTCGATTTTGTTTTAGCGCGAATGTTAATGCTCATATTGCCATCCAATCCCAGATGATACCCCACATTCACAAGTCCGATACCATTTAAATTATAGCTGTCGATTTTCCCGATTAGCCAACTTGTGGGTACATTGTCTTTAAGAATTGTTTTAACCTGATTTTCCAGCTGAATTTTTTGCTGGATGGCTTGGGCTATTTGCCTCAAATAAGGATTGATTATTTTTTCTTGTGAAATTATGAGTTCCTTCTGGCTAGCCAAATAATCAAAATATATTTTCCCTGCTGAAGTCCCCAAAAAAACCATTGCGCCGGCGATAATAAAAGAAAGCAATAATAAACCAAATCTTAGCTTAGGTCTTATTTTTGAGGCATGCAGTTCTTCTTTTCTGGCGTGAGGCAATAAATTAATTTCCTGTTCATGCACCTTCGGCAAAATCGCCCTTAAAGCCAATCCAATCGCATTAAAATAAAGCCGCTGGTCTTCTTTGCCGATTTTTATGCATTCGAACCGATCCATCAGTTCTGTCTTTGGAAAAGCCTTTTTTAAAGCTTCTTTTAATCCAGGCCATTCCATCCCCAATTCCACGATAAAAATGGTTTCGGCTTCAGGACAACTCTCATCCTGATCCAGTCTAAAAAGCTCACGAGCCTTCTTAACCATGGTTTCATAAAATTCATTCAAAAGCGCCTGAGCTTTTTTAGCGTCATTATTTTTTTCGCCTGATAGGCCTCTTGCTTCTTGCAGAACTGATTTTGCTTTGGTAATCGACTCAAGGCTTAAGTCTTCTTTGATTTTTTCCAAAAGTGTTTTTTCACCCAGGCTTAGGCTTAATGTGTGGGATATTCCGCAGTCGTTTCTGACGCTCAGGAGCGACCGTTCGTCATTGATTTCAATAAGCATTGAACTTTTTTTGCCTTTTATGCAATGTTGGCATACGCGCATTAAACTGTTTTTGTCGACATCGATAGCCACCACTCTTAAATCTATTTCCTGCAGAGCGTCAACCAGTGGCTTAATGATGCTTTTTTGGGCGGCTACAAAATCAAATGCAACCTCTTTTTTGTTCGTTTCATTTGGCAATTGCTTGTAATCAATGGCGGCTTCATTCAGTTCAATTGGAATAAAGTTTTTAGCGTAACTCAAAATCATTTCATGATTATCATCTCCAGCAGGAATTTTTAAATAGTGGGAAAATGTTTTTTCTTCCGGTACAGAAATAATGACGTTTGTACACTTGATTTCGCCTTCACGGCCTTCTTTAAGCAGTTTCTGGACCGCCTCTTTGAATGCCTCCGGATTCAACAGAATTGAATCCTCATCAATAACGCCCAGCTCCAAGTCGACACGGGAGTAGTTGACCACCTTAAGCGTATCTTTTTCCATTTCAAGTTTCACCGCCGTGAGGGCCGAATCTCTGATGTCCAAGCCAATGGTGTTTTTTAAAACATCTGCCATAAATAGATTAAGTGGTAAGTTCGGTTATAGAAATAAAATCGATATTATTAAGATAATCCAATGATCCGTCTGAATAATTAACGTCATGTCTGGCAATCCTCAGTTCGTATCGAAAAGTGCGCGTAAATCCCTGACTAACACCTGTGACTTCTAAGTTTGCCAATCGTTCCACAATTCCAGGCGCCACGGGTGTTGGGTCAAACCATTCAATGGTTGTGGAGCAGGAATTTTCATCGGCAATTTGATAATTGAGATTCTGACTAAATTGCTCTTCCTGCTTTAGGCGAAGCAAAAAATCTTCCAAACAAGTATTCATATTAATGCGCGCATCTTCATAATAAATACTACTTAATGATAAAGAAGCATTACTGACACCGTCGAGCAGCATGCCGATGGCAAAAAACATGGTAATAGTGGTGACAATGAGCAGGCTCACGATCGCGATGAATCCCTGTGGTTTTTGATTTAATTTATTTTTCATTATTTTTGTGACTCGTGTCTCGTTTTTCGTGTCTCGTGAACTCACTAGACACAAGTCACGAAGCCACTAGGCACGTTTTATTACCATTTAAGGTGCAAAGTAAAGTAATCAATCAGCATAAAGGAGGGTGAATTGTCTTCCTGGCCCGGAATGCCGTTCCAGTGGAATTGCATGCGCGCCATTATCTTTTTGTTGCTGGACACATACTGCTGAGGATTGTTTTCCGATCCATGGTCTCCGTAAATCACCTCGTACGCCTGCTGGTCG
>Ga0114920_10000448_pt1 | contig 17988 bp, 22 predicted proteins | sample ChitaG_FD_88683 | JGI IMG/M metagenome (GOLD analysis project Ga0114920, IMG submission 88683) | Deep subsurface microbial communities from South Pacific Ocean to uncover new lineages of life (NeLLi) - Chile_00310 metaG | ecosystem: Environmental > Aquatic > Marine > Oceanic > Sediment ... | reverse complement strand
ATTAATCAAAATTTCTTTTTCTTCTCCTTCATCAAGCTTTATGGTCGCATCGATTAGAAGTTCAATAGACCTTCCATAATGCTTGTATTTTATTTCATGGTAATTATAGGGAATCTGTTTGGGTTTTTCTGTTAAAATAGTAGGCTTTGGTGTTTCATAAGGAGAATCAATGTCTAATTTGAATTCTGAAATTATGGCTAAATGATCCCATAATTTATGTTTAAAGTCAATAATATCGCGTAAGTGAGGATTCTTATTTCCCATAATGGTAATGATAGTTTTTGCCATTTTATTTCTTTCTTTACTGTCTTTAATAGTAGTGGCATACTCTACTAGTTTTTGAACGTTTCTACCGTATTCTGGAAGAATAAGCTTTTTTTTACCTGTGTTGTAATCCATAGATTTTAATATTTAATACAAAACTAATTGATTTTAATATAGGAATCAAAAATAACAAAAATTAATTGTAATTATTTGATTATTTTTAGTTTTGCAAATTTTAGCAACAGCAGTTTTTGACCTGAATTCTTAAAGAATACCGTTGCTTTAATATTTGGTGATGTACCTTCGAGGTTTAATATTTTGCCTGAGCCAAATCGTTTGTGTTCTACCTGCATACCAACTTGTATCTTATCAGGGTTATCGGGGTTAGCAGTTTTTGCATTGTTATAACTAGTCTCTGCAATCATAGTTTGTCGGGAGAGTTTAAAGTCGCCGGGCAAAAAGGAGCTATCCTCCAAATTGTTTTCAGAAAGATATAAATATTTTTTATCAATTTCTTTTATGAACCTGCTTGGTTTACAGTATGATAAAATTCCCCATTTGTAACGGGACTGTGTATATGAAACTGTAACATTCTTTTTTGCACGGGTGAGGGCAACATAAAATAACCTGCGTTCTTCTTCCAATCCAGTTAAAGATGAAGCTGATAATTTGAATGGAAATAAATCTTCCTCCACTCCCACTATATAAACATTGTTAAATTCAAGGCCTTTAGCTGAGTGCATTGTCATAATAGTTACTTTGTTTTTATCCTCTGGCTTTTCAATATCAACGTCGGTAAGTAAGGAAATATTTTCTAAATATCTATCAAGTGTTTTTATTTCTCCATTTTGTGATTGATTTAGTGTGAATTCCTTTATTCCATTTAATAGCTCCTGGATATTTTCTTTTTTACTTATTTCTTCCTGTGAATTTGGATTTTGAAACTCCTTTAAAATAACTGTAGAGGAAATAATGATCAATGCAAGATCATAAGCATTCATGGTTTTAAGTTGTGAAGAAAATTCATTAATTAATTTTACAAAAGCACTTATTTTATTTTTAACCCTTTGTTTTAAATCAATTTTATATTGATCAAAATTGGAAATAATTTCCCAAATACTTATATCGGATAAAACAGAAAAATCTCGTAGTTTTTCCAATGTGGGTTTTCCAATTCCCCTGGCAGGATAATTGATTACTCTTTTTAACGCTTCTTCATCTTTTTTATTAATGGTTAATTTGAAATAGGCAAGCAGATCTTTTATTTCTTTTTTCTGGTAAAAAGATATACTTCCATATATTTTATATGGGATATTTATTTTTCTTAATGCTTCTTCAAAAATCCTTGATTGAGCATTTGTTCTATATAAAATAGCAAAATCTTCATAATTTAGCTGTTCATTGTTTTTGGCTTCGATAATTAAATTTGATATAATACAACCTTCTTCATTATCAGTCAGGGCTTTAATTACTTTTATTTTATTTCCCGTTTCATTTTTCGACCAAACTTTTTTATAAATTTGATTTTTATTTTTGGCAATTATGCTGTTAGCGGCATTTACAATATTTTTTGTAGAACGATAATTTTGCTCCAGCTTGTAAAGTTTATAACCGGGATAATCATTTCGGAAATTTAAAATATTTTCAATTTTTGCACCCCGAAATGAATAAATACTTTGCGAATCATCACCAACCACACAAACATTTTTATAATCTGAAGCGAGTTTATTAACAATTAGATATTGGGAAAAATTTGTGTCTTGATATTCATCAACCAAAATATATTTAAACTTCTGTTTATATTTTTCCAACACTTCAGGAAAATCCCTGAAAAGAATATTTGTATTAAGAAGCAAATCATCGAAGTCCATTACACCGGATTTATAGCATTTTTTGGCATAACTGACATAAATATCTGCAATTCTTGATTTCCCAATGCTTTTATCTGTTTCGGTAATTTGTGTATTATTAAGGTATGATTGTGCTGTAATTAAATTGTTTTTAGCAGATGAAATCCTGTTTAATACTTCATTTGCTTTATATATTTGATCATTCAAATTGAGATCTTTAATAATTGATTTGATTAAATTCTTTGAATCTAATGTGTCATAAATTGTATAATTAGTTGGGTAACCCAGGTGATGGCCTTCAAAGCGTAAAATTTTTGCAAAAATTGAGTGAAAGGTTCCCATCCATAAATTTCTTGAGAGATTGGATCCTGCCAGTTTTGCAATTCTTTCTTTCATTTCGTTGGCGGCCTTATTGGTAAAAGTTAAAGCCAGAATGGAATTTGCCTTGAACCCCAGGCTTAAAAGATAAGCTATTCGATAAGTAAGAACTCTTGTTTTTCCGGCACCCGGACCAGCAACTACCAGGGATGGCCCGTTTATATTTTTTACGGCCTCTTGCTGAACCTCATTCAAATCATTTAGATAATCATGCACAATTGTAATCTTCTTTAGAATTTCATGCCAAAATTAATATTTGTATATTTAATTTATAGCAGTTAGTTGAAATTTATTTTATTAGTTAACTTATTATAAAACAGAGGGAATCACAAATATCATAATATAATATGAAAAAATTTCCAAGGAATTTTTTAATTTTTGCGAAATTCAGAATTTAATTTTTCATTTGGTGAGTTAAAGTATTATTTTTTATTATTGCAGTAAATTTAAAAGAATTAAAAAAACTTTCAAATACGCTAAGTAATAATTTATCATTTCAGCAGTTATTTTATTATTAGGAATTTATCAAATAAATATTGATTTTATTATTATCAATAAGATGCCAAAATTATTTTTTGTGGAAAATAAGTTTATTTTTCACTCTTGTTCTTTTAGTTTGGTCTTTCGGAATAAATGCTCAAATTTTTTCACCCAATGCCGATTATAAAATAGGTGCCATATATGTGACCGATACCACTAAACTGGATACTATTTTTATTTTTAATAATCCTGATGGTAATGGTAAAGAGGTATTAGGTTCGTTAACTGTTATCTCCGCTGATACAGCAACAAGCTGGGATTTTGTGTGGAGTAAATATAATCCGATTTCAAATATGTTTGATTCAATTCTTTTTGAAAGTTCTACTGATTTTTCTACTATAGATAGTTTAGAAGAGGGAGGATACCAGGTAAGAATTTCAAATGGGATTGATGTGGATACCATTTTCAGAGCATGGGTATTTATAAATCACGTTTCTAACCTAATTGATATAGTAAGAATAAAAAACTACATATGTTATAACTTAACATTAGAAGGGATCTTAAAACCGGACACATTAATTTATTATGATTTAATCGATTTTTCTGAAATAACTTTTGTAAATGGAGTAAGTTTAAACTGGACATCAGAACCACCATCTTTCATTCCTTACCCATATAATCTGCAAACTAAAATAACATTCCCTCCTGTAGTTGACACAAAATATTATTTAACTGTTACGGATAGTTCCGGGTATAAAAAAATTGATTCTGTTTTTTTTGTTACCAGCGAAGTTAAAGCTGAATTTGAAATAGCAATTAAAGATGAGATAGAGGAGTTTAAGATTACTGATAATCCTGAAGGACAAGCACCTCTTGAAGTGAAATTTATCAATACTTCCGAAAATGGGGTCGAATTTCAATGGTTTTATGGAGATAGTACTGTTGAAGGGTTTGAAGAGCCGGAATTTACATTTAATGTATCAGATGAGCCGGAATATACCTATTTAATTCCCAATACTTATTATATTACATTAATAGCAAAAAGTGCCGACAGGTGTGAGGATATTTTCCCGGATCCCAACTCGCCTGATGAAATCAGAAGGGTAAAGGTTTATTATTCCAAACTTGAAGTTCCTAACATTTTTACACCCAATGATGATGATCGTAATGATATTTTTAAAGTTGAGGGTGTTTCATTAAAAAATTTTCATGGTGTAATTTTGAATCGGTGGGGAAGGAAAGTATTTGAATGGTCTGATCCGGAAAAGGGTTGGGATGGGAAAATTCATGGTGATAATTTAGCTGCTCCGGGTGTTTATTTTTATGTTATTACCGGCAGAGGTTGGGATAATGAGGCATATAAATTTCAAGGTTCCATATATTTGGTTCGGGAAAAGAAATTCAATTAATATATCTTTTATATTTTTGTGGTTCTTCCGGATAAAACATTTTTTTTTAAAGAAATAGGATTATTGAATAAAGTTTACTTTTAAAAGTTTTTCTGGGCTTGATGAAAATGGAAGCTAATTTGTAAGCATTTTTCAGGACAGCACACTATTCTTTTTCTTTTTGTTCTTCTTCATATGTTTTAAGCAGCTTTTCCTGAATTTCTGGAGGAACTTGTTCATATTTTGCGAACTTCATGGTATATGTAGCTCTGCCATTGGTTAATGAACTAAGGGCAGTAGAATATTTATTCATTTCTGATAGAGGGACTTTTGCCATAATTTTTTCGAATACTTTTTCACTATGCATTCCTTCAATAGTTGCTCTTCTTGCCTGCAAATCACCCATTACATCACCCATTCTGTCAGCAGGTACCAGAACCTCAATATTATAAACAGGTTCAAGGATTTTGGGGCCTGCATTTTTAAAAGCTGCCTTGAAAGCATGAAGCCCTGCAAGTTTGAAAGAAATATCATTGGAGTCAACTGAATGCATTTTTCCATCATACACCACCACTCTGATATCTCTTGCATAAGATCCTGTTAAAGGACCTTCTTCCATTTTTTCCATTATACCTTTTAAAATGGATGGTAAAAACCGCTGATCAATTGCACCACCTACAATACAATTGTAAAAAATTACTTTACCACCCCATTCCAAATCTATATCATCAACACTTCTTACAGAAACATTTATTTCTTTTCCATCCACTTTGTATTTTTTTGGTTTGGGCATTCCTTCTTTATAAGGCTCAATAATCATATATACTTCACCAAATTGTCCGGCACCTCCTGATTGCTTTTTATGACGATAAATTGATTGAGCCACTTTAGTTATTGTTTCTCTGTAAGGAATTTTTGGGAGAAGAAATTTGGTTTCAAGTTTGAAAATATTATCTAAATGCCACTTTAATATATTCAGATGATGTTCACCTTGTCCTGATAAAATGATTTGTTTCAATTCTTTTGAATATTCAATAAGAATAGTAGGGTCTTCCTCATGTAAACGGGACAATGCTTCACCTAATTTCTCATCATCCGATTCGCTTTTTGCCTTAATAGCTGTCCTGTATTTGGGTTCAGGAAAGATGATCGGGTTAAAAGTCCAGTTTTCATTACTGATATTTAATGTGTGATTGGTTTTTGTGTTTTTTAACTTAACTGTTGCACCAATGTCCGCTGCTAATAATTTACTTACTCTGGTTCGATTTTTTCCCGCCACAACAAATAATTGAGACAATCTTTCTTTTGATTGAGTATTGTGATTAACAAGATCCATTCCTTCAGTAATTTCTCCAGACATTACTTTGAAATAATTAATCTCACCAATATGTGATTCTACGGAAGTTTTAAATATAAAGATGGATGCAGAACCCTTGGGATCGTATTTTAGTTCTTTATTTTTAGAATTTTTTGGGGCCGGCATATCAGTTGAGAAAGGAGCAACATCACAAATAAATTCCATTAACCGACCTATACCCATATTCTTTTTGGCAGAAATACAGCAAATTGGGAAAATCTCTCTTTGAATAATGCCTAAAGCAATTCCTTTTTTCATTTCATCTTCATCCAGTGTTCCCTTTTCAAAGAACAATTCCATCAGATCTTCATTGCTTTCAGCTGCTGATTCAATTAATTCATTCCTTAACTTTTCAACCTTATCTTTCTGATCTTCAGGAATGGGTAATATTTCAGGCTTTCCCTCCTTTTCAGGAAATTTATACATGTTCATCTTTAGAACATCTATAATTGCATTAAATGCAGGACCTGTATTATATGGATATTGAATTATAGTCACTTTATTTCCAAAACTTTGTTTTGCTGATTCAATGGTTTTTTCAAAATTTGCCTTATCATGATCCAATTGGTTCACAACCAAAATTAAAGGTTTATCAATTTTTTCAGTATGCCTGGCAAAAATTTCCGTTCCTACTTCAATACCATGCTGGGCATTGAGGACCATTAATCCGGCTTCTACAGGTCTTAATGAAGAAATAACTCCACCAACAAAATCATCCAAACCTGGAGTATCAATAAAGTTTATTTTCTTGTCCTGATATTCAGTATATAATACCGTAGAATAAACCGAACTTTCATTTTCATATTCTATTTCATTATAATCTGAAACTGTGTTTTTATTTTCTACTTGCCCTCTTCTTTCAATTATTCCACCCTCAAATAACATAGCTTCAGCCAGGGTGGTTTTACCAGAACCAGAATTACCCAATAAGGCAATATTTTTTATCTGATCTGTTTGATAAGTTTTCATTTTGTGTTTTATAAGTTATTAGAGTTTGCAAATAAATCAGGTATGAAAAATCAATAAATATATTATTATAAATAAGTTCGCAAAGGTAATAATTTTTCAGGACTATCGGATTCTTTAAACCAGGAAATTATTTTAAAATGTAAATAGATTGTGTATTAACAATTTATTTTATTTGAAATCGATAAATGGAAGGACTCTGTTTAGTACCCTGCTTTTATGATTCTTGCATTTTTAATGAAAAATGTTACGGGTTGGTTGCTTGGGTATTATAGTACATGAATAATTACAATTATTTTTTTAGGTATAAAATATCCTATATAATTTTTTAATAACTATTAATTAAGGGTAGAATTGGAGTTATCCCAATTTTTACTATGTTATTTATTTACTTCCTTTAAATATCAAAAGAAAAATTAATTTACTATGTGGAATTTAGTAACTTTTTAAAAATGAGGATATTTATTGCAAGGGAAATAAAAATCGAAAACTTGATGCCTGATGCGAAAATATAAAATTGAAGGAGTTTTTATTGAATATACAAATTACTTTTTTTGTGGGTTAAAGAGGTGTAACAGTTTAATTTGCAATCAAATGAAAAAATTATTAGGAATATATTATTGTTTTCAAAAAAAAAAAGAATACCTTTGCGAACCGATTTAGTAAAATTTTTTAATTAAAAATTAATGTACTTATGCCTACAATTCAACAATTGGTGAGAAAAGGGAGAAAAACACTTGTGGAAAAGAGTAAAGCTCCTGCATTAGATTCTTGTCCGCAAAAAAGGGGGGTATGTATACGTGTGTATACTACAACACCAAAGAAGCCTAATTCTGCCATGAGGAAAGTAGCAAGGGTAAGGTTAACCAACGGAAAAGAAGTAAATGCGTATATACCTGGAGAAGGACATAATTTGCAAGAACATTCAATTGTGTTAATCAGAGGGGGAAGGGTGAAAGACCTTCCCGGGGTCAGATACCATTTGATAAGGGGAGCTCTTGACACATCGGGTGTTGAAGATCGTACGCAGCGGCGTTCAAAATACGGGACAAAGAAGCCAAAAGTGAAAAAATAAAATAATTATTGAAGATTTTAGATAATGAGAAAGGACAAACCTAAAAAAATAATTTTATTACCAGACCCCAAATTTAATGATACTCTGGTAACAAGATTTGTCAATAATTTAATGCTTGTGGGAAAGAAAAGCCTGGCATATAATATATTTTATGATGCTCTTGAAATTGTTGGCACCAAAACTGAGGGTTCTGAAGAGACTCCTTTGGAAATTTGGAAAAAAGCTCTTGAAAACATTACCCCTATGGTAGAAGTTAAAAGCAGGAGGGTTGGTGGTGCAACTTTTCAGGTTCCTCATGAGGTAAGGCCTGACAGAAAAATATCTCTAAGTATTAAAAACATGATTCATTTTTCCCGAAAAAGAAGCGGGAAGTCAATGAGTGAAAAGTTAGCTGCTGAAATAATAGCTGCTTATAATGAAGAAGGTGGTGCTTTTAAAAAGAAAGAAGGTACTCACAAAATGGCAGAAGCAAATAAAGCATTTGCACATTTTAGATTTTAAAATATAATTCAAGTTTATGTAGCCAGCAGATTGTTATGGGAAAAAATTTAAACTATACAAGGAATATTGGAATTATGGCTCATATTGATGCCGGCAAGACCACTACAACAGAACGGATTCTGTTTTATACCGGTATCACATATAAGATGGGGGAGGTACATGATGGTGCGGCAACAATGGATTGGATGGTTCAGGAACAGGAGAGGGGAATTACCATCACATCAGCTGCAACTACAACATATTGGAAGTATAAAGACAAAAATTATAAAATAAATATCATAGATACTCCAGGTCATGTTGATTTTACTGTTGAGGTGGAAAGATCTTTACGGGTTTTGGATGGTGCAGTGGCTATTTTTTGTGCGGTGGGAGGTGTTGAACCCCAATCTGAAACGGTATGGAGGCAAGCTGATAAATATAAAGTTCCGAGAGTAGGTTTTGTGAATAAAATGGATCGTTCAGGTGCTGATTTTTTCAGTGTTGTTAATCAGATAAAAGAAAAACTTGGTTCTAATCCTGTTCCCATTCAAATTCCTATTGGATCAGAGGAATCTTTTAAAGGAGTAATTGATTTAATTGAAAATAAAGCTGTTATTTGGAATGATGATGGGACCCTGGGAACTAATTATAATTTAGAGAATATTCCCGAAGAGCTTGTAGCTGAAACCGAGGAATGGCGCACAAAACTTATTGAGTCCGTAGCCGAATCAGATGAAAATTTGTTAGAAAGGTTCTTTGAAAATCCGGATGCCATTACTAAAGAAGAGATTATTGGTGCAATTCGTAAGGCCACTATAAATATGACCATTGTTCCGCTAATATGTGGGTCTGCCTTAAAAAATAAAGGAATCCAAAAATTGTTGGACACAATTGCTCAATTTCTTCCAAGCCCCCTGGATATTAGTTCAATTAAAGGAATTAATCCCCGGAATAATCAGGAGATTGAGAGGAAACCTAATTTAAATGAACCTTTGTCGGCTTTGGCTTTTAAAATTGCAATTGATCCTTTTGTTGGAAGACTGGCATTTTTAAGAGTTTATTCCGGTGTTATTGAATCTGGCTCTTATGTTTTAAATGTAAGAACAGGTAAACGTGAAAGAATTTCCCGTCTATACCAGATGCATGCCAATAAACAAAACCCATATGACAGGATTGAAGCTGGTGATATTTGTGCCGTTGCTGGCTTTAAAGATATAAGAACAGGTGATTCATTATGTGATGTTAAAAAACCTATATTGCTTGAATCAATTACTTTTCCGGATCCAGTTATTGGAGTGGCAATTGAACCTAAAACTCAGGTTGATGTGAATAGATTAGCTGTTGCCCTTAATAAACTGACGGAAGAAGACCCTACTTTTCAGGTGAAAACTGATAAAGATTCAGGTCAGACAATTATTAGTGGTATGGGAGAACTTCATCTTGAAATATTAATTGACCGGCTAAAAAGAGAATTTAATGTGGAATGCAATCAGGGAGCTCCACAAGTAGCATATAAAGAGGCCATTACAAATATTGTTGAACATAGGGAAGTTTTTAAGAAACAAACTGGAGGTAGGGGTAAATTTGCAGAAATTTTTGTAAAAATTTTTCCGGCTGATGAAAAAATAAAAGGCCTGCAATTTATTGATGAAGTAAAAGGGGGGAATATCCCAAAAGAATATATTTCTTATGTAGAAAAAGGTTTTTATGATGCAATGCAGAATGGTGTTTTAGTCGGGTATCCTCTATTCAACCTGAAAGTGGTACTGATCGGGGGATCATATCATAGTATTGATTCTGATACCTTATCTTTTGAAATAGTTGCAAAGATAGCATTTAAAAAGGCGTGTGCTAAAGCTAAGCCAATATTACTTGAACCAATTATGTTAGCTGAAGTAGTTACACCTGAAGAATATATGGGTGATATAATTTCAGATTTTAATAAAAGAAGAGGTAAAGTAGAAGGAATGGAATTAAAAGCTAGTTTCAGAGTGATTAAAGCAAAAGTGCCCCTTGCTGAAAAGTTTGGTTATGTGACTATTTTACGGACCCTTACATCAGGACGGGCAACCTCTACAATGGAATTTTCTCATTATGAAGAAGTTCCGGAAAATATTGCAAAGGAAGTTATTGAGAATGTAAAAGGAAGAAAAGCATTTGTATAATTGAATTATAATTAATAATGAATCAGAAGATCAGAATTAAGTTAAAATCCTACGATCATAATTTAGTAGATAAATCTGCTGAAAAGATTGTTAAAACAGTAAAGTCTACCGGAGCAGTAGTAAGTGGTCCCATTCCACTTCCCACTCACAAAAGAATATTTACTGTTTTACGTTCTCCCTTTGTTAATAAGAAGTCTAGAGAACAATTTCAACTTGCTTCATTTAAACGATTATTAGATATTTACAGTTCTACTCCCAAAACCATTGATGCATTAATGAAATTGGAACTGCCAAGTGGTGTGGAAGTTGAAATTAAAGTTTAATAGCGAAATTGTAAATAAAATGCCAGGATTAATTGGAAAAAAAATTGGAATGACTTCCATTTTCGATGATGAAGGGAAAAATATTCCCTGTACTGTTATTCAAGCAGGTCCGTGTGTGGTAACACAAATTAAAACCGTTAAAAATGATGGTTATAATGCAATTCAATTAGCATTTGATGATAAAAAGCAAAAGCAATGTAACAAACCTATGTTTGGTCATTTCAATAAAGCAAGGACCCTACCCAAAAAAAAAGTTGTTGAGTTAAAAGGTTTTGTAAAAGATTGGAAGTTGGGAGATAAAATTACAGTTGAATATTTTAAAGATGACACCTGGCTTGATGTAAGTGGAGTTTCAAAGGGTAAGGGATTTCAAGGAGTGGTTAAAAGACATGGATTTAGCGGCGTTGGTGACCAAACTCACGGTCAACATAATAGAAATCGTGCCCCTGGATCTTTGGGAGCCTCATCCTCCCCCTCAAGAGTCTTTAAAGGAATGAAAATGGGAGGACAAACCGGCGGGGAAAAAATTAAAATAATTAATCTTAGGGTAGTAAAAATTATATCCGAAGAAAACTTATTATTAGTGAAAGGAGCTGTTCCTGGTGCAAATGGATCTTATTTAATTATTGAAAAATAATGGAATTGTCTGTATTAAATATTACCGGAGAAAATACCGGTAAAAAAGTAAAATTAAACAATTTGATTTTCGGAATTGAACCAAATGATCATGCCATATACCTTGATGTAAAACAATATATGGCTAATAATCGTCAGGGGACTCATAAAACGAAAGAAAGAGCAGAAATTAAAGGAAGTACACGGAAGATCAAAAAGCAAAAAGGAACCGGGACTGCCAGAGCAGGAAGTATAAAGTCGCCAATTTTCAGGGGTGGGGGAAGAGCATTTGGCCCCAGGCCAAAAAGTTATTACTTTAAACTGAATAAAAAGGTTAAACAATTGGCTCGTAAATCTGCATTATCTTATAAAGCCAAAAATAATGATATCATAGTTTTAGAAGATTTTAATTTTGAATCCCCAAAAACCCGGGAACTTGTTCAATTAATTAATAATCTAAACATTGAAAATAAAAAGACATTATTAGTTTTATCTGAACGAAATAATAATATATATTTATCTTCTCGAAATATACAAAAAAATAAAGTTATAACTACTTCGGAATTAACAACATATGACATTATGGATGCTTCAACTTTATTATTTGTTGAAAGTTCTCTTGATATATTACAAAAAATGTATAAAACTTAGGAAATTCTATCAAATGGAGATATTATTAAAACCGGTAGTTACCGAAAAAATGACAAAGCTGGGTGATGATTTTAATTGCTATGGATTTATTGTGGATAAGCGGGCTAATAAAATTCAAATAAAAAAAGCTATTGAAGAGATGTACGGTGTTACTGTCGAAGTTGTCAACACCATGAGATACGTAGGAAAATCTAAATCCAGATATACTAGGACAGGGATAATTACAGGAAAAACAAGTTCATATAAAAAAGCAATAATAACTTTGGTTGAAGGTGATAAGATTGATTTTTATAGTAATATCTAACTAAAATGGCTATACGGAAATTAAAACCTGTAACACCAGGGCAAAGACATAAAATAATTAGCACATTTGAGGAACTGACCAAAAATGTACCTGAAAAATCTTTATTAAGGCCAAAAAAGAAAAGTGGAGGGAGGAATAATTACGGGAAAATGACCATGCGGTATATTGGTGGAGGTCATAAGAAAAGATACAGGTTAATTGATTTTAAAAGAGATAAGGTCGGGATTCAAGGTAAAATTCATTCTATTGAATATGATCCGAACAGAACCGCCAGGATTGCATTGGTTGTTTATGCTGACGGCGAAAAAAGATATATAATAGCTCCCACCGGCATAAAGGTTGGACAAATAATAAATTCCGGAAAAGGAGTCGTACCTGAAATAGGAAATGCTTTGTTTTTATCAGATATCCCTTTAGGTACAATAATTCATAATATTGAGTTGAAACCCGGGCATGGGGGAGCCCTTGCACGAAGTGCAGGATCTTATGCTCAATTGACTTCCAGGGACAAGAAATATGCCATTATTAAATTACCTTCCGGGGAATCAAGGATGATATTAGTTACTTGCAAAGCTACCATCGGAACAGTATCTAATCCAGATCACGCCATGGAAGTATCAGGTAAAGCCGGGAGAACCCGATGGCTTGGAAGAAGACCCAGAGTTAGAGGGGTGGCAATGAATCCCGTAGATCACCCCATGGGAGGCGGTGAAGGAAAAGCCTCAGGAGGACATCCAAGATCAAGAAAGGGAATTCCGGCAAAAGGTTTTAAAACAAGACAAAAAAAGAAAGATTCAAATAAGTATATTGTTGAAAGTAGGAATAAGTAATTTGAAATAATATAATTGATTGATATGAGTCGATCATTAAAAAAAGGACCATTTGTTGATTATAAATTGGAGAAGCGAATTCTTGAAATGAATAAATCAAGGAAAAAATCTGTAATTAAAACATGGTCGCGAAGATCAATGATTTCTCCTGATTTTGTTGGTCACACCATTGCTGTACATAATGGTAATAAATTTATTCCAGTTTATATAACGGAAAATATGGTTGGACATAAATTGGGAGAATTTTCACCGACACGGATATTTAGGGGGCATGGAGGGAAACCCAGATGAATTATTTATTTATGGTATAGAATTTTGTTGATAACTTATAATACGATTACTGGAATGGGCACAAGAAAGCGTAACAGAGCCAATAAAATTAAAGAAGAAAGGCAAAAGAAGTATTTTGCAATTTTAAAGAATTGCCCTACATCACCGCGAAAAATGAGATTGGTTACAGATATGATTAGAGGTATGGAAGTAAATGGAGCACTTGATATTTTAAAATATAGTTCTAAGGAAGCTTCCCGCAGGCTTGAAAAATTGCTTCTGTCAGCTATTTCTAATTGGCAAAATAAAAATGAAGGAGTTAGAATTGAAGATAGTAAATTGTATGTAAAAGAAGTTTTTGTTGATCAGGGAAGAACTTTAAAACGTTTTAGACCAGCCCCCCGAGGCAGGGCTCATAGGATCAGGAAAAGATCAAATCATGTTACTCTGATATTAGATAGTTTACATACTAATGAAATACAAACAAAATAATTATAGATGGGACAAAAAGCAAATCCGATAGGTAATAGATTAGGAATAATAAAAGGTTGGGATTCTAATTGGTTTGGGGGAAAAAACTATGCTGATAAACTAATCGAAGATACCCGGATTAGAGAATACCTGAATGCTCGGTTAGCTAAAGCCAGTATTTCAAAGATTATTATCGAAAGAACTTTAAAACTGATTACAGTAACAGTTACTACCGCCAGACCAGGTATAATTATTGGAAGAGGTGGTCAGGAAGTAGACAAATTGAAAGAAGAATTAAAAAAGATAACCAATAAAGAAGTACAAATCAATATTTTTGAAGTTAAACGACCGGAATTAGATGCCACCATCGTGGCAAATAGTATTGCAAAGCAGGTGGAAGGAAAGATATCATACCGTAGAGCAATTAAAATGGCTATTGCTTCCACTATACGTATGGGGGCTGAAGGCATTAAGGTTCTTATATCTGGCCGCTTAGGTGGCGCCGAAATGGCCAGATCGGAAATGTATAAAGAAGGAAGGACACCCCTTCATACTTTAAGGGCTGATATAGATTATGCCATTTGTGAGGCTCGTACCAAAGTTGGGGTAATAGGGATTAAAGTATGGATTTGTAATGGGGAAGTATTCGGTAAACGAGATTTGTCCCCAAACATAGGAATGAAAAATGCAAAATTTAAAGGTTTTAAAAAGAGAAGAAAATAGATATATAATCAATCAGAATTAATATAAGTATGTTACAACCTAAGAAAACTAAGTATAGAAAACAGCAAAAGGGAAAAATGAAAGGAAACGCTCAAAGAGGGAATCAACTTTCATTCGGATCTTTTGGAATAAAAGCGTTGGGGCAGGCCTGGATAACAAGTAGACAAATCGAAGCTGCACGTCAGGCAGTTACTCGACATATGAAACGTGAAGGACAGATTTGGATTAGAATATTTCCTGATAAGCCTATTACTAAAAAACCTGCTGAGGTTAGAATGGGGAAAGGTAAAGGTGCACCTGAAGCATTTGTTGCTCCTGTTACTCCAGGAAGAATAATTATTGAAGCTGAAGGAGTACCCTATAAAGTGGCTAAAGAAGCATTGAGGTTAGCAGCTCAAAAATTTCCGATTACAACCAAATTTGTAGTTAGAAATGACTATATTAAAGAATCAATTTAAAAAATAATGAAATATTCTGAAATTAAAGAGTTAACAACCAAGGAAATAGTAGAAAGAGTTGATAATGAAAAAAATTTATTGATTCGGCAAAAATTAAATCATGCTATTTCTCCTTTGGATAATCCATTAATAATTAAGGGAACCAGAAAGAATATTGCAAGATTAATGACTGAATTACGACATAGAACTATAAGTGAAAATTTGAAAAGCTGATTTTTTATAATGTTGAAAAGAAATTTGAGAAAAGAACGTGTTGGAATTGTTGTTAGTAACAGGATGGATAAATCCATTGTTGTGGCAGTAAAAAGAAGAGTAAAACATCCTGTTTACGGTAAATTTGTGAATAAAACATCCAAGTTTATTGCTCATGATGAAACAAATAATTGCAATATTGGTGATAGAGTGAAAATCGTGGAAACCAGACCATTAAGTAAAAATAAATGCTGGAGATTAACTGAAATTGTTGAAAGGATTAAATAATCATGATTCAACAGGAAAGCAGATTATTAGTGGCAGATAATAGTGGTGCAAAAGAAGTTTTGTGTATTAGGGTTCTTGGTGGTACAGGAAAAAGATATGCTTCAATTGGAGACAAAATTGTAGTGACAGTTAAAAATGCAATACCCTCAGGGGAAATTAAAAAAGGAATGATTTCAAAAGCAGTTGTAGTTCGTACCAAAAAGGAAATAAGAAGACCAGATGGTTCATACATTCGATTTGATGATAATGCTGTTGTATTATTAAATAATCTGGAAGAAGTTCGTGGGACCCGAATTTTTGGTCCTGTTGCCAGAGAATTAAGGAAAAATTATTTGAAAATAATTTCTTTAGCACCTGAAGTATTATGATTTCTAAATAAGTTTTTAGATGCGTAAAAAATTACACATAAAAAAAGGAGATATTGTTATTGTTAATACAGGTGAATTCAAGGATCAACAAGGGAAAGTCCTTGAAGTAATGGTTAAGAAGCAAAAAGCTATAGTGGAAGGTGTAAACATGGTGTCGAAGCATACAAAGCCCAATGCCCAAAGCCCTCAGGGGGGAATCATAAAAAAAGAAGCCCCTGTACATGTTTCAAATTTAATGCTGATTGACCCTTCAAGTGGTGATCCTACCAGGATTGGCAGAAGATTGAACGAAAAGAATAAATTAGTGCGATTTTCAAAAAAATCAGGTGAGGAGATTAAATGATGGATTATATACCTAATCTTAAAAAGAAATTTTTTGAGGAAATTATTCCTGCATTAAAAAAAGAATTTAATTATGGTTCTGTTATGCAGGTTCCCAGATTGGAAAAGATTGTAATTAATCAGGGAATTGGACAAGCAGTAGCAGATAAAAAATTAATCGAATTTGGTCAGAATGAGTTATCTGCTATTGCAGGCCAAAAAGCGGTACAAACAGTATCAAAAAGAGATATTTCGAATTTTAAGTTGAGAAGAAAAATGCCCATTGGAGTTAAAGTAACTCTCCGAAGGGGAAGAATGTATGAGTTTTTAGAAAGATTAATTTGTGTATCGGTGCCCAGGATTCGTGACTTTAAAGGAATAAATAACAAATTTGATGGAAGGGGAAATTATACTTTGGGAATTACAGAACAAATTATTTTTCCGGAAGTTGATATTGATAAAATAAGCAAAATTTTAGGATTGGAAATTACATTTGTGACATCAGCAAAAACAGATGAAGAAGGATTTGCATTATTGAGAGAATTTGGTTTACCATTTAAAACATAATAAAAAATTATTATGGCTAAAGAATCAGTGAAAGCCCGTGAGGAAAAACGGAAAAAGTTAATTGAAAAATATGCTGAGAAAAGAGCTAGGCTTAAAAAAGAAGGAGATTATATTGGTTTAAGCCGATTGCCCAGAAATTCAACCCCTGTCAGGTTACACAACCGGTGTAAAATTACCGGAAGACCTAAGGGGTATATGAGGCAATTTGGGATTAGTAGGATTACTTTTAGGGAAATGGCTTCAGCTGGTTTAATTCCCGGTATTAGAAAAGCAAGCTGGTAATTTTAATTTAAATAAAATTAAGAAAATGACTGATCCTATAGCAGATTATCTTACACGTATCAGGAATGCTTTAATGGCAAATCATAAAGTGGTAGAAATACCGGCTTCAAACCTAAAAAAGGATATAACAAAAATATTGTATGAAAAAGGTTATATCTTAAAATATAAATTTGAGGATGACAACCATCAGGGAAAAATAAAGATAGCTTTAAAATATCATCCTGAAACAAAAAAATCGGTTATTAGATATTTACAAAGAGTGAGTAAGCCTGGTTTGAGAAAATATGCAAACATCAATAATATTCCCCGGGTTTTAAACAAGTTGGGGATTGCTATTTTATCAACTTCACAGGGAGTGATGACCGATAAAGAAGCCCAGGTAAAAAAGATTGGTGGTGAGATTATTTGTTATGTGCATTAAAGTGGAGGAATTTTTTTATGTCTAGAATTGGGAAATTACCGATAAATATACCCGAAGGAGTTACTGTAACTGTAAATAGTGGCAATTCGGTAGTTGTAAAAGGTCCCCTTGGAGAACTTTCACAAAAAGTAAAACCTGAAATTCAAATTTCAATTAAAGATAAACGGATAGTTTTAACAAGGACTTCCGATCAAAAAACACATAAATCATTGCATGGTTTATATCGTTCCCTGATCAATAATATGGTGGAAGGAGTTTCAAAAGGATATACCATACAAAAGGAATTGGTTGGTGTTGGATTTAGAGCAGGAGCCAAAGGTCAGATTTTGGAAATGAGTTTGGGTTATTCTCATGATGTTTATTTTGAGTTACCACCAGAAATTAAAGTTGAAACCAAAACCGAACGTCGTAAAAATCCAATAATTACTTTAAAAAGTATTGATAAACAATTAATTGGACAGGTTGCCGCAAAAATTCGCTCATTAAGAAAACCAGAACCTT
>Ga0114920_10000446_pt1 | contig 18018 bp, 17 predicted proteins | sample ChitaG_FD_88683 | JGI IMG/M metagenome (GOLD analysis project Ga0114920, IMG submission 88683) | Deep subsurface microbial communities from South Pacific Ocean to uncover new lineages of life (NeLLi) - Chile_00310 metaG | ecosystem: Environmental > Aquatic > Marine > Oceanic > Sediment ... | reverse complement strand
GGGAGAGACCTGGCCGTATTCCTCACTCGATCCCGCAATCTGGATTCTGGGAGAAAGGTCTAAACTCAGCACGGCCTCAAAAAGGTTAATCTGCCCGATGCTGTTGATGGCAAAGGTTTCAGCCGGACACGTCCATGAGGTAGGAACAAAACTCTGCGCTGCCAGATGAAAAATGCGGTCAGGTTTTGTATCTGCCAGGCATTTCTTTAAGGATCCCATATCTTTGAGATCTGCCTCAAAAGATGTTATTCTCTCTTGGATATGAAGGATGTTGTCCATCCGGCTTCGCCAGCGCACAATCCCAAAGATCTCAACATCCGGATGATTTTCAAGGATGTAATCAGCTAGATGACTTCCCGCAAATCCGGTTATTCCTGTGATTAATACTTTCATATAAGCTCCCTCTGTCATTGCGAAGCCCACAGGACTGATGCAATCTCATAATAATAGAATTCTTTGTTTATTATTGCAAGAATCCAGAAAAGGACGATGGTTTCTCAAGAACGGTCTTTATAGTATTCCTTATAAAATTTCTTAAATTCTTCATTCTTCTCTTTAATTTTTTTCCACCAATCGACATTGCCCACATACCATTGAACAGTAGATGCCAGGCCTTCATCAAAATTCTTCTCCGGTTTCCAGCCCAGGGCATGAATTTTTTGGCAGTCCAGAGCATATCTTCTGTCATGACCCAATCTGTCGGGGACATATTGAATCAAATCATCCGATTTTTCCAGAGTTTTAACAATGTCTTTGGCCACTTGAATATTCTGGACTTCCTGATTGGCCCCAATATTATAGACTTCTCCCAATTTTCCCTTCTGTATTACAATATCTAAAGCCCTGCAGTGATCTTCCACATGAAGCCAGTCTCGCACATTCGTCCCTTGTCCATAGAGGGGAAGAGATTTATCCTCAAGTGCATTTGTCACAAAAAGCGGAATAAATTTTTCAGGGTATTGATAAGGACCATAGTTATTGCTGGGCCTTACAATAATAATCGGAAGGCCGTAGGTGACAAAATAGGAATAGGCCAGTCGGTCAGCTCCAACTTTGCTCGCTGCATAGGGTGAGGAGGGATTTAAGGCATCTTCTTCTTTGAAAAATCCTTCCTCCCGGCTCCCATAGACTTCATCTGTCGACACATGAATAAAAAACTCAATATCTGAATCCTTTAGAGCCTCAAGTAAGACAAAGCTCCCATACACATCCGTGAGCACAAATTCGCCGGCATCGAGGATCGACCTGTCCACATGAGTCTCTGCCGCAAAATGAACAACTCCTTGAACTTTTTTAAACAAATCATTGACGAGTTTTCGATCTCGAATATCCCCCTTGATAAACTCATAGCGGGGACTATCTGCAATGTCCTTAAGGTTGTCGAGGTTTCCGGCATAGGTCAGCTTGTCCAAGTTAAAAATACGGCAGTCCGGATATTCCTCAATCATATAGTGGATAAAATTGCTGCCAATAAATCCAGCCCCCCCTGTCACGAGCAAAGAAATTGGGGACTGTCCCCATTTTTTCTGAAAATTGGGGACTGTCCCCATTTTCTTTTCCATTTCAGCCATCTTTCCGCTTCCACTCATAGGGGAGGTCATTGTCATGAGGATTGATGCGGTGTTCATCGGGATTTTTATAATCATAAACTTCGGTAGGAATATTAATAATAATAGCTTCTTCCGGACTCACACCCATCCAGCCATGATAGATCCCAGGAGGAATCTGGACAAAAAGAGGATTTTGAATCCCGATAAAATATTCACTGATTTCTTTATAAGTGGGAGAATCTTCTCTTGGATCGTAGAGCACCAGTTTTATCATGCCCTGCACACAGGCAATGTTGTCAGTTTGAACTTTGTGAAAATGCCAGGCTTTAACCACATCCGGATACGTAGAAGTCATATATACCTGTCCGAACTTTTCAAAAAAATCATCATCATTGCGCAGAATCTCCATCAGCCTTCCCCTCTCATCAGGGATCACTTTCAACTTCTTAACTTTCACTCCCTCAATCATTTTACCTCCTTATGTCATCGCGAGGAGTCCTGCGACGCGGCGATCCCTCATTTTATCCCAATCTCACTCTTGTCTCCCACCATAAACTTGTATACAGAAGGCTTGGGGGGGCATTTGTAGATTTTAACGTCCCGCCCGATCAAACTCTCATCTATGCGGCTACCTACATCACTCAATTCACTTCCCTCAAGGACAATACTGTTTTCTATTTCTGTCTTTAAAATTTTGCATCTATTCTGGATGGAAGTAAAGGGTCCGATATAAGAATCGACAATCTCGCAACTAGAACCGATAACAACAGGGCCTCGAATAATACTATTTGTCACCCGCACCTCTTTCTCTATCGCCACAAGACCGCTTACCTTTGACTCCTCATCAACATTTCCTTCTATTCTGCTGCTAATCCCCTCTAGAATGAGCCGGTTAGCTTCAAGGATATCTTCTAGCTTCCCAGTATCTTTCCACCATCCCGTCACAAAATGAGGCCTAACATCAAAACCATTGTCTATGAGATACTGAATGGCATCTGTGATCTCAAGCTCATGTCTCCAGGAAGGTTGTATAGCCTTAACCGCTTCAAAAATGTGAAAATCAAACATATAAACACCCACCAATGCCAGATTGCTTTTGGGTACTTTGGGTTTTTCGACCAACCTGACAACCGTCTCCCCTTCTAGTTCAGCCACACCAAAAAGCTGAGGATTGGGAACCTCTGTCAGCAGAATCAGTGAATTGGGGCTCTCTTTCTCAAATTCATCAACAAGTCGCTTGATCCCTGTCTTAAGAATGTTATCTCCCAGATACATAACAAAAGGATCTTCGTTAAGAAAATCTTCCGAAATTTTAACGGCATGAGCCAATCCCAGAGGTTCATCCTGCTCAATATACGTGACCTTGACGTCAAACTGCGATCCATCCCCGACGGCTTCTTTAATCTCCTCTTTTGTATCCCCAACCACAATCCCAATCTCTACAATCCCCGCTTCTCTGAGCGCATCGATGCCATAAAAGAGGATTGGTCGATTGGCCACGGGCACTAGCTGCTTTGCCTGAGTAAAAGTAAGAGGACGAAGCCGCGTCCCTCTTCCGCCGCTAAGTATTAGTCCTTTCATATGATTCTTTCCTTTTATTTAATAATTGGGGACTGTCCCCAATTATTTTTAGAATCCCATCCCTCCTAAAAAATCAGTTGTTTTCCCAATGTTTCCCAGGCCGATCGTGATCCTGAACTGCAATTCAGGTTTTTGGTTTGTGTAGTATATATCACGAAAATAAAACACTCGAGCATCTGCCCTTATATCAATACATTGATAATTAAAAACAAGAGCAAAGGCAGAATAGAGAAGTTCCATTTCCTCAATGTTAAAATCTATCTCTGCTATGGCCTCAAGATTTAAACTTGGGATTTTTAAACCACTGTAAAATCCAACCTGGTGTCGGTCATGCAAGACATTTTTAATATAAGGATTGATACTCTTGTACCAGTTGACGCGTAAAAACAGGGGATCGGCTTGTGAACCAAGGTTGATGCTCGCCCTCAAACTGGAAAAAGTCCAAAAATAGGGATTTAATCCCACAGAGAAGTCGAACGTGTATTTTGATGAAGGATAGAATCTTAAATAACCATAGATATCTGAAAATTTTGGGACCTCTCCATTTACTTCATAAGCCTGCATCGGACTTTCTTCATCCGGCACAAGAAAATAAGTCTGATTGACACCAAAGGCAATAATCTCCCTTGGCATCTCATTTTGGTTTATAAAGAATCGATTTGTAAGACTGTAGTTTAATTGATGCGAACGGTAAAACCGGCCTCTGGGAGTGATGATCCGACCATAAGAGGAAATTGGTGTTTCATAGATGTAGTTTAAAGAAGGCTCAATGCTGTGTTTAAGTTTTGCTCTATTTTGAGAGTCATTATAAATTTTAAAAAAGACAGGACCAATAAGCTCTGTTCGAATCATATAATTATCCGACAAGAGAGGCTCATTGACCGCCTTCCTTGTATTGGGAGAATAAGTTTGTAAGTATAAGTTATAGATAGCAGAAACAGAGGTATTCAAAGTCAACCAGGGAATGGTCGTGAAAGGGAGTGTTAATGTGGGTTGAAAATTTAGACTCTGCGAACGCGTTTGGTTGTCATTTTCATAAGCGGACTGCCATCCATATTCCCACCGGCTAAAACCCGATGAAAACGAAAAATAAAGAGGAGAAAAAAGTTTAATTTTTGAAGAGCTAAATCCTATTGATGGAAGATTCCGCCTAATAATCGAATTATCCACTTGAACAAAATATGTTTCCATGTTGGATGCGCGCACACTCAAATTAAAATAAGACCAGGACCGGGAAAGATATACCTGTGAGCTTCGGTTTGAAACAATCGCTCTTCTAAAATTATTGTCAAACTCCCTTAGAAAATCATAGGAGCTTTGATAATCGACATCCGCTACTAAAGAAAAGCCCGAAGGTAGAGGTTGGTTATGTTTTAGTCGAAGGATGAAAGCATTATTTGAACTCTCTTGATCTGGTTCATCAGCTAAAGGATCTTTCTTAAATTTAAAGTAATAAAAATTAACCTGGCCACCCGTCCCTCTATTGAATAGATACCGGTATTCCAGCCCTCCTCCCATCCCCCTTGCAGCATAGTAGTCAAAATTGACAGTCGCATCCATGTTTCGGCTCATCGCCCAATAGAATCCCTGTGAGTAGAAAAATCCTTTTTGCCCCGATACTCCCAACTGGGGCATCAGAATCCCTGTAGCCCTCTCTTTCTTTAGTGGATAGCGAATGTAAGGAAAATAGAAGATCGGCACTTTTTTTATTGAAAAAACAGGATGCCACATCTCGATATAGTCATCTTTTTTGAATGTCCCCTTGCCAAACGAAAAGTTCCATCTCGGCTCTGGTTGAGAACAGGAGCTGATCTTAGCTTTCTCAAATATGTAAGTGTTTTCACTTTTTCTCTGGATACTATCCGCCTCATAGAAAACAGAAGGCTGTACCATCCCCAAAACATTCTTTAATTCCCCCTCAGTGGAATCCATATTGAAATGAATACTTTCACACTCCATCACTTCATTTGGGAGCTGAATGACTACACTCCCCTCAGCAAACACTTCTTTTGTCTCTGTATCCATCTCTATTCCATCTGCAAAAAGTACGATCTGTTTGTAGCGGACCTCCACGTTGCCCTTTGCAAAAATCCGATTTTTTATTTGTTCCCAATAATTGGCCTTGACTATAAGATCCCCTGACGAAAATGTGCTTTCTTGACCAAGTGAAAAGATTCCAACAAAGTGAAGTGAAATCGCAAATAAAAAGACAGCTTTTTGTCTTAACATCAGTAGAAATTTAACACAGTCATATCATATTATCAATAATGTCCAACTTAACCTGCCAGGGTCGAAGTAAGATGCTAGACACTTCCGGGTTCGGCGTTTGAATTGACATTACTGATTTCTCTATGGTATATCTCATGATCGCAATCCAACGTAAGGAAGTAAAGCGCCAAAGCAGGACAAAATGAAAAAATTTTTAGCTGTCTCCGGAATTTTACTCTTGATCTTCGGCTTATCGTGCAAAAGAGACTCTTCACCGGAGAATTCATTTGAAGATCTTCCCCTGGGAGAGGATGAAATCGACATCGAGAAGATTGAAAACATAACCGGTTTTCAACTCCGAATTCTTCTAGCCGAAGAGCTAGGTTTTAAACCACTCAATAAATTCTACTGGATTTCTGTAAAAGAAAAGATCGATAAACAGAAAGTCGAGGAGCTGGCCATCGCAATCATCAAGGAAACAATCACCCAAAAACCAGAAACCTATCACACCTTTACAATCCACTTTTACCGGGAAGACCACCTTTCAAGTTCGATAGAAAAATCGAGGTCTTTTGCCCATGTGACTTTTCTTCCTAAAGGGGGGTGGCTTGAAGCAGGCCAAGTTCCCATCGACAATTATGAGAGCTACGAATTGACATGTACTATTCTTGAATAGACAAGATGTAACGAATTGACAGAAACCGGAGTTATACGTCTTGCTGCTGAAAGATTAACCTCTTTTTCCGACTCGTACTGAAATGCTGAATAGAGTGTATTCAGTCGACATGAAGAGAAGTACTTTGCTGAACAGCGGTAGCCTATCTCCGATTTTAACTCTTTCTTCTTCTGTTTTAGCAATGTATACTATATTAAAGGTGTAACATCTTTTAAATGTACAGAAAAGGATTTACGCTAATCGAGCTTCTCATTGTCTTTATGCTCATTGGATTGAGTGTCTCTATCGTGATTCCAAACATCGGAAATTCCTATGATAAAATCAAGTTCAGAGATAAAACAAAGAAAGTCTTCGAGCTTGTTCAGAAAGTCAAATTCCATGCCTTCTATTATCAAAAAAACATCGTGATCTCCGAAAGAGATAATACCCTTTTCATCGAGGGAATCGAAATTCCGGAGGAAGAGATTCCAGAACTCTACTACGAAGTCAATGAAAAAATTCAATTTTCTCCCAATGGAATTTCATCAGGAGGAGAAATTCACCTCTATTTTAAAGGGAATCTCAGAACGATCATAAAGATTGAAAAGTTTTCAGGAAACGTAAGCCGGGAATCCGCATGAAAAAAAGAGGCTTCACCCTCATAGAAGTCCTCATAGCATTGGCGATTTTATCATCAGCCATCATTATCGTTTTCCAAATTTTTTCCTTCGGATTCAGGAATCTGGCCAAGATAGGTCGTTACCAGGACCTCTACATTGCAATGAACAATATTGTGGAAGAGATAGACCTAATCACAGACTTCGAACAAAACAAAAAAAAAAGCGGAAAAGCAGGCGAATTCGAATACGAATGGCAGGCCACCCCCCACTCCCCAAAACAGAGGATGACGACTCCTTTCGAGGAAAACATCAGTTCCTATATGATCACGTTGTATAAAATCGTTCTCAAAATATATTATGAAGCACGAGATGGCCGGAGAGAGCTTAGAGAATTCACTTTCTACAAGGTCGGTTGGGCAGATGCGTAAGAGCCGCGGATTTACTGTTATCGAGCTTTTGATTGCCATGGTCATCTTTTCGATGATAACCTCTCTGGTTTTTTACTCCTTAACTCAGGCGATTTCACTCTGGGAAAGGGCGGAAAAAGAAATCAAAAAGCTGGACAAGATCATTTTTTTTAACCATTGGTTCAGGGATTTATTCCATTCAACCGAAAATTTAGCCCTGGTCTATGGAGATAAAAATATTCCGATTTTCCTCGGAGAACAGGGAAAGGTTGTGTTTGTCTCCTCCAACCCGTTGATGAGAAAAGTCATATCTATAGTTAAAATTGAATTAAAAAACGGAGGCATTTATTATTCAGAGGAGAATATATACAAAAATGAAATCTCCCTCAAAAATCTCAGCGCATTGAGTTTTGAAGATGAGTTCGAAATGCTTTCCCCTGTCGAAGAGGGAACAATTTTTTATTTAAGACCGATGAAAGAGGAGATGGTCTGGGATGAAGAATTCCACTCGGATCAAATGTTCACCCTTCCCAGATCCGTAAAAATAGTGTTTTTGTACCAAGGGAAAAAAGTGGAACTTATCTCCAATATCATTTCTGACCCTAAGCCCAAAGAATTAATCTTGAGGCTTGAATTCTGATGAGGAAAAAAGTAAGTCAAGGTTCCGCTCTTCCTATCGTGCTCTGGATACTGGCCATCTTGTTTATCATTTCGATGTCATTTCCCTTTGTTATCGGCAGCCGTATCAAAAGCATGGAAATGCTGTTCAATAGATTTAACGCCCATCTTAAAACCTACAGCAGCCTTCAATACGGAATGAATCTCCTTTTAACAGGCACAATGGGATCGGCCCAACTTCTTTCCTCTGACCTCGGCCCATTTCCGGATGGAAACAGGTATTTTTTGGACGGATCCTTTGTGCCCATCGATTTATTCAACGGAGAAACCGAACTGTCCTTCCAGGAAGAATCAGGATTGGTCAATTTGAGATTGTTCCAGCAAGAGCTAATAGACGGTTTGATGAAATATTTTGGAGCAGACCAGGAAAGCAGGGCCATCTTTTTCGACAGCTTGATGGACTGGGTGGATTCGGATGATTTGGTTAGACTCCACGGTGCGGAAAAAGATTATTATGAAAATCTCGGCTACAGACCAAGAAATGACATGGTGTTAACACCAGACGAAATTCTATTGATCAAAGGGATGGAAGAGGAAATCTTTCAGAAAATCAGACCTTTTATCTTCCTCGGAAAATCCGGAGGATTGAATCCAAACACGGCCCTCTTCGAAGTCCTGATGTCTCTACCCGATATGACTGAAGCCGGTGCGAGGGAAGTTTTGGAATACAGAAGGACAAATCCAATAACAAGCGTTTTATCCTTTTCTTCGGTATGCAAAATCGATTATACTTTTTATGAGAGCCTGTTCGACTTCGGAAGACCTAATCTTATCTACAAGCTCAAAGCCAGGACAAAACTAGGAAAAGACGTCACTTACACTATGGAATGCCATGTGCAAAAAATATACGGACCCCCCATCACAATCGAAGATTTTCTGGATGAAATCTCCTCTCTAATGCCCGAAAAATGGGCCCCGATTAAAATTCTTCTGTTCAGGGAAATCATAGAATGAACTTATTAATATTAAATTTTCAAAAAAAAGATTCCCTCCTTATCTATTGGGATAGGCACAAAAAACAAGTCCTATCCTTCAACAAAAAGAATAAGACGTATAAAGAAATAACTTCACTGGATGAAGTCAAGCCGGGAAAATACAAGAAGACTATCCTGGTTCTAGGGAGGAATTTGTATGTCTTCAAGCTCGTCCAGCTTCCTAAACTGAAAAAAGCCCTGCTCGATAAAGCCATCGCTACAAACATCGGAGAATGGAGCCCCTTTCAAGAGAGTCAGTATTTTTTCCACACCTACACCCGAGACGGAAAGACCATGGTCTTACTTACTATATTCAACCAGGAAGATTATGACGAAATAATAAACCAAATACATTCAAAAGGGATAAAACCCCATACCGTAATCCCTGAATCATTCTGCTATCTTCCTTTTTTCGAGGAGAATGAGAAGACAGTCGGAGTTATTCAAAAAGAAACAGGTGTTGAGCTTTTACACTTTGATGTCGGAATGAAAGAGAGCCAGTATATTCCGATTCAAAAATGGGATGAAAACGCCTTTGATTATTTTATCAAGAGTCTTGGTCCCGAAGGGCTGGAGATAAAAAAAATCCTCTGGATGGGAAGTGACCAGAGTGACAATTTTTCATTTCCTGAAGATTACTCCGTGGAACATATCAAATCTAAAAATGAAACATATGTGATCTTGGAAGGCTCAGAATATTTTTCGGCTTCGATAATCAAAAACTTTGGAAAGAGCAGAATATCTCTCCTCGATGAGGAGGATCGAAAATACCTTAAACCGGCATCATTGATTGTCTTTTCAGGAATTTTTTTATTTTATCTTTCTGTTTTCTATACCAGCTCAAGAAAAATCAATGTTTTAAACAACGAATTGTCAGACCTGAGAGAACAAACTGTTGGAATGGACGAAAAAATAAACAGAATTGATTTTTTAAAAGGAAAGGTGGAATTTATCTATGACAATTTTGAGAAGCTTCCCTCCCAACTGTTCATTCTGTCCGAACTTCAGAAATATCTGCCCGATTTGGCCCGCTTAACCAGATACACCTTCAGTCAGAATCGACTGGAAGTCAGCGGGATATGTCCGCAAGCTTCCGAATTTATCTCTCGATTGAATTCTTCTGGTTTTATCTCAAATATAAATCTCAAGTCTCCGATAGAAAAAGACCGAGTCTCTGGAGACGAAAGATTCACCATCGAGATAATCATAAAAAAATGAAAAAAATAAGACCTGTTTTTGCTGCGTATTTCAATAAATACAAAGAAGAATACAAAAAAAGTTTCACGATCTCCTTCGGAGTGTTTGCCATCGCCCTGCTTTTCCTTCTCGTCTTTATCAACAGGATTGTCTACACTAGCAGCCACAAAAAGGAGACAGAAGCCAATTTAGTGACGGCCAAACTGGAGTTCCGGTATTCTCTTATGAATTCAATCGACAATGTCGACAACGAACTGGAAAACCTTGAAACCAGCTGGCTGTCCATAGAAAACAAAGCGCTGGTCGGCAGTTCAGACGATCTGATTTTTTCCACCATCTTGCAGATCATCGAAACGCTCGCCAGAGAGAGAGAGGTGACCATTCAAAGCTATGAGTTTGAAGAGGTCAAAAGAGAGGGAAATTTTTCTCTTCTGCCTGTTCGATTCGAATTCTCGACACGGTATGAAAGCCTTGTCTCCCTTTTGCTGGCTTTAGAAAATCATGCCATCTACATGAGGATATCGAATATGGACATGCAGAAGCTCCAGGGAAATAATATTTTGATTGTCAGGTTGGTCGTGGAAGTGTTGAGGCACCATGAAGAACAAATTCAATAAAATAATACTCCTGGCCTCTCTGGTTTTTCTGCTGTTTTTTTTCAAAGCCGTACAGAACATGTTCATAAAAGTGGATCTGGATTCGCTGAAGGGAAAGGAATACCAACATTATTTTGAGACAAAAGAAGTGTCCTTTTCTCTTCTCGAAGATCCTTCCCTTGTGGAAAGAGCCAAAAGCCGCAATGTCTTTTTGAGTAAGCAGGAAGACCTTGACGTAAGAAAAGCCCAAGCCGAACAAGCCGAAAGAGAAGCCCAAGCCAAAGCTTCAGAAAATCAACAGGTTACTCTTTCTCTGGGATACAATGAAATCAAGGATGACGAAACAGGGGCCATTTTCAAATTCTTGGGCATCGTAAAAAAGAAAGAGTTGTACTTCGCCTTCTTCTGGAAGATGAATAATCTCGATTTGGATCCGGAGGAAAAGAAAAGTGTTATCATCCAAAAGGAATCCCAACTGAGCAAAAACATAAGAATTCAAGACATCGGGGCAACATGGGTAAAGCTGGATGTTAATAGAGAAAGTCTTGAACTCAGGATATTCCCGTTAATTTTCGAAACAAAGTAATCCTAAAGAGAAATATTAAGGAATTAAAATGGTTAAAAACAAAATCATAATCTTATCAATCCTTCTCTGTTTCCTTTCCTCAATTTCCTGTTCTCTCGCTCAAAAACCCGAATCTTTCCGTGAAGAAATGACGGCACTCCAGGAAAAACGAAAAAGATCCGCAACCCTTAAAAGGGCTCTCCGTGAAGCGGAAATAGAGAAGACGTCAAAACAAAAAGAGGGCAATCTCCAACAAGCCAAAGAAGAGGAATCAGATAAAAAAGCAATCACAGAAGAGATAAGGAATGAAAAACCTGTAAAATCTCTCGACAACCCAGTAAAAATTCAAGATGAAGAGAGCAGGATAGTCGAAGATGAGGATATTATATTAAATGTCGAAGATGTGACCATCTTTGAATTTGCAGAATTGATCTTCAGTGAAATTCTAAAGAGAAACTATGTCATGTCTCCGGCACTGAAAGAATCGCCAATAAAACTTACAGTAAGGATGTCCAAACCCGTTCTCAGGAGTAAAATTTTAAACTTGGCTTCAAAAATACTAAAACAGCATGACATCTTAATCCAAGAAAAGGAGGGCATGTACAATTTGATCCCGACCAGCGAGTTGGGTTCAATGGCTCTTGAATTCAGACGGGGAAAGACCCCCCCTCCGATTTCCGACGAATTGGGTCTTATTTTCCAAGTCATCCCTTTGGATTACATCGGATCGGGTCAGCTCGATTACATTGCCAGAAGATACCTAAGCAGCGTCGGGCAATATCTGTCCGAGGGAAGCACAAACAGCATCATCATCATCGACTATCCGGAGAGGGTCGCCAAAATATTGGAAATACTCAATATTCTGGATAAAGAAATTTTTGAAGACGTCGTTTTACACATAGTAAAACTCACTTTCTGGGAAGCCAGCGTTTTAGTCAAACAAGTCCAAGAGCTTTTAGGAGCCGAATCGATCCCCGTCCTAACACCCCGAGGGAGATCCCGTGGAGTGCTTCTCATTCCCATTGACAGGTTGGGTGAAATCTACATATTCGCCTCGAACGAGGAATGGCTGGAAAGAGCTCTTTTCTTTATAGAAAGGTTGGATAATCCGGAGGCTCTGGGCGGAGAGGAGAGGACGTTTATCTATTTTCCCATCAATTCTTCTGCCGTCGAATTAGGGAGTGTGATGAACGAAATAATGAGTATTTCCAAAGAAACCGGTGCCAGGCCTCAATCACAACAAACAGAAACGCCTCAAACTCAGCTGTCCAATAGACTCATCATCGACGAGAATAAGAATGCTTTGATATTCATCACAAGCCCCTCAAACTGGACAGTCATCAAGGGTCTACTGAAAAAATTGGATATTCCTGTCAAACAGGTCATGATAGAGGCCATCATCGGAGAGCTGACAATCGATGAGCAGTTTAAAGTGGGTGTCGAGTTGTTTTTACAGAACAACAACATAAAGTTTGACAAGAAGATCTTTACCGGACAGGGAGGCACCGAAGGCGGCATAGGATTGGGAGGATTAGGATTTCTCTACACGTTGGTCTCCAATAACAACCTGTTCAGAGCGGCCATCAATGCCTTTGTCACGGAAAACATGATAGAAATCATTTCTGCCCCGAAAATAATAGGTACAGATAACAAACCGGCTATGATTTCAGTAGGAACCGACGTTCCGGTTGTAACCAGCGAGGCCATAACAGGACAAATTCAACAACAGGGAACGACAGGACTGCTGCGTTCCATCCAGTACCGGACAACGGGTGTCATTTTGACAATTACACCGACGATTCATTCCGCAGGAGTCGTCTCTCTCGAGATAAATCAAGAAATAAGCGAAGCCCAGACGAATACGATTTCTCCCGGAATCCAGTCTCCCCTGATTCTCCGAAGAAGTATAAGCACAACTCTTGTCGCAAAGAACGGCCAGACGATTTTTATCGGAGGGCTGATCAGCAAAAACATCAGTACGACAATAACTGGAATCCCTCTCCTATCCAAGCTTCCTCTCATCGGAGGTCTATTCAGAACAAAATCGACGAGTGAAAGGAAAAGTGAATTCATCATCCTGCTTACACCATATATTATGGCAGGTCCCAGCGACCTCGATTTTATTTCAGAGGAATTCCGGAAACGAATTATGCCGGATATCGAAAACTTCTCCTTTAAAAAAAAGAAGTCCGAGGTAAAAAAAAATGAAAAGAAGTAACCCTAAAATAACAGGATTGACTCTTATGGAAGTACTCATCGTGATGGTCCTTATCGGTCTACTGGCCACACTGGTGGGACCTCAGCTTTTTAAAAAAGTGGGAAAATCAAAACAGAGAACCGCCATGGCCCAAATCTCCCAACTGGAGACGGCTCTTAAAATATACAGGCTGGATGTTGGAAGATACCCCACAACAGAACAGGGATTAAAGGTCTTGATGGAACAGCCTGATGGTGTCAGATTCTGGGACGGCCCCTATCTAGAAAAAAATGTCCCTCTCGACCCATGGAGAAACCCCTACATCTATGAATGTCCGGGAGAAAGGTCCGAGTACGAAATCATCACTCTGGGAGCCGACGGGGAGATCGGAGGTGAAGGAGAAGACAAAGATATCAGCAGTTGGGAAATAACATAACAACAAGAAACATGAAGAAAAAATTACTGGGGGAAATTCTGGAAGAGAAATTCGGGATAGCCCCTGAAGAAATCGAAAAAGCCCTCAAGTTTCAGAAAGACTACGGGGGAAGAATCGGCACAATTTTAGTCAATTCTGGTGTCATCACAGAAGAACATCTCCTCAAAGTCCTATCCCTCCAGCTCGATATTCCTCTTTTTAAAACCAGCTTTAAAGACAAAGAAAACACCATCGACTATCCTGAAATAGTCGGCCTTTCACCCTCATGGTTTTTAGAAAACAGCGTCATTCCTCTTTCCATCGAAAACAGTAAACTCTGGTTTTCAATTGTCGATCCCATGGATTTATATGTCTATGAATCTTTGGATAATATTCTGAACGACCGAGAAATCCGTTATGTTTTGTGCAGTGAGAAAGAATTCAGGGATATCTCCTCAAACTACAAAGAAAAATATCCTATGGAAGAGACTTTGATCTCCTACGAACTTGATGAGGTCGAAAAGCTGAAAGATCTGGCAGCCGAGGCTCCGGTCATCAAATTTGTGAATACAACTATATCTAAGGCTGTGGAGTACCGGGCCTCTGATATCCATCTGGAAACATTCAAGGAAAACTTCCGGATAAGATACAGGATCGACGGCGTCCTGAGCGACATCGAGCGCCTTCCCCTGAAGATGCACCCTCCCATCACCACTCGGATAAAAATCCTGGCCGGCTTGGATATATCCGAAAAAAGGCTCCCTCAGGATGGAAGGATAAACTTAAAAATCGCCTCTAAAGATTTAGATATCCGGGTAGCTACTTTTCCGACCATACACGGTGAAAATATCGTCATGCGACTGCTGGAAAAAACCTCCATCGAATTTGAACTGGACACCCTGGGTTTTGAGGAAGATCATCTGGCAGCTTTCGGGGAGATGATCAAAAACACATTTGGCCTAATTTTGATCACAGGCCCAACCGGCAGCGGCAAGACCACAACCCTCTACTCTGTATTAAACAAATTGAACTCAAAGGAATACAAGATCATCACCATAGAGGATCCGGTGGAGTATCAACTGCAGGGAATAAACCAGATCCAGGTTAAACCCTCTATCGGCCTGACCTTTGCCAATTCTCTCAGATCCATCTTGAGATTGGACCCAGACATCATCCTGGTGGGAGAAATCCGCGACAAGGAAACAGCAGAAATCGCCATTCATGCGGCCTTAACCTGCCATCTTGTGCTTTCCACTCTTCACACAAACGACGCATCTTCTGCCATATCCAGATTACTGGATATGGGGGTGGAAGATTTTCTGATCAATTCTTCCCTTCTCAGCGTACTGGCGCAGAGGCTCGTCAGAACAATCTGTCCAAACTGTAGGAAAAAAGACAGTCAAATTACATCTGACATAAGAGCAGAGTTTCGCCTCGACAGATTGAGGGAAAAATTTAAGCTGAAAAAAGAAAATTTTCAGAGGGGAGAGGGATGCGACTACTGTGTCGGCACGGGTTTTCGCGGCAGACTCGGGATTTATGAACTGCTTGATTACAGCGATTATTTGAAACAAATCACCCTCCAGTCACACAGCTACCAGAAACTCAAAGAAGAAGCCATCAACCAGGGCATGAGAAGCCTGCGAGAAGACGCCTTGCTCAAACTCTTGAAGGGAATTACGACATTGGATGAGGTGCTGAGAGTCACATGACCTATCTCTACAGGGGCTTGAATCAAAATGGTGAAATTATCAAGGGCAAAATTCATGCCACAAACATATCCGAGGCTTTAAAAAAAATAAGATCTATTCCATTGATACCACTGGACATCAAAGACGCTCTAAAAAAAAGCTCCCTCCTGAATGTCAGCCTCTTCAAATCCAACAAGGTCAAAAAAGAAGAATTGATGATCCTCACTCGAGAGCTCTCCGTGATGCTCAACGCAGGGCTGGCTCTGATGAGGGCCTTAAAGATATTGATCGACGCTAATAAAGAGAGGAAATTAGGAGAGGTGCTGGAAAACGTCTATGAAGAGATAAAGAGAGGCGAGAGTTTCGGAGCTTCTCTGGAAAAAGAGAAAAAACACTTTTCTGACTTTTTCATCAACATGATAAAAACAGGAGAAAAGAGCAGCAACCTCCCAGAAGTATTGATGAACATCAGCAAAGACCTCGAGCATTCCATTTCTGTTGCCACAGAAGTCAAAAATGTTCTCGCCTATCCGGTGTTTCTTCTGATCATGAGTTTTATGGCCCTTTTTTTCATATTCACTTTTGTCGTCCCCAAATTCACAGTCATCATCGAAAACATGGATGTCGAGCTCCCCCGATACAGCCGAATTGTCCTCGGATTTGGAAATTTCATGAAGGACAATCTCCACTTCATTCTGCTTTTCCTCTTGGGAGTGCTGTTAGTGCCCTATTTTCTGAGAAAAAATGAAAAAGTAAAATACTATGTCAATCAATTCATCTTTCGCCTGCCCATCATCAACAGGCTGTGGGTGGAAATTGAGCTGAACAGATTTTCCCACGCCCTGGCCATTCTCCTTCGTAGCGGGATCGAAATCGTCAATTCCCTGAAGATGTCAATAGAGTCGATGGGAAACCTGTTCTTGAGAAAAAAATTCTCTGAAGTCATCCTCAATCTTAAGAGAGGAAAAAGTCTGCATTCTTCCATCGAAGACATCGGTATCTTCCCAAGGATGTCGATTCACATGATAGAAGTTGGAGAAGAAACTGGAAAACTTCCGGAAATACTGGAAGAAATAGCCGCTCTATACATAGGAAAATTCAGAAATTCCATTAAAAAATTCATCTCTCTCCTGGAGCCCATCATCATTACAGTCATGGGAATCATCATCGGTTTCATCGTCATCTCCCTTCTCTCGGCTATAATGAGTCTCAATGATATACGGTTTTAACCGACTAAAAAGGGTGGAAATTTTTGACTCGTATAAAAAGATTTTACTTTTTTTAAAAAATATCCTTGACAAAGAATATCTTTTTCGATAAATAAAGGAAGTGATGAAGCCTTTAAAACCTGTGTTTAATTTAAAAAGCATGAAAAAAGCACGAATTTTCTCGAGAAAAAACTTCATTTTTTTTAAAAATAAATCTTGACAAAGAAAAATGAAATCGATATTGTATCTGTAATCTTTCAGGTAAATAACTCTTTACTTGTTGGGAGGAAAGATAAAAATTTGAGAAGGAGGTGCTCATAAGAAGAAAGGTAAAAGAAAACGGTTAAAGAAAAAGTTGAAAAGTTTACTATTTTAAGGAGGTAAGATGAAAAAGTACAAAGGAATACTTCTTGGATGCTTATTACTTGCATTTTTGTTTACAACAGCCTATCCAGGAACACTTGTTGTGACAAAGAAAACAGGTGCATGGGAATGGTTTGGGATTGCCAGAGATATTGACATTGCAGGAATCGGATACACTCTCGGTAAAACGTATGTCGAAAACGACGACTTGACGTTTCAGCTTCCGACAGGCTTTACATTCCAACAAGCCACCGGAAGTTACTTTTTGGTAACCAACACAAATGCAGGTTGGACCAACGACGCGGATATCAACGGAACTCCGGAATTCACAGAATTTCTTGGTGGAGATGGCTCGACTTCTATCACTTTCAGGGTCGACGACGATGCAAACGCTGCCACTAATACTGGCACCCAATGGTACATGAGTTCCGTGAATAATGCCGGTGGTGCTGCAGGATCTATGATAATTGAAGTGCCGGCCTTAGCTGCCATTGACACATACGACATGAGCGTCACAGCCGTAAGAAGTCTCACTCCATTTGACAACGGTGCTGCCGCCATAAATTTCTTCGATGTTGTTAATGAATTCACGGCCACCAGATCTGCTGCAGCTACAGACACCATCGATGCCGAACAGCAGAGAAAGTTCTTCCTTCCTAATCCACCAACAGGCAATGATACTTCCATGGTCAACGAACTCGATATCGCTGTGACCGGCGCTCTCAATTATGCGACAAATGCTATGCTGGGAGGTGCGGTAGACTACTGGACCTACACAGTTGGCGGAGCCAGTGGAAACATGCAGGGTGTCGATTTCGTTCAAATTGAGGACGAACTCGCTGGTCTCCTAACAACCTTTCACCCTGTCGGCGACTCGACAGTAGTTACCCTTCAAGGACCCGACGCGGGAATAGCTTTCCCCTTAGAAAGCTCAGTCAAAGTCATAGTCGACGGAACCACTCAATTAAATCAGAGAACTTTAAATCTAGCTGTCGCGTTTCTGGGTGACACTGCACAGGATTTCCGCGCGCGCACAGATCTCTACCCTGCAGCTACGTCTTATACATGGGACGGCAACAGTACAAACTGCAGGTCTGCCTTTTTCACCACAGC
>Ga0114920_10000445_pt1 | contig 18033 bp, 16 predicted proteins | sample ChitaG_FD_88683 | JGI IMG/M metagenome (GOLD analysis project Ga0114920, IMG submission 88683) | Deep subsurface microbial communities from South Pacific Ocean to uncover new lineages of life (NeLLi) - Chile_00310 metaG | ecosystem: Environmental > Aquatic > Marine > Oceanic > Sediment ... | reverse complement strand
TCCATCGGCGGCGAACTCACAACCAGCGGCCAGATCGGGTTCGCAGCCGGATACACACTCAAGAAAATCGCCAAGATAATCGTGATCGGCTTAGGTTTGTTCACGCTGGTCCTAGAGTTCCTCAGCCTGAAGGGGATCGTGGAGGTTAACTACGACACCCTGAACACGGTCACACTGAACTTCCTGGAATCCCTCAACGGATTCCAGACAATACTCCAAGGAGAATACATCATACTGGGCACCACATTCGTCGCAGGCCTCGGCCTAGGCCTCCAAAAAGGATGAAAACAGGCAAGACTCTAGGTTTAAGAAGGGGAAAAGGAGAAGATGATCTAGGAGCTGAGAGAGATCGAAGCCAAAACGGAAATAAATGCCTGGGAAGAGACAATCAGGGAACCGAAAGTCGAGAAGCTAGTCGTCAGCCTCAACGATATAAGTTCCAGCCTCGAACCCACATTCGATCTCGAGCACGGATACAGGTACCCCGAGGCCGAGGAACTCCTCGAGGAGCCCACCCGTGAGGCAGCACAAACCCTGGCGAGACTTTCAGATCTGGGCATCCTCGACAAGGAGCTCCACGATAAATCCTTAAGCTGCCCAAAATGCAACAGCCCAAACATCTCCATCAACTACATCTGCCCCTACGACGGCTCCAAGGATATAACCAAGGACTCGCTCCTCACGCACCTAACCTGCGGATACATCGACTCCCACTCAAATTTCACACACGAGGAAGGGAGGCTCATCTGCCCCAGATGCAAGCAGACCCTCACCCCCGGAAGCTACAGGATAACCGGCACCTGGAGCCAGTGCAACGTCTGCAAAAGACGCCTCGATACACTCTCCACAGGCCACAGATGCCGAATGTGCGGACACGAGTTCACCTTCGAGGACGCAAAGTTCGAGGACAGCTTCGTCTACACCCTGAGCCAGGAAGTCAGGGAAGAGATCAGCAGAGGGCTGCTCTATTTGAACCAATTCAGGAAAACCCTTGAGGACAACGGATACACCATCATAACCCCGCCTATACTGAAGGACCCATCGGGGATAGAGTACAACTTCGATATCGTCGCAGGGGATTCCAAGGGTATGACGATCACCGTCGACATCAACTTCTCGAACATCCCCCTCACGAGGACCCAGATCATTGAGAAATTTGGAAAGTACTCGGCCACGAATAAAACATCCATCCTGGTTCTCGTGCCAAAGTTGGAGAGCGAGATCAACAAACTGGCCGAATCCATCGGAATGATCATCACCCAAGCGGATAACGCAGCCGGAGCACTCCAACAATTCTCAGAGAGGGCCTCGAAACTCAAGAAGGCGGAAAAACACGAAAAGAAATCTAGGGGCTGGAGCCCCCTTGGCGGCCTGCTGAAAAGAGGGACAAATCGCGACACACGGGGAGCTATCGATGAACATGCTATCGATGAACATGAGAGGCGAACGAGTGGAGAAGGGCTGATGGGGAAGCAACTGTCTGTCAAAGAATACTTCGTCCTCGCCCTCCTCTCGATCTTCGTGCTCTTCTACATGATCGCGATACTCAGCGACGTCCAGCGCTTGAACATGCCCTTCCTGTTCCATTCTTACCTCGTGCTCGCGATGACCATCATCATCCTCATCTGCCTTGCGGTCATTTGGGCGCGCGCGCGCAAGCCGCGCCAACAGATCTAGAGCTAAGGGGGCACAGGCGGCCTACTCAATAAAAGGACGAGTAGACTTCAGGCGAGGCCATCCTCACTCTGCACCCATTTTTATCAGGTAGTTGCAAGAAAACCTCCCATTTTAATGGGAGGATGAATTGCGAGGGCCTTTTAAATAACTATAATGAATATAATATACAATGAAGACGAAGAACATCACCATCCGAGACGACCAAGCCGAATGGATCAAAGCAAACTTCCTTAATCTTAGCCGGTTTGTTCAGAAGAAACTCGATGAGTTAATGAAGAATGCCTAATTTGATGTTCAGGTACAGGCTGTATCCAAACAAGACCCAAACAAAGATACTAGAGGAGCAGTTTGAAATTTGTAGGCAGACATATAACTGGTTGTTACTCCATTGCAGGGAAACCTATAAAGAAACTAAGAAACTTCCCAGACAGTTTGACCTTAACAATCTTCTATTTGCATTCAAAATACAAAGAAAACAGTTAAATCAAATCCACTCTCAGGTTCTACAGAACATCTCTAAACGGATTAAGGATGCTTACACAGGCTTCTATGCTAGAAGAAAATTAGGCTTGAAGGCCGGTCTTCCCAGATTCAAGAAAAGTATGGAACCTATAAAAGCATAACCTACCCCCAGTCAGGCTTCAAGATTGAAGGGAATAAACTGAAGCTCTCGAAAATAGATAATATCCTCATTAAACAGCACAGGGAGATTCAGGGACAGATTAAGACTTTGACGATTAAGAAAGCTGCATCTGGTAAGTGGTTTGCCTGTTTCTCCTGCATAGTCGATGAACAGCCTAAAGAGAAGCCTTTCAAGGAGGTGGGTATCGATGTTGGTCTGAAATCATTTGCAGTATTAAGTGATGGAACAGTAATCGATAATCCCCGATTCTACAGGAAATCGGAGAAGAGACTTGGTAGGCTTCAGAGAAAACTATCTCGGAAAAAGAAGGGAAGCAATAATAGGAACAAGGCTAGAGTGAAAGTAGCTCGAATGCATGAACGAAGCCAGAATCATAGATTAGACTTTCTACACAAGGCCTCCAGGAAGATAGCGGATAAATATGAAACCGTATATGTTGAAGATTTGAAAATCATGAATATGATAAGGAATCATCATCTATCTAAGTCGATAAGTGACGCGGGGTGGGGGAAGTTCATTGGGATGATCGCCTACAAAGAGTCGCAATCTGGTGGCAGACTCATCCAGGTGAACCCTAGAAACACCACCCAGATGTGTTCTCGATGCGGAGAACAAGTAAAGAAAACCCTATCCAATAGGATACATGAATGCCCATATTGTGGGTTGGTATTGGATAGGGATTTGAATGCTTCAAGGAATATCTTGAAGATAGGTAAGGAACTTGCCGAATCTAGGCCTGCGGAGGAGAAGGCCACTACACCACCCCCTATGGTGGTGCAAGCCTATCCCGTGAAACAGGAAGCCTCCCAATTCATTGGGAGGTAGTTCACCCCCCCACAGTGTATCCGAAGTAGCCGCCCGCGTTATCGTTGACACCAAGGTTCCCCGATGTATCCGTGGCCTCCACGAAGAACAGAACGCTAGTACCGGCATCCCGCGGGGGTATCTGGGCCTCCCAGAGCTTATCGATCTGGTTATACTCCATCTCGATTCTTTTGCTAGTGGCCCACCCGTCATCGCTCCAGACCATGTATGCGTCCCCGATACCGGAGCCGGGGAACGGATCCTTAACCACCACCGTAATGTCTACAGCGTTACCGGGAGCGGGACTCAACGGAGAGTAATCCACGTCCATGATGTTGGGAGCCACCGGATCCAAGAAGAACATACCGAAGACCACCACCACGACCAATATCAACGACACTGAGTGCTTCAAGCCCGATGATACCCGCCCACCGCTGAGCTTCCCCGCCGTTATCCCGCCGAAAAACGCCTCGATAACCACGAGATCGAAGAGAATCACCTTGTACCCCTCAAGGGACATAGGCAGCTTCATGAACCCGGTCCCTGAACCCCCCTGGGCCATGGAGAGGAAGAAGCTCTGATAGAGGATTACGATGATGACCATGAAGACGACTACGCTGATGTAGATGATCATCATGTAAGGCTTCAGCTGGGACTCCCGCTCGTCCCTGAGCTGGGTCATCTCCCTCACGAAAGAGGCGGTCGAGTGAAACGTGGTCTTTAGATCCCCACCGAGCTTCATCGCCTCGATGAGGAGGATCGTGATCTTTGTCGTCAACTCGGTATCGACCCGCTCCGAGAACAGCCGAAGAGCATCCTCAAACTCGACGCCCCAGGTGAGCTGAGCCACCATCTGACGGAGCTCCCTGGACAGAGGCCCGTAATTCCTCTGGGAGGAGAGCTCAAAAGACTTCAGGAGAGTCAGCCCCGACTCCTGCCCCTCGGCGATATCCTCCAGCAGCCTCGGGAGCATGCTGTCGATCTGATTCTTCTTCCTCTCGTCCCACAAGGAATACAGGGCAGGCGGAGTAAGGACGACAATCAACCCGACCGCAATGTACAGGTGAAACATGAAATCAGGAGAGTAGAGAACATAACCCAAAGCCGTGATTATCAATCCTAATGCGGCGAAAGAACCGAACACACCCAACCGGAAGTTCCGGTTCTTCAATATCTCTATACTAAACTCCATAAATCACCAGCTCGAGAGAATAGAATCGATCAAGATGATGATGACTGTCGCCAGCACCGGTATCATGACGTAGACCACCACCATCATGAGCTGGGGCGGAGTGAGACCTCCACTGCTCGCCCCCCCGAAGAACCCCATGATCGACAGCAGCGTGATCAGAATGACGGGTAATGCGATCAAGGCCGCGACGAAGATCTCCCCGGCAAGATTCAGCTGTTCGATTATCCTCGTCAACAGCCTCCTCCTCGTCTCAAGGAACTGATTAGACATCGCGGAGAGATACGGGGCGACTTCCCCCCCCGTCGCGACGGTGGAGATGTATCCCTGGAGGAGATCCACGTAATCAGTGGAGGGAGACCGCTTGCTCTCATCATCGAGAGCCGTCAGGATGTCCTTCCCGAAGATCTCCACATCCCGGATGATCCCCCGGACGCTCTTCTCTATGCCATATACTTTACCCGCCCTCACCAGCGCGAGGAAGACATCCTCCGATGTGGCCCCCGCACTCGACAAGATCCCCATGAAATTCGCCACATGGACCAGATTCTTCTCGATCTCGGTCTTCCTCTCACCCATCTTATACGAGGGATAATACTGGTAGATAACGAAGGTGAGAACCCCCGCCGCAAGGGGGGTGACGACCTCCCACATCACCACCGCGCCCCCCGGCATCTCCACGCCCATCACCGGGAAAACCACCGAGAACAACACGACGGACCCCAGCAACCCGAGCAACGAGACCACCCCGGTCCAGAAAAACATCGAACTGATGTAGACGACGTGGCTGACGCCAATCCCCGACTTGAGCAGGCGCTCCCTGAGGCTAGCGGACCAGGGATAAATCTTGGACGGCCTCTCCCTCAGGACTCTATATGCGATCCCATGAAAACTCAAGAGAAGACCACCCCCACCTCACTAATGCCGAACGCCTACTTCCACGAGCTTGTAGACATCATCCGGATCGTTATAGTAGTTCCTGATGATCTCCGTGACCTCGCTGAACTTCCTGATGCCACTGTCAACCATCCAAGCCAGTATCCTCGTCTTCTTCTCCAGATCCTCATTGACCTCCAACATCGACCTCCCCGTCTGATCCGCGATCTTCTCCAAGAGATAACTCCGCCCCAACGAGCTGTAAGAGTCATTCTGAGGCTCATAATGGAACAGCTCGTTCGTGAGGATCTCGTTGGTCTGAGTATCCAACTCGATGATCTCGGAGACCACCATGGTCCTCCTCACAGGAGACCCCTCACGCTCCAACCTCTGCTGGATGGAAATAACATTGAGGCTCGTAATAAGAGGTCTCGGAATATTCATCGGCTCCGTCTCCAACCGATGAATTACAGCGGCCACCGTGTCAGCGTGGAGAGTCGACATCCCCCCGTGCCCCGTCGCCAGAGACTGGAAAAGGGTGTAGGCCTCTTCGCCACGGATCTCGCCCACTATGATATAATCGGGCCTCTGACGCATCGCAGTCCGGAGGAGCGCGAACAGATCGATATCCGTTGACGAGCCGACGCTCGCCCTCGAGACTGACCTGATCCAGTTCTTGTGGTAGAGCTGGATCTCCGGGGTGTCTTCGATGGTCACGATCTTGTAATCCGGCTGAATGAACGTGGTGAAAGTGTTGAGCAGCGAGGTCTTACCGGAGGCCGTAGGCCCGCAGATGAAGATGTTCTGCTTGTTCTCGATGAGTAGCCAGAAGAGGGCGGCCATCTGCGTTGAGATGGTGTTGTAGTTTATCATGTCGATGATGGTGAGGGGATCCGCCTTGAACTTGCGTATCGTGAAAGTCGACCCGTGCTTGGTCACCTCCCTGCCCAGGGTCATGTTGATCCTGCTGCCGTCCGGCAGAATCGAGTCCAGCACCGGTCTGGCGAGGGAGATCATCCGTCCCGTCCGATAGGCCATGCGTATGATGAAGTTGTCCAGCCTCTTCTCGGAGGAGAACACGACGTTGGAGGGGATCGACTCGTAGGTCCTGTGCCAGATGTAGAGGGGTACGTCGATCCCGTTGCAGCTGATATCCTCGATGGAGGGATCCTCCATCATAACGTTAATCTTACCATAACCCGTGTAGTCTCTGATCAAGTAGTAGAGCATCTTGCCGAGGCTTGTCCGCTTCACTTTGATCCTGTACTTCTTGATGATTTCGCGTACCTTGTTCCTGAGATACTTTTCCGTGGCCTCGGGTGACTCCAACTCGGATAGGATCACGTCTATGGTTTCAGCCAGAAAATCCTGGATGAGATCGTACTGCTTTCTCTCGGTTTTATTGAAAACGGGCTCTACCACTTCATAGGATATTTCGTGGGTTAAAGTATCCTCAATTATCACTGAATAGCCGAATGGTTTGTGGATATCATATACCTCTTTGATGTTTTTTCTGGTCACTATTACCTCAGACAAGTCGGCTCTTGAATCAGTTATAGACCGGTCGCTGTTAAAACTTTGTATCTCTACAGGTTCCTTTTTCGCATCATAAAAATTAGAGGATCTAATCCCCACAGGGATTATCCCTTATTCATATCGGGTGTCTGTTTTTTTTTGACTCCTCGAGGAGGTAAAAGAAGATCCCCAGAATAGTCAAGACTGAAATAATGTAGGACAGGAACAGCCATATGTTCCCTTTCAAGACGTTCAACAGTGGTCTATACAGCGTGAGGGGACCCGCCAACACTATAGTCCCAAAATAGACTTCGAACCTCGTGGTATAATCGTGGACTCCTAAAACTCGGAGAATCAGTGTTGAAAATGTGACCGAAATAACGAAGGATAAACCGCGAAGAACTGGAAGAAACGAAACCATGTTCATCTGACTATTTGTGAATGTTATGACGTACATGGCAAATAGGTTGTTCAGAATAATGATCATAGAGTATGTGAGCAGTCCAAGCAGCGAGGTTTCGATCACCTCCCTGAACCAGATGACGTCACGGTACTTTGAATCGAAGATCAGCGACAGGATTACCAGAGGAATATATGCTACGAGCTTGCCGACGACTAGAGCTTGAAGGCCGCCTTTTATGTAGAGGTATCTCCCGATTGGGTTTGTCTCGTTTAGAATCCCCCCGGGATCGTTGAATATCAGCCACGCTGTGGTCACGAGGTCTCCTACAATGTAGACCATGGAGAGGATGAATAGTAGGAAAATAAGTTCGTTCCTTGCGTTGCTCATGCGGAGTCTCTTCATAGAGTTCACGCCACCCGGGATTCAGGAAATGATTACTAAATTCCTTTATAAGATGGTCGCAAGAAGACCACCGCGCGCGCATAACTAACATGGTCAGGAATCACTGTCTGGCCAAGTCGATAAGCGACGCTGGCTGGGGAAGGTTCATCGGGATGATAGCCTACAAGGCTGAGAGTGCTGGTGGGCAGCTCATCCAGGTGAACCCCAGAAACACCACCCAGATATGCTCGCGGTGCGGACAACAAGTAAAGAAAACCCTATCCGAAAGGATACACGAATGCCCCCATTGTGGGCTCGTGATATCTAGGGATCATAACGCAGCTCTCAACATCCTCGCGAGGGGACGAGAGATACGGCAGGAACTGCCGGAATTCAGGCCTGCGGAGGAGAAGGCAACTACACCCCCCCTAGAGGTGGTGCAAGCCTATCCCGTGAAACAGGAAGCCTCCCAATTCATTGGGAGGTAGTTCACATGGATAGTTGTATCGATAACATGCAACTCTCCTCCATTGTTTGATTAACGTTATATTTAATGAAACGATTATAATTCTACATCAGAATGCGCTTCACTGAACAAAAAAAACGGGGGGTCTCACCCATCGTGTCGGGCCTTCTAGTCATAGTCCTTGTATTCGCTGGATTCTCGATGTTGTATTCCATCACAGATAGCTGGATACGAGCTCAAAGGCGTAACGAACTCTTCTACATGCATGAGAGATTCATCATCGAGGATATCTGGTTCCGAAATAGCAGTGGAACTAGAACACTTGTTACCATTTTCATTCGGAACATCGGAGATGTGGATTTGAAGATAACCCAATGCAAGATAGACGATAAAATTTATACCAACACTCCTGGTGTGTTAGAATTGAGTCCAGGTATCGCCGGAAACATGAATGTAACATTTTCCTGGTCCCCCGATACAACATATAAAATCGAGTTTAAGACGGAGAGAGGAAACTTTGTCACCCTTATAGAGACTGCGTAATAAACCCAGAAGAGGTCAGGCCACGATCATCGGGGGAGTGATGTTCCTCATGATTGCAATGCTGTTGACAGGATATCTCCTCGAGATGTTCACGATTCAGAGAGAGATGAACCTCCGGGATGTCCAGGCGAATCAAGAGAGACTCGAAATTTCAGAGGTCTTCTTCGGGGCTAAAGCGGAATACACGTCACCGGACGACTCGCACGCGTGAAATTGAGAGCAGCACCTTTTTGGGTTTGCGTCCCAGCATCCCCTTTTCTTCTCGGATCTCTAGGAATTTTCCGTCTAAGCCTAGAAGTATTCCTTTGATTTTGATCTCCCTTTCGGGCTTGGAATGAAGACTTCAATCTCCTTTCTAACGCATTTCTTGACAATTTCACTCAATTTAGACACCAAGGTATATATGAGTGGAGAGAAAAAAGCTTTCAATTCGGACTGGCAGAGTTTCCTGTGCGGTTTGGTGAAGGTTGTGATCACCAAGAGGGAACGATCCCGTAGTAGATGTCTTGGAAATATGTGTTGCCTCTTTCGTCATAGCCCGCAAGGTGCAGGTAGACGTGGTATGTGTAGCCTGACAGAATGTCTCGCATTGTTTCAAGTCCTCCACTAGGCTTCTCGAATTTTACGATGACTACGTCACCTGGGTATATGGCTCTTGAATCCTTGCCTTGGGCAATGCCTGCCGCATCCACTTCCTCCCATTCTACTGGGTCCCATATCGCCCATTCAATTAATTCGCCCGTGTAGACTCCTGTCGCATCGCTTCTGAAAATGACTCTGCTGTTAATAGTTAGGATGAACGCTATGTCTCCAGTGTTCTTTAATGATAAAAAGCCGTCTCCTCCATCATAAGCGACGATACTGTGCTGGGCTTTGCTGAGTTGATACACAGGCGTTTCGGAAGAATTCAATGAGATATCAGTTTCACCTAGGCTAACCCAGGGAGGATATCCAGTAATAGTTATGGTTTCCCCAGAAATCGCTTGGAAGGGCCTGGGCTCTAAGATGTTTCCACGGTCGGTCACAAGTTTAATGGAGTATTCATGAGTTTCATTTAAGGGATCCCAATCCGGATTCATCGTGTCTATGGTGGTGTTTATCTCAATTTCCTCCCAGGGGAATACGTCACACTTTTCATCGGGAATATCATAGCGAATGTGAATGTTATCATTTTTATCGATGACCCAGAGCCCAATTAGTTTAACTGGTATAGGCCCACGGTTCTTAACCTTTATTAATAGGTCCCCGTCAGGGAGGACGAGTAGTTCTGAATCTATGGTCTCGGTTACCCTCTCAGCGTCCTGATGCTGCATCACGATCTGGTTCTGCGCAATCTCGTAGATGAAGGTTATGAGCGTCAGGGCTATCATAAAGAAGAATATGGAGCCTATGACCGTGGCCTGACCGCGCCTATCCCTTCTGAGTCTAGTAGCTTTATGGCGACACAAACACAGCCTCAAACCTATTCCCCCTATCAGTGATAAGCGTAACTCTATATTCCGTGTTTGTATCCCAATCAAAATCCTCAATAATCCTGTATACTGTCTCACCACGTCCCACGCTAAGTAATTCTTCATCTTCCATTCTCAAAACCGTGACTTCGTTGAACTTAACATAGCGAATCATTAGATCAATCCTTCCAATGTTTGTCATCGTGAGGTTAACAAATTTCTCCTCGCCATTGGTGAACCAGGCGTCCTCTATGATGAGGCGTTCCCTGATCACCTGCATCTCATTGGTCCTTTGTAGACTTATCCACTGGTTTGTCGACGACCACATGAGTCCAAAGCCCGCAATAGTTATGACAATCATCAGCAAGCTTGCCACCACCGGACTCACAGCCCTCTTACTCCCAAGAAGTTCTCTTACCATTTACGATTTCCTCCTGTTGAATCAACCTAAGACCGCATATAAATATACATGTCCGCGCGCGCGCAAATGGGGGGTCTCCACAGAGGTTTACTGATGACCAATTTGAGTAGGCAGTTCTGAATGTTTTTCCTCCAACATAAAGGTATTAAACCAGAATCATAATGATGGGTACGGAAATAGAAATGCACTCGAAAAGATCCACACACATTTATCTCATATTGGTCTTCTTCTTTCTCTCACTAATATCTTCAGTTGTCATTGCTAACATCGTCAAGGGGGCAGTAATCAATGAACCCGAAGATTATGAGCTGAAACCTGGAGAAGTTCAGCATATTAAATACAGGGAGATCCTTCCAGATGACTCGAATATTTACCGATACACGCTGTACAGCTCCCTAAAATACCGTGTATTTCTCTCGGGGCCCTGGGTCGAGGACATAAATGAGACCGAGAGAACCGATTACGACCTACATGTCTACAATCCTCTAGGAGTTGAGGAGGTCCGTCGGACTGATGCTGCGGCATTACCGGAGCACCTCGGCGCCTCATCCCAAGACCCATTTTTCTCTCCAAAATTGGACGGGCTCTACACGTTCATGGTTATGAATGACGAAAGCGAGAGTCTGGGTGCTCAAAACGCTACTTTGATGGTGATAGAGCACCTCGATGTGGACACGTGGTATAGAAACAAACTCTACATGAGGGGAAAAGACTCGAATGGTGAAGACACATTCGTCACTACCTGGGCGTACGAGTTCGTATCATCGAAACAGCTCATCAACATCTTGGTTGAGGTTCCAAACAGACTGGATATGTACGAGATGCGACTCTTCCTCATGGCCAATCTAGATGATGACGTGGGTTTCGAGATCTCAGGAGCCCCCGTACCTCCGTCAAAGTATCTTCTAGGAGTTTACGTGCAGAACTCTCCCTATGGGGGATACAACATGATCAGCAAAGGTCATCGGGGAGCGAAGTTTACGAGTTCTGAGGATTTCGGGGTCGACATGGTATTAGAGTATGATTCCGGGTCCGATTCCGAGAAACTCTATTACCTTGTGTTCATCGCCGAGAAGGGCTATGGAACTATCGACTTCATCATCTATACAGACCAAACTTTACCGGAGTTATATGCCATTGATCCCATCGATGAAGCGAGGGCGAATAAGTTTTCAGAGGTGAGCGTTTACGCGAATGACAATGAATCGGGTATAGACCGTGTAATTCTTTCGTACTCAGTGGATGATTGGCAAACCTCTGAGGATAACATCATGGCACAATTAGAACCGGACATATTTATCACAAATATACCAGGTCAAGCTCCGGGAACAAAGGTGTATTGGAACGTAACAGCTCTGGATGCGGTAGGTAATGAAGCTTCGATTAATGGAAGTTATTTGATCAAATTAATCAGCGAGATTACAGTTTCTGCTACGCCTGAGGAGGTAGTAGGGAATATTCCAATATCAGTTTCTGGCACAATCTCTCCCGCAATTCAAGACGAGGAAATCACGATACACTACATCAACGAGAATAAAGAACTGAGTAAAACCGTAGTCACAAACGAGATAGGGAAGTATTCGGACCAATTCGTCCCTGAAGCGTCGGGGACCTGGGAAATTCAGGCCAGCTGGTCAGGGGGAGACGAGTACTTCTCCGCTGAAAATTCAGCATACGTTGTGGTTGAACCATTAACCTCGTCACTAATGATCTTCACCGAGACAGACAAAGTGTCAGTCGGCGAAGATATTACGATATCTGGGACCGTAAGCCCACAGGTTGTGGGCGCTCAGATCATTTTATTGATCAACTATCCGGAGGGCACGCAGTCGAAGCAGTCGAGCACATACGCCATGGGCGAATTCACAAAAATATTGACACCCGAATCTGCGGGGACCTGGGAAGTCACGGCAGAGTGGTCAGGAAACCTCCTATTGGAGTCTTCCACGAGCAACACGATAACTTTCACAGTCACCCGCAAAGGACTGAACATCTACTGGATCGGCGGAGGATTAGCGATAATCGTTGCTGCTGTGGTGACCTTCGTTGTGATCAGGAGAAGAAGGGGTACGGAGAGCACGGAAGACGAAGAAGAATATCTCTTCGAATGAAGCCGCCAGACAACACATCAAAATATATAAAATTGTAATTGCATTAGCGAGTTAATTAGTCAACTACCTCCCAACAAGTTGGGAGGCTTGTCCCTGAAGGTGAGTAGTGTGCTCAAAAAAGCCCCTCGGAACGATAGGCCTGTCGACATCGGCCCTTGCAGCGATATTCACCGCTGCGCGCGCGCGACCATCTGATAAAAAATGGTAAATATTAAGAGATATAGACAAAGCAATGGAATTTAGGAGAGAAAAAAGATGAGCATGATTCCCCGGGTCGCGACAGGAATAGAGACATTCGACGAACTCGTCGAGAGCGGCTTCCCTAATGAGAGCGTAATCATAGTTGCGGGCCACCCCGGCGCAGGGAAGACAACTTTTGCCGCCCAGTTCATCTACGAAGGAGTAACACAACTCGGGGAGAAAGGGATCTATGTTTGTTTCGCCGAGACGAAACGAACCTTCTTCAGGAACATGCTGAGGTATGGATGGGACTTCGAGAGGCTCGAGAACGAGGAAAGATGCTCGATCCTGGACCTGTCCACCACAAAGGAGTCGGGTATCCAGGGCAACCTGGATATCATCTTGGGGGAGATCACGGAGATGAACGTCAAGAGGCTGGTGATCGATTCCTTCACAGCGATGGCGATGGCAATGAAGGAACCCATCAACATACGCCACCTCATCCATCTGCTGTACAGGTTCCTCCAGAGGGTTGGATGCACAACCATCGTGATCACCGACACCCCCTGGGGCTCAGACAAGATTGGGTCCGGTGTCGAGGAGTTCATCGCCGACGGGATCATACTGATGAATACTGGATTCAGCGAGGAAGGCGAGCTCACGAGGACCCTCAGAATCTTGAAGATGCGAAGCACGAATCACTCGAAACACGTGCATACTTACGAGATCTCCGAGAAAGGAATATCAATCTCGTAGTTACTCATCATGCATGTCGGTTTCTTGGGTATTAGTTCATCGATAATGTTTTTATTTGTTAAACAAGAGTTTACCTCAGAAAAATAATGCCAAAGACAAAATCAGGAGCCAAATCGGATCTGCTCTGCACAAGGCTGACTCCCGAGATAAAGGGCATAATAGGACAAACTGCCGCCCAGGAAGGAATCACGTCATCTGAATGGCTCAGAAATTTGATCATCCGGGAACTGAGAGCAGTGAACATGCTGCCAACGATCTTCAGAGTTCCTACCATTGAGAAGGACGAATTAGATTTCCGTAGACGCCTAGAAGAGTAAAAAGGATATCACGAAAGTACTCAAGAAAAAATTAATGCTCAAATGCAAGCATTGGTCCTAGTAGCGTTTTGACACTCTCCTCGGCTGAAGCCAGTAGCTTTCTTGGAGGGATTTTCTGTAAAGAGGGGGCCCTCAGCCGCTTCTCCGTGAGACGGTCTCGCGGAGATGGGTCAATCTAACTATCGCTACAACGATGATCGCGAATGCGATTACGTATGCGGCGATGTTTCCGACGCTGTAGATTGGGCCGAAGGCGTATTCTTCGCTAAATCCTGGGCTCTCGAGCCTCGCATTCACCCGTAAAATTGGAGACAGGTTTAATATCCTGCTCGTGTATCTCCCTGGTTCCGTTTCGACCCCAAGTTTACCGTTAATATACACCTGAGCATTCTCTACGGGTGCACCATCCAATTCGTACTTGAAATCGAAGAATATCTCCGCGAATCCGGGTAGGTTCGAGTCGATCCTCTCATCGACGACAATCCGGTCCCATGTGCACGATGCTTCGTTGGATTGGAACTCGGTGAGACCGTGAATCGGATCATCGATAGAGGAAGCGGTAAACGTGTATTTTCCGGGTTCATATTGAATCAGATCTTCGTCCAGTCGAACTGTTCCCTGGAAGGGTGTGTTATCATATTGGTATACCCCGCTGATTATGGGCTCGATCTCTGTGCCTATCTTGGTCCTCTCGTACGGAAAGGAGATAGAAACAGACACCTGATCCCAGACGATCAGAATCGGGTCCGAGGAATAACTGGTAATGCCGTATTGGTGATCGTGAATCCTTGTGGCTTCGTAGGTCATCTCGCCTAGGGTCAGACGCCGCAGGGTGAGGGGCAAAACCTCGACGTCACCGTTAAAAGGGGAGCCATCCGCCTCGTAGAAGCCTATCCAATCGATGGTCGCTTCGTCTCTGACGTTTAGTCGTTGATCAGCTGCAATGAGGTCGATATGGATTTTATCCCATGTTATGTTGAGGGGGTTAGAGGAATAAACCTGGAGGTCGTATAGGGGGTCCTCGATACCCGTTGGGTAGATTTGATACCGTCCTGGGATGTAGATTGGTTGTGACCCGACGTTGAGGGATAGGTCCCCTGTAAACGGTTCCGAATCGTAGGCGTATTCGCCTCTCCATGTAATCTCCGGTTCTTCTCCTATGTCGAGTCTGTCGTCCGGAGTATCGATCTCTAGGATTACTTTGTCGAAGATTACAACGACTGCGTTTGATACGAAAACGGTGACATCGTTCTGAATGTCGTTTATGGAGTCAATGGAGTATGTGTATCTTCCGACTCGTTCTTTTGTCAGGGAGCCATTGAAATCGACACCGCCAAAGAACTGAGCGCCATCATACTGGTATCGTGCATTGAGGGCGATATCGGGGGCGCTGCCCACGCTGATTCTTTCTTTTCTGACGTTTAGATCGAACTCTACGCGGTCGTATATTATCTCGACCGAGTTGGATTCAAATCCAGTTACCTGGTTTACCTCATCGATGATCTGCTCGACTGTGTATACTCTTTTCTCAACCTCGCTCGATGTGAGATTTTCGTAATTCAGTATGATCTGTCCCTGAAACGGAGTATCATCATACACGTATTTTCCCGACCACTGTATGGTCGCCTCTGAGCCTACTCCGATGCGGGGATTTCGTGTCTCGAGTTCGACTTGCACTTTATCAAAGATGATCGATGGGTCGGGCTTGGTTTGGGTGAAATTCACCTCGTTGCTCCCGAAGAGAACTCGGTCAACTGTCCAGGTTAGGTTTCCAATTTCGTTCGAGTAGACGGAAATTATACACCATCCCTGTTCATTGGCGAACCAATGACCGGGCCAGTCTTTGAGAGTGATTCTACCGAGAAAAGGGGTGTTGTCTGCTGTATTTACTAGACGAAATCCGATGTATGTCACTGTGACTATGTCTGAGCGGGTTCTAGCCACCCATGTCATGTCTATTGTGACTGGGGGCTGGGCTGATACAGGTACCCAATGAGCTTCTAGGGCGATGATCGGGAATAGGGTGGCAAAGATTAGGAGAGTGATGAGTGCGGGTTTCCAGCTATCCATCTGCTAGAGTATTCTATTCTCTATCTATTTATTGCTTAGTGGATTAACTTGGATGATTTTCAGGTTTCTTACCCCCGTGCTTCCGTTCTCTTTTCTTCCGTTTCACATGTTCACCAACATGTTGTAGAGGGATACCTTGGCCACCAGCTCCTTCCCGATACGGTCCATACTCCTGGCTAGGATGTGCTCCCCCAACAGCCGCTTAAACGTCGAGAACGCCGTCTCAGCGGCCCACCGCCGACCGTAGCCCTTCTCCTCCACCCAGGCCTCGTAGCCCAGCCCCAGAAACTCCTCCACGGCCCGCCCCCTCGCCGGAGACCGCGTATCCAGCCTGCTGCCACTCCTGGGATTAACAACCGCCTCGATGCCCCGCTCATTAAAATAAACTCCAAGAATTATTTAATTCACCTGTGCACGCGGTTAGATAACTCACATGCTCAGCGATCATGTATTCGCGCACGTGTAAGTGAAATAATAGAGATCGTAATTACGCCCCTTATGTTATCTCGTCCCACGCGTGGTGACGTGCCCTCAAGACTGGCGAGCTGGCGGTACCTTCCTATTGTTCCGAACACTGAAACCCGATCAAGCTGTGAACTGCTCCAAGGTAAGAGGGGCAACCTTCGGTCAACTACCTCCCAACAAGTTGGGAGGCTTGTCCCTGAAGGTGAGTAGTGTGCTCAAAAAAGTCCCTCGGAACGATAGGCCTGTCGACATCGGCCCTTGCAGCGATATTCACCGCTGCGACGTGGTCAGCTTGGCCAGCGTAGCCACAGCCGATACACCTGAACAAATCTCTCTCCGGCCTATTAGCCCTATCATTGATTCCGCAGACGGGGCAGATATGGCTGGTTCCCCTAGGATTGACAGCCACTACTGAGACCCCCTCAAGTCTTGCCTTGTACTCGACGAAGCTACGGAGCTGGTAGAATCCCCAAGAATGCAGGCGGCTACGCTGCGACCTACGAGCCGAGACCCCTCTTCGGATCCCCTTGAGGCCTTCAAGGGCTATCCTTCGCTGGGTGCCTTTGGCCTTAGCCACTATCTTCCTAGAGATCACATGGTTCAGGTCTCTATGGAATCGAGCTTCTTTGCCGGAGAGCTTCTTGAGATGACGCTTCGCACTCTTAGTCTCACAGCTTTGAAGATCGGCTCTGAGTTTGGCGTTCCTCTCCCTGACTTCATCAACCTCTTTACCGGAGTAATGTTCCCCGTCGCTATCATAGGAGAGATACTTCAATCCCAGGTCTATACCGAGTGTTCCGACAGGATCATAAGGTGTTTCCTCTGGGGCATCGATAGTGGCTGCGAGGTAGAAGACGCCATCTCTGAGGAGAAGATCTGCCTGCCCTTTGAGGCGATCCATTCGAGCCCGTTGATATTCTCCTATTCTGATGGGAACCTTGATACGGCCTTCGAGGGTGAGCACGGAGGCGTATTCAAGGCCCTTCCAGCTGAGGATCCTCTCGTCGTAGACCATAGCACCGTGAGACCTGAACTTGCAGAGCTTGCTTTTGTCCCGTTTGTAGGCTTCTACGACCTTGCTGATGGCCCTGACGGTCATCTGGGCGCTGAGCCCGTACTGCTCCCTGATCCGATAGTAGACGAGCTTGTGGAGTGCCCACTTGTTGGCGAGTTTGTTGTGGTAGGCTACCTTGGCTATGTCGTTGCAGGCCTCGTTGAATCTCTCCATAGTTCTCAGAAGGAGATCCTTCTGCTCCTCATCTGGAGCGAGCTTCACCAAGAGCGTAAGCTTCATCAACATATGGAGGGGAAACTTCCATATTTAATCATTACGCTCTGTTTCCTCCCCCCATTAAAATGGGGGGTCTCCACAGAGGTTTACTGATGAATCTCTTGGCTATATTCACCGAGGCGTTCCGGTCAGAGTTGCACTCATAGCCGCGCGCGCGGTTGAGCAAGTCTATCCCGCGAAACAGGAAGCCTCCCTACTTATAGGTAGTTCACATTGAGATAATCAGACGAATACCTTCTCATCGGGGTATACCTCCACGCCGGACTCCCCGATGGAGTAGGGCATCATTGTCTTGAGGAACTTCTGGCCCCTGAGCTTCTTGATCTGGAAGACCTCCGTCATCACGTTCTTCGAGCGGATGTTGTGCATCACGAACACTCCTTGAGCGAGATACGCTTCGGGCCCGAACCTCTGATAGTCTATCGACTCCTCGGGGAGCTCCCCGAGGAGGATCGTGGTGAGCTTCATCTCCGT
>Ga0114920_10000444_pt1 | contig 18064 bp, 20 predicted proteins | sample ChitaG_FD_88683 | JGI IMG/M metagenome (GOLD analysis project Ga0114920, IMG submission 88683) | Deep subsurface microbial communities from South Pacific Ocean to uncover new lineages of life (NeLLi) - Chile_00310 metaG | ecosystem: Environmental > Aquatic > Marine > Oceanic > Sediment ... | reverse complement strand
TCTGATGTATCCCAAGGTCAAAGCCATACTCATCAATATAATGGGAGGAATAACACGATGCGACGAGGTGGCGAAAGGTATCCTAGCCGCACGTGATGATGGTGACATAACCGTGCCAATGGTTGTACGCATGGTGGGAACGAATGAAGAAGAAGGGCAAGAGATCCTGAATAAAGCAGGGATTCCGTTCCTGAAAACCATGGAGGAAGCAGCCTCCAAGGTGGTTAATCTTGCAAAGGAGGCGAAATAGAATGGCGATTTTAGCAGACAAAGATACCAGAGTCATCATTCAGGGAATCACAGGTGGACAGGGAACATTTCACTCGCAGGCAATGCTCAATTTTGGAACCAAGATCGTTGCAGGAGTGACACCGGGGAAGGGCGGCCAAGAGGTCAATGGAATCCCGGTCTTTGATACTGTAATGGAAGCAAAGGAAGCACATGATGCCACTGCTGCGGTAATCTTTGTTCCTGCACCGTTCGCAGGAGACGCCGCACTTGAGGCAATCGCTGCACAGCTGAATCCTGTTGTTGTGATAACTGAACATGTTCCCGTTCGCGACGAGATTAGAGTAATCCATACCGCTGAAAGACAGGGAATCACCGTAATTGGTCCCAATACGCCGGGAATAGTCACTCCAGGAGCAAAGCAGAAGCTTGGCATCATGCCCGGTCACGTCTTTGCTGATGGTCCTGTAGGACTCATGTCACGAAGTGGTACACTAACCTATGAGATTGCTGCTGGGATGACATACGCAGGAATCGGAATGACCACTGCAATTGGTCTTGGTGGTGATCCATGCGTTGGACTGACGCCCATAAAGGCAGTCAAATTGTTCGAGAAGGACAATGACACCAAGGCATTGGTTCTTGTAGGGGAGATAGGCGGTGATGCAGAAGAACGTGCGGCAGCATACATCAAAGAAAACTATGACCGACCTGTCGTAGGCTTCATCGCAGGAAGAACTGCACCTCCAGGCAAGAGAATGGGACACGCAGGAGCTATCATAAGTGGCAGCACGGGAACTGCACAGGCTAAAATCAAGGCGCTGAACGACGCAGGCATACCAGTTGCAGAGAAGCCAAGTGATGTCGCCAGATTGCTTCAAGATGTCTTGTGAGCGGGTTCAGTACATGCAAATGGTGGCGTAGAGAGCATAAGTTTTTTAACGTCACCTGGCGGGGATGCCTGAGCAGACTTGAGGGGAACCAGATAGTCCGCCGTTAAGGAATGAGGTTATAGATATGCCAATAGCAGATATCGAAAAACGCAGACTTGCACAACATTATCTGCTCTACAAATCGGTATGCCGTTATTGCGGAGCTACCAACCCGCTGAAGGCGAAAAAGTGTAGAAAGTGTCATACAAAGGACCTCAGGCCAAAGAGGCGGTCTAGAAGGTAGTTCCTCCCGAGTGATGAACCGGCAGTATGGGCCGGTGATCTAGTTGGCTATGATGCCGCCTTCACACGGCGGAAATCGGGTGTTCGAGTCACCCCCGGCCCACCACTGACAAGAAATGATAACAAGGGGCGCAACAATGCCGAAGCAAATCTATGACGTGGAAAAGTTCCTCGAGATGACTGAGGACGCAACGGAGTGTCGCGTGAAGCGAGGTGCAAACCAGGTCAAATTGAAGCTCCGAACTGGTAGGTATCTTTACACGCTAGTCGTTGAACCCCAGAAAGCTGAAGAGGTTCTTCAGCAGGTGAAGTGCCAAATTGTAGAGGCGCGCTCCACTTCCGAAGAGAGCTAGATCTCGAAACTCTCGCTAACCTCGGGCACGTGCGCTCGACGACCTGATTTCTTCAACTTCTCCGCCAAGGCGTCACAAGACTCAGACTCGCCGTGAACCACGTAGAACTCTGGGTCTCCGGGTATCTTCTTCAGCAGGTCCAACAGACCTCTAGAGTCAGAATGAGACGATAGATGGTGCATACTTACTTGGGCGTCCACGTCGAATTCACGATTGCCAACTGTAACCCTATTCTTTGCCAGCAGCTCTGCACCAGGCGTCCCAGGAATCTGAAAACTGACGAGTATAATTGCATTCTTTGGATTATCATATAACATCTTGAAGTAAAGGTGGGAAGCTCCACCCTTCAACATCCCTGCTGGAGAGATTATGATTCCGCCCTTCTTAACTGCGCGCTGACGATCTCGGTTGTCACGTATTGTATGTGCCCTCGACATAGCCCGTGAAAAATCTTGAGGCGAAGCGATGTATTCAGGATGTTTCACTAGGATATCATTGACCTTTCTGGCCATTCCATCCACATAGATTGGGTGCTTCCGGGGGATATCGCTGGCCTCAAGAATGCACATAATCTCTTGACTTCTTCCAACAGCAAACGCAGGAATGAGGACCGTCCCTCCGCGCTCCAAGGTTTCAATGATGGTGTCTACTAGATCTATCTCTATCTCTTCTCGATTCGGATTCATTCTGCGAGCGTACGTGCTTTCGGTGACAACCACATCGTGCTTCGGGAGGTTTTTTCTTGCGCCCATATTCAATCTAGACTCTATCGCGTTGAAGTCTCCAGTGAACAGGATTCTCTTGCCATTGCATCGCACAGAAACCATCGCACTTCCCGGGATATGTCCGGCATTGAATAGCGTCAACTCGAAGTTGTGACCAAGTGGGACCGTTTCCTCGTAGGCTGTGGGTTGACATTGACGCTTCACACGCGGAATCTCATTGCGACTAAAGGGAAGCCGTCCCCTGGAAATCTTATCCATGTCGCGGAGCAGGAGTACGCTCAGATCGCGGGTTGCAGGCGTGCAGAAGAGAGATACATCAGGATCTGAGAGGACCATTGGTATTCCCCCAGAATGGTCGAGATGTGCGTGAGTGAGTGCGACCCCTTGGAGAGTATCCAATGGCACTGGAGGGGGAAACGCAGGCGGGTTGAGGAACTTAACACCATAGTCCACAATCACGCTCTCTTTACCCTCTTCAATGAAGAAACCAGCACGACCTATCTCTCTACAAGAACCGAGGAATGTCAACATTGTCATACGTTTATGCTCCGAGGGATGACTGCATTCGGTCGCAAGAAAAGGCTTTCTGAGGCGAAAGCCGGAATTTCTTTCTGCTGCTCCAATAGGCGTGACATGCCTGCTCGTGGATGAATCCAGCAGAGTTTCTTAGCATCGGAATCAATATTAGAAGGACTATATAGAGTGGTTATCTTGAATCAGCGATAGCAAGCGTGGTGACTTCGGGTGACGGAGGGAAAGCCTGACAAAGCAGAACAGACAGACTTTGGACCTAGAGATGCAGTCGTCCTCGTTGGGTCAAAGAATGTGATGTCTTACGTGCTAGCATGTGTGACCCTCTTCAACAAGGGTGCCAAAGAAGTTGTGATCAAGGCCCGGGGACGGCTCATTAGTAGAGCTGTTGATGTGGCTGAGATAACCCGTCATAGATTCGTAACCGATGTCAAGGTCAAGGACATACAGATAGATACAACCACCGTGCAGACTGACAAGGGAAGCGACTTGAACGTTTCCACGGTGGATATTACGCTCTCCAAATAGTCTGGGAATAACTAATGTCGTCCTCGCCCGAAGCCTGGCTACAGCTGGAGCGTTCTAGATTGGCGAGGAATAGGAAATGAAAATACCAGTTTGCCGTTTTGATTTGGAGTCGGATACTCTGTGTACCAATTGTAAGGAGCGATTCGATAAGGGTAAGATTACTTCGTTCGATATCGAGTTCTGTAAATGGCTGCTGGAAAAGGAGAAAGATTACTCAGCTTTGCAGGATCTCAATCTTCAACGAGCCATCAAGGTGGCAGACTGGATAATCCTAGTTGTGAAGAAGAGGACCAAGGCATCTTTGTTATCAGCAGAAGATCTCATCAACGATATCACTGAAACATTCGGCGAAGTAATAATCATCGAGGGCCCCATCAAGCTCCGGAAGATTGTCAGAACATTCATAGACCCTGCAGTCGAAGTTGGAGTCAATAGTCTGCACTTACCCGGAGGATTTAGGGAGAGTATAGTGATTTTGAGGACTGACGATAGAGAACGGATTCCATACACGACCGCTCAACTCAAAGAAATCGTTTCAGCAATCATGGGAGAGGAAGTACTGTTTGAGTACGACGATGAGCACCTTGAGAAAGATAATGACACAACAGAGGATGAATTCGAAAAGAAGATGCGAAAACTCAGCGAAAGACAGAGAGATACGGACTGATTCAGACTCTGTTTATGGGATGATTCTTCATTAGCTCTCGCATGACTATAGTTGCGTAGGATCCCTTCCTAAGGCTGAACTGCAGCCATAGTCCGTCATCGTCACATCGCGGATTGAGTTCAGGGACCTTGATTGAGAGCAAATGCAGACTCCCAGGAGAATCCAGTGCTTTATTTTCCGAGCTTCTGAAATCCATGAGGGTTATGCCTTCATCCTTCAGCATTTTCTGAAGCATCTCTGACTGCGGGGACGGAGGTGTCTTCGTGGAATACCCAGGTAATGGGACAGCCACACCATATGCATCGGAACTCACAAGATCTCTGCGTTGTTCGAGGTTCCGTTCTGTCACGAAAAGCCATGAATCACGACCTGAATGCGTTTGATTCAGCTGTATCAAGAAGTCGCCTGGCATGGGTGACTGTATGGAAAACCCGGACCTCAAGCGTTGGCTAATCAATCGATTGAACAGATATGACTGATAAGAGTGCACAAACAAGGTCTGAATTCGTGGGGGTATCTTGGTAAATGCGCTGCGATAGTCTCCGGGATGTTCCATGAGATGTTTAATCACGATACGCTCATATCGCAATCCCCTTGGGAAGCGATTCAGTATTTTCTGGTTCACAGTCATGTTCTGCGCAATAGCCTGACGTGCTCCTGTGAGCTCTTCCGATTCGTACTTGCTTGTTGCCGTCAGCATAATGCGTAGAGCACCCTCGAAATCGCCCTCTACGGCAGTCTTTCCCACCATGTGTGTATCTGGTCGGGTCACCCCAAACCGTTGAACGCCAAAGTAGTTGAGAATGAGTTTGCCCGCCAACTCTTGCGCGATGCCCATGGAGTCCGTGCAGCTGGATTCGAGCTCCCTCAATAGAATAGCAAACCGGTTTCCCCAGAGGTCACCTATCTGAACGGGTTGTCGCACGTACTCCATGTCCCTAACTACTATTTTGGAGAGCTTGAGTTTCGCGAGGGATTGAGATGCTCCAGCGGGTACTGACATGGATTGCACAGTCAGAGCACGCTTATCCTTCAGGCCAGCATAGGAAACTAGATGCCTTGGGAGGCCCAATTCTGTAGCGAGTATTGTGGAAACATCCATCGTGGACAAGCCGAGTTTCTGGACGGTGAATCGAACGTATTTCCTTTTATCCCCGTCAATCGTGAATTCAACCGCGGCTGCTGGGTCTGACTCATCAGGCCACTTCTGCAACTCCAGATTGCTCCCGTCTGGCAGTATCTCCTCAACGCGGAAATCCTCAAAGCGCGTCTTCAGCCGTCCTCCGACACCCTTCGCCTCAGTACTGTAGAGCTCCATTCCCACTAGGACCTCAAGTGGATGGGGCTCAATCAAGTGGAATCCTCCTCAGAGTAGCTTGAGTTCACCAGTTACAAGGTCGACATCTTCAATCTTCGCGGGGCCTATGCCTAAGACTGTGACAGTGCCGGGAGGAAGTTCTGTTATTCCTGCATCTCTGATGAGAGCGGTAAGAAGATTCTTAGATGCTGCTACGACCTCAAGTTTTAGCAGCTCTTCTTCTGAGCCAACTTTTACGGCCACCTTCTTCTGACCTTCATTGAGCCAGCGTTTCCAGAGCTCAGGCGCTCTGACCCTTGTTCGCTCAGCAGCAGTTACTGCCCCGTGAGCCACCTGAACAGATATCTTACCGCGACTCATACCCAGGTCGGTTCTGACTGCGATAACTTGCTTGTATCTGAACTCGCGCTTAGCCATCATTCTGACTGTCCAATCAGCTCTTTGGCCCCAACCTAGGCGAGAGATAATAAAGGATTGTCATTAGGACTAATTCGAGAGTGGCTAATCTGGACCCCGAAGCGATTGTCATCGGAGCAGGACCGGCGGGACTGCTGGCTGCAGCTGAAATCGCTCAAAGTGGTCATCAGGTTCAGGTGTTTGAAGAGCATCCTGAGATAGGGAAGCCTGATCATTGCGCTGGCTTGTTGAGCGTATCCGGATTGAACTTGCTAGGGCTTAAACTGCCTTCCGATGTTATTCAGAATCGGGTTTCCGGCGTCAGGATATTCTCTCCAGCCGGACAATCACTATTGATTGAACGCGGTCGTCGTGAAGCGCTAGTAATAAATCGGTCGCGGTTCGATTTGTGGTTGGCAGACAGGGCCAGGGACAACGGGGCGGACATCAATACTCAAGCGAAGGTTCTTGGAATACGAACGAGTGAAAGCCATACCAAGATACTGAGCGTTAGAGAAGAAGGAATGTCATCAGAACGCAGTGCTCAAGTCATTATCAATGCAGAAGGTTCGCGGTGCCGAATCTCCAAAGCATTGAACCTACCAGTAGTGTCAAGGCGGAACAAGCTTCCTGCATACCAGTATGAAGTGAATGGTGTAGATATTGATGATGACATTGTGGAGATGTACTATGGACGCCAGACTGCACCTGGGTTCTTCGCTTGGTTGATACCTATGGGTGAGGGGAGGGCAAGAGTTGGTCTTGCAGCCAAGGATAGCGCGAAGCCTCGACTAAGAGCCGCGATCAATCACCATCCAGTCCTGCGAGAGAGGCTAAAGGGTGCAACTCTAGAGAGAGGATTCGGGGGAATTGTGCTCGTGGGGTTGCCGGTAAGAAGATGCTTTGCTCAAGGGGTTGTTGTAGTAGGCGATGCTGCGGGCATGGTCAAGGCAACAACGGGCGGCGGTGTCATCATGGGAGGAATTGCAGCCCGAATTGCAGGAGCGATTGTCGCCAAAGCGCTTGATGAGAGGGATTTCTCGCACAAATCGCTGAGCCGCTACGAATCGGGTTGGCGGTTCCGAACCTTGAAGGATTTGCGGATGATGTACGTAGCTCAAAGAGCATTGTCAGTTCTCTCAGACAAGGGATTGAACTCCATAATAGAGGACGCGAATTCTATGGGACTTGTGGAGATTGTGAGGAAAGAGGGCGACATGGACATGCAGCGCAAGGTGATCGCTCGGCTTATGCGGAATCCCAGAACGTTTGTCTTGGCTCTGAAAGCGTTGAAATACATAGACCCACTTGTCTAGCGAATAGCCATCTTTATGTGCAAAGTGCATGCCGGGTGATGAGGAGGCCCTGCCACATGGTGGGTCGAGAGAATCCAGGGATACTAGACACCGCAGCATGCTTGCTCGAGGAATATCCTCTATGCGATAGATGCTTGGGTCGGCAGTTCGCCTGGTTGAGTACCGGCACATCGAACGACCAGAGAGGACATTCAATCAAGCTCATACTCTCAATGAAGGCTGATGAGATAATCAAGTCTGGTGCGAAGGACGAAGGCAGGAAACTACTCGCATCTCTCGCTGGCAACGGCATGTTCTCTCCAGCGCAGACCCTTGCGGAGAGAGTAGCACTGGATTATGAGAGGAGCAAGATCTGTCACCTCTGTGCAGTGGATGATGCTTGTGCGTTCGACAGAATACCAGAGATCGTTCAAAGGGCAGTGAGGGATACAGAAGACCTTGAATTCTACACCTTCCTCGCAGGGTCCATTCCACACTCGATACTCGCGGAAAGAGAAGATGAAGTGAAAGGGCGACATAATCTCATCTACGGAGAAACCCTAAGGTCTGACTTCAATAGAGAGTTGGGGAAACAGTTACACGAGGCTTTTGGCAAGACCGTTGATTTCGACAAGCCGGAACTAGTCGTAGTCTATGATATGCAGAACGATTTGGTTAGGCTGCAAATCAACCCGTTGTTTATCTACGGTAGGTATCGAAAGATGGTGGTAGGAGTCCCCCAAAGCCGATGGGATTGTGCAGATTGCAATGGCAAAGGATGTGATGCGTGCCACAACACCGGGAGAAGGTACCCGGACTCCATTTCGGAGTACATTAGTTTGCCAATCCAAGAAGCCGCCAAAGGCACCCGTTTCAAGTTTCATGCTGCAGGACGCGAAGATGTGGACGCTCTGATGCTTGGGTCTGGACGCCCATTTGTTGTGGAGATTAGCAAGCCTCGCGCAAGAACGCTGAATCTTCCTAAACTGGAGAAGAAAATCAGAAAGAAATCACGCAAGAAGGTAGAAGTCGGAGGCTTGCGGCCCACTAACAGACAACATCTGCAACGACTCAAGAGTGAATCTTCTGAGAACATCAAAGAGTATTCGGCCATAATCAAGACTGATCGAGAATTGACTGATGATGAAGTAAGAAGAGCAGAAAGAGAACTAACAAACATTGACCTTGATCAGAGAACTCCAACGCGAGTGGCACACAGAAGAAGTGATTTGACAAGGAAGAAGCACATCTACGAGGTGCGACTGAAGAAGAAGGGAAGCCATGAGATTGAAGGTTACTTCAAGGTTCAAGGTGGCACCTACATCAAGGAACTGATATCAGGAGACGAAGGGAGAACTGTGCCATCGGTTGCCGATAAGGTAGGTTCTGCATGCGTTTGCACTGAATTGATTGTTACAGCGATTCACAGCCTGGAAGCAGACCATAATCCTTAAGTGGCAACCCAAGAGGAGAGGCTCGGCCTCGGGTACGTAAGGGAATATCTCTCTCACCAACCGAGGTACTTACGAACAACAAGTTGATGCCCTATGGTCAAGAAGAGTCATGGTTACCGTGCCCGCACAAGAGCTTTGATGAGCAAGAGGGTACGAACGCGTGGTCTTGTCCCTCCGAACAGAGTGCTCGTCGTCTTTGAGAAAGGCCAGAGAGTCGACATAGTGATAGACCCGGGTTTTCACAAGGGCATGCCTCATCGCAGGTATCAAGGGAGAACGGGTGTTGTCAAAGAAATGCGTGGAAGGGCAGTTGTTGTTGATGTTAGCCTTGGCAAAGCCATGAAGACATTGATCATAAGACCCGAACACCTTCAAGTTAGCAAAGGCTGAGTGATACCACATGCCAAGAGAAGTTCTAGCGGAAGAGGAAATAACCCTCCCGCAAGTGAAAAAGATTCTAGCTAAACGAGCCAAAGAAGGGGAGCTATCATTTCAGCAGACAATCACTCTGGAGCATGCTTCATCATTCTCTAAGATGGCACCAGCTGTATCGAAGAAGCTCGTGGAACGCCTCATCAAGAAGTACTCCGTCAAGCGGGTTAAGGCCGTTCAAGTGGCAAACATAGCTCCAACAACCAAGGAAGAGATGAGAACTATCCTTGATGCGCGGTCCACTGACCTGACTGATGAACAGTTGATAGAGATAGTGGATCTTGTTTTGAAGTCAAGATCCTAATTTTCGACCAACTGACTGCGACCAGAACTGGTGCGAAGTGGGAGCGCTGCATTTTTATCCATAGAGCACCATTTGCTCATGTAATGCGGCTTGATAGTGTCAGGAGTGTAAGAGTATGGAATCATCTCAAGGCAGGATGTACGAGAGTCACGCATATGTCCTGGCAGTCAGTCAGCCGAAAGTGTACTTGAGAGATTCACGACCACGAGGAGACCCCATAGTACAGGCAGTGGGTGAGTCTCACTTCACTCTTCTTGAACTTGTACCTCGAGGGGGCACTAGATTCAAGCCTCAAGATCGCGTGTCAATTCAGAAGGACTCCCAGACCAACATCGATCATGTGAAACGAAGAGTCTTCTACGAGGACCTGATTCCTGAAAGCACGGCAGAGCTACCATTCGTCATTGAATTAATCGTAACGAAGCATGAACACAAATTCGTGCAGTTCTTCAACGAAGCGAAACCAATCACAACTAGAATGCATTCGCTCCAACTTCTTCCTGGCGTCGGGAAGACGTTGATGTGGGCGCTTCTTGACGAGAGAAAGAAGGCTCCATTCAAGAACTTTGAAGATATTGCTGCTCGGACCAAACTGCAGAATCCAAAGAAGACCATTACTGCGAGAATCATTAATGAGCTGAAAGAAGACGTTAAGCGGTGGATATTCGTTCGTCCGTCTAGGCGAAGCGATGATGAGAGAAAACAATGGTCAGGGTGAGATCTCTGTTTAAAGAAGAGGTCAAATCCCTGCTTCGGAAGTACTCGGTACGACCTAGCAAGAAGACCGGTCAAAGCTTTCTCACAAGTAACAGAGTTGCTAGGGACATCGTATGGTCTGCGAATCTGACCAAGGACGAATCAGTTTTGGAGATTGGCGGAGGGCTTGGCATTCTCACTCAATGGCTCGCTCAGTGTGCCAAAACTGTATATGTTGTCGAGAAGGACGTGGGATTGGTCAGAGCCCTGAGAGAAATCCTAAGTGGACTTGACAATGTTGAAATCATAGAGGGCGATGCACTGGCGATAGACTTCCCCGAAGTTAACAAATTGGTCTGCAATCTGCCCTACAGCATTTCTTCTGACATTACCTTCCGACTTCTTGAGGAAGTGAAATTTGAAAGCGCTACTCTGATGTATCAGAAGGAATTCGCAGAAAGACTCCTAGCAGAACCGGGATCGGCCAACTACGCACGTTTGACAATCGGTGTGAGATATCATGTTGACGTGGCACATATCATGAGTGTGCCAGCAAGTATGTTTTATCCCGTTCCAAAGGTCGATTCAAGTGTTGTTTGCTTGACACCCAGATTAGCGGGGCCATTCGCGAGAAACCCTGAAATTTTCTTCTGGCTTATCCACGGCATTTATTCCTACCCAAACAAACAGATTGGGAAGGCACTTCGAATCTGGTTCCGAAACATGAAACTGGACAAAGCCCTAGCTAACACGCTCCTGGATAGAGCGGGAGCTTCTGTGACAGGCACCGAACGACTGAGGACCTTAACTCTGGACATCCTGGTTACGCTTGCAGACTGCCTTGTGGAGATGATAGAGGACGAATTAGTACTGGATCCAAGAGGCAAGAGCATGTGAGAGTAGAGGACCTTGATTTTAGGGTTGATTCCGGGGTGTATGCTCCAGTTGAAGACTCGTTTCTATTGATGGATGCCATTGACCTTGACCACAATGATGTCTTTCTGGACGTAGGCTGTGGTGCTGGGCTTCTGACACTAGGCGCCGCAAGAATCGCAAGAAGAGTTGTAGCAACCGATATTTCCCTAAAGGCTGCTCGGAACACACTAAGGAACCTCGAGCGAAACGGGCTTGAGCACGCATGCAGTGTCATGCAGTCAGATCTGCTTGGTTCCATTCCTCCAGCCGCGATGTTCTCAATAATCGCCTTCAACCCGCCATATCTTCCCTATGATGGCACCACAACTGAAATGGATCATGCGTTGGTGGGTGGTGTTAGGGGCACTGAACTCACTGAACGTTTCATTGAACAGGCAGTCAAGCATCTTCAGAGAGGGGGTTCTGTCTTCGTCGTTGGTTCATCTCTTGCGAACATCAAAGACTTGAGAAATGTGATGGTGAATTATGGTCTTCATACTGAAATCGTAGCAAGTGTGTCTATTTTCTTTGAAAAGATACAAGTACTGGAGGGCACTCAATAGCTGCCAGGAACTTGTACATTTTCTAGGTGATTATAACATACTGCTCAGGATTGAGTAGTGTGAATGTTCAATGCTGATTGCTAGGGCCTTCAAATATGAACTGGACCCAAATAACCAGCAGAGGACAAGACTCTTTCAACATGCCGGGTGTGCGCGTTTTGCCTACAACTGGGGTCTGCAGCAGAGAATCGCACTCTACCGTCAGAATCAGGACAAGAAGCGGTTTACCAGTGCTATTACACAACACAGGGAACTGAACCGACTGAAGAGAACAGTTTTCCCATGGATGTACGAAACCTCCAAGTGTGCCCCACAGGAGGCCCTGAGAGACCTTGAACGAGCCTTCAAGAACTTCTATCGGGGATTGAAGTCCAAGAAGAGAGTGGGATTTCCCAGGTTCAAGAAGCGAGGCGTACACGACAGTTTCAGGCTCACTGGCACCATCCGATCTATTGGTCGAATGATTCAATTACCACGACTAGGAAGGATCAGGCTCAAGGAGAAGAGAGAGAGTTACTTCAAAGGAAGGATCCTGTCAGCCACCGTGACCAGAAGAGCTGACAGATGGTATGTATCAGTGACTGTTGAGATGGAGATAGTTATTCCTGAACCTCCAGGTGGTGGACCTGTAGGAGTGGACCTTGGTGTCAAGACCCTAGCCACTCTCTCTGATGGAACTACGTATTCCAATCCGCGAGTCCTGGAGAAGCGACTGAGAAAGCTGAAGCGATTATCTAAGAGTCTATCACGAAAGAAGAGAGGGAGCAAGAACAGGGAGAGGGCAATACTTAGACTTGCTAGATTGCATCTAAGAGTCTCCAACATCCGACAAGACACACTGCACAAGATCACGACCTATCTGGCCAAGAACCACAGTCAGATAGTGATTGAAGACCTGTGTGTTTCGGGGCTGCTGAAGAACAGGAGACTGTCCCGAGTGATTGCGGATGTGGGGTTCTACGAGTTCAGAAGACAACTGGAGTACAAGTGTGAGTGGTATGGTTCTGAGCTTGTTGTAGCCCCAAGATTCTACCCGTCATCGAAGAGATGTTCAGTCTGCGGGAATATCAAGAGCGACCTGAGCTTATCAGACAGAGTCTACGTCTGTGATGAATGCGGGTTGGAGATGGACCGCGATCTGAACGCTGCATGTAATTTGGTCGCCGCCAGTTGGACGGAGACAGAAAACGCCTGTGGAGAAGACGTGAGACTTGTCGCAGATTCAGTAGAATCTGCAGAGCAGACCTCAATGAATCAGGAACCGAACATCAGTTAAGGACATTGATGTCTAAGATTGTACAAGTTTCGGGCAACGGCACTCAACAATGAGTCCACAAGGAAACCGTTTTATTCCACCACCAGATTAAGCAGCAAAACACACATGGAAACGCGTGAGGTTATCGACAGTGTCCAGTGAAAAGGCCAAGAAGAAAACAACCGAGAAAGAAACGAAGTCCACGAAAAAGACAACAGGGAAAAAGAGTGCGGCCAAGAAGACGGTCACCGAGGACGTTGTTGGCGAAGGCAGTCTCGTGTATGTCGATTACACCATTAAGACCAAGAGAGATGGAAAAGTCTTCGATTGCACCATGGAGGATGTCGCGCGGAAAGAGGGAATATTCAAGGAGGATGAGCGGTATGAGCCAATGCTTGTCGGAATTGGCTGGAACTGGCTTCTCGCTGCTGTCGAGGAAGAGTTAATCGGGATGAAGTTGGGGGAATCGAAAACTGTTGAAGTGCCACCAGAGAAGGGATCGGGACTTAGAGACCCAAGCAAGATCAAACTGTTCGCCAAAACCAAACTGGCGAAACACGGAGTACGGCCCATAAAGGGGGAAGAGGTGAAGATAGGTCACGAGCGAGGTGTGATTAGCCAAGTGCTTGAACGTCGTGTCAGGGTTGACTTCAACAGCCCGCTGGCTGGAAAAACTCTTGTTTTCGATATCACGGCCAGAGAGCTCGTTACTGACCCAGAGGAGAAAATCTTGGCAGTCATCAAAAGAAGAATCCCCGCCGTACCAATAGACCAGTTTGGTGTGTCCATTAAGGGAAAGACTGTCACTATCGAGTTCCCACAGACGAGCCGCTACATTGAAGGGATTCAGTACGCGGAGATTGGGGTGGCTTCTGACGCGCTCAAGGTGATTGAGAAAGCCAAGGAAGTCAAGTTTGTCGTCACCTACGAACGACCTGAACCGCCTAAGAAAGCCGAAACCTAGCTCCACAAGGATTTCGACGCCAGTGAATTGCAGGAGCGACCACTAAGAAACGTTTTAATATGAATCTCAGGACCAGCTCTTTGTCACTAGTTCTCCTAGGCTATATTTCATTGATACGGAGTTACTCGATATGGAACATCAGATGCAGCCACCTGCAGAGGTAACCAAGACAGGAACTACAACTGTTGGCTTGATAGCAAAAGATTGTGTCATCTTGGCCAGCGACCAGAGAGCGACCATGGGTTACCTTATCGCCAACAAGACAGCCAAGAAGATTTACAAAATCAGTGACAGCATTGGTGCGACAATTGCAGGTTCAGTTGCTGATGCTCAAGCGATTATGGAACTTCTGAAAGCAGAAGCGAAGCTCTTTGAGATTCAGAGAGGACGACCCATGCGTGTTAGGGCACTAACACGTCTCTTGAGCAATATAATGTTCTCAGCTCGAGGAACATATATGCTCCAATGTCTAGTAGGAGGATTTGATGACGAGGGCCCACAGGTTTTCTACACGGACTTCATTGGGTCCGTCCTGCCCGATAAGTACACATCAACAGGATCGGGATCACCGATAGCTCTTGGCGTCTTGGAAGCAGAGTACAAGGATGATCTTGCTAAGAAGAAGGCCATAGAGCTTGCAGTGCGAGCAATCGCCGCAGCAATCGAAAGAGATGCTGCAACAGGAAACTCGATTCTTGTGAGTGTTATCGATAAGGACGGCTACAAAGAAGTGGACAAAGACGTCATCACGAAGATTTGGAAACGATAGTGGCAGACATCGTTCTTTGTCAGCTCTATCCGAAACCGTTTCAGTCCAGGCGGCTGTGGGTCTTAGATGAAACCAGAAGGGCAAACAATACGCCTTAAACTACGATGTGATTCTAGATGGGTTCCCGCAACAATGAGCACGTTGACATTCGCGAGGCAATCAAGCAAGCGCTTCCGAGATCTGCCTTGATAAGCGCTGTTGAGTATGAAGGTCCGGAGATTGCGGTATATTCGAAAGCGCCAAAAATACTTCTTGACGACGGGGATATGATCAAGACGCTCGCCCGTAAGATGAGGAAACGTATCGTCGTCAGGTCGGCCCCGGAAGTGAGAATTTCTCATGAAGATGCAGAGAAGGCGGTACGTGAGCTGGTGCCTACGGATGCGGAGATAACCTCAATTGATTTTGATGATTCAAGAGGCGAAGTCATAATCGAAGCCCAGAAACCGGGTCTCGTGATTGGCAGAAGTGGAACAACGCTCAGAGAGATTACGAGGCGTACCTTTTGGCGGCCAACCGTAATGAGAACTCCACCTATTGAAAGCAAGCTGATTAAACAGATTCGTTACATCATTCAATCGGAGGCAGCAAGCAGGAACAAGTCATTCCGGGAGATTGGGAGAAGGATACACCGACGGAGTCTGATGGATAACGGATGGATTAGACTAACTGCACTAGGAGGGTTTCGCGAGGTTGGAAGACAGTGCATGCTTCTTCAGACTTCTGAGAGTAGCATCCTGATTGAATGCGGGGTGAACGTGGGCACTCCGACTAGAGCATTTCCTCGTTTGGATATGCCGGAGTTCAGTATTGACAAGCTAGATGCGGTCGTCATCACACATGCTCACCTAGACCACTGTGGCATGGTTCCGTTCTTGTTCAAGTATGGGTATCGCGGACCAGTTTACATGACTGCCCCGACACTCAATCTCTCCACGCTCCTTCAGCTAGACTATCTCGATGTTGCTGAACGAGAAGGGAAGCTTAGACCGTATCGTGATAGAGATGTAAAGGAAGCCATTCTGCACACAATTCCATTGAACTATGGAGAAGTAACTGACATTGCTCCAGATGTCCGTTTGACACTTCACAATGCAGGGCATATCCTCGGATCAGCCATTATCCATCTGCACATAGGAGATGGTCGATACAATATGGCTTACACAGGCGACTTCAAGTTCGGTCGTACTAGGCTTCTTGAGCCGGCTACGTTCACATTCCCCAGGTTAGAGGCCCTCATCGTAGAGAGTACTTATGGCCATCCGACAGACAAGATGCCTCCTAGACAGGAAGTGGAGAGAAAGTTTGCGTCGATAATCAAGAGAACGCTAGCGAGAGGCGGGAAGGTACTGATTCCAGTCCTTGCAGTTGGCCGAGCACAGGAGATTATGCTTGTACTAGAGGACTTGGTTTCCAAGAAGCGGATTCCGAGGATTCCAATCTACATTGAGGGGATGATTGCCCAAGCCACAGCAATCCATACAACACATCCAGAGGCCCTCAGTAAGAAAATACGGGAAATGGTATTTCACCAGGGGGTCAACCCATTCTTGAGCGAAATCTTTGTTCAAGTGGACAACCCCAACCAGCGCGAGGAGATTGTGGAAGGTGAACCCTGTATCATCATGGCTACCTCCGGGATGCTAGCTGGTGGACCAAGTGTGGACTACTTCCGACTCCTTGCACCTGATGACAAGAATACGTTAGCGTTTGTTTCATATCAAGGGGCGAATACGCTTGGCAGTAGAATCCAAAAGGGCTGGAAGGAAGTACGCATGAAGAACCATGAGGGACAGACGACCGTGGTCCCCGTAAACCTTGAGGTTACCACTGTCGAAGGCTTCTCGGGACACTCGGATAGGAAGCAAATACTGAACTTCGTTAAACGTGTCAGTCCCGTTCCAGAAATGGTGCTAACCTGTCATGGAGAAGCGTCCAAGTGCACGAATCTTGCCTCAACAATCCACAAAGCGCTAAATATTGACACAGTTGCGTTGAGGGTCACAGAAACCATCAAGCTGAGATAACGCTGTGTGCTCAGTACTTGACGAACCAGGGTGTTACTATGACGCAATTATCGTTAACTAGAGCAATGTCTGCACTGTAGCTTCGGGTTTCTCCACGAATACGCTCGATTATGCGTTTCAATTCCAGATGGCTCTGTTCTTTCCCGTCATTCATTCTCGTGATGTCAAGGAGTACGATGTTGCCATTACGGATTTGGTCTACAACATAGGGAACGTCATTGAGAGAATCGAGGCGTTTTGATCTAATGAATATAGACTCGAGCTCCGCTAGCCTCTTGCATTCATGCGCAGGCTCTGGACTCTCGCCTTTCACCGCGGGCGAAAATACACCTAGGCCTGCATATGGCGGAATCACCGTCGTTTCAGTGTCAGCCTCTTTCTTGTTTCGCTTGCGTCTAAACAGGGAACGCACTCTGAATCACCTCGAGTTACAGATGCTCTAGACTGGCGTAAGAAGAAAAGACCTAGTATTATGAGGTTGCCCTAACTGCCCAATGCTTATGGCTGCACACTCGGTAGTGGCGAACGATTGTAATGAGCGCGCCTGAACTAGAAGATGTTCATCGGATGACTGAACAGTTCAAATCCTAAATTCCCAAAGCTTGTCACCGATATGGTGTTTTGATTGAATTACCTTGCCTGAAACTGCGCTACGTAGTTCTTCACTTGACATCTTGGAAACCCCAACTGCAAGAGGTTTTCCATGCCGTTCATCGACTATGGCAACGATTGATCCCGCCTTGATCCCATCCTCTATGTGAGTGATTCCGGGCCGCATGATATCCGCACCATTGACGACAAACTTGACTGCCCCCATGTCGACTGTCACCTTCGGGATCCTCACAACTTCGCTGAGTAGTGCCCGGAGAGTTGGAAAGAGAACCCCATCGGTTTCAAAGAAAATAATCTCGCCTTCTACTAATATGACCCGTGACCCGTCATCCAGCACGCCTTCTTCGAGCTTTGTCTTTTCATCCAGACCCGTTATACTCGAACTCAGAATATTCTCTATCCGCTCCAGCTCCCTCCTCTGGTCGCGTTTCTTCATTGGATGGCGCTTTCTGATACGTTCTATCTTTGGCATTAGCCATCCCAAATGACTATGTCCTTTTGAAACCTATGGCGCAACTGCGCGAAACTGGCTGGAAACGTGATTAAGTTGGCTGGTTTCATCGTCACGTTTTTAAGCCAAACCCAGCGACAAGACGAAAGTGTCGAGAGCCCGGAGGCTTCGACTATTGTTCTGTGTTGGTGAAGACCAGTGAATGCAGGTAGACCTATGGAACTGCTCCAAAATTCGATTGGCACTCAGGTGCTTGTTGAGATGAAGGGGCGTAAGAAGGTCAAGGGTAAATTGCTTGGCTATGACCAGCATTTGAACCTCATACTTGAAAACGCCGAAGAGATAACCTTCGACCCAGAAACCAATACAGAAACTGTTGTGGCTATCGACAACGTGATTGTGAGAG
>Ga0114920_10000443_pt1 | contig 18089 bp, 14 predicted proteins | sample ChitaG_FD_88683 | JGI IMG/M metagenome (GOLD analysis project Ga0114920, IMG submission 88683) | Deep subsurface microbial communities from South Pacific Ocean to uncover new lineages of life (NeLLi) - Chile_00310 metaG | ecosystem: Environmental > Aquatic > Marine > Oceanic > Sediment ... | reverse complement strand
GTACAACGAGAGTTATCTGCATTCGGCGTTAAACTACCGGACGCCGAATCAGGCCGAAGAAACCTATAACTTGACCACGGGGACTCTCTTAGAAACCGCTTGCTAAATGGGGAGCACTACACTGGCCGAGAGAGTTTCTTATAAGCGTTGCTATCCAGCTTTCTGCTTTAGGCACTATGCCCATAAAGATAAAGAATACTCAGTAACTGCGATCAATAATACCAAGGATTTTCATAGGCTTTTTGAAAGGTTGCGTGCAATATCGGGCCTAACATGGCATGATATTGAGCAGAGTCACGCATTTCACGCTCATGACATTACTCGAGAGAAATCTCCAAAACCCTCCCATTTTGATCGCCTATCTAAAGCATGCCAAGGATTCCCGCCCTATCAATTCAAGGTCTTTGGAAAATTCAGGATAATTGGTTTTCATCAAGAGCGAATCTTCTATGTTGTGTGGTTTGATAGCCGTCACAAATTCTTTTGGAGAAAATAGCTCAATTTCTCAAAATGACCCACTACCCACGTTGGCAGCCCGTGGCGTAGAAAGGTTGCTTTTGCGATGGCTTCTTGCTGTCTGGCATCTGCGTTGGTAGGCTCTTCGGTAGGCTCTAGTGTGACTCACCGCCCAGCTTAACCGGGAGGAAGCCATCGGGCCTGCCGTCCGGGTCAGGAGCGTGGGGCATCTGATCTGCTGGATTCTCGCTCTCGCGGGAAAGACTAGTTGGGTGACTGTGATTCTTTGACATCCTCAGGATGCCGGTCCTATCTTATATGGATTTGATGGGGGCCGATTGCCTGTCTAATATTAGACAGCAGACTGGAGGAATTGACAATTTTTGGACACTCTGTAAGGAAATTACCGGGATGGAGAATTCAATAGTCCCGTAACTAATTGTAAGTCAATAAAATAAAAAAAGGGGCCAGTGAGGGCTTCCGGCATGGCAATTGATAGACTTTTTGACAGGTGCGGGGTAAGACTGAGAAAACGAGGGGAACCGAACAAACATAGCAAGCCAGAGGTTGATCGGTCGAAAATGGGGGGCCAAATCTGGCAAAGGAGTGGAGGCAAGCCGTGAAGAAGAAAGATCGCCTTGATCTGGTCCGCCATCTGTTGCAAAATAATCGAGAGATGTCTCTCGAAGAGATCTCGCGCCACTGTGGTGTATCCCTGCGTACCACCTATCGGGATCTACACTCAATTCTGCATCGTTCGGATCGATCTGCGGGCACGGCGTCCCTGTGTCACGCATAGAGTTTTTCCAGCCGCTTGTAGCGGTGACCGATTGATGCCGAGCAGGGGCCGCAGAAGGGCCCCCGCCCGTCTTGTACAGTCTCGGTTGGGGAAGGGCTCCCCGGCTGTCTTCTATTGACTTTATTCTCCAGCAGTTTTTGGTTACCCATGAGATCTGGATCTGGACGTTTACGTCAGGTTCAAGCGTACGCGCAAATGAAAACCGGCCTGGCAAAAGCGTTGGTGGCGATGCTCGTGTTGCCCACCCTGATAATGGTGTCGGGCTTGTATATCTTTGTCCGCAGCACAATCTCTGAAGAAGTGACCGGGCTTCTGGAGGTGAGGCTCAACCAAAAAGCGGCCCGCCTCGGGCAGTGGCTGGATGGCCTGGAAAACGAAATTCGGGGGATTGCGTCGTTTTCCCAGTTAGGATCAATTCTCCAGCTCAGAGAAAGACCAGGTGCCGACCGAACCACGGATGAGGAACTACAGAAGCTCTTTGCCGAGGTCAGGCGAATCTATGGCGATTGCTACCTTGAGTTCCTGGTATATGACACGACCGGCTTTTTGGTTTACCCCACTGACCGCCGGAACAGTGACGCCCGGAATACGCGTGTCCTTGCGGCCCTGCTGCGGGAGAAGGCAGTCGTTGTTGATATGACCGTAGATTCAGCATCGGCGCCCCTTTCCCTGTGGCTCTGCGCTCCGGTCGGCGTCGCAGGCAAACCATGGCTAGGGATTCTGGCGGCCCACTTAAACCCGCAGATGATCGCCCGGTTATTCAGCGATCCATCAATGTATGCCTCGGAAAAAGCATACCTGGTAGACTCTCACCGCAGGGTCATCACTCCATTACACAATCCACCTGAGCAGTCATTGGAGACGCTGCCGGAATCGGAGGGCGTTTCACTGGCTCTGGCGGGCCGGACGGGAATCCACCGTTACCGCGATTACCGTGGGGTGGAAGTCATCGGGGCATATACTTATTTGCCCTCGCCCGGTTGGGGGCTGGTGGTCGAGCAAGATTACGATGAGGCCTTTGCCGGGCTGATCCGCCTGCGACGCAATATTTTGCTTTTGCTTGGCGTTTTGACAGCGGTCTGTATCGTGTTCTCGCTGGTTACGGCAAGCTGGATCGTTCACCGACTCGAACGGCGCGACCGCCGGATGGCAGAGCGTTCGGAACAATTGATCGCCGCCGACAAATTGGCCACGGCCGGTGTAATGGCCGCCTCGGTGGCCCACGAAATCAATAACCCCCTGACCACGATCAATGTGCTGATTCATAACCTGCACGAGGAAACCCCGCCGGACGAGCCCCAGCGGATGGATTTGCACATCGCGCTTGACGAAATTTCCAAGATCAAAAATATCATCCTGCGTTTTCTGGATTTCGCCCAGCCACAGGAACCGGAGTTCTCCGAAATCAACGTCAACGACGTCGTGCACCGCATCTGCCGATTGACGCGCCACCAGGCGGCAGCGAAGAATATCAAGATCGTCGAGCGTCTCGCCGATGACGTGCCTCTGGTGTTTGCCGATCCCTCGCAGATCGGCCAGGCGTTTCTCAACATCCTCTTAAATGCCATCGAGGCCACGCCCGTACGGGGTACGATAGAGTTATCCTCCTCTTTTACGGCCGGTCAATCGGTATCCGTGCGTATGTTCAACACCGGCCCGGAACTCAAAGCGGAGCTCTACGAGAAGATATTCGAGCCATTTTACAGCACCAAAGCGCAGGGCACGGGCCTGGGACTTTCGATCGCCCGGATGATAGTCGAGCGGCATGGCGGCAAGGTCACCGCGGCGGCGGTGCCGGGTAAGGGCACGGAGTTTGTCATCACGTTGAATGTTGAAAATCAGGGAGCGAGTCGTGGCTAAGGTGCTCGTCGTGGATGATGACAAGAACCTGCGTTTCTCCTTCCGGCGCCTTCTGGACACGCGCAAGTTTGAGATCATCGAGGCCGCCTCGGGAGAAGAGGCGCTAAAGATCATTGGGCAAACGCCGCCCGACTTGATTTTTCTGGATTTGAAGATGCCGGGCATCGGGGGGTTGGAGACGCTCGCCGAAATACAGAAAATCACCCGTAAAATCCCCGTCATTATCATGACGGCGTACGGGACGACCGACACCGCGATTAATGCCGTTAAGCAGGGGGCATTCGATTTTATCCTGAAGCCGTTCGAGGTGGGACGGGTTAAGGCCTTAGCCGAGAGCGCCCTGGCCGCGCACCGGCTGATGTCCGAGCCGGTGGGGTGGCAGCCGGAGTCCGGGGAGAAGGGGGAAGGACAGATGCTCATCGGCCAGTCCAAGCCGATGCAAGAAGTCTACAAGCAGATCGGGCGCGGGGCCGCTTCCGACGTGGCGGTCTTAATCGAGGGGGGATCGGGTACCGGCAAGGAACTGGTCGCCCGCGCGATTTATCACCACTCCGCGCGCGCCGAGCGGTCCTTTCTGGCGATCAACTGTGCGGCCATCCCGGACAACCTGTTGGAAAGCGAACTGTTTGGGTTTGAGCGAGGCGCTTTTACCTCAGCCGACCACCGTAAGATCGGCAAGTTCGAACAGGCCGACGGCGGTACCATTTTGTTAGACGAAATCGGTGATATGAGCTTAATGACACAGGCCAAGATCTTGCGCATTTTGCAGGACGGAACATTCGAGCGGGTGGGCGGTACGCAGACGTTGACCGCCGATGTCCGAATTATCGCCGCGACCAATCACAATCTGGTCGACTTAATCAAACAGGGCGCCTTTCGTGAAGATTTGTTTTTCCGGCTGAGCGTTTTTTGCATTCGCCTGGCCCCGGTGCGGGACCGGCGCGAGGATATTCGCCCGCTGACGGAGTACTTCATCAGCCGCTTTAACCGTGAGTTGTCCAAGTCGATTACCACGGTTCCTGAAGAAGTCTTTGAGAAACTCTACCGGTACGATTGGCCGGGCAACGTCCGGGAGCTGGAAAACGTGGTCAAACGCGCCGTGGTGGTGACTACGGGGGATGCCATCCTGCCCGAGTCAATATCCTTTGGCCCGACGGGAGAGCCGGAGGAATGGCCTGCGGAAGAGGTCAGCCTCGAACAGTTGCTTGATCCGGTCTTTTCACGTTTGGCCGCCGACCATCAGGGCGATGAGTCAGTGCAGCTTATCCCCGTTTTGGAAAAGCTTCTGGTGACCAAGGCGCTGGCGTATTGCCAGGGGAATCAGGTTCGCGCGGCGAGACTTTTGGGAATGTCTCGCCAGACCCTGCGCAACCGCATCGCCGAATGGGGGCTGTCGACCGAGGGTGAGGGCAGCTAAATCCTGCAAGAACAAAGCGATTGCTGACGGAGCGGCAATGGCGGAAGATCGCGCCGCTTTTGCCGAGGCTGGCGGTCGGTCCCGAAGGGGGAAGTCCGCGGGCGGATGATCGAGCGATGCCGGAAGGGATCCTGTAGTTACTGCTCGCCGATAATGGCCGAGGGGACGTTGGCGGTGTGGAGTGAACTGATGAAAGGGCGCACGCCGTGCGCCCCTACGATATGCCCTGAGGAAGAGTAGGTGCTTTCTGCTTTCGCCCAGACGTCGACCCTAAATTTCTTCGATCATCTCGACGTTGGCGCGGGGGATGATCGCACGTTTTTTGTCCGGGAATTCCACTTCCAAAACGCGGGCCATTGATCCGGAATCGAGTTTTTGCAATTGCGGAGGGAGAGCGGTCACCGTGCCCAGCGTGCCGAAATACGGCTGGCGGATGACGCGCACCGGCGAGCCGACAGTCAGGCCGAGGTTTTCGGGCCGCTCTTCGCCGGTGACCGCGGCCGGCGAGTGATCTTGGGGAATAACCACCTCCGGCCGGATAACCCCGGCGCGGATCTGCGTGGCCCCATTGATGCAGGCCAGTTGCCCCTCGTTGTTCTTCAAGAGCTCGAAGGTCTTCTGGGCCATCATGATCTCACCGAATCCCTCGGTGACCACCAGGGTGATGCCTTTCTCCTCGTGGCCGGTGATAGCCACACCCAAATCATATCCCAAAAAGTCACGCAGGTCCTTATCGCCAAAACCGCCGACGACAATCCCCTTGGCTCCAACATCGATGGCCTTGTTCAATGCGGCAGCGGTGACCAGGGACCCGCCGACGATGACTTTGCCCCTACAGGCGTCGGAGATCTTGTCATCGGAAAGTATCTCACGGTGATCGCGGCAGACGATCATCAATTCGCCGTGCGTTTCACCGCCGATGCCGAAAATCCCCTGGACAAACGAGGCCCAGGTACGCACTGCCACGCCTTCGTTTTCAAAAACCTCGACCACCTCACCCTGAAGGTAGGCTTTCACCTGCACGGGCACGGGCGCGCCGCGCAATAAGACCTGGCCGGTGACCAAGGAGATGTTCTCTATCGTGCCGTCAATCGGGGACTTGGCTACCGACTTGAAAAGCCCGAAGAATGACTTCGACAGGGCAATCACTTCACCCCGCTCAATCCGGTCGCCTTCCTTTTTGAGCATGCACTCGCCGACGTCTTCGGGGGGTAAGCTGAGGATGTTGGCGACGTTCATCGGCTCGACCGGTCCGGGCAGGTGGGTCTGGGCGACGACGTCATCGGGCTGGACTTTGTCCCCAACCTTGACCACCACCTCACCTTTGAGCGGCAGGATGCGCTCTTTGGTCACCTGGTAGTTCGCCGTTACTTTCAGGCCGGGAGTATATGCATGTGCCATCGGTAGTCTCTCAAATCATGACTGTCTTAAAAGCCATTTACCGCTACAAGAGTTTCTCCAGCGCCTCTTCGGGGTAGACTTGCAGTTCGGCCATCCATTCTTTGAGTTTGGCGACGCGGGTGGCGTTGTCGGTCGGGGGGATGAACGGGCGGCCGCGGCCGTCGAGGATGATCCCGACCACACCGCCGGAGATCTTGGTCTCGACTTTGGCGCCCTTTCCATTGCCCAGGTCGAAACCGCGCGCGGGTTCAAAAACCGCGGACACTGTCTGAGGCAAGGCGGTTTTTTCGTCCAGCCCCAGCTTAAACATCTTCATCCGGCCAAACTCGAGGGTGCCGCTTCTCGGACCATCGGGTAAATCAATCCGGTAAGACATGACCGAGCCCCTGCCCGACCTCGATTGGCCGGCCGGGGCAATGCAGGTGCCCAGGTGAATCAAACAGTCTTTCTTGAACACCTCGCGGGCTGCCTCTTTGTGCACCTCGGCCAGCACACCAAGTTGCGGCATCATAAAGATGGAATCCACGGCGAGGCGGGTGATCCCCTCGGGGAGGAAACCGTCAATGAGCATCAAGGCCGCCTGGTTGCGGCGCGGGGCGTGGGAGAGTACGCCGCCGGAACCGATGAGCATGTTTAGACTCATCATATTGACCAGGGTGGCGCCCGAGACTGTCTGCTCAAACGCATCGGCAATCGTGCGCTGCTGTTGGACACCCTTGAGCATCGTGGCGAACGACTTGTGCTGGACAAAGGCCAGCCGGAGGGCCTCCTTGGCGATGGCCTGCTCGAAAATCAGTTCCTGCATTGACTGGGGAATCGTCGTGGGCCGGATCATTTTATTCTTGACCCGGTTGCGGAGGTCGCGCTCGTCCATGGCAAAGGGCACCCAGCGCATGACATTGGGCAGCCCGGCTTCAGCAAACACATTGGAAACCGAATAACTCATTCCCAAATTGGCCGAGACCGTCCGGTTAAATACCCCCTGGAAGACAGAGAAGATATCGGTGGTCGCGCCGCCGATGTCCACACCCACCGCTTCGATGCCCTCCAGCTCGGCAATTGTTTTAATGATCGAGCCTACGGCGCCAGGCGTGGGCATGATTGGGGCATCGCACCAGGACATGAGTTTCGAATACCCGGGGGCCTGCGCCATCACGTGTTCCATAAACAAGTCGTGAATCTTCTCGCGCGCGGGAAGCAAGTTTTCCCGCTCGAGGACGGGGCGCAGGTTATCCACGATCGACAAGTCGGTTTTCTTTTCCAGGGTTTCGGTTATCGGCTCACGGGCATCGATGTTGCCGGCGTAAATGACCGGCAGGTTGTAGCCGGAGCCGAGACGGGGACGGGGATCGGCGGCGGCGATCAGCTCGGCGATCTCAACGACATGCGTGGTGGTGCCACCATCCACGCCGCCGGAGAGCAAAATCATATCCGGGCGCAGGCGGCGAATGCGTTCGATCTGCTCGTGCGGCAGGCGCTTGTCATTGGAGGCAATAACGTCCATGACGATCGACCCGGCACCCAAAGCCGCGCGCTCAGCGGACTCGGCGGTCATCGAACGGACCACGCCAGCCACCATCATCTGCAGCCCGCCGCCGGCGGAGGAGGTGGAAATATAGATGTCCGAGCCCTCGTTGCCATTGACCGGGTTAATGATCCTGCCGTTTTCGTCTAAGAGCTTGCGGCCCGAGAGCTCTTCCACCTCGCCGACGGCGTTTAGGACACCCATCGTGACATCCTCAAAGGGGGCCTCCACCGTGGTGGGGGCTTCGCCGCGCACGATCAGCCGGTACTCGCCGTCGCGTTTTTCGATCAGGATCGCTTTGGTGGTGGTCGAACCGCAGTCGGTGGCCAAAATGACGTTTATGTCTTCGGGGTTGAGATTCTTCGCCATGATTGTTGTCTGTTATCCTCTTGGTTGTCGCCCGACCCTACATCCATCCGGGACGTTTACAAACTTTCAAATTTACTCATTTTTCGCCCAAAGACAACCCGTTTTTGTCCAAATTGGCAGCCTCAACCCACCGCCCGCCTGTGGCGGAGTGGGCCACCTGTCAGGAGCGCAGGGCACTTGACTTAGAAGACTGTGCCCTTCGGGCTAAAAGCTCCAGCAGACCGCTCACCAGGGGAGGATAGACGGTTTTCTCGTTGTCAGGCAATTGATTACACCTCTCAGATGCCAAGCGGCTGCCATGAGTCACTGACCTCGAAGGGGTGTTTTTTTCCGGTAGTGGGTCATTTTGGCCGCCTCCCGCAGCAGAGGCTAACACGCCAACTTAGAGGGGCCACGTACGAACCGCCAAACGCGCTAGAACCTCTTGGCGCTTTTCGATTTCTTCAACTCCCCAGTCATCCATGCCCGCAATTTGGTTCGTCAGTACGAACGTAGAAGTTTTGTAGACTGTCTTCTTCACGGCAAAGGATTCATTCCCAATTCTGACGTTTTTGTCCGCCGTCAAAAGAGCCAGATTCCCAAGCCTATCACAATGCGTTTCGATGTCCTGATTGGTGATGTTTGGCCAATTGTCTTGGGGCTGTTTTGGCATTACATGTTCCAGGGTGACGGCCAAACCATCATTTGGGATGAATTCCGGAAACTTTTGATTCTGAGCCGTCATTTCCAGTGATCGGAGGTAGTATCTTGAGAGCGGGCTCTTTCTCACCCTTGCCGTATAAAGCTGTTCCCTAAATTGAGCATCAGTAGGGACAAATCCCTTTTTTGCTTCTTCCACCAAAGAGGCATCGCCCTCTAATTTACCTTTGTAAACTCGGTTCGCCAATCTGGCATAACCCTCATCGAGCTTCCCCCCGCGTTCTCCGATGATAAGAAATCTAACTGACCATGAAACAAATCGACGAAACGCCGCTGCAGTTTCGGCGGGATTAAAACACTTTGCCGTAGCGAGCATAAGCGGCCTAATCTGGGTTACACCGACCCCATTTAACGTACTGATCGACTTCTTTACCGAATCACCATAGCCTGTCCATTTGGGATGATCCGGGTTTAGGATTGCGGCATAGTCGATGCTTAGTTCTGAAAAGAAACGCATGATGCTTAGAGCATCTGTTTTGCTCGTAATATTCGCTTGGATTCTCTCCATCACATCTCTTACTCGCGTATGTCCGTATAACAAACAACAAGATAACCGCAGAAAATCCATAATCAGGTCCTCGTCGGTCACACTCTCTACGGCTCCACGCATAGCAGACCAAAATTGCTTAGCTTCCTCTCGACGATCATCAGCTTTGTCAAATAAGAAGTTTTTGACTAAGTCCGCTTGAGATGTCTTAAGGCCGCGATCATTCAAAGTTTCAAACATCACAAAAGCATTGGCGGAACTCGGAACACTAAACATGACGATGGTTGCATTACCTTGGAGATACTCAAGCCAATCTACTAGACGGTCACCAAGAAAGTCTTTCCCATATTGTTTTTCCATAACATCTAGGTGCTCATCTATTCTTTTCAGGGCTTTATTGATTAAACGATGTGAACGGCGGGTAGGCTGAACTACACTCTTTTGATCCCTGGGATTCTTCAACACAAGATTGAGGAAGTATTCATTATCATCGAGATTTAGAGTTAATCTCGGTACAGTTTCTTTTGTTCGTATATCAACCTTGAAAAGAAAATTGCTTTCAATCGCGCGTGCCCTCACGGCATCGTTTGCTCCCTGCCAGCGGTTTCGCATTGCGGCCAGAATCATCGTTACCGTTGCAAGACGTTGTTGTCCGTCGGCCACTTCCAAAACGTCATCGCGTGCGCGGGTTAATACTATAGTACCGAGAAAGTAGGACTCTCTGCTTCGCCCCATTGCGTTAGACAAATCCTGCAAGAGATCACTGACCTGCTCATCTTCCCAGGAGTATTCGCGCTGATTTGGAGGCACCCTAAGTCTATACCTATTAAGAACTTCAACTATACTCAAGTGCTCAATATCAATCCTCTGTTCCATTTTCAACCTCTTCCCTGATACGAATGGGCTTGACAAAAGGAATCTGCAAGCCCGACTGCTGCAACTCGTGTATTGCAGCACTCCTAAGTCTCTCTCTGGCCCACGCGGAAAGCCCTATACCGGAAATACTTGCAGCCATTTCAAAGCCGTGTTTCTCCGCAGAAGAAACGCGAATCAGTATTTGGACATCTCGTCTCACGCGCCAAATGTATAACGAAAAGATACACAAGTCAAGTTTTTTTTCTTGACTATATATCGAAAAGTATTACATTGCGAATAGAAAACAACGCCCCCGGGGTGGCCAAACACCCCGGCGGGCAAAGTTGACCAGGGGACACAGCCTCAGAGCTCCGGGCCACGCGAACCATCCGGAATACTCGCAATCTTATAAATTTACCCATTTTTCGCCCAAAGACAACCCGTTTTTGCCCAAATCGGTAGCCTCAACCCACCGCCCGCCTGTGGCGGAGTGGAGTACCGCTCTCCCATGACTGGCTATAGATTGGCAAGCAGCTCAGCAGGCAGAGCAAATGGACGGTTTTCTCGTTGTCAGTCAAGCGATTACACCCCTCAGATGCCAAGCGGCTGCCATAAGTCACTCTCTCTTATAAAGGTTTTTTTGCCGGAATGCTTGACTATCGGGGAAAATCTGGTATATTTGATTTGAGCATTGCGACAACGTTACCTCTCTAAGGGAGGACGGCGACGCAGACGTAAGGTGGTTGCCCGACGAGTACCTGCCGTCCACCACAAAGGGAGCATCGGAAAACAGTTTTGCGATTCGGGACCCGGGGGTGCCCTGTGCGTGTGTCTCGCACGGGACTCTGACGGGGAGTCTGTCGCAAAACAAAACCTTTTATCAGGAGGTTTGCGATGCAACGCGTTGTTCGTCTTCTAACTGTCTTAGTTGTTGCCGCGGCAGCGGCGACAAATCCGGCCGCGGCCGCCGCAGAAACGGCCGATACCGATACCTGCTGGGCGACCGGTGATGTCAATGGCAATACTATTGCCTTCGAGATAGCTGATTGGGTGTACCTCACCAATTTTGTCGGTGGGCAAGGTCCTCCTCCCGATCCGCTTTACGAGGGCGATCTCAACGCCGACGGTTTTATTGACCAGGGCGACGTTACGATTATATGGCTGGTGATAATAAGTGAGCTCGAAGTGGAAGTCCCCATCCTAACGGTCTGCAATCCGGATACGATCCGCGGCGCTTGCTGGAAAGATGGCTCCTGCACGATCCTCTCACCGGCAAACTGCGCGGCGGCCGGCGGCTCATACCTGGGCAATGAGACCTCCTGCGCCTGCGATTGCGGCGTATGGGGTGACGTGACCGGCGATGGCGACGTCAACCCGCAAGACGTCACCTACGTGGTTCAATTGGTCTACTATCAAAACGACATGCGGGTGCAGCTACCTGCCTGCCCGTATGAGGCCGGCGACGTTGACTGCGACGCTGCGGTCAACCCGCAGGACGTGACGCTCTACGTGCAATACGTTTACTACACCAATGATTTGTTCTGTGATGATCCTTGCGGGGAGTAGCCCGCCAACCCGCTGAGTAACACGGGGTTAGCTTCGCCTGGTAAGCGGTGGGGCACCCGTCTATGTACCCGGTTTATGCGAATCGGATAGCAGGTAATTGCTCGGAGCGCTGCCGACCCAGTGGCGGAATGGGGGGCGGGACGCCCCCGCTCCGTCTTCAGCGAATCCCACCGCAAGCGGTGGGCCACCCGGCGAGTTAGATTCGATTTGCAGGAGAAATAAGAATCGTTCGCGGACGACCGCTGTGTCTCAGTCGCCGCGTGAGCTGTCAGCGGGCGGAGGAATTGGGCTCGGATACCGGGAGCTCACCGACCGGTACAATCCGACCACCGAGGTAGCCGTATAGAGGAACATGCATATTCACCCGGCGAGATGAAAACTCCACCTTGCCCGATGCCCCGTGAAAATCAGCAGGCGTTTTGTCCCTGCCCGATGATGACGATTTCTGCCCGGCCAAAAGAGAAGCGGCCAGGATTACGCCGTCGAACGTGCGCGCGGCGACCAGGCCTGGCTCGTCGCCATACCGGCCTCTCCAGGCGGACAAGAAGCGTGCCCACTGGCGGTCATCGGCGGGGTGATACTCGGCGGAGGCAAAGATCGCACCCTCGAGATATTCCCGGGCACGCGAAAGACGTTGGGGATGTGACCAGCCATCGGTGCCCAGATAGCGAGTGAATATATTGTAAAACCGTATCTGGGGAAGGATATCGTTCAGATCCTCTGCATCCCCGGGGAGCAAAAACCCGCCGAGGTAGACGGGGACCTGTTCCTCGTCCAGGGTATCTCCGTCCGCGGCGATAAACACTGTCGAGTCGTACAATTCCCGCAGGATAATCCGCTTGATGCGCATCAGCTCGGTACCATAATCAGTCTGACCCGGCCGGCAGTACTGCACCGGGAAAACAAATGCGCCCTTTTGCAGCGCTGTCTTCTGGAAGGCGCGGCTGATCCGGCGGCCGTACGCCTCATCGGGAGCCAGAATGGCAAAGGTCGAGTCGCCCAGCACGTCAATGGCATGTCGGGCGAGCACTTCGCCCACGGTCGGCGGAGGAGAATTTAGCTGGTAGAGCTTCCCGGAAAGGGCGGTCAGCCCCGGCTGGGAGGCCACCGGAAGGATGTGCAAAAACCCCGCGCAGGAAAGCACGTTCGCCGCGGCAACGGCGCTCTCACTGGTTAATGGTCCCACCGCTGCGGCCACTCCCTCCTCACTGAGGCGCCGGGCCGCTATTGAGGCTTGGAGCGGATCTCCGTACGTGTCTTCGGGCACAATCTCGATAAACCCGCCGTCGTTTTTGTGCCACGTCTCTGCGGCAAGTCTTGCTGCCCGCAACATCTGCTCGCCGAATTCAGCCAAGGGCCCGCTCGCCGGATAAAGAAGCCCGATCCGCGTCGTGCGTTTCAGCCTGGCCTGTAACTCGGCGATCCGCTCCTTAGCCTCAAGGTACCACTTGCCGCCCCGGCCGCGGCGGACGACTTCCCGATAATTCTTCTCGGCGAGGGTAAGCCGTTCCCGTTCCTCGTATCGGCGGCCCCGTTGGTAGTAAAATTCGGCGGCCGCAGGGCCCTGGGGAATCTCGTCGGCCAGGCCTCGCAGGCAGGCATCATCCAGCCACCGTGCAAAAAGTGGCGCAAGTGAGGCAACAACAAGCTCCTTAAGATGCCTGTCCCTGGACTTCCGGTAGGCCTGCAGGTACAACTCGGCGGCCCCCGCTGGATCGCCCGTCAGATAGGCTACGTGGCCGCCGAGGTAAGAAAAGACATCCTCATACCGGCCACCAATGAATTCATCCCGGCAGGCGGCCAGCCATGCCTCGGTCTCGGGATACAGTTTTTGCGCCAGCATGCACTTGGCGACAAAAAGCGAGACGACCTCCGCATCGGTCACCCGTTTGGCCGGCAAAAGGGAACGGAACCTCCGCTCGGCGCGACCATAGTCGCCGTTGCGGTAATCCTTCAACCCGGATTGAAAGGCCTTGCCGGCGAACGGGTCATTGATGAACACCTCGCGCCAGTCGGCGGCACGGGCATCTATGGCCGGGGCACATAGAAAAGTAACCCAGAGGAAAAAGGTTACGACCGGGCCCGTGAGACGATGCCCGAACCGCCAACCTCGCGCATGCCTATCGGCTTGGGAAATAAGCCTGCTCATCGGGCCTGCCTTGTAAATAGTCCCGCCCGTCGTGGAGGCTGCGGAGAAACCATCATCCCCACGTTCGCGTGGTTTGATTGCGGCAACTCTTTCCTCGGTTCACCGCGCCCCGGTGGCCGCTCATCGGCTCAAACTACAGCCTCTGCACCCCAAGAACAATACCCCTCATCATGACCAATGAGGGGTAAAAAAACAATATTCGCCCATTTGCCGCGTTCAATCCAGCGAGTACTGCCCAAAATCTTCCGGCTTGATCTTGCGCAGGCGCTCTTTGAGTGCCTCGGGATCGTACTCGCTTTTTGCTCCGCCACCCGCCTTGCGCTCCTGGAACAACTCCTCGTTGACAAAAATCGGCGCCTTGGTCTTGAGGGCCAGGGCAATTGAATCAGAGGGTCGGGCATCGACCTGCATCGCGGTCCCGTCACGCAGCAGGTGAATCGCGGCATAAAAAGTCTGGTCTCTAAGCTCGGTGATCTCGACTTTCTCGACCGTGCTCCCCACGGCCTCGATTACCTGCCGCAGGAGATCATGCGTCATCGGCCGCTTGGAAGTAACCCCGGAAAGTTCCATGGCGATCGCCCAAGCCTCAAAGTGTCCGATCCAGATCGGCAGTACTTTCTCGGAATCCTCCGGTGAAAGGATAACCACCGGAGAATTCGAGGTAACATCAAGTGCCAGACCGTCTATTTTGGCCTTGACCATCATCGAATTCGCCTTCGCCGATTAATCCTTCTTGACCACCCAGACTTTCAGGTCGGCCACGACATCCCGTTCGATTTTAACCGGCACAGTATAAACCCCCAAAGCCTTGATCGGCTCCTCCAGGAGGATATTCCTTCGGTCGACTACAAAGCCCTGTTTGGCGAGCAAGTCGGCGATATTGTGCGAGGTGACGGATCCAAAAACGCGGTCTTCCTCACCAACCTGGACCTCCGCTGTGCAGGAGATCCTTTCCAGAGCGGTCTTGAGTTGTTCGGCCTCACGCCGGCGCTTATTGTCACGCAGGCGCTTTTGCGTGGTGATTTCGCCGATCGATTTCAAGTTGCCCCGCGTGGCCACGACCGCGAGGTTACGCCGGACCAGATAGTTGCGACCATATCCGTCCCTGACCATGACCACCTCACCGCACTTGCCCAGGTTTTTGATGTCATCTTTGAGAATAACTCTCATCGGGCCGGTCCATTTTTCCCCCGTAAGGGGTTGGTCATTACTTGTACACTTCATCCACGAACGGGAGGAGGGCCAGATGCCGCGCACGCTTGATGGCTTGGCACAGCTGCCGTTGGCTTTTGGATGAGATCCCTGTGATGCGCCGGGGAATGATCTTCCCGCGATCGGAGAGGAACCGGCGCAGAAGGCGTTCATTCTTATAGTCGATCTCGTGGCTTTTTATGTCGGCGAATCGGCGCAGCCTACGTGTCTGTCTCTCCCACGAAGAGAAACGACGCCGTTTCGAACCTGACCGTTTCGAACCTGGCCGTTTCAAACCTGCCATGGCTCTCCTTCTTTGTCTTCACACGCTCTGGTTTTACGCACCACTTTCCTCTTCGTTTGTAACCGGTCGGTTCTCTCTGGTGGATAGTTCTTCGAGCTTTGCGTCATCAACCGCGGCGCCTTCAGCCCCGGCAGCTGGCATCACCGGTTTGTCAGCCGGCCCAGCTGTGTCGGCGGAGGCAACTGCTTCATTTTCAGCTTGTTCTGCGTCCACCTTGGAATCGGCTACCGGTTTTTCGGCCAGGACCGTCAAGTAACGCAGGCAGTTTTCATTTAATAGAAATTGCCGTTCCAGTTCGCGCGGCACGTCCGGACCCGACTCGTGCACCAGGTGTACGTAGTACCCCTGCGTCTTTTTCTTGATGCTATACGCCAGCCGGCGCAAACCCCAGCGGCTTTCTTTTTCGACGGTCCCAGCCCGACCGGTAATGATATTCGTGTAGCGCTCGATGTTCTTCTCAAGTTCGACTTCTTCCAAGTCAGGAGTCAGGATAAAAGTCGTCTCGTAACGACGCATCAAACCTCCTTCGGTCTATCGGCGCCGTCCGTCTCCGCGGCCGGCGCAGAAGGTTTCAAGTTGTATTTGCCGGCCGCGATCCCGAAGCCGCGGGTCACAAGATCAATAACGGCCTCGGAAGCTCTATCGGCCAGCTCCCGCAGGGTATTTATATCGTTTTCTCCTACTTTGGCAAGCACAAAATCCACCGGATCCACATTCTCCGGCACCGGACCGGTACCCAGCCGGATCCGCGGAAATTCTTCTGTCCCCAGTTGGGCAATAATTGATTTCAATCCGTTGTGTCCGCCATCACTTCCTTTCCTGCGGAGGCGAATCCGGCCCTCATCAAGAGTGAAATCATCGCAGACCACAATTACCTGGCTCGGTGTAATGCGGCGATTCTCAACGAGTTGCGCAACCGCGTGCCCGGAGCGGTTCACGTACGTAGTGGGTTTTACCAGACAGAGCGGCTCGCCGCGCATTCTTTTCTGGGCGATAACGAAATCTCCCTGACCCGGCTCAAAGCGGCACTTCAGTTTCTCGGCGAGTATGTCGGCGGTCCAAAAACCGAGGTTATGGCGCGTCCGTTCGTATTCCGGTCCCGGGTTACCCAAGAAAACGACGACGTATTCCACGGATGTCATATGGCAAAAAAATCTTCAGAAGGCAAGTGGTTCGGGCCAGGGCCGTGATGTCACTGTCCGGGGGAAGCAGTAAGCGGATCATCGCGGCTCCCCGTTGAGCGGGCAAGAGCCGCAGGCTTGAATTATTCACCTCGGTCAAATTGCCTTAAAACTTTCGCAGATGTTGATCTTTGAGGAAGAAAACTGTAGCTTTTCGGTGAGCGAAAGGGAACCCAACGAAAGGAGCTAAGCTATGGCGAACACACAAACCGTGGGGCGGGTAAACTCGTTTTTACTGTTGGTAATCGGCCTATTGGTCGGGGTGATCATGGGATATATGTACGGCCGTTCGGAAAGTCCCGGCGGTACTGCCGGCGTTTCGGGCGCCACCGCACTGCTCAATGATCGCCTCGCCCCGGAAAACCAATGGATCGTGGAGGGATTTAATTGCCCAATGCTTGGCTGTACCAATACGCTTTTGGAATGCTCGGGTGATCTATCGCGCCGGGTTCGCGACTGGGTCAACAAGGAGCTGGCGGCGGGACGCTTGGGCCACGATATCCGCAACGAGATTATTCAAACGCACGGAGACAATCTGTTTAAGACTTTTCCCCAGGCAAGCCAGGATTCCCCCTGAGCTGGCAAGAGGCTCACCTGCAATTGGCTGGCTGCGACAAGCCGCTTGCCCGGCCGGTAATTAGAATCGTCGGTGGGGGTGATAAGGTACGCGGAGATCTTGTTTGGTCAAGTTTCGTGGGGCAAGGCAAAAGTCCCCGATTCCCGGATGACCGGTGCCGAAACGAGCGCAAGGCAGCCGTTCTCGGAAGACCGTTTTCTCAGGATTCAGCGAATTCCTTGGCATTTTGGCTTGACAATTCGGCTGGGAATTAGTATACGCCCAAAGGGACGTGCGAGGGCAATCGCGCGTCCTGCATGTATTCATGGCGCTATCGTCTAGGGGTTAGGACAGGTGGTTCTCAGCCATCAGACCGGGGTTCGATTCCCCGTAGCGCTATAACGGAGTATTGGAAGGGGTAACCCGCTAACACATTGCCTGGCTTGAGGATAGTTTCCGCTTCGTAGGCCCATTTTCCACCGACAGGGAGTGGAATCAGTCGGATTTTTCCACCCAAGAGACCCTTCAGTTCTTCTCTCACGATCTCGATCTTCTCCTGACGACGGGAAAACAGGTTCCTGAGATCGCTGATCTTCCGTGCGACCCAGGCGGGGTCGATGGCCGGTATCAGTTTTGTTGTATGTTTTGGACTGGCCGCCAGTCCCTCCCGAAGGTTTGCGAGTTCGGTTTCCCGTTTGACCAGCATCTCCCTGATCTTGGGGGAAGAATCCCCACCCAAAACAAACTGCGAGAGGTTGGCGATCTCCTTTTCAAGTTGACTGATCTTGGCCTTGAGGTTTTTCGCTCTTGAGGGCTGGGTCTTCAGATAGTCGGCGATTTTTTTATTGACGATCTCGACTAATCGCCCCGGTGCTTTCGGTTCCAGGATGCGCTTCTGAATACCAGCCAACAGATCCCGTTCGACTGTTTCACGAAGTATCCGGCGGTTATTGTCGCAGACTGATTTCCCCCGGCTCCAGCAATTGTTGCACGTGTAAGCGGAATAGGGCCCGGAGTTCGTAATAATCATGCTTCCGCCGCATTTGCCGCATTTGAGCAGGCCAGAGAAGAGATGCTTGGCCTTTCCCCGGTTGGTAACCGATCCGCTAAATTGACCAGTCAATTTGCGGAGGACGTCTTGTGTTCGGCTCAACTTCTCCTGCTTCACGGGGACCGGCTGATCGTAGACACTGCTGCGGCTCACTCCCAACAAGGCACACTGATGCGACACGGACACGGGTTCCTCGCCGTTGATCATCGCCTGCCGTTCGGCC
>Ga0114920_10000442_pt1 | contig 18092 bp, 18 predicted proteins | sample ChitaG_FD_88683 | JGI IMG/M metagenome (GOLD analysis project Ga0114920, IMG submission 88683) | Deep subsurface microbial communities from South Pacific Ocean to uncover new lineages of life (NeLLi) - Chile_00310 metaG | ecosystem: Environmental > Aquatic > Marine > Oceanic > Sediment ... | reverse complement strand
GTGAGAATTGCCCGTATTTTCAACACCTACGGCCCAAGGATGAGAAAAGATGATGGGCGTGCCATTCCTAATTTCATTACCCAAGCCCTCGAGAGCCAACCCATTACCGTACATGGAGATGGCGCCCAAACGAGATCTTTTTGTTACATCACAGACATGGTTGGGGGGCTAATGAAGCTGATGTTCACCGATGACCTAGGTGGTGAAGTAGTCAATTTGGGCAACTCGGAGGAGGTAAGCATTCTTGAAACGGCGAAATTGATCAAAAAATTGACTGGGTCTGATTCGAAGATATTATTCAAGCCCCTGCCGCGAGATGACCCCATTCGTCGGAAGCCGGATATTTCTAAAGCCAAAAGAATTCTTGGATGGAAGCCTTTTATTCATCTTGAGGAAGGGCTCCGGAAAACCATCGAGTACTTTAGGGAAATTATCTAGAATATAAAGGAGAAAAATTAACGTTGCTTCCTCCAGTAGTTTAACGTGTCTTCCAATGTATTTTCTATAGGTATTTTAGGCCTCCATCTGCAATCTTTCCTTATTTTGCTGTTGTCGCCAACTATTATCGGCTCATCGGAAGGGCGCAGTTTTTTCGGGTCAACTTTTACTTTGATACCGATTTCAGACATCTCCAAAAATTTATTCAAGATATCGCCTATTTTGTAGGCCTTCGATGAGCAAACGTTATAAACATCACCAATTTTCCCTCTTTCCATCAAGAGCCAAAATGCCTCAACTGTGTCCCTTACGTCCGTCAGATCTCGTCTCGCATCAAGATTTCCTACGTGCACAATCGGTTTCCTTTTTTCATGTTCGATTTCTGCTATTTGCCTAGCAAAGTCTGAGCACACGTCGCCTGTTTTCCTTGGGCCCGCTGTGCCGAAAATCCTTACCCTAATCGTCTTCATGTTATAATTCTGGAAGTATTGATAAGCCAGCAAATCCTGCGCAACCTTGCTAACACCGTATGGGCTCAACGGCAGGAGCTGATGATACTCTTTAATCGACCCTTCATTTTTCGTAATAAACCCGTACTCGGCGCTCGAGCATGCTACGAGTATTTTTGGATCCAATTTGAGCCCTCTGATGGACTCGAAAATATTCATCGTACCCATAACATTTGTTTCCATTGTTTCCCTAGGGTTCTTCCAAGAGATATCTGGACGACTTTGTGCCGCTAGATGAAAAACAAAGTCAGGCACGCTTTTTCTTATTACCTTTTTTACTGTAACGCGATCGCGCACATCGCACTTGCTTAAGGTTATCTTATCTTTTAGATGCGCGATATTTTCAATACGTGTCAGATCATAAACTGTTCCATGTATACTCATCCCCTTGGCTAACAGATGCTCGGCGAGGTAGCTCCCTATAAACCCGTTAATACCAGTGATTAGTGCCTTCATAGTGCCCCTCTCGCTTTTACTTTCGCTTTTGTACACATTAAACGATTTGCGTGCGGGGTGCAGGCTAATCGGTTCCAATGTTTTCTGATTAAATCTAACGGTCTTCTAAGCTGCAAATCTTAGTCTGGCGACAAAGCGGTGACGATCTAAGAAGTTAATATAAATTATCGAGCTTACATTAGGTTAGGGAGCTTGATGATTAGGCGCTACATCTCTCGGATGATCCCCGAATGTAAATTCAAAATGAAGTTGAGGCTAATTATTAACAAGTGGAAGGGGAAGAAATGGCCAGTACCTCTTAAAAAATTGGAATTGCTCGGCGATGAAGGATTATATCTTGAACTGGAAAATGGTTTGAAATTCATCTCAGAGGTGCATCCGCTATTTGATGTATTTGGATCATTGCAACAACATCTTGCTGGACCCCACACTTACGAAAAATATCACGAATTAAAAAGAGGCGAAGTAGTCGTGGATGCTGGGGCGACCATAGGAACGTTCACCGTTCTCGCTGCAAAATCCGTGGGAGGGGAAGGGTTAGTAATAGCGATAGAGCCTGAAAAAAATAATCTAGAAAACCTGAAGAAAAACATCAAAATAAATGGTTTTAACAACGTGACGATTGTCCCAAAAGGGTTGTGGAACAGAAAGGACAAAAAAAGGTTTTATTTGGCTGACAGCACCGTAATGCATAGCTTGATGCAGAAATCAGACAAAAGCGGGAAGATCGAGGTGGAAACTCTGGACAACATCTTGGAAAAATTAAGGATGAGCAAAGTTGATTTCATAAAAATGAACATTGAAGGGGCAGAGATCCAAGCATTGAAGGGGATGAAAAGAACCCTAAGAAATAATGATGTGGACTTGGTGGTCGTGGCGGATCACTTGGTAGGCGGAATTCCGACTTACAGAATCATTGTTCCATGGCTCAAAAAAGTCGGATTTGATGCTCACGAAGAAGGTGGGTTTGTGTACGCTAAAAAATCTCGAGTTCGAGAGAATAACTAAGAACCAATCAAATAGATCACGAAGCGTGGGTGGGCGAGAACCGGTCTTGAAAACAGGTTTGGCGACGAGGTCGCCGAAACTACTTTTTCCACCATTATATTTTATGGGTTAATGTTTCTTTAACAAAGAGCCTTTTTTTAACATCATGTACCATCATCCAAATAGACTAAAAAACAGCTGAGATAGGTGAACCCCACTTCTTTGACAGCCACTCTCCTTTGGAATGAGATTTATTACATCTGCCTTAAAATAATGTCTACTGCCGCCTTTCACGGAATCTCATAATCATATTTCTAAGGTTTGTTAATCTAATACTTTTGATGACGTTTAGCATCAACGGCCTAGAAACTACATACTTATAAACAAAAAGTTTGATCAAATCTGGCTTTCCAAAGCAATCTTTGAGTCTCCGCTCGTACTCAAATTCGAAGTTGTCGATTTCCTTGTTTGAAGGAGAATAGTGAACTTTTTCATATCGCTTTAGCACTTTTTTTGGTACCTCCATCCCTCTCGCCTGCAAGAGCTCTATGATGCGCTTTTCCAACACTCTCGTAGTTTTTTTGGCTTCATATTCCCTTTTCACCTTTGCATAGCCCACCAGCCCCATTTTCCTAGCCACCTCTCGATTCGATGCCAGATAGGCGATCGCTTCCGCAAACGCTTTTGGGGAATAAACAACAAAACCGGTTTTGCCGTTATCCACCAATTCTATCTGAGCGTTATCAACGAGAGGGGTAGAGCTGACCACAACAGGTTTTTTACAGGACATCGCTTCCGCTATTGTACGGCCGAACGATTCTCCACATTTAGAGGATAGCACAAGAATATCAATCAAACAATATAACTCTATTACTGATTTATCAGATGGATCTGCCTCTAAATAAATGAAAAATTTATCTAATTTTTTTCTTTTGATCTCTTCTTTTTTTACCTGGGGAGTGCCCATAATCAAACATTTTACATTTGGAATTTTTTTGACGAGGTAAGGCATCATGTCAATAACAATGTGGCCCCATTTTTCGATGTCTGGTCTTCCAACTCTACCGATTACCAAATCGCCTCGTTTGATACCTAAATATTTTCTCTTTTGAAGTATTTGTTTGCGCGAGAGTCCGTACTCCTTAACCTCTTCAAGATCGATGGGGTCATAGACAACACAGCACCTTTGGCGGAATTCCTCGCTAGTGATTTTATTCCACTTCCTGAATCGCAGTGCACACATTTTGCTCACCAAATGGCGATCGATTGATTTAGCTGTTTCAGGGTTCTCAAATCTGCCAGAAATATCCCTCACCATGAGGGACGCCCCAGCTTCCTGGGCAGCTGCCGTTACAAAAGGCTCTTCGTAACCATCCATATAGACGACATGAATGTTTTTGCTTTTTATCAATTTTATCAATTTTTTCTGGGAGCGATCAACAACATGTATCCTAATTCCCAGATCCTTCAACATTTTTTCCCTTTCTCCGCCGCCAACAAACACACAGACATGCACGTTAAAGAGACGCTTGTCAAGATATTTCGTAAATATTTGCAAATTTTTCTCGGTCCCCCCTAGACCAAGCCGGCCGCATACTTGAAGCACGTTTATTTTCTTCATGTTCTCTGCTTCCTATTTTCATTTTCAGGACTTTAATCTATGCAGCGAAATTTTTATCATTTAGGACAATCATCATGGCGGCCTAAATACCATTTTAAATGATGGCAGGGTTATCACATCTTGTTCGAAGTTGGGGAAAATTATGGGTGAAGCCACGTCCGAGGTAAAGAAAAGCTATGCCAGACGCTTTGCTAGGGGGAGTACCATTGTTTTTACTACGTTGATTGTTTCTAGCGTGATCGGCCTCATTCTACGCATATTTCTCGCTCGCACGTTGACCGTGGCAGATTACGGCCTTTTCTATGCTGTTTTTGCACTTGTCTCGCTGTTTGGCCTCTTCCGCGAACCGGGCATTGGTCAAGCTATCGTGAAGTATATCCCTGAATTTGTTGTCAAAAAGCGGCTTGATTTGATAAAATCGTCCATAACAGTTCTCATGCTTTTCCAAGTACTTTTTTCGCTCTCGATTAGCTTGATTCTAATTGCATTCTCTGATCAAATGGCCATCACAATTTTTGGAACAGCGGAGGCCTCGCTGGTTATTAAAATTTTGAGCGGGTGGTTCTTATTTGTTGCTATTTTCTATACTTTTAAAACACCATTTCAGGGGTTCCAAGAGATGGTACCCCATTCATTACTAGGGTTTCTTGAGATAGTGCTCCCCCTCATTTTTGCTTTTTTCTTCATTGGAATTTTTGGCCCTAGTCCCGCGAACTTCGCTTTTGCATACTTAGCAGGTCTAGCGATAACATCACTCATCGCGTTTGGCCTTTTCTTAAAAAAACATTCCGATGTTTTAAGTGCGAAAATGAGGATATCCAAACCATTGCTTAAGAAATTATTCGCGTTTGCGTTGCCCGCGTTTATTGGCGGATTTGGGGCCTTGATAATTGGTTACATGGACACCCTAATGATTACTATGTTCCGCTCGCTTCCCGAGGTGGGCTTTTATCAAGTTGCAAAGCCAGCAGCTAGTTTATTGCACTATTTCCCAATGGCCATAAGCATTGTTCTTTTCCCCATGATATCCGAACTTTGGGCTAGGCGGGAACAGAAGCTCGTCGGTCAGGCGATGCACATCATCATAAAATTTTCTTTCATCTTTATCATCCCAGCGGCACTCATCCTAATAGCTTTTCCAGACGTAGTGATCACCCTACTTTTTGGGTCGGAGTATCTCGCTGCAAGCATCGCCCTCCAAATCCTCACATTCACTGCAGTCGTTTACACGCTTAGCGCCATTTCGGGAAGCATGCTTGCGGGTATCGGGAAACCAGCTATCGTCACGATGGCCGTTGGGATTACGGCCTGTTTTAACTTCGTGCTTAACCTGATCTTGATTCCCCCCTATGGTATCGAGGGTGCAGCAATAGCGACTTTTCTCTCCATGTTGGTTGGCCTCTCTATCTCACTTCATTTTGCGCGAAGATTTGTTAGGTTCACAATTCCTTCATCGTCGCTCCTCAAGGCACTTGGAGGGGGCTTGCTCGCCTTGCTGATGATTTTTGGTCTGAAGTTGATCATTGACTTGCCGCCCATCTTTGAGTTGCCCATCCCTGAGTTTTTCGTCGTTATGACTCCGAGCTTAATTTTTTACGCGGCGTGGATATTGCGCACGAAAACGTTGACTTGGGGCGATCTGTTGTTATTAAAAAATGCGATGCCGATTCCAAAATGGCTCCTTCGAGTTGCGAGGAAGTTCATCAAGCCAAAAGGTTAACAAATTACGTCGTTTATTAATTCAATAAATCTTTCAAATTCAATCTTGTATTCACCCATAACCTCTGATTTCAATATCGTCTCTCTTATTTTTGCTCATAATGTCTGATTAGCCTCTCAATCCCCATCTCCAACGTAGTTTTTGCTTCGAACCCAAGAAGTTTTTTGGCCTTGGTTATATCGGCTTTGGTGTGATAAACATAGTTCTTTATCGGATTCCGCACATGCTTCGGCTTCAAATTCATCCCGAGGCATTTGTTAAGCAAAGCAACCAATACGTTTAAAGTCGTTGCCTTCCCTGTCCCGATATTAAAAACTTCCCCAGAGATGCACTTTTTCCTCGCTGCTAGGAAGTTCGCCTCGACCACATCCTTTACATAGGTAAAGTCCCTCGTCTGCGAGCCATCACCGTAAATTACCGGGGGCACCCCCTTCCTCATGCCCAAGAGGAACTGCGAAATCATGTTCGCGTACCTTCCCTTGTGCCCCTCTCCCAGGCCGTAGATGCTGAAGTACCTGAGGCCGACGGTTTCGAGGCCGTGCTCAAGTGTGTGCGCCTTTGCGAGGTGTTCGCTCGCCAGTTTGCTCGCGGCGTAGTGGTTCGGGCAGCTTTTTATAAACATGTCCTCGCGGTGGGGAGTCGGGAGATCTCCGTAGATGCTAGACGTCGATGCATAAATGACCCGTTTGACGCCGTTTTTGTGAGCATGGAATAACAAGTTTGCAAAACTCTGAACGTTTACCGAGAATCCGTTGCTTGGATCTGGCACGAATATCTGCGATGACGAAACGGCGGCTTGGTGGAAAACGTAGTCGACGCCCCGGGTCGCTCTGTTAACGGTTTTTCTACTTCTGATGTCGCCTTTGATAAGCTCAATTTCCTTGATTATGTCTGAAAGATTCTTCGGTGAGCCCAGATAAAAATTGTCGAGAACTCTAACTCGCCAGCCCTTATGGACAGCTTCTCGAGCCAAGTTTGAGCCCACAAACCCTGCTCCGCCGGTAATAAGCACGTTCATGATTACCGTCTCCATTTTCCTTCAATACTTATTAAATGCGTACATCAACTTTTGGATAAAATCATCTAATGCTTTCGCACTTTTCGATTTTTGTTTTAGCTAAGAGTGTTTACTCTTGGTGCATGTTTTTGTGCGTCCTAGGTTTATTTACCCTGCGAGGGGCATTTTAGAAATGAGGCAAAAAAATGATTTACAAAAAGGAACCGCCTAAACACCGCATAAACCAATTATGGCAAATTTTCCTTGGGTATGGATGCAAAAAAATATTGGACGCTGGCTGCGGTGTTGGCTGGTTTGGAAAGAATAAACCTGATAAATCAATTAGGGTCTGGGGAATTGATACAAACAAAGCTGAAATCGATATCGCCAAGAAACACGAAAATGCGCAAGTTGGCGATGCACGAAATTTGCCGCATCCAAGTGAATTCTTTGATTGTGTATTGGCATTTCATATCATCGAGCACGTCCCCGAGAATATCGGCCTCATGAAAGAATTCTACAGAGCTTTAAGGAAAAATGGGATTCTCGCCGCCGAGTCTCCATCTCCGTGGTGTAGTGCATGGGAGGATTACACTCATATTCGTCCGTATACCGTTGAGTCATTTTCGAAGCTAGCAGAGGATGCCGGGTTTAAAATCATCGAGTGTTATTACTTGGGTAGAGGGATACATGGATTAGGGATATTGCGGTTACATTCCCTTAGTTATCGCATTGGAAAATTTATAGCAAATCGGCTTCACATGGGACGAGGGCACGTATTCATGGTGTGTAAAAAATGATCGAACCGGGGCAAAACAAGCCAAAGGTCGTTTACATCTATGACTTGGGACATTACGTTAACAACGCATTTGCAAATACCATAACACGTATACGCTCCTCTTCACGCTTCTTAGGCATGTCCCCTCCTTTTATACTTCAATTGCCGCTAGGGCTGGTTGCCCAATTCAAAATGCCCAAGGCAGGTATCTGCTTCCTAGAAGGGGGCGCGTGTTTAACTGTTGGCGTCATCAGAAAAATTCTAACCGGTGCCAAACTCATTCTGCGAAATGGTGATCCATTATTTTACATTCTCCCTCATTTGCACCCATACAAACGGAAAATTCTCGAATTTATGATTAGATACATCGATGGAGCATTGTCCGATTCCAAGCTCTCAAGAGAACAAGCATGCCGATACACAAGGGTCCCTAATGAAATTGCTTATCCGTACGCAGAAGTTGAGCGGTTTTTGCCTATTAGACCAGATTTGCATTCGTTTAATGTCTTTTACTTAGGGGTTTTGAATGAATTCAAGGGCGTCGATTTACTTGTGGATGCGTTCAAACTAGTAAGAGAAAAATTCACTGAATCAACGCTTTATCTTTGCGGGAGATTTTTGGGGAGTAAAGAATTGAAAATCAAAATAGCAAATGTTGAAGGAGTTCATGTTCTTGGCTTTCATCCTACTCCTGAAAAGATAATGGTGAAATGCTCTGTATACATAAATGCTGCGCGAATCGAACCATTTGGAATTAACGTAGTAGAGGCAATGTGTGCAGGTTTAATACCCATTGTCAGCGAAAACGTCGGCGCCAAAGAAATGGTACACAAACTGGATTCTTCCTTAGTAGTGGATCTCGATTCAGCAAAAATTGCCAAAAAGGTGATCGAAATTTTTGAAATGCCTCATCATAAAAAACTAAAGCTGAGCGAAAGAGCGAAAGAGATTGGGTCGAGATTCACAAAAGAACGGGCTTTAAAGGACTTCGAATACAAATTCTGGAAAGTGGTGAGGGCAGCATGAGAAGAATATTTGGGATTAATTGCGCATGCGACCCAACTGAATTTTTCACGATGCTATCCCCACAACGAGTAGATACGGTTTTGCTCAAGATCAGAGCACGTGAAGCGGGACGACACCTAGGTAATGTATATTCCACGACTCGCGGTCACGAAAATATGCGCGTGATACTTACCCTCCCTAAACTATCCGGTCCAAAATTTGGAAACCCGGCTTTACTTTCATGGTTGGACTATTCAATTCACTTCTTATGCATACTCACGATGCTCCCTTGGCTGTTGATATTCTACAACACCTTCATCTTCATTTGCCCCCCCTTCTTTGACACCGTAACGGCGTCGATCATGAGATTGTTCAAGATGAAAGTCGTCATCGTCGTCACCGACGCTTGGGTGGAACAAGCTAAATCCTCCCTTGAGATGGCCGGGAAAAAGATGACGTCTCTCACCAGATTTAAGTTGGGGGTTGGTAGGGCTTTTGAAATATTTGCGGCAAAAAGCGCCAACGAGATATTTGTAGTTTCAAAGTTTTTATTCGATTTAAACAGGGGGTGGAGCGATAAAGTATTTTTCATCCCTAACGGTGCGGATGTTGGAAATATAGAACAGCTTCCACAAAAGAGAATGTTTGATAGACCGACGATCGTTTATCTCGGCGGATTCGAGCAGTGGAGAGGGGTAGACTTACTCGTCGATGCTTACAAACTCGTTCGAGACAAAACTCGCGCCAAGCTGTTGTTAATTGGGGGTGGCCCAGACCTTGAACGGGTAAAAAAGTACGCCGGCGATCATCCCGGTATAAAATTCACTGGCTATTTGAAGCATGATGAAGCGATATCTTATGTGAAAGGCGCGGATGTTGCGGTAATGCCTGCTAGGGATTGTCTCGCGGCGCGGACGGTATCTTCAATAAAATGCTTCGAGTACATTGCATGTGAAACGCCGGCAATAGTGACCGACTCAGGGGAACATGCATATTGGACTAAAAAATACAACACCGGTATAGTTGTTAAAGATACGCCGGAAGCCATTGCGGATGGGATATTAAGACTTCTCAACAATAAAAATCTTTATGAAGCGACGAAGGAAAACTGCAGGAACCACAAATGGGACGTAGATTTTAAGAGAACGAGGAAAATTTACGTTAAAAAATTGCAAGAGCAAGCGAGCTAGGTGCAAAAAATGAAGGAAATAACGGTCGCGCTAGTCGTAAAAAACGTGGCAAGAGATATCCGCGAGATAATCGAACGCTTGCTCGACCAAAATTGCCCTAAAGAGAAATACGAGATTTTGGTGATCGATACGGGCTCCACCGACAACACTATTCCTATACTCAACGGGTACCGGGGCAAGGTAAGGATAATTAAAACGAGGGCAACCACTGGAAAAGGAAGATTTCTAGCCCTTAAGCATGCCAAGGGAAAAATAGTTGCGTTTACAGATGGAGATGTTTACCTACCTAAAAATTTCGTTTCAAAGATCTTGAAGGGCTTTCAAAGAGATGAATCAGTCGTGTGCGTAAACTGGCCATCGATAACCTATCCAGATAAAGGATTTTTCTATAAATGCATGGGCGCCCTTTGGGATGGTCCATCAGCCATCTCAATTTATCCCGGGGCCAAGGATGGTCTTTGGCCTGGATATAGGACTGGAAAATACAGGAGGTAAAAAATGTGGACCGCTGTTAAAAAAGAGGTAGGTCTGGCGATCGGTTTTCCGGATCTCAACTGCGGTGAGGACGAGTATTTTGGACAGCGCCTCGATGAATATCGCAGGAGGTTTAAAAAGAAAGCGGTCTTGATAGAGGACATGATTCCCCAACACCGTCATAGAAGCAGCTTGAAAGGATTCATCAAGGTGAGGTGGAAATACGGTCAATCGGCAATTTTGCTTAGATTTGCCAATAAAAAATTTAGTTTCCCTGTAGCTCTAATCGCTTTCACGGTTTTATCCATCGTTTTAATCTTTGTCCTGAAGGAGTTCTTCCCCCTTTATCTTTTGGGATTGCTGGCTGGCTTTTTGTTGATGAAGGCGAGGCTCTGGAGGTGGATATTGAAAAATCATGGCGCAAAAGTGATGATTGGCTGTTTGTCTCTAACGTGTTTTGGTGCCTTGGTATCCCTCCTCTCCATGTATCCTGGGCTGATTAAGGTCCGAAAGGGGATCAAAATATACAGATATTCGAGCGTGCGAGCATGAAACTTGCAATAGTTTATGATCACTTGCTGGCGAGGGGAGGGACAGAGCGAACGATTTCTATCTTAGCAAAAGAACTCAAAGCCGATATTTGGACGACTGAGTATCGGCCAGAACAAACTTATCCCCAGTACAAAAAACTGCAAGTTTTCCCACACTCTCTACACTCTTATCCTTTGAAAGGAGTTTGGCAGCTTGAAGCCCTTTGGAGGTTTCGAAAAATGGACTTGTCCGATTATGATCTGAGGATATCGTCCGGCTACTGGGGCAGACAAATTGCTATCAGCGAAAAAAATCACCCCCTTTTCCAGCTGGAGCTTCTTCCAATAAGGGTGTTTTACGACAAGTACGAGTACACAAAAAAGAAACTGCCGTTCATCTTGCGACAGGCATTTAAAGCTTGGGTCTGGTACATGAAAAAGCGAGATCAAGAAGCCGTTGCTCGCATTGAAAGGTGCACCGTCCAATCCAAAACTATTCAAGAGAGAGTCAAAAAGTACTACGGCCGCGACTCAGAAGTTGTCTATCCGCCAGTTGACGCAAAAAAATTCCGATATAAACAACCAGAAGATTATTTTCTTTCTGTTCAGAGAATAGAGCCTGAAAAAAGGCTTGAAATACAAATAAGGGCTTTTAAAAAGGTACCTGGCGAGCGCCTCATCGTTGTAGGGGGGGCAACCGGGCCAGCTAAAGCGTATTTTACCAAAATTAGGAAAGTTGCTCCAAAAAATGTCGATTTCGTAGAGTCGATTTCGGACGAGAAACTAATTGACCTCTACTCACATTGTAAAGCCGTAATCCAAACAAATCTCGACGAGGATTTTGGCATCGTGCCGGTAGAAGCTATGGCTTCAGGAAAACCATGTATTGCTGTTAAAGAGGGTGGCTTCATGGAAACTATCGTTCATGGGAAAACAGGCATTCTAATCGATCCGCCTTACGTACCAAATTTAGTGAGAGCCATCAAGAGATTTCACAAATATAGTTTTGGTCCAAACGTTTGTGTTAAAAGAGCGAGATTGTTTTCGGTCGAGAGGTGGCTTGGCGTGGTGAAAAAAATCGTGAATGAGATGTCAGGATAATCTATGCGGTACATGAGCTACTTTCGTAGTTTTTTCCAGTCATCCAAAAATTTCTTTATCCCAATATCGGTCAATGGATGTCTGACCATCTTCTCTATCACTTCGAATGGGACCGTCGCGACAGGCGCCCCTGCTTTCGCAGCCTCGATTACATGTAATGGATGCCTTATGCTCGCAACTATCACCTGAGTTTTAAAGCCGTAAGTTTTGAAGATTTGGACCAACTCGCGTACAATCTGTATGCCCTCGTGCCCAATGTCGTCCAGCCTACCTATGAAGGGGCTCGCATATGTAGCGCCAGCTTTCGCCGCCAAGATGCCCTGATTGACTGAAAAAACGAGTGTCATGTTTGTTTTAATTCCCTCCTTGCTTAACACCTTCACCGCTTTCAGGCCCTCTTTTCCCATCGGGATTTTGACCACGATGTTTGGGGCTATTTTAGAGAGCTTTCGCGCGTCCTCTACCATGCCCTCTGCGGTCGTGCCAACCGTTTCGGCGCTTATGGGGCCCTTTACAAGTTTACATATCTCCTTTATCTGCTTGATCGGCTCTCTGCCCTCTTTAGCGAGCAAACTGGGGTTTGTCGTCACACCGTCGAGGATTCCGAGTTCGTTCGCATTTTTTATCTCCTCGAGGTTTGCCGTATCTATGAATATTTTCATCCCCTCACCTCCACAACATAACCACGACCGCACCGGCGAATAAATGTTTTACTCGTGGGTTTCCTTAGCTATTAGCTTGGCCGCCTCGTGGAGGTTCGCCATCACATGGTCAACCCCAATCCCCGGCTCAGTCTCTGAGCTTGGGATGAGTATGCTCGTGCACCCAGCGTTTCGCCCAGTTTCAACGTCGAGCTTTTTGTCGCCGATGATAAAGCACTTACCCAACTCCAAACCAAAATCCCGCGCGGCTTGTTTTAACATGCCTACCTTCGGCTTTCTACAATCACAGTCGTCGTTTGGGTGGTGCGGGCAGTAATAAATGGCGTCTATTCGCGCGCCCCTTTTAGAAAGCTCCTCAATCATCCGTTCGTGAATCTTTTGGAGGTCGGCCTCGGTGAAGTAGCCCCTCGCCACGCCGGACTGGTTCGTCGCCACAATCACCTTCACGTCGAGCTCGTTCAGCAGCTTTATACCTTCGGCAGCGCCAGGCAGGAGCTCGAACTGCTCGGGGCTGCGCATGTAGTGAACGTCTTTACAAATTGTGCCGTCGCGATCGATGAAAACTGCAATCTTCAAAACAACGCCTCTTCGACCAGCTGGCAGATTATGTGTCCTATAGTTATATGCGCCTCTTGGATGTGCGGGGTGTCGTTAGATGGCACCTTAATACAAATGTCAGCTACCTCTGCTAGTTTGCCACCATGCATTCCCGCCAGCCCGATGGTGATCGCACCCCGCTTTTTCGCGGCCTTTATGCCCTCAATGATGTTGGGCGACTCCCCGCTAGTGCTTATGCCTACGACAATGTCACCTTTCCCCACGATTCCCTCTACCTGCCTGGAGAAAACCTCATCATAGCTGTAATCATTCGCAATTGCAGTCAAAGCCGAGGTATTTGTAGTTAAGGAAATCGCCGGCAGCCCGCGCCTTTCCTTTTTGAACCTGCCAGCGAGTTCACATGCAATATGCTGCGCATCTGCCGCGCTTCCTCCGTTTCCGAAAAGAACTACTTTGTGCCCGTTTTTAAACGCCTTCGCGATCGCATTCGAAACTTTTTCTATTTTCTCGAGCTCGGATGTCTGCCCGCAGAGCTCCTTTTTCACCCTAGCGCTTTCCTCAAGCAGTTCAGTTATTTTCACCTTCAACCCTCCACGTCTGCAATCCTTTAGGCTCAAATCTGAAAGGAACTTCTTTTGCGCCATGCTTAATTAATTCTGCTGCGAGCTCGAACTTCCGCTCCGGCTCGCAAAACACCAAAAGGTGCCCGCCGCCGCCCGCGCCGAGGATCTTGCCGCCGAGCGCCCCCTTTTGTCGTGCGACTTCATAAAGCATTTCAATTTCGGGGTTGGTAATCTTGCCGGAGAGTCGGCGCTTTTCGACCCAGCCTTCGTGCAGAAGCTCTCCGAATCTCCGCACGTTCTTCTTAAGCAGGCTTCGCTTCATCTCGCCGGCAATTTTTTTCAAATTATGCATTGAAGATAAGTAGTCACTCTTTTCCTCTTTGTAACGCCTAGCCATATCTTCATGGATCTCGCTCGACAGCCTTGTTTCGCCGGTGAAAAATAGCAGCATGCGGTACTGGAGCTCATTTAAAAGCTCGGGTGACAGGCGCAGGGGCGTGATAACGACTCTGTTTTTCTGGAATTTAATATGGTTGAACCCGCCGAAGGCCGCGGCGTACTGGTCCTGGTAGCCACCCTTCTCCTTGAGTTCCTCTCGCTCAATGTGATACGCGAGCTCGGCGATCGCCCGCTCGCCCATGCGTCTGCCCGTAAACTCTTTAAGGCATCCTATTAGCGCGACCGCCATCGACGAGGAGGTCCCCATTCCCGAGCCGGGGGGCATCTCCGCATGAGCCAGCAGGTCGAATCCCTTTTTAGTATCAAACTCGTTGATCGTCGCCTTCATCAAGTCGAGCTCGCCATCGTACTTTAGCTTTTTGAGCTCGAAGCTCTTCCTTAGGTTAAAATCAATTGAGTGCACGTTGATTTTTTTGGTGTTTGTTGGTTTAAGTGTGGTATATGCATACTTGTCGATTGTTGTGCTCACCACCGCGCCGCCGTGTTCCCAGCAGTAAGGTGGCACGTCGGTCCCGCCGCCGCCGAAGCTTATCCTAAAGGGTGCCTTGCTCCTTATAATCGTGCTACCGCCCCAACTCCTTTTTCCTTGAGAGGGCTTTTTTAGAAGCTTCGACGACTTTTTCGGTAGTTAAATCATAAACTTTGTAAAGCTCATCCGTTTCGCCAGTTTGACCGAATTTGTCCTTAACCCCGACAATCTCTATCGGCACCGGCTGCTCAGCGCTAACAACTTCCGCTACAGCCCCGCCGAGACCACCAATTACGTTATGCTCCTCGACTGTGACGATGGCCCCGGTTTCCCTCGCCGCATTTGACACAATTTCTCTATCGATGGGCTTAATCGTGGAAAGATTTACTATCCTTACGCTTACCCCCTCTTTTTCAAGGATCTCCGCAGCTTCGAAGGCTTTTACGACCATATTCCCAACAGCGATTATCGTCAAATCTTGTCCATCTTTCAAAACTGCCCCTTTTCCGAGCATGAACTTGTAGCTCGAGTCGAATATTACTGGGCTCTTCGCCCTACTCAGTCGGATATAACAAGGTCCGGGGTGCTCGATAGCTGCGAGTATGGCCTGCTTCGCCTCCTCTGCATCCGCGGGCACGATAACTGTCATGTTCGGGATAACCCGTAGAAGGGCGATGTCCTCGAGCGACTGGTGCGAAGCGCCATCCGGGCCGTTCGTCAGGCCAGCATGCGTCGCGATGATTTTCACGTTCAGGTTATCGTGAGCGACGAAGCTCCTGATTTGCTCCCAAGTGCGTGCGGTCGCGAAAATCGCGTATGCCGTAGCGATGGCAATTTTTCCTCCGTATGCAAAGCCGGCAGCGGTGGCGATAAGGTTCTGCTCAGCGCACCCTACATTGAAAAATCGCTCGGGACATTTCACCGCAAACTTTTTCGTTCGAGTCGAGGTTGATACATCCGCATCCAGCACCACTATCCGCTCATCACCCCCTAGCTCGACCAAACACTCGCCGTACGCATCGCGCGTAGATTTCATCTCTGTGCTCATGCTGCCACTGCGCCCTTGTGCCAAGCATCCAGCTCCGCCAGCGCTCTCTCCAAATCCTTCGGAGCCAGTGTTTTACCATGGAAGCTTGTCACCCACTCCATGAAGGAGACCCCACGCCCTTTTATTAAGTGGGCGATTATCACGGTCGGCCTCCCCTTCACCTGTTTCGCCTTCTCAAGGGCATTTATGATTGCCGCGATATCGTGTCCATCAACTTCAATGACGTGCCACCCGAACGCCCGCCATTTATCGGCCAGCGGCTCTAGGCTCATAACCCGCTCGGTTGGCCCATCTATTTGCAGGCCGTTTCGATCCACTACCGCGGTTAGGTTATCCAGCTTGTAATGCGCTGTAAACATCGCTGCTTCCCAAACTAACCCTTCTTGGCACTCTCCATCTCCGAGGAGGACGTAAACCCTGTGGTCATCTCCATCTATTTTCGCGGCGGCAGCCATACCGTTTGCTATCGCCAGTCCATTCCCCAGCGATCCAGAAGAATTTTCGATCCCTGGCACACGATTCCTATCTGGATGTCCCTGCAGCGGGCTGCCCAATTTCCGGAGCGTCTTTAGCTCATCGAGGGGGATGTAACCCGCCTCGGCCAGCGCGGAATACATAGTCGGAGCAGCGTGTCCCTTGCTTAGCACGAATCTGTCCCTGTTGGGCCAGCTTGGGTTTTTAGGATCGTGGCGCATCACGTGAAAATAAAGCGTCACAATCACATCAACGCAAGATAATGAGCCGCCGGGGTGCCCTGACCCTGCTAGCGTGGTCATTTCTAAGACATGTCTACGAATTCTATATGCTTTCTCCCCAAGCTCTTTTAAACGCTCCTCCGAGATCATGTTTAACCCGCGCCTAAAGTACACCTCTAGCAAGTGCTTGCTTTAGCTCCTCAAGAGTTGGTGTTGCCAAACCTTTTTTATTCGCGATGATGGCACCAGCGTAGTTCGCCAGCCTCGCAGAATCTTCTAACGTCGCCCCAGCCGCCAAACCCAACGCTAGAACACACGTGACCGTGTCCCCAACACCAGTAACATCAACCGGGTACTTCACGATCGGCGGGATAAACGTTACCTCTCCATCCCGCTCGAAAAGGTAAAAACCCTCCTCTATCCAGGTTATTAGAACTGCTCTACAGCGCAGCGAGGTCAGGATTTTTTGCCCCATAATGCGTATGCTCGTTTCGTTGATCACGGAAACTCCGGTTGCGTGGCTTGCTTCCCTCCTATTCGTCCGGATGACATCCACACCCTCGTAGTACGAGAAATTTTCCCTTTTTGGGTTTACAACCACTTTTTTGCCTTGCCCCTTTGCGATCTTCACCACATTGCCAACGAGTTCCTGTGTTACTGTCCCTCTTCCGTAGTCTGCGATGAGAAGTACATCTGATGCATTTATTGCACCCTTTATGTAATCGGTCAGTTTCATCGCCATCTCGTGATCAATTCCCTTGTTTTCCGCCCGCTCTAGCCTGAGAAGTTGATAGCCATCGGGAGTTAATATTCTACTTACCATCGTCGTGATCCGTTTTTTGTCTTTAAAAACGCCGAGTGTATCTATCCCTATTTTTTCTATTTCCTGAGCTAAGTAAACTCCTTCTGGGTCATCCCCTGTAACGGTTGCTATAGCCGCTTCAGCTCCCAATGCGTGGAAATTTTTGATGATATTTGCCGCACCACCTAGAAAATAAGACTCAGACTCCACCTCAACCATTGGTACGGGTGCCTCTGGAGAAATTTTGGTCGCTCGCCCCACTACACGTTTGTCAAATATCATGTCCCCTAACACAAGAACCCTTCTTCCTTTGATTCTTTTCGCCAACTCGTTCAAGCTCATAGTTTTCCCCCAAATTATGATGTACTTACGGCTTTAAAGACATCTTCGACTTTCTTAGCGATTTCATTCCAGCTAAACTTCCTTTTCACAAATCCATAACCTTTTTGAGAGAGCCCCTTATTTAGTTTACTCTCTCTTAGCAGACGTTCAAGCTTAGTTTTGAGTGCACTGACATCCCTCGGCCTGAACAACAAACCCATCTCTTCGTCCCCCACGAGCTCTCGGAGGGCAGGTATATCTGCCGCGATGACAGGCGTTTTTGCAGCCATAGCCTCGACCAAGGCGATACCGAACCCTTCAGTCGTTGATGGCAGAACTAGCGCATGCGAAGATTTGAGAAGTTCTATCTTACGTAGTTCGCTCACGAAACCTGTAAAGGTAACCTTGTCATCAACTCCTAGTTTCTTTGCCAAGGCTTCGAGATTTTTTCTTTCAGGACCTTCTCCCACAACATACAGTTCCACATCAAAATCGAGTTTCGAAAGCGCAACAAGTAAATCGTCGACGTGTTTGTACCCGATCAGACGCCCGACGTAAATCACGCGTGGTTTATCGGATTTCTTGGCCTTTACCTCGTCATACTTCCCTAAATCGACGCCATTTGGAATTATTTCTATCACGTGTTCGGGAACACCGCTCTCGATCAACTTCTTCTTCGAGGAGTTCGAGACCGTGATTACCTTGGTGT
>Ga0114920_10000440_pt1 | contig 18131 bp, 18 predicted proteins | sample ChitaG_FD_88683 | JGI IMG/M metagenome (GOLD analysis project Ga0114920, IMG submission 88683) | Deep subsurface microbial communities from South Pacific Ocean to uncover new lineages of life (NeLLi) - Chile_00310 metaG | ecosystem: Environmental > Aquatic > Marine > Oceanic > Sediment ... | reverse complement strand
CTTCAGCCAAGAGAGCGTCGACAGCGGTCTGGGTGGGAGCGAAGTGATAGGTGGCCAGGACGCCGATGAGGTGGCGATTGATCTCTTCGGGGAAAGGATAGTATCTGTTGCCAGTTCTCAAGCCGGCCTCAATGTGCCCAACAGGGATTTTCTGGTAGAAGGCGGCCAAAGCGGCCACCATGGCCGTGGTGGTGTCCCCCTGGACGAGCACCAGATCAGGGTACACCTGCTCCAGCATCTCAGTGACGGCTGTCATGGCCCGTGCAGTGAGGGAGGCCGGACTCTGGTTGTCCTCCATGAGGTCCAGGTCCACGTCCGGCTCGATAGCAAAAAGGCTCAATACCTGGTCGAGCATGTGCCGGTGCTGGGCCGTCACACAGGCCAAGGACTCAACCCGGTCGGGGTGCTTTAGCAATTCCCTGACTACCGGAGCCATCTTAATCGCCTCTGGCCTCGTGCCAAAGACGGAAAGCACCTTCAACGTCTCCCCCTCTCCTTGTCTCCCCATCTTCCTTGATGGCCTCGGGGCGGGTGCCGAAGACCATTAGTACGTTCACACTTTGCCCGCTAGAGTTCACTTCTCTATGCTACAGCTATGCTACAGCTATGCTACAGCTATGCTACAGAGAGGGCAGCCTGTAACGAGTATAGCGTCCCTTCCCCTCTTTCACCAATTCGCCGGCCTCGACCAAGCGGGTCAATTGTCGCCATGCTGTCTGACGGTCAACGCCCATCAGTCGCCGATACTCCTGGTTGGTAATCCATCGGTGTTCCCGGAGATACCGACGCACCCTGTCCTCCACCGACAAGGCGATGGGTACTTCCATCCCCAGAGGCGTATTTTTCAAGGCCACGGTAAAGCTGTAGTCAGGCTCGCTAAACTATGGCGCAGGTAAGCCAAATCTCTCCATCTCAGCGATCATGCGGTCAATGCCTTCCCCAATATCCTTCATGTAACCGAACTCGATAAGAACCCGTACAATTTGGGGGTTGCGGGAGAAACGTTCCTGCACCAGGTTGTCCAGCCGCACGTGTCCCGGCAGCTTGCCCGGGCTTTCCACCTCCAGCCGATCGTCAAACATACGAACCTGAATGGCCTTGCCGGTGATGCTGTAGTCGCGATGGGCCACGGCATTGACGATGGTCTCTTGCCAGGCAAAAGGGGGGTACTCCGGGATGGTATGGAAAACCCCATCTTGACCCAGACGGCTGTATTCCCGCACGTGCATACCGATGACCTCAAAGGCCCGTTCGATCAGGCGAGGCAAGGGGCGCTCGATGATTTCCCGTTTGACGATATTGAGTTCCTGACCTACGAGCTGCCTGGTCCCTTCAAACTTGAGGAAGTCAAGGCCACAGCGAGGGAGATACCGCTGCGGCTTCTGGCCGAAGAGGAGTACACAGCCCAGAGTCGGTGCCAATCGGTCTTCCCGCCGCAATAGCAGGTCACGGCTATAGAGGACGTCACGGGGATTCCCTGTAGCGCCGATCCTGTCACAGTAGTCGGCTATCAGGGCTTGATCCAGATCATCGAAGGTGGCCTCTTCTATCGCTCTGGATTCGAGGGCTGCCTGCCCTTTGGCGTAAGCCAGGCGCAAGATGTCGTTGACGCCCAGGCGCTGATTCTTCCGTCCCACCCGCAGATAGACGGTTTTGCCGGTGGTTTCGTGTACCTGGGTGCTATAGGCGACGTCCAGTGCCAGAATGGTTTTCCCTTCCAACGTGAAGGTGTAGCTTTGGGCCTCCACGGGCGGGACACAGTGGACATAGGGAGTGCGGAGCAGTTCGTCCACGTTGTCCTGATAACCCTCGATGCCGCTGACACGGCCGTCGTCTTCTACGCCAATGAATACCGTACCGCCATCAGCATTAGCCAGAGCCACAAGATCCTCAGCCAGGTGTCTGGCTTCCACAGCGGCTCGCTTGAACTCTACGAATTGGGATTCTCCTCCCTGAATCATTCGCAGGTAGTCTTGTTCAGATAGGCTCATCTATTCCCTTGCACCATTTCACGGACCGCTGCAGAAACCCCGGGGCGAAAGTGCGCCGAGGCCTGGATCTCCTCCCAATGGTCTCGGAACCACTGGACGGTATCTTGGAGCCCTTCGTCAAAGGGCGTATTGGGTTCGTAACCGATCAGCTCCCGAGCCCGATCAATGGATGCCAGTAGCCGGTCCTTGGTGTCCCACTTGCGCCGTTCAGTAAAACGCACCCCGGCTTCGTTGCCTGTGATTTCGTTGACCATGTTTGCCAAGTCTATGATGGGGGTTTCCTTGCCCGAGGCCAGGTTGAACTCCTGGCCGATGGCGCTCTCAAAGACGCCGGCCCGCAGCAGGCCATCTACAATGTCCCCCACGTAGGTGAAGTCGCGGGTCTCCTCTCCGGTGCCGGTGATGGGCAGGGGTAGTCCCTTCATGGCCCAGTAGATGAAATTGGGGATGACGTTGCGGTATTGGCCGGGCACCTCTCCGGGGCCGTAGGAGTTGAAGAAGCGGGGCTTGACTACCTTGAGGCCGTGGTGGTTGTAGAAGAAGTTGCAGTAGAGCTCGCCCAGCATCTTGGTGATCTGGTAGGGTGTGCTCAGGTGCATGGACATGAACTCTTCGCGCAGTGGCAGAGGTGCATTGCTGCCGTAGATGGAACAGCCAGAAGAGGCATAGATGAAGCGATCCACGCCGGCCATAGCAGCGTACTGTAGCACCCGCAGCGTCCCTAGCCCATTGACCATCAAATCCCGCTCTGGATAGTCCACCGAGTTCTGGTTAGCAAAGAAGGCGGCTAAATGGCAGACGATGTGAGGGCGCTCAAAGAAGACGCGCTTGAGCATTACTTCGTCCAGGACATTGCCCTCCACGAAGAGCACATTGGGCAACGAGGGCACGTTCCACCGTGCGGACGAGGATAGATCGTCGAGAATGACGACCTCCGCCCCCAATTCGGCCAAGGTTCGAGTGAGGTTGCTCCCGATGGCCCCAGCGCCGCCGGTGATGAGAGTCTTCTTCCCGTCGTATGCTTCACGATAATCCATCACCTGTCTCCTTTTGACGTTCGGTAACCCTCTGGAACAAGGCTTCATATCTTTCAGCACAAACCTGCAGCGAAAGGCGATTAACTGCATATCGTCGTCCATTTGCGCCTAGCTTCTGGCACAGAGAGGGATCTCGGTAAAGTTTCAAAATCGCGTCGCTTAATTGGTTGGCATGCTCGGCTTGTGCACAATATCCGCACCCTGCGTCATCGATCAGTCTGGGAGCGTCTCCATTCAAGCTCATCGCTGCCACCACCGGCCGTCCACTGGCCATAATGCTCAGGATCTTCGAGGGGACAACCGGCGTTTCCACTTCCTTGTGCAGCGTAGCCAGTGAGATATCCGACGCCTGGAGAACGGCAGGATATCTATCTCGCGGCTGCATGGGCAGAAACCGAACGTTAGCCAACCGCCTCTCTTCGGCTTTCCGCTGCAAACGCTCCTTCTCCACCCCATCGCCGACTACGAGGAACAGGATATCCTTATATTCCAGCAGCATAGCGGCACTCTCAAGAACGATATCTAGATCCTGGGAGTAACCAAGCACCCCGGCGAAGGAAACGATGAACCGATCTCCCAGATTGTGCTCGCGGCGGAAACTGTTCAACCGTTCGCCTGGACGAATGAGGTCCGTATCAACCCAATTCGGTATAATGGTTACATCCTCAGCCTTAATGCCTCTGGAGAGGACATGCACTTTGTTCCCCTTCGAATGCACGGTGATATGATCGGCCCTGTGGTAGATGAAGCACTCCAGGCTCTCGAAGAAGTTGATCACAGCCTGGCTCCGCAGTATCCCCAGGTCAACAAGGCTTTGAGGAACTAGGTCCTGAACGTTTAAAACAAAGGGCACTTTGTGCAGCTTTTTAAATACCCAACCGCTCAGGCCCAATGGTAGCGGTGGTGAGTAGATCAAGACCACGTCTGGTTTGGATAGGGAAAGCCCGCGAAAGAAAAGCGATCCCGCACAGTTGAATTGCCAAAACCCACGGCCCACTGCCGTATCTCGAAAGAGTTGTGGCACGGTCATCCTGGCCACTTCCATTCCGTCAATCGTTTCATTAAGCCAAAGTTTGCGTTGGTACTGCAGCAAATCGCCCTGAGCATGATAGCCTGGGAAACCGGTTACCACTGCAACATCATGCCCTCGTTCAACCAAGGCTTTTCCCAATTCGTAAAAAAGATGGCTGGCTGAACCCACGTCCGGAGGAAAGTAGGCGGTGAGGAGCAGGATGTGCATTACTTTACCTCACACTCGCGCAGAAATGAATCAACGTCCACTTTTATCGGTTTTCCCTCTCGTATGGATCGTTCCATGGCAAACGTCGCCAGTGTCGTCGCCACGTACTCGCGCATCGGAACCGGCTGTGGCCTGCCTTCGCGCAGATGGCGGAAGAAAGTCCTAAGCTCGTTCACATGCCCTCTATCCACGCTGAACCATCCGCGCTTTCTGGACGTTCTACCAGCCTGGGTGAAGCTGGCCGACTTAAAGTTATCAATGGTGGCTACAGCACCCTGCCCGAAGACCTCCACGTACTCCCGTGGAAACGACTTATCGCCCCCGGCCGCGTAGACGATGGATGCCACTGAGCCATTGTCAAGTTCCAGACTGACCGTGATGTTATCGTCCAAGTCGGCGTGGGATCCCCCAGCCGCCGCGACATACACCTCCACAGGCAAGCCGCCTGTAAGCGCCTGGATTAGATCCACGAAGTGGCAGACCTCCCCGATGATACGCCCTCCGCCCTGCGTGGGATCATGAACCCAGCTATCGGGCGGGATGTAGCCGGCGTTACAGCGGCAGTGGACCACCAGCGGCCCCGTGCCGCCCCGCAAGTGCTCCTGAACGAACTTCGTTGTAGGCGCGAAGCGGCGGTTGAACCCTACCATCAGGAATGGTGGATTGCGGATACTTCGACTCGGCTCAGTACAAGTTGCGGATTGCGGATTGGACGCCTCAATCTCACTGTCTGCCGGCTTCGCCACCGAAGGGTCCGCTGCCTGCCAGTAGGCCCGGACAATGGCGCTCAGTTGCTCCTCGTTGAGGGCGAGGGGCTTTTCCACAAAGACAGCCTTTCCCGCCCGCAGCGCCTCTGCCGTGAAGCGAGCATGGGAGCCGTGGCGGGTGAGGACGAAGACCGCCTTGGCGCCCTCGTCTTCCAGAAGCTCCCGATAGTCTGTAGTGCAATACTCGAAGCCGTACTTATCGCCCACGTGCCGTCCGCTGAGGCCGGTGGCTGTGGCCACCCCTATATAGCGCACGCCCTTCACCTTCTGTAGAGCCGGGAGAAGCGTCCCTCGGGCATATTGCCCAGCACCGATCAAGCCAATACCGATTGCGGATTGCGGACTGCGGATACTTCGACTCGGCTCAGTACAAGTTGCGGATTGTGATCGCTGTTTCCCCTGTCTGTCTTGAAGGTTTAGGGCTTTGAGGTCGATTCTTCGCCTCAGGTCCGGTTCCTCTGAATAGGTTAGGAGAACGCCGATGTACGGCTCCTTGCCTTCCAGGATGAGTTCGTAGGCTTCGAGGGCGCGGTCGAAGGGGAAGCGGTGGGTGATGAGGTGTTTGACCTGGACGGTGCCTCTGGCCAGTTGGGCCAGGAATTCTTCGATGTTGCGTTTAGCCGTCCAGCGGACGTAGGCGATGGGGTAGTCCAGGCCCTTTTCGGCATAGTTGGGGTCGTAGAGGCCCGGGCCCCAGGCGCGGGAGACCACGAGTTCCAGTTCCTTGTCGTAGAAGGGCTGGCGGGGGATCTCCAGCCCTACCAGTCCCGCGGCGACGATGCGGCCTCGCTCGCGGCAGAGTTCAGCGGCCTGTTCCAGGGGTTCGTTGCTGGGGGTAGCGGCGAGGATGATGACGGCGTCGGCACCGTGGTTGGCCGTGCGCTGGCGGCAGATGGCGGATAGCGTGGGGTAGTCGGTGGCGACGGCTTCGGCGCCGTGCTGGAGGGTCATTTCGGCCTTCTGCGAATTGATGTCCATGCCGATGACGTGGCAGCCGGCGGCGTTGAGGAGTTGCACAGCAATCTGGCCCAGGAGCCCCAGGCCGATGACGACGACGGTCTCCCCCAGGGAGACACGGGCCATGCGCACCGCCTCCAGGGCGATGCCTCCCAGGGCGACGAAAGCAGCCTCCTCAAATGACACAGAGAGGGGGAGACGGGGAGAGGGGGAGAAATCTCCTTGTCTCCTTGTCTCTTTGCGTCGTCCTGAGCTTGCCGAAGGGTCTCCTTGTCCCCTAGTGGGGATCTTCACACACAAGTTGGCGGGGACGGATGCCACCGCGGTGTGGCCGGCGTAACCGGAACCGGCGCAGGCCACCCGGTCGCCAACAGCGAACCCGCCCACGCCCGGCCCCACGTCTACCACCACGCCAGCCGATGAATAGCCCAGGGGCACTGGTGTATCCAGCCGCCCCATCGCCTGTCGCCAGGCTTCCAGGATACCCTCTGCCTGGGCCTTGGCGATGACCTGACGGACGAGATCCGGCCGGGCCAGCGCCTTGCCCAACAGGCTCTTGCGGGCCAGTTCAAGCATGTACTTCTCGGTGCCCACACTCACTAGCGAGGCGGCGGTGCGAACGAGGAGATGGTACCGTTTCGGGGCTGGCACCGGCACCTCAGCCAGTCGTAAATTGCCTGTTTTGTAACTCTGTAAGACTTGCTTCATCTTTTCCGCTCAGGATAGTGACCTCCCCCGGCCAGGGCTGTTCCCAGTTCGTAGAAGAGGTGAGAGGCCGAGCCGGTATCGGGGGGGAAATAGGCGGTAAGGAGAAGGATGTTCATAGACGATCCTGCCGATAGGTTTTCGTCAAGCTCTCCGCCTGGGCCTTGGCGATGACTTGCCGGACCAGGTCTGGCCGGGCCAGGGCCTTGCCCAGCAGGCTCTTCTTGGCCAGTTCCAGCATATACTTTTCGGTGCCGACGCTGACCGGCGAGGCAGCGCTGGACACGAGGGCATGGCCTCTCTTGGGCATGGAAGCCGGCACTTTCTCTATGCGTGGCTCCCCTGTCTTATAGTTCTGAATGACCTGCTTCACTGTTGATCATGCCCTGGGATAATAGGATGTCTATCAGCCATTGGTAGTATCTTGGCCAGTTATGCTCAGCCCATATCTCTTCGTAGCTCTTACGAGCATTGCGAGATAATTCATGGAAATGCTTCTTTACAAATCTCATGCCTTCTATAATCTCAGCCGGTGAGCAGGGATCTTTGACCACATAGCCATTGTATGCATGTTTCACATGTTGTATGAATCCAGGTAAATCTCTGACGATTACGGGTGTCCCATTCATACAGCTTACAGGAATTACGCCACTTTGGGTAATTTCGCGGTCAAGACGAAATATGGAGAAACTCGTGCCAATAGCGTCGTTAATCTCATGGTCTGCAATTGTTTGTTTGTTGATCAACGTCAACACACGCCGACCTTCGGGCGACAAGTTATAGAGATAACCGTTTATCCTGCTTGATGTTATAGCGAGGAATTCAAAATCTGCATTCAGAGAAGCGCTATGATTTACTAAGTCAATGAATATATCAAAACCGGTGGCCCTATGGACACCGCCGGCATACGTGAATAACTTCCTTTCCTTCGGTGACCTTAAATTTCGTTTATCAGAAACCAAAATAGGTGCGTAGTGAATGCTACCGCTGTAGCCTGGATGCCGGCTCGCAAAGAGTTTACATGCCAGGTCCGATGGCAAAATCGCATGGTCGGCGTAATTCAAAGATATTGATTGCAGCGACTCGAATACATAGATGTATGTTCCTTTAGTTGGACCATAGGGTCTTTTATCTGGTTTATAAGGCTCATGGATGTACAACGCCGTGACGCACCTTGGGAACGCCCTCTTCAAGTAGCGTAGGATGAAAACGTTGAGAGGATGAAAGTTGTAACAACACACAAAATCAGGAGGAGAAGAGTGAAAGATCTCTGCAAAATCTGACCAGTGAGAAAGGCACTTGACCGTTTCCAGCATTAGTGCCCATGGCTTGGTCGCACTTGTGAGATAGATCATATTCTCTGCATCAATGTCTGACAGATAGCGATATGGTTGAGCAACAAGATAACTGATATCTGCTCCTCTCTGTCTCAGGTTTTCACCCAGCAGGATGAATTCTTTCTTCAGTCCAGGAGCATATTTCAGGCTGATTATATAGGCGTTTGGCTTAGCAGCCATGACTGAAGCGTTATTCATCAACCGTCGCGATACAGACATAAGCCTCGCCAGACATCCAAGGGAAGAAACCAAACAGGAACAGAGGCCCCCAGTTCAGCAGTGCCATGGGCAGTGTCCGAAAGACAGGAATGCCCGAAAGCCCTGTAGTGCCATCTTTCAGAACGGTGAACCCATGGCTGCTGATGAGGGTTCTCCAATAATGCGGTGGATTCAAGGCGACATGACTCTCATCCTTCCATCCAGACCAACGTTTACCCATCACCTTTGCACCAATCCCCACTGGATTCGGTGTAGCAACAATCAATAATCCTCCTGGCCGCAGGACACGACGTGCTTCTGCAATGAACCGCAGCGGTTGTGGTAAATGTTCTACCATGTGAAGGGTAATGAGGAGATCAAAAGTGGCATCTGCCAGTGGGATCTCTTCCGCTGAGCCACGCACAAAGCCAGCGTGGGTGGTTCGCTCACACGCCGAGTCAAGGAGTTGCTCGTCCAGATCAAGACCAACGAACTCTGCTCCAAGGAACCAGTTCTCCAAGAATCTCAGCAAGAAACCCGGCCCACAACCGCACTCCAAAATCCTGCTGGGGCGGTCAGAAGGCCAGCGACTGAACCGCCTTATCTCACGCTGCCAAATGTCATAGGTCAAGCGCATCAAGAGTTCATGATAGACTCCACGTAAACTGTGCCGTGGAGGCGGAAGATAATCGGCAACCGGTGGCGAGCTGGCACCCTCCTGAGCACTCATCCTAGTCTGACCATCGGCACTCTGGGCTGCGCCGACCGGTAAGGATATCTTCGTAGGCTGTAGCCATCCGTCCGGCAATGACTTCGATGCTATAGCGTGCCCGTGCAGACAGGTAGGCTGCCCTTCCCATCGTTCGCAGCGCAGCGGCATCCGATAGCATCCGTACCAGCTCACGAGCTATGGCCTCCTCCTGAACCGGGACCACAGACCCTGCTCCGTCTGCCTCCACCTCCCGGCTAATGCCTACGTTGTTAGACACGACTACAGGAACACCCGCAGCCATTGCTTCGACGGCCGCATTGCCAAAGTTCTCGCCTGGATGCGTGATTAAGGTCATGACATCTGCGGCCCCAAAAAGGAATACTCTTTCTCCTGGCGCGATGAACCCCGTGAACATCACCTGCTTTCTCAGCCCCAATCGCTCGACCAGTTGCCTCAATTCTGCCTCAACACCATCATCCGGTCCCGCCAACACAAGGTAGACTTCGCCGATGACATTCACTACATGGGAGAAAGCGCGGATCAGATAATCGAGCGCCTTTCGAGCGTGCAAACGGCCCAAGAACCCAATCACCAACTCTGTTTCAGGAAGGCCAAGTTTGCGCCTTGCCACAACTTTGTTTGGTAGTTCGGCAAATTCTTCAAGTTCCAACGCATTCGGAACGATGAAGCTGGGCACGGAAAGGCGCAGATGTCGTGATTGCTCTCGCTCCAGATCCGTCGTGTAATGAATCGCCGCCGCCCTTTGGAAGTTCAGTTTCTCAATGGCGTACCAGAGCAACTTCTTACGGACATGGCTATACGATAACGAATGTGGGACTAGGCACCCACGAGCAGATTCGATGTACGGAATGCCATACTGGCGAGCGTAGTAAGCTGCAATAATTCCAGGGTAGCACCAAACGGAGGTAATATGCAGCAAATCGTAGTCAGGTAACCTGCGCCGCAATGCCTCTGTAAGTGACCTGGAATAGCGAAACTTTAGGCTCCAGTCAGTGCGAAAGTAGGTCACTGGTACCCCACCAACATGTGTAAGGCGATTTGGCGTTACATCCAAACGTCGCGTCCCCGCACTGTCCGTAGTGAACACTTCTAGCTCAACACCTCGTTTCACCAGGCGCCTGCACAGTGTATTGACGCTACGCACTACCCCGCCGCACTCCCACGCAGGCTCATAGGTTGGTATTACGTGCAGGATTTTCATCTTTCTCCAGCTCTTCTTACGCAGGGCGGGAACCCCGCACAGTCACCATGGGCTTGGATCTCCGGCCTCCCACTATTCGTGACTCTGTGTGCGGACCCAAGAGCCGAGTTGTCAACGCGTCTAAGACCGCTAACAACAAGAACACATAGACTTCGTTCCATGAGGCCAAGGTCGCAAACTGCATCCACACACCAACTACACCAGAAAAGACAAAAACCAGAAAAGATGCCTCGAATGTTCTGCTGCTTGCGTCGAGGATACGTAGGGCTCTCCAGGCACGTATAAGTATCGAAGCGACGAAAAGCAGAAAGAGGAGTGTGCCAGCAATGCCACAGCCACTTAGCAAATATGAGAATATGTCTGGCGCATTAAAGAGCTCCGTTCTAGCCCAAGGAGGGAGTCGCCCCTGCAGATCCTCACTTGCAAACACCAGCCCACCCAAGCCGTAGCCCAGGACGGGTCTTGAACGGACGGCTTCTAACGCGACGAGACTTCGCTGAAGATTAAAACTAATCGTCCCCCGAGGGGCAAGGTAGGAGCGCAAGAGCACTTGAAAGCCAGAGGCCACGGGCACTTTTAACAGGAATTGAAAAGAAAGCAGAAAAGCGACCAAGAATCCGGCTGTGATTCGCAAGGAGTAGACACGGACCCGGCGCTGCGAAGTGAGCAGAAATCCTGCCACAACAACGAATGCAATAAGACTAGCTCTCGAAAATGACATGACCAAGTGAAATAGCAAACCCAAGACAAGAATAATCTGCCCTAGGCTAGGTGGTGGTCCAATGAGCCGTAATTCCTGGCTACGAGATGTCTGGCGGCGCACGATATAATGGCCGGTCAACAGCAAAATGGCACCTATGAGAAACTGGCCATAATGTTTTGGCTCCCAAAATGTAGCAAACACACGAACGGTGCCACTATCAAAGAAGCGTGTGCGATATACAAAGCCAGCATCATGCAGGTTGTTGAGACTCAAGAACGGCCAATCAAAGAAACCGCCAATAAGTTGATAACTGCCATAGATGAAAACCAAAAGAACCATTACACGAAAGGCACGAAAGAAGCGGGATAACCCAGTAGAATATACTTCGAGAGCAGATCTGGCGCACGCATACACAGCATAAAGCAGCACAAAGCGAAGCAGATGTACAAGAGACCGAGCCATCCCCCAACGCAGCTCTTCTGAAAAAGTCATTGTTAATGGTTGGGGGCAAAGGGCATTTATCACAATTGATAAGGCAGCAACCCAAAGAAACGCAAGAAAAAGCCGGTCCGACGTGCGAAATCTATGTCGGGTCAATAACCGCAAGTGGGTCAATACAAAGAAAACCCCTCCCAGCAAGGCAAGGTTGACGGTAATCCCTGCTTCCCACCCCTGCCCTTGTAGAGGAATGCTGAGCACAAAGATCCACAAGCCTAAGCGCTGCAGTAGATGCGGCTTGCTGGATGTGGCACGTTGAGAGACAGGTACTTTTCCCCGTACGTGTGCTATCATTCTGTCGCTGTGAGTGATGATTATGATATACCCAGAAGAGTACCCAGCCATAGCCGACTTGACCAAGTCAGTCCAGCAATAATATGGCCCTTGTTAGACTCTCCTGGTATCGTTGCAATGACCCTTCATCCCTAGCACGTTCGAGAGCGTTCTGGGCCATCTCCCGCCGCAGCCGTATGTCACTGGCCAATCGCTGTATCCGATCTGCCAGCGCATCCGGATCCCGTATAGGCACAATGAAACCATCTACGCCGTCACGCACGATTGAACCCGCATTTGGCGTGGTGATCACCGGAAGCCCGCTGGCCAACGCTTCGTAGACCACAAGGGCAGATCCTTCGCAGATCGTGGGAAACACAAAGATGTCCGCCCAGCGATATACTTCGGGCATCTTAAGTCTGGGCACCATGCCTGGGACGTGGCATCGCTCTTGCAGTTTGGCCAACGCCGGTTTCGTCAGGAAGATGGGACCGACGATCTTCACTTCTGTCTCCTGAAGATTCAGCCGGTTGAGAGCTTGGTACAGATACTGCACGCCCTTTGCCAGTTTGACAGCACCGGCAAACAAAACATGAAGGGGGCGCGAATTCGTAGTTTGAACCTCGCGATCAGGTTCGAAAATCCGGCTACCGAGGCCATACGGAACCACTCGAATCTGAGAAGGACAAACGCCCTCATCAATCAGACCATCGGCGACGAAACGAGAGCCTGTCACAATCAGATCGGCCAGCTCCCACTCGCGGCGTTCCCGTTCCGCAAACTGTTGTACAAATCTGACTTTGTGTTTTCTCTCCCACCCGGGCCAGCGTCTGTACTCTTCACTGACCAGGGCTTCTTCCTTTAGCCTGGGAGCACTTACTTGCTCGAGCACACATCTGATCCCTTGCCGACGGGCCCACTCAAACAACTCGAGGGCGGCTGAGTTAAATGCATAGACAGTCGTTATATCAGATGGACAGTCGCGCACCACCAGCCGACAAAACCATGAGCCATACAGAACGGCCATGAAGTCGCGGAGCCTGAGCGGCTTTCTCACGAGCGACGAGCCAAGCGCCATGCCAATGCCTACCACATCGAAGCTCTTGACCATCCCGGGTGGGAGGGGCTCTACCACGCGCCCCATGGCCCGCTGGACAATTGCAGGCTGCAAGTATCCAGGAAGCCGCGACCACTGGCGGACCAGAGTGCCGTAAAGAGAACTCGGCCGAAGGTAGAAGTCGGCATAAAGATAGGCCAGAAGACCGCGCTTGTGGAAAGCTATCGGCGCTGCATAGTGATTGCGTGCACCAAGCTGGGCAACGAGAATCCGGTGGTCTCCAGGTCCCGGGTTCACCATTCAACTCCTCACATCCACAGGTCGGACCTAATACCAGGCTCGATGGCAGCTCGATTATAGCAGGAGCGCATCGGGTCTTCTAACGTAGTGCATCAAGGTGCGCTAGCGCCTCCGAATTGTCGGGTTCCAGCTCAAGGGCATGTTGATAGGTAAGGATTGCCTCATCCACCCGGCCTATCTCCTGAAACCGCTCTCCCAGTGATATGTACCACGCCACCCGATCACCGTCATAAACGCCCATTGCGCGCTCTAGAAACCAGCAAAGACGTTTCTCATCGTATGTGTCAGGCTGCTTTGTGCGAGCGGTTGCAAAGTGGTTTGCGGCCAAGTCATACTGCCCTCGATCAAGGGCCAGCGCGCCAAGGTACAGGTGTGCCAGAGGGTGGCGAGGCTGAATATCGGCGGCTGCCTGGTACCACCGTTCGGCCTCCGCATACCGCCCGCGGCAGCGCTCGAGATGTCCGGCGTACCAGTATGTCCAGACCCCTTCGGGATATAGCTGCACAGCCTGTCTAAATGTAGTAATGGCCCCATCTAGATCACCGGCACGCTGAAGAGCAACGCCTTCTCGTTCCAGGAAGGAATACGGATAGCCAGCCAGTGCACCACCGCGATGGTAAAGTTCAGCAGCTTGAGCCCAGTGGCCGCGAAGCCCAGCAGTTACGGCCAGCGCCCACCAATGATCGGGATCGTCTTCGGCCATTTGACTCGCGAAGACTTCCCAGACTTCAACAGCCTCAGGTTTACGACCTACATAGTCAAGCAACTCGGCATATTTGCCCACTGAGAGAACCGTTGGCTCAGTTCTTACCGCAAGTTCGTACCATTCCAACCTGGACTGAACTGAAGCAGCACGGTCGCCCAGTCTCATGAGCAACGCCTCTGCCTCAGCGTTTCTAAATGCTGTCACCGCTGGGCTAGTTTCGCCGGAAACAAACTCACCTTTTCCCAGATATAGCCATGTGAGATTTGAGACCGGGGCCACATTCGCCGCTTCTCTCCAATTCTTTAGAGCGCCACTGCAATCACCGTTCATCCATTGAACAACACCTGAATAGATCAAGGCGCGCTCGTTTTGTCCATTCCAGGAAAGTGCTTGGCGGAAATCACTGGCGTCGAAGGTGTCTGCCGATGGACATGAAGTGGATGGGTCCCCAACGATACTCACATAGCCGCTTTTCAAAAGTTGAATTACTCCGAGGTTCACGTGCAACATACTGACTGCCGGCCGATGTTCTGGGACAAGGACTAATACGGCCAGCAAGAACAACATACCTAACCTCAGATGCTCGGTCCTGGCAGCAGCCACCTGCTTTATGCCTCCAACAGTATTCATCCTGCCGCTTGATATCTGCCTCTATGCTTATTGATCGCTCGACTCAACGGCGAGTAGATGTATTCGTTCACGCTTCGACAAAGTAGACTGCGCACGCAGGCCCAAGCCCACGCTGCCCCTCTCGTTGCTCTTGGATCATAGCGGTTGACCCCGTCGAGGATTCTGCGGGCAATTTGCCATTTTCGGTCGAGCAGTGCCTTCATATACAGCGGGGCCGCGTAACGAAGCGTAACACTGCGCAATGCTGGCCGCCTTAGTTCTCGGAGCTCAAATTGCTGATCTGGGATAGACTCAAATATATCCATCAAGAGTTCGTAGGATTCACGAAACAACAAATCCAGGTCGTAGGTTCTTCCCAAAGCACCGCTTAGGTTACTGGTATGTGCGCGGTGATAACCCAAGGGCTCGCTCACGTAGGCCACGTCGTAGTACAGGCAGACGCGCAGACAAAAGTGGTAGTCGCAGGCCACCCTGAACGGGCCAGTGCCAAACCCACCTACTCTGTCATGCGCCTCCCGACGAAATACGATGTTGGGACCTGGCACGAAACTGGCCATGACGAGCGAGCGAAAGAAATCCGTGCCTCTACGCACGAAATCGTCTTTGCCCTGACGCAGACCGCCCCACAGATTCCCGTCCTCGTCCATGTGAAGCCCACGGCAATAGGCAAACCCCACCTGCGGGTGGGCGTCGAGAACCTGGACCATTCGCTCTAAGAAGCGAACGTCGCATGCGTCGTCACTCTCGGCGCGATATATGTAGTCTCCCGAGGACAGTGCGATTGCCTCCCGCGTTGTGGCGGCCATCCCCATGTTCTGCGAGTGAAAGAGTAGGGTAACACGTGGGTCATCGCCTACCAGCTTCCGAAGCACATACTGGCTTCCATCTGTGGAGCAGTCATCAATGATGATCCACTCAAAGTCCTGGAACGTCTGCCCTAAGATCGAATTGACTCGGTCTGGCAGGAAACGGGCATGGTTATAAGATGGTGTGACGATGCTGACCTTGGGCATGGGCTTCAGTACCTAGCAAACTGGTTATTCGATCGATAACAGGTGAGAATGCACAATCAAAATCATAACGTTCGCTGAAACAGCGAATGGCTCTCTGAACATAGTCATCGTAGTTCGAAACGATCTCGTCTATTGCGGCTGATATTTCTTGAGGGGTGAGGCGTTCTGATATGCAGACACCGCAGCGGTAATTATCAACCACCGAGCGAAGACTTGGGAAATCGCTAGTAATCACTGGCAACCCGCACTTGAGATAATGGGCAAGCTTTTGTGAGGCCGAACCGATAAGGTATTGATTGGGGCCCAAGTTCCTATACAGAGCCACACCGATATCCGCTGAACGAAGCAGTTGATCCAGTTCGTCATATGGAACAATATCGGTTGAAACAATAATTCGTCCATGGGCTGCTAATTCGCGTAATTCTTGCATTTCACCTGAGTCTGAGCTCCAACCATGGATGACCAGTGTCCAATCTTCAGGCAATGCTCTTACTGCTGAGCGCGCTAGGTCCAGAGTTCTGAACTCCTCATTGCTGATTCCCCCAGCATACAGCACAATCCGAGTATTGGAATCCAGCTTGAAACGACGCCGAAGATAGTCCGTCTTTTGTGGGTTGGCTGGTCCACGTGCCCCACAAGGCACAAGAACGACGCTATCTGTCCTGATTCTGTTGTCCTCGACGACCACTTTAGCTCGCTCTTTGTCTTGTACAATCGTGAACACGGCCTGTTGATTGCACCACGATTCAAACCAGTGTGACAAACTCCTTTTGTTAGCTGAGAGCGTCGTCAGTTCCAAGTTCAGGTATGTCACGGGAATTCTCAGCAGCCTACCAAGTATTGTAGCAGCCATCAGGCCGTACGGGTTTACGCCGATGAAAAAGCTGTAGTGCCGACCACGCGTTGCTGCAACCAGCCGGGCGACGAAGCTCATCAGTCCCAGTAGAGCATACAAACGCGCTTGCCAACGACGATGCAGTCGTCCCACAGGCCGATGAGACACCCACGTGATAGATACTCCCTCGCCCTCACGCGCGATACCTCGATGGGTCTCATAAGCCAGAATGATGTCTACTTGATAGCCATTCTCGGCCAAGATCGCCGCGCTGTTCAAGATAGTGGGCGAGCGGTCCAGGGAGTAGTGGTGAATGATGAATGCAATGCGACCCTTAAACGAGTCTCCTTCTTTGACCGACACAGTTGTGGCCCTTTCTTTTCAGCGACACTCGTTGCTACTTGAGACGTACTTAGCGCTGGCATAGGAATTCATGAGGCTCTGCACAAAGGTTAGAGCAAACTGATATTGGCCTCCCCTTCCGCGATAGAGGTTAAGCAAGTTGATTCCAATCCTCATCGTGCCTCCATAATGGCTGTCACGTTCCAATCCTCTTCGCTCGGCTTCCGGTCGAGCGCCATAAACGGACAAAGATGCTTCATGTGCAGGCCAGCCTGGTCTGCGAAGTAGGCCAGCTCTTGTGGAAACAGAAAGCGCATCAGGTGCGATTCGTCCACCTCATCTAACACACAACTATCCTTGATCAGGAGCACCTTGTAATCCACCCGCACAGTATGCCGCAACACGTCCAGCGTGGGACTGGCAAAACGGATGATGCGGTCGCCATCTCGTTCCACGAACTTGTAACGATCCATTGGTCTCACGCGCAGCACCGCTGGCCCAAACCAGGCGTCAAAGATGAAGAGACCACCGGGTTCTAGGTGTCTCCTGGCCGTACGAAAAGCAGCGGCCAAGTCGTCGTTAGTCGTCTGATAGCTCATGACGGCGAACATAGCGATGACAGCATGAAAGGTGCGGCCTAGATCTAGCGTTTGAATGTCCCCTAGCAGAAACTCTGTGATCTGCTGTCCGCTGTCTGTTGCCCCAGCCGCCCTGCTACACGCTTCGGCTAGCATTGGCCTCCGAACGGTCTACTCCCGTCAGGGCATAGCCCCGGCGAGCCAGGGGTAGGGCGTGGCCACCGGTGCCGCAGCCCAGGTCCAGAATGGCGCGGATGGGGGCCTGGGCGTAGCGGGCGAAAACCTGCTGAAGGAAGTCACACTCGGCTTCGTAGTCTTTGTCCTGGTAGAGTGCGTCATAAGTGCCGGCATAGAGCTTGTCAAACACGTGTCCACTCATGCCAGGATCTCCCGTACCGCCATACACACTTCTTCCAATTGTTCTTCTGTTAGTGCCAGGCCTGAGGGAAGATACAACCCCTGGCGGGCAATCCGTTCCGCCACAGGATAATGCTCGTTGAGAAAGAGGCCGCGCTTATGGAACACGGGTTGCTCGTGCATCCCCAGGAAGAAGGGCCGCGTGTCCACGCCACGCTCCTTCAGCCTTTGAGCGAACTGACGGGCATCCATGCCGGTCTCTTTGGAGAGGACGACGCCATACATCCAGTACACGTTGCGCGCCCAGGGCTCCTCCACCGGCAGTTGTAAACCTTCGATGTCTTTCAATCGGCGTGTGTACTCCTGGCCCATCCAGCGCTTGCGGGCCACGATTTCGTCCATCCGTTCCAACTGGGCCAGTCCCAACGCTGCTTGCAGATTGGTCATGCGGAAGTTGAAGCCCAGTTGCTCATGATAGAAGCGCCGCTCAGGAAGGAAGCAGAGATTGCGCAGGGAGCGGGCTTTCTCTGCCAGTTGCGGGTCATCGGTCAGCACCATGCCCCCCTCGCCGGTGGTGACGAGTTTATTGGCGTAGAAACTGAAACAGCTCAACGCGCCAAAACTGCCGCAGCGCTGCCACGTCGGATTGGAACTATGGCGACCAGACAGGTAT
>Ga0114920_10000439_pt1 | contig 18140 bp, 17 predicted proteins | sample ChitaG_FD_88683 | JGI IMG/M metagenome (GOLD analysis project Ga0114920, IMG submission 88683) | Deep subsurface microbial communities from South Pacific Ocean to uncover new lineages of life (NeLLi) - Chile_00310 metaG | ecosystem: Environmental > Aquatic > Marine > Oceanic > Sediment ... | reverse complement strand
GTGTCAATGGCGGTTAAGATTCGTGGGGCAAGGTCTTCGGCAAACTCTTTGATGCGGCTTTCTTCTCCCTGAACGAGCACGACAAGGCTGGTGGCAGCGGTGAACTCATCAATAATCTTATTGAACTGAGTTGTTCTTTTATCGCCTGATGGCAGGAGATCTGACCAGCGCATGGTGAGTTTTAACTGCCCGGCAAAGAAACTAAAAAAAATGGTCAAGAGTAAAACAACCAGCAGCATTCTCCACGGGTGAGCGGCGTGCCAGTTCGCCAATTTTTTCAGGATTTTCTCTCTCATCTTTTTTCTCCTTTCCCTCAATCACTCAAAAATACACACGGACCCTTATCAATCCCCCGTTACCCATTTTCTCGGAAAACACTTTTCCTTCTTCCCCGAAATTAAAATTTAGGTAAGCGAAGATCTCCACGTTGTCCGAGAGGCTGTAATTCAGAGTGGGAACCAAAGCCAGGCTCCCGTCCGATATGCTGTAAATCGTGGACACTCCGAGGTTCATCAAATCGCTGACCGGATGCATGAGGAAGGCGTACAGTTGATCGCGGGTGAGGGACTTCTGTTCCATCGTTAAAACACGCATCCAGTCGTTGAGCGTGTACTCCGTGTAGTCGGTCTTGCCGAGCGTGTTGCGGTAATACTCGAACATCAGGTAGGTTTGAAAATTGAAGGTGTAATCCGTGCCCACGACGAGCTCATAGAAATCCTCGGAAACCTCCATCCAGTTGTAGGCGTATTCAGCCCAGACCCCTAATCCGAGAAGCTCGCCGGCCGTACTGGCACCAAGGAGCTGCCGTTTCTCTGGAAGCTCCAGAAAATACATGGTCTCCGGATCTATCTGTGTGTAATCGTGAAAACGCCAGATTTTTTCTATTGCGATAAAAGAATAGTCAAAATGGGAAATTCGCCCCTTGATCTGCAGCAACTTTCCGGAATTCTCCCAGTTATCCTCGGGAGAAAAAAGAGTTGTGAACGTGTATGCGGAGCCCAGCGGCACATCCACCCGCAGGGCATTATGGCCGGGTTGCTCGTATGTCGGGTCAAAAAGCTCTTTGACGTTGAATATATCGGTCGGATTCCAGACATACCCCGTCCCGAGAGAAATCTGCTGCTTGCCCACAGTCAGGTCGAGAGGCTTGAACGAGAGCTTGATGTAGGCGTTATCGAGAAAAGTGCGGTCATCGAATGTCAGCACGTAATAATCCTCCATTCCGGGGGGAACCTCAGCCACAACATCAGAAGGCAGAAAATCCAGGATGTTCCAGGTGGTCTGGCCGTGAAAGGTGATGTAATCGAAATTTGCGGCAAACGTGATCATGTTTGACGGATTGGACTTCAAGTCCAACCTGAGTTTATTGGTGTACAGCATCAGGAATTCATTGTTGACCGCCGTCCCTGATCCCTGAGATTCGAAATATCCAAAGATATCTACCATTTCCTGGGCAGGTAGAGAAGATACAGTCAAAAATAGAAATATTAATACAATAGCTCCTTTTTTCATTTTTTCAATTCCCTTTCCGTGAACATCTTATCGTCCAGAGGAACGTTGAATTTGACTTCCAAAAGCTCCATTTCCGTCTGAGTGTTGTCATTGACATTGTGCATCACCATCTTCATCGCGGTCGGGATACCATCGATGACCTGAATATTACTCTGCACTAATCTTTTGAAATGATAGGTGGGGTCGTCCTCATCATAGTAATCGATCACTATGGGCACGAAATTCTCCTTGATCACCCAGAGGATCATCCGCGAATAGGAAACATCGCTGTCCGGCTTTCGGGTGAGTTCCAGCGTGTAGCAGTCGTATCCCTCCATCTTCTCATCTCTAAGCCTTTTCGAAGTGAAATCCTCGATAAAAGCATCGCCGCTCCCCATATCCTCGTAAGAAAAATCGCTTCCCTGCATTTTCTGTTTCTTGGCATGAGTGGCCAGCTTCCGGACCCGCTGTGTCCGCGGAAAGAACATCCAGATATCATCCGCATTATTCAGCATCAAAATCGCCTGTCCTTTGACACGGGAGGGCTCTAAGTAGCGCACAAGGTTTTTCTCTCCTTTATTTTTGCTCCATGACTCAGAAACAAAAGTGCGTTTCTGACCCGAGGAGGTCGTGATCGTCATCTTCGATTTCCCATAACTCGTATCGACGTTGAACAGGTCATTGACTTTCTGAATGATCTCTTCACCCGTCAGCTCCTGACCGAACAAACCCGGAGCGACAAGCAATACGATCAATCCTAAAAGCATTGTTTTTTTTATCAAAATTCCTCCATAGATTCTACTGGCTCATTGACTGACCAATCGGTCATAATTAGGTACAGAAAAATGAACATTTAATCTCCTTTTTTGAGTCCATCGATTATGATTTTCGTTGAAAGTTCAGTGGCTTCTTTATAATCAAATGCAGAACGATCTAATATCCACTGAATAAATAGCCCTTCTAGCGAGCCTATTAGGATGGAAGCGGCAATCTTCGTATCAACCGAAGGTGTTTTATCTTTTGTTATACAATCCTCCAGCAGGGATTTGACTATTTTTCGATTTTCGTCATAAATTTTCGCAAGATCTAATGCAGTGGTCTCTCGATTATTTCGGATGCTTTCCGCCCAAAAATCAAGCACTATGGTTACATATTCCAGATAATCGCCTTCGAATATTTCCGCCCATGCAGAAGAATAGGCGAGTAATTTTTCCAGGGGATCTGAGATACGATACAATCGCTTGGAAATAACGCCATCAACCTTTTCTAGAAAAAAATGGAATGACGCTGCAAAGATTTCGTTTTTACTACGATAATATTCGTAGATGGTACCCTTTCCAATGTCTGCAGCCTCGGCGATATCAGATATTTTAGTATTATGTAAACCTTTTTTAGCAAATACTCGGATCGATGCTTCCAAAATTTTTATTTTTTTTTCTTTTTTATCGATTTTTTTTGGCATTGTCTTATCCTTAATTGACTGACCGTTCGGTCATAATATACAAAATAAAAATAAAATTTTCAAGTTTTTTGTCGCTGTTGTCCTAGATGAATTCAATCAAAAGATTAGATTGGAATTTTAAAGAGAGGCCCCGAGTTGATGCGTCTTACCAGTTTTCCTAAGCCATATTTGCTTCTCTAGTAGATTTCCGGGCCGTTCCCGCGAGTTTTACGGTCTCTTCTGATTAAGTCAATCGGTTTTTTGCTTTAAAGTAAATCCAGGATTAAATTGGATATGGTAAGATTTTGTAATATTGCTTTATTCGTTCCAGTTCCAACGGCCTCTGCCATAGCCCCTAATGTACCATTTGCCCAATCCAGCGCCGCAGGGCCCCCTGCCGTATCTGAATCGAGGGGAATAGCGGTAATTGTTAGGGCCTGATAAGCGGCCGGCACCCAGCCTGAGATTCCCCCGATTCATGCCGTAACCTCTCGAGATGCCTCTTCCGTAACCATAATAACCGCGGCCCAACCTGCCAGCATCTCTCCCTGCGTAGTTTCTTCCCATCCTGGAACCGTAGCTGTAGCGTCCGTATCCGTAAGTACTACCGCTGAACCTCCCGAATCCGCGTCCAAAATTTCCTCTGCCAAAACCGCCCCTGCCATAGAAGTTCATATCATCGGCGTAATAAGACTCAAGTAAAGCCTTTTGGTCTTTGGTCAATAAGTCCCTGATCTTTTTTTCGTGTAAAATCTCTTTATTTCGAATATCATTTTCGAGTTTATAAATAATATCCCATTTTTTTTCTATTTTAGTCAGATCAGGATTTCTCTGTACCTCGAGTTCCTCAAGCTCCATATAATTGGATCTGAGCATGGAAATCAGGGGAGAGAGCTCTTTCTCGAGTTCAAGCTCAAGTTTGTCGATCTTCTCCATCTGCTCCCGTGTTAGATTCAGGTCATAATAATCATCTTCGATTCCGGGATCATTTCTGTAATATCTTTGCGCATAAAGTTCCTGAGAAATGAAAAGAAATGAAATAAAAATCATACCGAATATGAGGGCCCTTTTGTTCATGATTTTTCCTCCTTTTCTATTTATATGAATACTGCTGTATATCCTTTTTAATATTTTATTTATTTGCATTTTTCGCATATGCCTAAAAACTCAATGTTGTGATCTTGAATAATAAAATTATATTTTTTCGCCAGTCTTTCTTCTGTCTTTTTTACGAGGCCTAATTCCTCATCCAAGAATTCACTGTAATTGATGATTTTGCCACAATTTGTACAAATAAGGTGGTGGTGATGCTCATCTTTTTCCTTCGATTTGAACTCGTACCGGCTTTGCCCATCACCGATGGCAAGTTTGGTGACAATGCCCATTCGGGCCAGCAGGTCAAGTGTACGGTAGACAGTGCTCAGTCCGATACCTGGATAAGATCCGTGGAGGGAAGCATAAATTTCTTTAGCACTCATGTGTTTTGATGATCTGCTTAAAAGCTCCAGTATGGCCCCCCGGGGCGCTGTCAATCGGGAGGCATGGCCTTCAAATCTATGTTTCAATATGCGAGATCCCGACACTTTCTTTTTCCTTATTGACATTGATAATCATTCCCATTTAATATATAGCTTTAGCTTCACTTGTTGTCAAGGAGAACTTTGATTTGAACAAAAAAACGAACTTCTTATATGAGGAGGCATTATGACGAACACATCGGAAAAAATTGGTGGAAAGAAGTTTATGTGGGATAAGGGATATTATTCTACCGAGGCTGAAGCTAAAGAAAAAATGGATGAATATGAAAAGGACGGGTTTGAAACACGGTTTGTTAAGGAAGAAGGCAAATTTCTGGTCTATACTCGGAGGATAGTGACAGAAATAGTATTAGAAGAAGGAGGTCAACCATTATGAAAGGGTCCGTACTTATTATAGGTGCCGGTCCTGCAGGAATGCGGGCAAGCGCTGAACTGTTAGATCAGGGTTTTAAAGTCATTCTTGTTGAGGAAAAACCTACAATTGGTGGCAAGATGGCACAAATTGATAAAATGTTTCCTTCGAATGAATGTTCTACGTGCACAATACTGCCACGCATGCTGGAACTGACTAGTGATCCCAATATGACAATCGTTGCTTTTGCAGAAGTTAAAAGTATTGATGGAAAAGCAGGGGATTTCAAGGTCAAAGTTGTCAAAAATCCGAGATATGTTGATCCGATGAAGTGCACTGCGTGCACTGACTGTTTTCCTGTCTGTCCTGTTGGAGAAGTTCCGATGGAATTCAACTTTGGCAGGGGCGCCTCCAAGGCTATTTATTTTTATTCGCCTTTTCCGCCGAGAAAGGCTTTGATTGATCCTGAAAAATGCACTTATATTCTTGAAGGTAAATGCGGCGATAAAGAAATCCCGCCATGTGTTGAAGCATGTAAGCCGGAAGCCATTGTGTTTGACCAGAAACCCGTGGAGGCAGAATTCAACGTGGGCGCAGTTATTTTGGCCACAGGCATGGATGAGATGAAAACAAAATCATTGGAAACGTTTGGATACGGTCAGTTTCCAAATATACTCACTGCGCTCGAGTATGAACGTCTGCTTTCAGGCCTTGGCCCGACAGGCGGTGTTATAAAACGAGACGACAAAAAAGAGCCGCAGTCTGTTGCGTGGTATGTGCTGAGTAATCCTTCGCCCGTTGGTTTTATGACTGCTGTGGCAGAGGCGATGGGCACAATTGAGAGGAATCCTCATGCTTCTGTTTCTGTTTTTTATGAAGATATGAATCTGGTAAGAGACGATTATGACGATTTTTACAAAAAGGCCAAAGAGTCCAAAATAAACTTCATTAAGACAGACTGTATATCCGTTGCTGAAGGAAAAGAGGGGAACGTTGATATTTCCTATGATAAGGAATCTTTCAATGCAGAAATGTTGGTTCTTGTCCCGCCTTATGCGGCTAATGAAAGTACACTCAAACTTGCAGAAAAGATAGGTTTGGAACTGGACGAATGGGGATTTTTTAGTAAAAAAACAGAGGATTTCCATCCCATTCATACATCCAAAGAAGGAATTTTTGTATGCGGAAGCGCACAGGAGCCCAAAGGAGTGGATGATGCAATAGTCCAGGCGTGTTCTGCGGCATCACATGCAGCTGCATTATTAGCTTCGTCCCGGGGCAAGGAATTAGTGGCTCCACCGGAAAAAGATATCTTACCCGTAAAGCCGGAAGATGAACCAGAGACCCTCGCAGTCATATGCCGCTGCGGAATAAATATAGCAGGATTTCTCGATATGGAAGAAGTTATTGAATATACAAAATCGCTGCCTCATGTGAAACACGTGGAATTGACTCCTTTCGGCTGCGATGGTGTAGCAATAAGGGAACTTTTAAAGACAAAAAAGTTTAACCGGCTTGTCATAGGCGCGTGCTCGCCAAAAACCCATGAAGACCTTTTCTTTCTTCACACAGAAATGGGAGGACTTAATCGTTATCTTATGGAAATTGTAAACTTACGCAACCACTGCACATGGGTGCATTCCACGGATAAGCAAAAAGCCACAGAGAAAGCAAAAACACTCATGAGAATGGGAGTAAACCGCGCCACAATGCTTGAATCTTTAGAGGATATCCACGTGCTGGTGACACCGGCCTGCCTTGTTATAGGTGGAACTCCGAGTGGCATTGCCTGCGCCTTAAAACTTGGACAAGCCGGCCTCGATGTTTATCTGGTTGAAAAAGAATCAGATCTTAGTAAAGCCAAAGAAAATAAAAACAGATTCGTGGAGAAAATGATAGATGGATTAGATAAAAATGAGAAAGTGAAAATTTATACAGAAGCCAGAGTGGGAAAAATTGAGGGTTTTGTCGGGAATTTCAAAGTTGAAATAGTAAAACCCACTGGAAAGGAAAACATAGATGTTGGTTCTATCGTTGTTGCGACCCCTGTTGATATGAGAGCTGAGTCAGACAATGGAGATTTTGAGAAGGATTTACTTCTTCAAAGGGACGATAAAAATTTCTTTGTCGGAATGCTTGGTATTTTAAACCCCCTCGATTTTAATACCGACGGGGTATATAAATGTGGTCCTGCACGAAAAGTGATGGGCATTCCTGATGCTATTATTGACGGTGAAGGGACTGCATCTCGTGTTGCAGGAGTTATATCAAAGAAAGAACTGGTTAAATCTCCCACAATTTCGTTTGTGGTAGATGAGAAGTGTGACGGTTGTGCATACTGCATAGAACCATGTCCTGCCCAAGCTTTTACGCTTATTGAATATATGCAAGAGGGCAGCGTAAAAAAGACAGTCGAAGTCAATGAAGCCATCTGCCGCGGTTGCGGTGTTTGTATGGCAACATGTCCTAAAGAGGGTATTTTTGTCTGGCATTTTAAGCCTGAATATTTTAAAGAAATGATCAACTCCGTAGCAGGGAGCGAATAAAATGACAAATGATTATGAACCTGTAATTATAGCATTTTGTTGCAATTGGTGTTCTTATGCAGCTGCAGATTCTGCAGGAACTGCACGAATGCAATATCCATCAAATATTCATATAATCCGCTGCATGTGTTCGGGCATGGTGCATCCTAATTTTGTAATGAATGCCCTAACTCAAGGCAGGGCTGATGGAATTCTTATGTGTGGGTGCCATATTGGTGATTGCCATTATCAGGATGGCAACAAAAGGGCAGAAAAAAGAGCCGAAGCAATTACCCTTATGCTTGAAGATTTTGGGCTTGAAGAAGAACGCTTCAGATTAGAATGGATTTCAGCCTCAGAAGGGCCTAAGTTTGTCGAGGTTGCAGAAGAGATGACAAAAACACTTAAGGAGTTGGGCCCGAACCCGTATAAAAGTTAGGGAGAGTGGAGATTTGTTATTAAGGGTAATGAGGGTATAAATACATACTTATCTCAACAATTTTTACCAAAAAGAGTGGTATAATTCAGCTTCTGATTAATGCCTTAGGAAACTCTATGATGAAATTTTTATTACAGGAGTAAGTTATGAGTTTAGTCACGGCAGAGAACTTGACCAAAGTTTACGGAATGGGGGAAATCGAAGTCGAGGCTTTAAAATCCGTGAGCTTCAGGATAGAGCCTGCTTCCTTCATTTCTTTTATAGGTCCCTCCGGCAGCGGAAAAACCACTTTGCTCAATCTTATTGGATGTCTGGACAAGCCGACTTCAGGAATATTGAAAGTGGCTGACGTCAATACATCCGATTTAACCCGTAAAAAAGCTGCAGCATTTAGAGGAAATAATCTTGGATTCATCTTCCAGGATTTTAACCTGATTCCCGTTCTAACAGTTTATGAAAATGTCGAATATCCACTTTTAATCGTAAAGAATGTGCCTGCAGAGGAAAGAAAAAACCGGGTCATTTCGCTCTTGAAAACTGTCGGGATGATAGACCAAAAGAATAAATATCCTGATCAGATTTCTGGAGGGCAAAAACAAAGAGTGGCCGTGGCCCGAGCCCTGGTGACGAACCCAAGGCTTGTGCTGGCAGATGAACCGACTGCAAATTTAGACAGCAAAACCGCATTTATGGTTATTGATATTATGCGACAGATGAAGGAAGAATTTGGAGTGACCTTCATCTTTTCCACCCATGACCCAAAGATTGTCAGCGAAGTGGAGGCGGTCTATACACTCCAGGATGGGATGCTTATCGGACGGTCCCAGAAAGAGGGAGGCCGGCATGCTTAAACTTTTTAAAATTGCTGTGAGGAATTTATCGAGATACAAGAGAAGAACTCTCCTGACGTCCTCTCTTATTGCGATAGGTGTTATGTTTGTGTTGGTTTTTATTGCCGCCTCCGGATCGTTTAAATATATTATGATCGGCCAGATCACAGATTCCATGCTCGGCCATCTCCAGGTCCACAAAAGAGGCTATGTGGCCTCCATTGACAGCCTGCCTTTAACATTGAACCTCAGCGCAAAAGCAGAAGAAAAACTTGAAAAAACTATGGAAGAAATTCCCGAGATTGAAGCTTATTCACCCAGGATAAAATTCGGGGGCATGTTCAGCAATTTCATCGAGACGACCAATATCAGAGTGAACGGGGTCGATCCTGAAAAAGAGATCGCCACAGTCCCGCTTTTTCTATCCAGGATAAAACAGGGCGAGAAATCCATAAAAGAAGGAGATATCTTGATTCCCGAGCTGCTGGCCAACGGGATGAAAACCAAGGTGGGTGATACTGTTGTGGTGATCGCGACCAACCGGGATGGTTCGGTCAACGGCAAAAAATTTGTGGTCGGAGGCATAATCGAGAGCGTGACCGGGCCTGGAGGTCGAGACGGCTACATGCACATCAAAGACGCGATGGAAGTTTTGCGCCTGGAAGAAAGAGAGATCAGCGAGGTGGCCGTAAGACTCAAAGATTTTAACAAGCTGAATGCCGTCAGCAACAGATTAGACGAGATGCTGTCATCAGAGCTCAACAAGGAGGGGAAACCGATCTTTGATGTCCGCACATGGGAGAAACTCTCCCCTTTCTACAATGTCGCCCGCATGATCGATATCATGACATTTTTCATCAAACTCATGCTTATCGCCATCGTCCTGGTCAGCATCATGAATGTCATGATCATGGCTGTGTTTGAACGAATCAGGGAAATCGGGACCCTCTCTGCCATCGGCACCATGCCGAAGAAAATCCTCTCCCTGTTCTTGATCGAGGGGTTCTCCCTGGGTGTTTTTGGTGCTGTTGTGGGAAATATCCTGGCCGTTGTTATTGTACTTTTGATTAACCTTGTAAAAATCACCTTCAATTTCGGAAGACAGTCAGGTCTTGTTCTCTCGCCCAGCTTAAATACAGGCGATATCCTTTGGATTTCAGCCATAGTGATCGTTGTGTCGGTTGCGGCCGCGCTTCAGCCGGCTTTTAAAGCGTCAAGGATGGAGCCGGTTGAGGCCCTCAGACATGTATAAGATTTATCATGTTTCTGAGTCGATTTGTACGGATTCAAAAGTTTTATTTTTGAGTTTATCATTTTGAAAGAAAATGGAGATTAACCATGCTTAAAATATTAATTGTTTTGATTACTTTCGTTCTTATGTTCCAGCCTCATGTTATGGGAGAAGAAAAGGTCATAATTGCAGTTGCATCTGATGGAGAAACTCTTAAAGCGGCTGTGAGTCATGTCGCTGCGCGCTGCCCCTACTTTCTTATTGTTGATAGCAAGGGGAAACTGTTGGAGGCTGTCGAAAATCCATACAAGGATACCAGAGGTGGTGCTGGAGTTTCGGCGGCAAATTTTCTTGCCGAGAAAAATGTCACGATAGTTATTGCCGGAAATTTCGGTAACAAAATGATAGATGCGCTGAAAGCACAGGAAATCGCTCATTTTGAGTTTGAAGGAACCGCTGAAAAAGCAATTAGGAAGATCCTTGAGAAGGAAGGCAGAAGATGAAAAAAATCGCAATTGTCTCTTTAATATCTTTTTTATTTTCGTCTGTCTATGCAATTGATAACAATCAACTCCTCGAGCAGGTGGATAGGAATCTCAATCCGGAATCCTTCGAGTCCTACCGGAAGCTTATCAACATCGAGCCCAACGGGAGAGAAAAAGAGTTTGTGCTCTTTACAGTCAAAAAGGGGAAAGAAAAAGTCGCTGCACTTTTTATTTCTCCGGCCAGTGAAAAGGGCAGAAGCACGCTTCGGCTGGATGAAAATATGTGGCTGTACATCCCCAACGTAGGCAAACCTGTTCGTATAACCAGTCTTCAATCCGTTGTCGGAGGCGTCTTCAATAATGCGGATATTCTGCGGCTGGATTATGCTGCAGAATACAATGTCATGGAGGTCGAAGACCTGGGGGATGAATATCTTTTGCACCTGAAGGCAAAAACAAATACCGTTGCCTATGATCGATTGAAGATGTGGGCGGATAAAGAGAAACGCCTGCCGAATAAAATTGAATGTCTCACAGAGGCTTCTATGTTGATCAAAACCATTTATTTCAAACAGATCAAGGACTTTGGGGGAGGCATTGTCAGGCCTTCGGTGATTGAAACCGACAGTCCTCTGCATAAAGGCTACAAATCGGTAATGATATTCGCTGGAATAAAGCAAAGGGAATTCAAGGACGAAGTTTTTACACTGCCCTTTCTACCCAACCTGGAATCTTTGAGATAATTGCGATCAATCACTCTGTATTTTGTTCTTATGAATCTTTTGGTCTCAGGCCTTTTTGCTCAGGAAGAGCACACATTTGATCTTTCGGAAATAGAAAAAAAAGTGTTTCAGTTCGGTGGATATCTCGAATTTCGCCCAGTTCTTTTCGGCTTGGATAGAGATTCCTGGCTTTATAAGCTCAGGTTTTACGACCTTGAGGAAGGGGAAACAATCGCAGAGTACAATTTTAATGCCCTTTTGGATTTAAGCTTCGAGAAAGGCATTGTTGGAGCAAAAATACGCACGAATACGGATATAACCAAGTCCGTTTCAGGCTGGTCTCATGTGACGACTCTGTTTGAAGCTTTTCTCTCGCTAAAGCCCTCTTTTTCCTTCCATCTTGATATTGGTAAAAAGCGCATGAAATGGGGTAAGGGCTACGCCTGGAATCCTGTCGCATTCATCGATCGGCCCAAAAATCCCAATGATCCAGGCCTTGCATTGGAAGGTTATGTGGTTTTATCCATAGATTATATCAAGAGCTTCCAGGGGAAATTGAAGACCATCACTTTCACACCAGTTTTGATTCCCGTTAATCAACATATCAACAGCACGTTTGGAAATAAGAATCAATTGAATTTCGGCGGAAAGGTTTATTTTCTGTTTTATGATACCGATATAGATCTTATGTTTTTGTCAGGCGGGAGCGTGCCGGCACGCTATGGAATGGATTTTTCGCGCAATATAACCTCCAATTTTGAAATTCACGGTGAATTTGCCTATATTCCTGATTACATAAAAGAAGTCATCCAAGAAGATGGCACTGTCGGCGAAGAACAATATGCCAGCATGAACTATCTCTTGGGTATTCGATTTCTAACCAGGACAAACACAACCTTTTTCTTTGAGTATTTTAAAAATGGAAATGGTTATACCTCCAACGAGATGGAGAATTTCTATTCTCTTATTGATCAGGCATACCAGTCATATCTGTTAACCGGTGATGACAGCCAGCTCGAGTTTTTATCCGGTGCGGCAAGCCAGGCCTACAGAACATTCGCTCCCATGCAGGATTATCTCTTTCTCCGGATAAGCCATAAAGAGCCATGGAACATCCTATATTTTATTCCTTCTTTCACCAGCATTTTTAACCTCACTGATAAAAGCTTTTCCCTGACTCCGGAATTACTCTACAATCCCATCACTAATCTGGAGCTCCGGGCGAAAATTACGATCTTGCTTGGAAAAGGAGGCAGTGAATTCGGGGAAAAGCAGAACGACTTTCGGCTGGAATTCCGAGGCCGGTATTACTTTTAAGACGGGGATGCGAGCTGGACTGGTTTGACTTTAAAGAAGTCAATTTTTATAAGAGAATCGGAGGGAATTAATGGAAAAAGCGAAAGTTATACTGCAAGACATTCTCTCTTCGTTGGAAGTCGATCACAAAGTGTCAGAAATTCGTACCTGTGTGTATTGGACTGCGGTTACCTCGCTTCGCTGTGGTCTCGCCTCCACAATGGCAGCATCCTTCTTTCCCCCGGAAGGCCGCCAAGTGGAATGCGCAGGGAGTCTTTTACCTGCAGGAGCAAAAGAATTGGCTCGATTATCCCTCTCTTCCCGAACACTGGAAGCGGCGATAGGCATTGCAGCAATAAATTCCATATTGCCTATTGATGAATCCCTTTGTATTGACTTAAATGCTGAGGCTGAAATCCGTGCCTATGGAAAAGGAAAACGGATAGCGATTATCGGTCATTTTCCGTTTATCAAGCGCCTGGGGGCAGTGGCTAAAGAATTATGGACCTTTGAACTCCCTGGACGGACACAGCCTGGGGACTTTTCAGGCAATGAAGTAGAGACCTTACTCTCTCAAGCGGAGGTGGTAGCCATTTCTAGCACCACCCTGATCAACCATACGCTGGGCGGTCTCCTGGATCTCATTGCGCCAGGTGCCTATAAAATGATGCTCGGCCCGAGTACGCCTTTGTCTCCGGTGCTTTTCGATTATGGATTGGACGCTTTATCTGGTTCTATCGTTGTTGATCGTGACCAATTGCTTAATTGCATAAGCCAGGGTGCGAATTTCCGGCAGGTGTACGGCGTACGCAAAGTGATTATGAGACGCTGAATCTTATTTCAATTTTAAACTGGAGATTAAAATGGCTTTATATCAGTTTGAGGAACGCAAACCTCGTGTAGCAAAAGGAACTTTTATTGCCGAGTCCGCTTTGGTCATCGGTGATGTACAGATCGGTAAAGATGCCTACATTGGTCATGGGGTAATTCTCCGTGGTGATTACGGCACGATCCTTGTTGGAGATGGGACTGCCATTGAAGAAGGCGTAATAGTGCATGCACGACCTAATGACCGTACTCTATTTGGAAATTGTGTAACTGTAGGACACGGGGCCATGATTCATAATGCCCGGATAAAAGATTATGCTGTGATCGGTATGCGAGCCACAATAAGCGATTACAGCATAGTTGGAGAGTGGACAATTATCGGGGAGATGGGCCTGGTAAAAAATAATCAAAATGTGCCCGATGGTGTTGTGGCTGTGGGAGTGCCGGTTGAAGTCATAGGTAAGGTGGATAAAAAACAAAAAGAGTTCTGGGGCTACGGCAAAAAGCTCTATGTTGAAATGGCTCATCGATATATTGCTCCCGGTGCATTTATGCGGATCGATTAACTTAGAGACTCTGAAACGGAAGAAATTGAGCGGTTGCGTTATAGATACATCATCTATTAAAGTCTTATTAAATGAAAAAATACAGTTATTTAGTCATAATTTTTGCTGCAATAATATCATGTTCATGCGCTAAGCAGTCAAATGTTGAATCAGGTAATCTGAAACTATGGTACCAACAACCGGCGGAAAACTGGCTTGAGGCACTTCCCCTTGGTAATGGCAGGCTTGGGGCGATGGTTTATGGAAAACCTTCGGTTGAACATCTTCAATTAAATGAAGAAAGCCTTTGGGCTGGCTGCCCCGAAGACCCTTATCCTGAAAATGTTCGCGAGCATTACGAAAAATTTCAGGAATTGAACTTAGCCGGCAAATACGAAGAAGCTCAGAATTATGCATTAAAAAATCTGGCAGTTTCACCAACTTCCATACGTTCATACGAACCGCTTGGCAGCCTTTACATCGACTTCGGTCACAAAGACGTTCAAAATTATCAACGTGATCTGAACCTCCATCACGGGATTGCAACGGTTGAATACGAGATTGATGGTAAGAGATTCATACGTGAGTCATTTATCTCTTCAAAATACAATGCGATATTCTATCACTTTTCGGGTAGAGAAACTGTAAACAGTAATATCCGGTTTGAAAGAGAAAAAGATATCAGGAAATACATTAATAATAAAAATGTTCTGTGTATCGATGGGCAAATTTTTGATGATGAAGAAGGCTATGACGATAATCCCGGAGGTTCAGGTAAAGGTGGGTATCATATGAAATTTGCAGCAAGAATTGCCATACAACCACAGAACGGAGAAGTTGTTACAAAAGAGGATCATCTGATCATAAATAATACGAATGATTTTACAGTGATTGTTAGTGCAGCTACCGATTATAATCTTGATAGTATGAACTTTGACCGGAGTATTGATCCCGGTATAATCTCTGATAATACGCTTAACGACGCCTTAAATGCACCTTATAAGCAAATTAAAGAGGAGCACATTCGGGCACATTCTGAAATGTTTGACAGAGTCTCTTTAAACATTGGCAATGAAGTTGCTGATACTATTCCAACCGATGTCAGGTTGCAAAATTTAAGGAGTGGCAGTACAGATAGTCACCTGGCAATTTTGTTCTTTCAGTATGGACGATATTTGCTGATATCTGGATCAACAAGACCGGGTGTTCTTCCCCTGAACCTGCAGGGAATATGGAATGAAGATATATGGGCAGCCTGGGAATCCGATTATCATTTGAATATCAACTTGCAAATGAACTATTGGCCTGCAGATGTTTGCAACCTCCCCGAAACGTTAGAGCCGCTTTCGAATTTCGTCTGTCTATTATCAGAAAAAGGGAAAACAACTGCAAAAAATTTTATCGGTTCAGATGGCTGGATAGCACATCACAGCACCAACTCCTTTGGCAGGACAACCCCTTGCGGTTCAACAAAGCACTCCCAGGTATTTAACGGTTACAGTTTTCCAATGGCCGGTGCATGGATGTCCCTCTCTTTATGGAGACATTATGAATTTACAGAAGATAAAGAGTATCTTAAAAATCAAGTCTATCCTGTGATAAAAGGCGCCGCAGAATTTATTCTTGATTTCTTAAAAGAGAATGAAAATGAAGAACTGGTAACAGCTCCTTCCTATTCCCCCGAGAATATGTACATTGACCCGGCCACAGGTGAAAGAATGTTGAGTTGTGTGGCTGCTTCAATTGATATTCAGATTATTAAAGATATTTTTAATGCCTGTCTAGCTTCAGAAAAAATATTGTCTAAAAAGCGTTTAACGCATAAAATTCAGGCAGCAATGGCAAAACTTCCGGATGTAAAAATTGGAGCAGACGGCACCATTCAGGAGTGGTACGAGGATTTCGAAGAAGTGGAACCGGGACACAGACATATCTCGCATTTATTTGCATTATACCCATCCAACCAAATTACAAAAGACACCCCCAAACTTTTTGAAGCAGCTAAAAAGACTATTGAAAAGCGTTTGTCAACAGGAGGTGGACAAACAGGATGGAGCCGTGCATGGATTATTAATTTTTATGCACGCTTATACAATGGTGATGAAAGCCTGAAACACCTGGATATGTTATTACAAAATCAAGTTTCTCCAAACTTATTTGACATGCATCCAGCACTTGCTGCAGGGATTCATGGTCTTTTTCAAATAGATGGGAATCTGGGTGCAACCTCAGGTGTTGCCGAAATGCTTTTACAAAGCCACAACGGTGAAATACATCTTTTACCTGCCTTGCCCGGGACATGGTCTGTTGGGAAAGTGAAGGGTTTACGTGCCAGGGGTGGTTTTGAAGTGAGTATGGAGTGGAATAATGGCGAGCTGATTTCAGCTAAAGTCAAATCAATAAATGGGAATAATTGTATCCTTAAGTATAAAAAAACACAGGTTGAAATAAGTTTTGAAAAAGAAGAAGAGGTCGTTTTTAATAATCAATTAGATATTATTGGAGAGACAAAATTGAGAACCATTGATTAACAAGTCTGGTAATTTTGTAAATAATGAACAGATCAATAAGAAATTTAATAAAAGTTCTAGGTGTTGCATGTGCAGTATCTGCACTATTGTTTTTAAGTTTTTGTTTGGGTGAAAAGGAAAAAGATAAAGCTTTACCCCAAACAATAAATGCACAATTCAATAAATACGATCGAAGTGTAGATCTTGCTGCTTCAGACTTCAAAGATCAGGATGATATGTGCGTATGGGTTCACCCGACAGACGCATCAAAAAGTATTATTATCGCTTCTGATAAATCAGCAAAAAAAATATTCGTGTACAATCTCAGTGGGAGTGTTATTCAAACTCTTTCTGTTTCAAAACCAGGAAACATTGACACACGATACGGTTTTCCATTAAATGGCGAAAAAGTTGATATTGTCGCTTTAAATGATAGAGGTGAAAAAGTTGTTTATATTCTGAAAGTCGATCCTGAGAGCAGGACACTAACCAGGGTTGATGATGGAAATATTAAAACCGGAGTTAATTACGGTTTTACGCTATATGTAAGTCCGATTTCCAAAAAATACTATGCTTTTGTTAGTTCTTATCCAGGGAATGATAATAAAATCTGGCAGTTTGAACTTACGGACAATGGAAGTGGCAAAATATCTGGTACTTTAAAAAGGAGTTTTGATATTGTTGATGAACAAACCGTTGAAGGGATAGTTGCTGATGATGAAATAGGCAACCTCTATATTGCAGAAGAAGAAGTTGGTATTCGGAAGTATAATGCTGAACCTGACGGTGGAACAGAAGGAGAGTTGATACGATCTATAGCTAACGATCCTTTGGAAGAGGACATCGAAGGTATCACTATATATTATCTGCCTAACGGCGAAGGTTATATTATTGCATGCTCACAACTAGGTCGCCAGGCATATAAGGCACACTTTGATATTTTTGAGCGTAAACCTCCACATAATTATGTAACAAGTTTTATGCTAAAAGATGTTGGAAAGACCGACGGCATTGACTTGTGCAGCAGTAATTTAGGTGGCAATTTCCCAAATGGAATATTTCTTGCGCATAATGCCAGCGAGAGCAACCAAATAGTTGTTGTAGATTGGGGTAAAATAGCCGACGGTGAAAATTTAATAATTGACACAAACTATTGGAATCCTAGAAAGCCGAACGATATAAAGGAAAATTGATAATTGATAAATGTTTATTAATGCTTTAGTAATAACAAGGAGTTTCCTCTGTCTTTTCAACCTCGCACCCCAATTGAACACTTTCGGATCAAGAGTGTCGAACCTCTTTGCATGACGAAGGCAGAACTACGGCGGAGCACATTGAAAGCCTTCGGGTACAACTTCTTTCTGCTCAGATTAGCAGAGATTTTACTTTTTTATAAGAGAATTCGTGTAAAATTTATTCATAGAAGAAGGATTAAAAATGAAAAAAATTGAAGAAAGGTTTCTTGAAATCAGGAAATTTTGCGAAAAGAACGCAAACCCGGAAATCGTAAAAAAATACTCCCGTTATTTTACAGAAGGATATGATGCCTATGGTCTTGACCAGGAAACCTTTGAATCCCAGCGGGATAAGTGGCTGGAGCTCTGGAAAAAAGACTTCACCCTGAACGATTTTTTGCTTCTCGGGGATAAGCTGATCTCCACCGGAAAATATGAGGAAGCGAGTTTTGCGGTTACTTTCATGTACTCCAATAAAGAAAATCTTACAGCCGAAACATTCGATAGACTGGGCAGCTGGTTAGAGGATGGGATTGTTAATTGGGCCCATACTGATATTCTTTCAGGTAGAGCTTTGTCATATTTCATCACAAATAAAATCATTAAAATCGAATCCTTAAAAGAATGGACTGAATCAGCATCGAAATGGAAAAGACGTGCAGTGCCGGTGAC
>Ga0114920_10000438_pt1 | contig 18155 bp, 33 predicted proteins | sample ChitaG_FD_88683 | JGI IMG/M metagenome (GOLD analysis project Ga0114920, IMG submission 88683) | Deep subsurface microbial communities from South Pacific Ocean to uncover new lineages of life (NeLLi) - Chile_00310 metaG | ecosystem: Environmental > Aquatic > Marine > Oceanic > Sediment ... | reverse complement strand
CATTAGAGATACACTTAATTTCGATACAGGCGACAGAATTTGCTGGATTCGGGGTTTAGACGGCAGAGTCTACATCGCTAAAGCAGTTGAATTTAGATAGAAAAACCTAGTTTTGGAGGGCGCGTGTCTCAAGTCGGCTATTAAACTAAACGGGGTGGGCCCTCTATGCAACTATGTACCTGCCCGCGGTGACGGGTATTCCGGTTGGAGGAACATATCCTGGCTTGTATGTCACTGGAGGTGGTACTGCTACCCCTGCGACGGGGAGAGCGGCGGCTATTCTGATGATGTGGTTCACCAGGTCTGTTGCTAGGTAGCCTCCGACTAGGGCTGCGAGCAGATTCAGTGGTGCTTCCAGGTAGAGGGCGCCTATGACTCCGCCTATGGCTCCGAGGATGTCTCCCCAGAAGCTGATGGGCTGTCCCATCCAGCCTTCTGGCCTCAGAGTGTCAAGGTATTTCAGGCCGTAATCTGTTGAGAAGCCGAGGATCTCTCCGCCGTATACTACGCCTACGTCCTTCCAGTCGTCTATGCCGACAGTTCTTAACGACATCTTCTGATCATTATGAGAATGGGCGTGAATCGAATATAAGCTTTTTTGAGGCGGAGAAGCGAAGAGCTCAACTGCGAATTTCTCCGCCTCGCCCTCGTCAAGGTGCATTCCCTTCTCCTTCTGGACATGGTGCCAGAACTCATGCGCCAGGACATGCAAATTTACCCCTGTTTTGCAGACCATTATCTTACCGGTGGAGTTTGGGCCAGCCTGATATAGCCCAATTCGAGGCTCGTGGCACTTGTCGCTTATGACGAGTTCAGGAGGTTCCACCCCATATTTCTCAGATAGTTTGGCTATTACCTTCTCTGCCATTTCCCTTTCCAAGGCGAGGAAATCGTCTGCATCGTTTTCATGGGTCGCCACGGCGTGGGCTTTATTCTTGAGTTCGCTGATAATCTTCGTTATATCCGTCATGATTTCGGCTGGATCCCCGCAAGCCTCGCATTTTGATACATCGTAGTCGATGTTGAATCCCTCGAATTGGCGGCGCAATTTCCTTATCTCCCTTATCCCATCGTCCCTGGTCACGGGGCTGCTCTGGATCCACTTACGGAAATTCCGAATCTCATCGCGGAGCTCATGGAATTTTCTGCTTGTCTCCGCGTCCTCAGCGATGAGGGCATGAGAAATTGCTTCGCTTGCGTGCCCTTCGGCGTCGGCGAGGTGCTTCACGATGCAATTCAAAAAGCCCTTTTCGTCCTCTTTCAAGTTAGTGAAATTGCGGAAATGTCCCTCGCTGGCTATCAGATTAATGAAAATCTGGTCCCTGTTGAAATTTAGGTAATAATCTTCCTTTGAGGTTCCATTAAACATGCTTAGTGCCCCCGACATTTTCACCATTAACTAGAGGGGGCTCGATATTTAATTTTGGCTTTCCATACAGTATGTCCTTAAGACCTGTGAGACTGTCGGCGAACCACTCCCTGCCTCCAGGGGTATCAACTATTATCTTTGCCAGCGAGGGTCTTAGATTCGCCATGACTTCAAATAGAATGCCCATTTTTTCATTTACCCAGTCATTTGTGACATCTTTTAGTGGGCTGGCTATGTCGAGTAGTGCCTTGATCGGTGGGTGATTTAGCAATTCTTTCAGTTCTGCGGGGTTATCTGCTGCTATCTTGCCGAATGTTGCCTCTTCTTTGATTAGTATGCGTAAGGCCTCTTCGGGGCTCACGCCCCATGCCAAACATACCCCGTCAATGTAGGGTGCGAAGATCCGCTCCAAGAATATGCGGGCCTGCATCCGGGCTAGTGCCGTGGCCTTCGCAGATGCCTTAGCCTTAATATTTTCTTCGAGCTCCGCTATGTCAGCTTCTAGGCTCTGTATCTCTTCCATCAGTTTTTCCATCGGGTGGTCCTCCTAGCCCTACTGAAAGCCCTAGGCCACATTGGGGGCATGGAATGGTGCTTGGAACCTGTCCCGGGGGAAAAGTTTCTGATCCTTCATATCCACAGGAGCATTTGAGTACGATGGTTCTGTTGATAGGTGTCGTCCCACGGGGCATTCCGCCAGTAGGCATATGGGCCGCGCCTTGCTGTTGCCCAAGCCTTTGCATATGCTGGGCTACTGGGCCTGCAACCAAGGCACTTAAGGGAGCTAAGAATGCCATCATATTATCGCTTCTCCTGTCCTTTGCATCGAGTTCCAGAATGGATTTACGCATATCCAGATTCAGCTTCGTGATCTCAAGCTGCCTTTCGCCTCTCAACTTCTCGATCTCCAAATCGATGCTCGTGCTTCCCGTCTTAGGCTCGCCGCTGCCGAACATACCTATCTGCTTGGCTCGGTTGAACATCTCAGGATTCATAAGGATCTGCTCAAAGGCCGATGGCTGAGGCTGAGATTTTTCGATGGCTTGAAGTAACGGATTTCGCACTCCTTCGATCACCAAGTCCTTCATAATTTTCATGAACTCCATTGGGTTTGAGGCCTTATCCTTAGTGGGCATGACAGCTTTCATAGAGTCCATACCTGTCTTGAACGAGTCAAACATGACCTTGGCATAATCGAGCATATTGACTTGTGATGTTCCCGGGTTTGATTTGGAATATCCTATTAGTAGAGGAAGCAGGGAGTCTCCCTTTTTAGACTGGTCGATGCTTCTGAATGTGGCGTATGTTTCGATTACTTTTTCCCGCTCCTCCGGGGGCAATTTGGCTATTTGCTGTGCCATTGCAACGCTGATCCTAGGACTGTCCAAACTATTTGTGTCCATACCTTCTTCCTTCTCTAGCTTGTCTATCTCCTTCTGAAGCTTGGTCATCCTAGCCCTGCGCTTCAGAACCATCTCTTCCACCCTCATGGATCTCAACTCCTGAGCGGCCATCGTGCTCTCTGCTTCAAACTCAGCTTCCAAAGGGTCTCTGCCGTAGCCATAGGTACGGCGGCCCATCAATTTAGGGTCTATGCTCACGCGATATCCCGTATCGGTAAGCGGTGATGATTTCACCGGCTCAGTTTTCTTCTTTTTTGGACTCATTTCACAGGCATCCTCATCGTGAGACCTATATCCGCGTTATAGAGGCGAATGAAATAATCATTCACTACCTTATTGAAAAAATCGCTCATGCTACCGTTGAAATTGGCGAAGGGGCCTAGTTCCCTTGTACCGGGATAGTTATGGAATGCTCCCTGCTTTGACATATCGTAGTACATCCGAGTTTTAGGTTTAATATATAATGATTCCCTTGTCGAGCTCCCATCTTGGATGATCAGTTCTCCTGGCTGGATCAATTCAATGCGTTCTTCCTCTTCCTTGTCCTCGTCTTCACCTGGGTTCGGTGAAGGTTCCTCGTTGAAAAGGGCTGCCAAGTTGTTGATCGAGTTTCTGAGGGTTTCAAAGTCTTCTTTCGTTGCATACTCTTGTAAGGGTGGCTGAGGGGCCTCAGGGACATGATGTGAAGTTTCCTCTGGCTTCTCAAGGGTTGGGGGGATATACGATATCTCTGAGGTTTTCTCTGGAGGGTATACACCCATTTTCCGCAGCTCGGTGAATAGATCCCGAAGCGTCGACTCTGCTATGGGTATCTGCTCGCATATCGCCTTCCTTTCATCCGCAGGAATCTCACGATTCTTGCGAACTATGTACCGGGCTGCTTCGTTTTGCTTTGAGCCTTTACGAAATCGGCGATTAACTTCCTCAATCTTCGCCTCAATATCCGACAAGTCTAGGTCGCAATTAAGATACTATTGGGTGAATAAATGTTTTTATGTTTAAAACCTGAATTATCGAGGGGATCTGGGTGAGCGAGCGATATACACTGAAGCTGAAGAGCGGTCACCGAGTGAAAATCAAGAAGGGTGCGGCCTATGAGGTCAATTTCGATGATGTAAAACTCGCTTTTGAGGAGCACCCCGCGGGAGTAAATCAAGGAGTCCACACACATGTATGGATAGAGGCCACCGATGATCCTGATACTACGATGGATATCTATAACTACGTGCTCTGGCAGTTTGAGAAGTACCCGCGCAGGACTAGGATGCAGGCCTTGGTAATTGGCTGGGAATTGGATGAGGCGGAGAAGGATTTTGAGGGACCTTACATGCTTTACGAGCTCATTATCGAACGCAAATTCAGTCAAACCCTGATAGACGATATTAAATTCTGGGCCCTAGGGCTATACAATATTGTCACAGGCTACGTGGCTATGCGAAGCCTTTTTGGGGATAAGGTGGAATTTTAAAAGGATGGACGATATACGGCTTCAAATAATGCAACTTCTCATAGAACCCGCAGAAGACTTATCCGTGAGAGAAATCGCGAGGAGGCTCGATAGGCCTTCAGGCCATGTTTTCTATCACTTGAAGAAACTTCATGAAATGGGGATCCTTAGAAGGGAAGAGAGCGAGGACAGAGTCTACTATACCCCCCAGGACATATTCACGGAGAAAATAGAGGAGGTTCTTGAAACCCTCATGGAACTATCTGTTTTAATAGATGATCCGAACGAAGCGAAAATTGCCAACTGCGTCACAATGTTTCTCAAATGCTACAATTCCATAAGTCGTCAAAAACTAATTTAACACTTTTTTATATAATTCTATGCCCTTAATTAATGTGAACCGACATGGTTAGCGCAAAGAAACGAAGGGCCGGTAAGAAGGGTGGAAGGAAGGCTGGTGCTGCTTCCAGGGCCTGCAGGGGCAAGAAGCTAAAAGCTTTCCACGCCTGCCGTAGGGCTTACTTCAGAAAGCGAAGGTAGAGGGACTCTGAATGGGAAAGAAAAGGGCTAAGAAAAGGAAGTACCCGAAGGGGCTTAAGTGCAAGAAAGGTAGGCTAAAGAGCCCCTATCGTGACAAGAAAACTGGTCGTATGCACTACTGCAAGACTCGGTAGGAAGGATCAATCATGCCCGCTCCTACGCTCGCAGAGCGTGAGCGTATCCTGAAGAGGTATGGTAAAACTTACTTTGGTTGCCCAATTACCCTAAATTATCCTCTGAATACGAAGGGGCGTATATCCAGTGCGAAGGCGTACTATCCTCGTGAGGGTACGGTGAAGTGCAAGGGAGGACGCGCCAGAATATGTCGCAGAGCGAAGAAGGTGGGCTTCCTCAACAAGGACTACTCAGGCTATAGGGGCTGGAAGAGCTTCTGCGCGCGCGTATGAGGGCGGTAAAAATGGCTAAAAGAAGAAAACCGAGATATGTGACCTGCTACTGCAAGACAATTAAGAAAACAGGCGGAGACAACTGCGAATGCTTTGATCCTGCAGGCAAATTACTCTTTAAAACCAAGTGGATGGTTTTAAGAAAAATAAAAACGTGAAAATAGATGGCTAAAAGGGTCTCTGATACCATTAAAATGAAGGCTGGGAAAATCAACTTAAAAAAGATTAAAGCAGAAGCTAAAAAAGGCACAAGATACGTATTCTTTGAGAGTGATGGCAGGGAATGTGTCATTGTGGCTCAGAAATATGGTCCTCGCTGGTGGAAAAAGGCCACGGAAAAGACCATTCTTAGAGTAAGTCCATGTGAGCGAATGAGGTGAAAATAGATGGCCAGTGTCCATAAACTGGATCGGACTGGTTCGCGGTGCCGAAATATAATAACAGGGAAATACGCTAAAGCCGCCCTATGCAAAGTGAAGAAAGAGGTATAATATATGAAGCTGAAAGTTGGAGAGTGCGCCTGCGCGAAGAATCGGATCATATACTGCCGGAAGCCAGAAGGCTATCGATTCACTGGTAAGCGCTGCACGACGCCTGGGCGCAAGGTCAAGGCGTAAAGCCTTTATTATTTCCCACCTTTTTTCAATATAGTATGGCTAAGACGCTTCGATACTACTGGCACCCCGACTGCGAGGGCTGTGAGGAGCTGAAGCCCGCCTTCAAGGAGTTAGCGAAGCTGAAGGGCTGGAAATACCGGGAGATCAACGTGGAGACCTGCAAAACTAAGAGGTGCGATGACATCGAATATGTACCCACGGTCTACGTAGGAAGTAAACAGCTGGATCTCAAGGAAATGGAAAAACTACTGAATGAATGATTGCCAGAGCATTCACGGTTATTCTCTTTCACATATGCTAAATTCGACGTCCAGAAGGAGATCTAAGGCTTCTAAAGAGGTCAAGAATCTATCTATTTTACCGTCATCGTAGAGTTCTATCGCGTCTTCGGTCATTTCTTCTACTATTTCGGAAATTTTCTTGCACTGTCGCTTCCTTTCTTCAGTCAACTATGGATTCACCTTCACTTTTGGGCCATTTTTAACCCTATTTTGAGCCTTGTCGAATAGCTTTCTATTCATCTTAGGCTCTTCATCAGGCTGGCTACGCCTGCGCCTCCTCCTGCGGGAACTCCCCATGGTAATCGCTTCATTTGAGTGCTGCACGGCATACAGCAACTGGGTTGACCTTGCAGAGCTTGTAATTATAAGTACCGTCTTTCCTCAGGGCACGCTTGGGACATTGTGCCTTCTCGACCTTTTTAATGCACCTGGATAGCTTTCTGCGGAGCTTGGGGGATCTTTTTTCCCTTTTCGTGAGGGCATAGGGTAGGTAGCGCCTTCGTCTTGGCATACTATTCAATTATCTCTTCGTCTAAGTCGCTTATATCGTCTTCTTCCTCGTCGTCTGAATCGTCAAAGTCCTGCTCCATAAGCCAATCGAGGCGTTCAAGCCCTCGATCCGTCAGGGCGTAGACCTTCTCGTTTTTCCAATTAGTTGTATACCGTGATAGGAGCCCCATGCGATGGTATCTGAGCATAGCCATGGCGATACTGGGGTGATTGCGTCCCAGAGTTTCGGCCATTTCGCCGGCTGTAATCTCCTCCCAATTGTGAGCCTCCTCAAGGATTCCGAGTTTAAGCTCATTGTAGCCGGAACGCATGATGTTTACACCTGATTTTGGGTTAATATAGATTTCTAGTTTAACACCTAGCAAAACAGGTTTTATTTAACCCCTCAACTGACTGAAAATCTCAAGAAAAATGAGGTAGGATCGGTTTAAGAAACTTGCCTCTTGGATTGGCTCTCTTTCTCTCGTATGCGAATATCAGCCATTAGCTTTAGAACCTGAAAAAGGATCTCTCCCTCTTTTTCTGTCATTTCTATAGATATTTTCATGTTATCTACCTCTCTGTGTATACGGTAATTCATATTTATAAAAAAGGTTGGGGATGGGGGTGTTTATTTGATGATTTTTACTTCAACTATGTGGAACTCTGCGTTGTCAACAACCCTCGCTAGGTCTTCGTTTAGTGTGCGGCAGAGTGCTGCAAGAAAGTCTGCATAATTAGATTCGTCTTTCCAAAGTTTAGGGTTGTGGTTTTTGGAAAACTTCATCTCTATGTTCTGAGATCTTGGCTCGTTATCCGGTTTGTATGTAAAAACTAGCTTTCTGGATGTCCCACCTCTCAATTTTTCACCTTCTAAGTGACTTGTCCCTGCTAAGGACAATTAGGGATGTATGCAAGTATCATAAAAAACTTGGGTTTAAGGAGGGCATTTGTGGGTCAGCCATTGAAACGCTCTCGGAGTGCCTTTAATGTGCTTAGCGCGCCGCCTGTTATGCGGCTTTCTTACCCTCAGGTGTATCCTTCCGCCACAACGACGGCATCGACGATATCCCAGAATTTATTCACCTACAGCCTTACCCCCAGAGGATGGTGAAGTCCTCAGAGGGTCAAGCTGTAGCTATAGCGCGGGACAGAGCATAGCACCTGCTGGACTATCAACTATGGTAGTGAAATTAAAAGTGTTTGGAAGGAAATGCCTCAAGTAGCCTCAAACTGCTTGGCCTCAAGAGGACTGAGCATGAAGCCGAAGTATTTCTCCCTGGGGGTGGTCGTTTCAATCAAGGTACTCCCGTCGATTATCCAGCTATGCTGTCTCCAGAGGCCATCTTCGCTCAGAGCCCATCCGGTTGCTATATGATAGCGATTAGGATTACTCCTCCAGAGTCCGGCGACATTGCCATGGCAGTTGCGAAGAATCCCTTTAATGACCCTTACATTATCCCCATTCCATTGCCTTCCACAAGAGAGGATCTCGTCCTGATCTGGCTCCCGCCGGGGGACGACCAGCTCCCCGCCCATCGACAGAAGCCTCTGCTCCAGCTTCGCGTACTCCGGATAGATCTGCAGGTGCTCAAGGCGCCTTATTTCAAGATACTCTCTCTGAAAGTCTGGCATGGGCAATGTTAGCCCCTCCTTGTCATCTCATGCTTTGAAGCTTTGATAAGCCCTTCTGCTATGTCACGAGCCTCATCTAGAGTCATGCTCCACTTCGCCAGTCTTTTCTCAGGATCGGTATGGGCTATACCCTCTTCTTCGATTTCCAGAGCATCCTCAGGATAAAAGCAAAGGTTCACGACATCCTCAGGGTTTTCCTTAACGCCCTTTGGAGCGTAACCGATACACACTAGAAAACCAAAACTGCTAAGTCTGGCATAAACGGATTCACAGCCCTCATGACTCATTCAGCCACTACCTCCTCCTAACCTTCTTTTTATCCATGGTTCTTAATGTCCCTGAGTTTCATTGCCTCTTTACCCCATAAGTCAATGTTACAACGCGGGCATTTTCCATCATCCCAGCTCGTTTCCTTATCGTTCCAGCAAGTCATACACACGGCTCGGGCTACAATGATGTTTCTCTCATGCCCTGTCCTATCCCAAGATTGAACCGTCTTGCCACAGGTAGCACAAACAGGGCAGAAATGAGTAATACCACATTTAGGACATTTCCACGCATTCCCTTCTCCCGACGGATCAACCTTCTCTAGGGGGACTTCACAAAAATAACATGTTGGCACTGGAAACGACTTCTCAGGCAAACGATGCCTAACCTTCTTTTTCTGCATCACTTCACATTCTCCTTTTCCCATTCATTATCATCCCCTCATAGACCTAGAGCTCTAATTGCCTCTGGTGTTGGCAGGGTACGATTCCTCGTTGGAACTCGACGCAGAACACCATGTTTAACGAGATATTCATGATGGTGTTCGGTGAACACTTTGGAGGCGTGGGCGCCCTCTAGGACTTCGATAAGTTTGTCTCTGTGCCACTCCACTAAGTTTCGGAAACTCAATTCCTCGGGACTCATGCTATCCCTCTCCCCCAGCTTTCACTAAGTCAGATCCTCAATTGTGAGAACGCCAGCATCCATGTAGCTGCGGACTATGGCGATGAGCCTATCCCTCACCTGCCCCGCGATATCGCTAAACTCAGGATCCTCCAAGGCCTCCTTAATATTCAGACGGCCAATGGTTCTGAAGCCCTCTCCTCTCACGCCCTTATGACCCCTTCCAGGACCAGGCCCCACCGACCTTATCGTGATAACACCATATTCAGCCGGGTCTATAGTCAACTCCCCAAGGCTGAAACCACGCTTCAAGGGTCGATTGCGCCCACAGAAAATGCACGCCAGCTGGCTGATCTCGCCCGACATTTCAAACGCCTATGTGTTTCTTCACTAATAAAAACATGCTATGGGTACGCGCGTGCCTCCTCTAATGTTAGTCCTCGTTTTCACCCACTTTCACCAGTAGATAACGTAGAACAGAGTCGAAGCTCTTATGACCATCCCTTTCCTTTATTTTGTCGAGTCGCCCGTAGACTTGGTCACTGACCTTTATTGTCTTTCCACTCACAGCTCACTCACAGTAACCTTTTATATATGGGTTGTAAATAAGATTACCGATAAAGCAATGAGCGAATTTGTAGAGAAGATCATAGAGGAAAAGGGCGAGAAGATAAAGAGGGAGACCATAGAGACCATCAACAAGCAGGCTGAGGCAGCCACAGCGCGATTCAACGACCTCATAGAGCATTTGAAGGAGCAGGCGAAGATAGTCTTACCCGTGAATGTGATTGACATACTAGCCGAAGGTGGATATATCAACTCCACTATCCACAACGCCACTTCCGAGGAAAACCGTATAGACCTCACTATCGCAAATAAGACTCTTTTTTACATAAGTAGAGATAGGTACGGAAGTAGTCATCCTCAGATCTCTTCTGGAAAGTACCGCGTAACACTCATAATGGAGAAGCTTGGACCTGCAGATAGAGAACCATAACCCCTTTTTTCACGCGCACATATATTGGAATCTATGGCTATTCGGCATTGGGGACCATGGTCGGCCATGGCTTGGTGCCATTATGAAGCCCTAGGGCTTGGAATAGGCAACTTTTCTTGATCGGATATCTCGGATCTACCTAAGTCTCGGAAAAAGTTTTAAGGGATCCCTCTCCAGGGCACATCAGCCCCCAGATACTAAAACACATAATGTGTTATACGCCTAACAGGGGTGTTGGCTAGGCTTAATAATGATTAAGACCAATGGGAAAGGGGCGTTTTTAGGGCTTATTCAGTCTTTAGGGGCCTTCTTACAGGGAATTATCGTGGAGAATTGGAGCTTGGGGGTAACGTACGTCACCCCTTTAGGGGACACGAGGCCTAGGGCCCCTTGCCATTCAAGTCCCCTTGGGCTCGGAAATGTCCGAAGATAAAAGATACTACGTTTAATATACTGATCTTTCTTATCACCTATTTGCGAAGTAATATGATTAAAGGTGGGAAACGAGTAAAGACAAATAGGCTTGTTTGTAATATAGAGCCCCATTTTACTATGATTCCCTATCCGAGAAGAAAGGAGGATATTACAGAAGGGGGCATCTGGACCTGTCGAAAAAATAGAAAAAAGGTAGCGGAAGCAAATGTCCAATTTGAGCTGGAAGGTCGTTATTATCCCCTTTCAGGTGATATCCCCGCTAAATCAGTGGTAATAGCTAATATCGACGTTGCAGAAACGGCGAGAGGAAAAGGATATGGATCTGAGGTTCTGAAGGATATTGAGAGAGAAGCTAAAGAGCAAGGTATGAAGCGAATGTATGCTACGTCTGTTTTATTTCCCGCTGAAGGCTTCTGGAAGAAACAAGGGTTTAAACATACAGGTCAAAGAAGGGTTTGGCTTAAAAAATTAGAATAAGCACGCGCGTCGTTGAAGGCTGATCTGTCATCGCTTCCTGTCCACGGCCCAAGATTTCTTCTTCTTACGCTTACGGGTCTGGTCGTCCTCTATGTCGACCATCCTCTTGTCCGGGTCGAAGCCTGACCGCCTGTCGTATAGCCTGCCGGCCCTGTGCCTGGAGAGCTTTCGCATTCCGAGATCCGTGCTTCGTATCCCTCCTCGGGGTGGTCGTCGAGGCTCAAGTAAGGTTGGACGCGGATCCCTGCGGAAGGGCTTTGCGGGAGTCCGCCTAACGGGTCTCGGCTCCTCGGGTTTGCCGAAGAGTTTACGCCACCATCGCCTCAGCGTATTAAGGATCATCCCGCTCTTCCTCCTTGTCGCCTAAAAGCCCCATTACCTCTTGGCCTCAAAGGTGAGGAAGACCCCACGAAAGTTTCCGTATCTCCATACGGCTTGAAGGGTCTCTAGGGCTTCGTCTCGGGATAATCCAAGCCGCCTTGCCTCCCTGTCAAAGACTTCCGGGGGGATAGTTACCTCAGTGCTACTCCCGTATGCCCCCGTCTTTCTCAGCCGGTACTTCTTTATCAACATGTTCGGGTCGTCGAGGCGAATTACAATCTGGTTCATTTCACATCGGGGGATTAAATGGGGTAAATATATAAAAGGTCTTGGGGTGTGGTCTAATCGGTGAACATGACAACAGGATATGCGTGGGGTATTCTATGCTGAGGCTTGTGGAGAGGCATTTCCGGCTTCATAACAGGGATCCTCCTGAGGGGGCGAGATCCGAGGTCTACAGGAGCCTGGAGTGGAGGTTGGACATGGTTTCGCTTGAGGATTTGGGGGTGTGGGACGGGGCTCAGGGGCTTCCGCACCTGTGGTGTGTGGGGAATGTTTTAGATACGGCTCGGGAGTACCTCAGCAACGGTGGGGAGGGATCTTATCATGAGAAGATCGGGGGTCTATCCCGTCTGTGTCCGGATGTGGTTCTGGATACTATTATTGCGGTGGACGGGAGCCTTGAGAGGGGAAGGGAGGATTGTGATCCGGTGAAGTGGGGTATAGATGATGGCTGTATGAGGGCGCTGTCCTACGCCGTCAGAGGTCGCCGAAGCATCATGGCGTACCTCGGAGCGTGCGCATAATTCAATCGGTAGTCATGATACCTTTTATATAATTACCAGCCTGCCTGCTGGTTGATCGCCGATGATGGGCAGCCGGACTACGAGAGCCGGGAGCTCTAGGCCCCGAGCGCCCCTCGGGTAATCAGAGGGCCAGCGACAGGGGAGGACAAGGTATGTCACGCAAGAAGAAAAAGGTATACAGGCGCCTATGGAAAGTAGTTCGCCAAGTCATCAGAGCCAACTACGACCTCATAACCACACAAAGCATCAGGGGCATCAAAGGATCAAGAGGAATCAGAGCCAGCTACTACATCGTCGGAGACCTGCTGGAACCATGCATCAAAGATGGCAGGATACTGCCGGAGGACTATGACTGGTACATTTCAAAGCAGGGATACTCTAGCTACCGAGACGACATCTGGCCAAAGCTGGAGCAGCAGGAAGGACTTAAGCGACCTGAAGCCAAGGCAGTCGGCATAGTCTACGATCACGGAAAGGAATACCCCATCTCACATCTCGCGGAGATATGGGATCAGGCAAGGGGCTTCATCTTCGTCGAGAAGGCTGGAGACGCCGAGCTCATCCAAGAGCTCAGCGATTACGGCTGGACTATCGTCGCAGGACAGGGCTACCCCACGAGACTGATGAGGAAACTGCTGAAGCAGGACACCAGACCGGTGATCGCTCTCCACGACTGGGATCAAGACGGACTAGCCATATACCGAGCACTCGGCTTCAAGACGCGGCGGACATGGCACCTCAATATCGACCTCGGCGAGAGGGTCATCGACATAGGTCTAAACGAAGAGGACATCAAGGCACTCGACTTACCCACGCGCCCAAGCGCCAGGAAATACGGAAGAGCCCCGAGGGCGGAGATCTCAGCCCTCCACGTCCTCACGAGGAGGTGGGGGATCGAGAACCCCGTGCTCGCCTACGCCGTTGCCAGCTTACTGGTAAAGGGCTACAGGCTGAGCCCCACGGAAAAACCGAAGAAGGAGATGGCGAGGGCACACCTGCAATGGGCACTTACCGAAGGGATCCGCGCCATCGTGACTAAGGCGGTGAAGGCGATCATGGCGGAGACCGAAATAGAGGGAGAAGCCGTAACTGGGACCCTAGACTTCAAAAAGAAGATACGGATGCCTGGGCTGAGTAAAGCCCTTGAGGAAACAGGAAAAAATGTACTGAAGGAGATCAACTGGAGGGACGAGGACAGCTACCACGATGAAGCCGTGAAACTCACAGACGACAGGATCCTCAAAAGCCTCAAGGCGGTGAAGAATGAAACATAGGCGCCTCCCCTTTCCCCTTTTTTATTTGGTCGCTAAGTATTTTCGGAAACAGCCAAGATTCCCACTAGTGGGAATCAGGCGCTATCCACAGAAAACTAAGCAGCCCCCATAAAAGCCCGCGCGAGGTACAAAAACCTAAATCCCTTTAAACCCTAGATTAAATTGATTACCTGAATGGCTAAGAAAATCCGGATCATGCAATGCAAATGCAGGCAGATTTCTAAAAAAGGAGCCTCAAACTGCAAATGCTACGATGCTAACGGTAAATTAATAGTCGATACCAAGGTACTATTACTAGATAAGGTGCGGTAATTGCAGCCCTTTCTCAGATACCAAGGCGGAAAAACCTGCGAGAAGATATGAAATGCCAACTAAAGGAAATCCCAAAAACTGGAGAGCAGGAAAAAGGCTCAGTGCTAAACAGATCGTGAAAACCTTTCCTAAACATAAAAAATATGTAGAGCCATTCGCAGGAAGGGCATATGTTTTCTTCAAGAATGATAAATATGAAAAAGCAATTTTAAACGATTTAGACTGCAAAGTAATACGAGAGATTAAAAAACAGAAATGCTCCATAAAGAATCCTGCTCAATGCAATAAACTCAAAGAAGCCACAGTTGAATGCGGAAACGACTGGAAAAAATACCTAAAACACGACTCAAAAGACACGCTCTTCTACCTAGATCCTCCCTATGAAAACAACAAAACCAGCGACAAATACTACAAATTCAACGAAGTTCCATTAAAAGAGGTCCTAGATAACGTGAAAAACCTCAAGGGAACCGTTGTTTTAAGTTATTCCCCCGATAGAAGAAAAGAAATATGTAACAAGAAAACAGGGTTTAAATGCAGGACTATAAAGACATGGAGTTTCGCAAACCCCTCAGAAGAAATACTAGCAATTAAAAAACCTAGATTTTAGATCCATAATCTCCATATGGAAGCCCCCCCGTGGGGGAGCTCATGGGATATGCAGAAAAAATCGACGTACTCGACCGCCTCATAAACTGCCTTAAGGAATACGAAAAGGATCTACAAAGCCTGGTAGATCGCCTCGAAAAGGCCGTGGATATGGCCGAGAGGCGAGCAATGCGATAACAAACCTTATATGGGTAAAACACCCACATACTCCTAGATAGTGGGGGAATATAGAAATGAAGGAGAAATTTGTGGGGGAGATAGATAGTAAAGGGCGTATCCTTGTCCCCGCCTATTTCCGAGATCGCTTGGGCTTGAAGGCAGGGGATAAGGTGACCGTTGAGTTAGAGAAAGAAGAGGAGGTCTCGGGCTGATGAAGTGCAAGTACGCCGACATATTGGATCAGCTGCCCAAGTGCTACAAGCCTCCCTTCGATGAGCTCATGGCCCTCCGCGGTCGCACCAAGCGCCTGATGGACTTCGTCAGGGACGACTTGGAGAAGTTGGCCCTCAAGGAGCTTGATGAGATTCGGGGCGTCCTTGACAAGGTTGAGGCCGAGATCAAGGCTAGGCTACTGAGGGCAGACATGCTAAAGGAGAAGAAACGGCAATCTACGCCAACAACGAAAAAGGAGGTGGGTGAATGAAGACGCAAAAGGAAATTTTAGAGAGACTCTCCAAGATAGGGATTAATCCACCTGTAACTGTTGTTGAGAGAGCCCGGTGTCAGGCTTTTAAAGATGCTCTTATATGGGTGTTAGAGGAACCTCAGAGTTCTGCATCATTACCGAGTTCTGAGGTGAACCCTGAACAATGACTGATCTAATGGCCCACCTTGAAGGGAGGAACAAGGAGGAGATGTGCTACCGAGAGGAGTATATTGAAGTCTATGGATATGAGAAAGTCATGTCTGTTGACCTTCAAAAAGCCATTGAAAAAGCAGTTGAATTTGGCTCAACTATAATAGAGATTAAAATCGAGGATCGCAATTCAAGTCAAAATCGGACTCCTGCATCAACAGCGAGGAAGGAAGAATGAGTATCGTACCTAGAATACGAGACATCCACATGTATGTGGGGTCTGTCTCTGAATGGATGGAATCTGTAGGTGTCTCATGGGAAGATAAAGACGCAATATACTGTGATCATTGTCCTGAAAGAGATAATGAGGGCTTTCCCTGGACATGCCCCAAATATTGTCCAAATAGAAAAGGCCAACTTGGATGGATTGAACTTAATGCAGAAGAGGACTTTGGAATATTTATAGAATCCATTCAGAGTTTAGCTACGAGTCAGAGTCCAGAGGTAAATCGGAATGCCCCATAAAAACCCAGACTGTCCCAAGTGCCATCGAAAGATGGAACATGATGAGTGGCTAGAGGTAAACGAGAGGCTTACAAGTATAGATCCAATTACGGAAATATGGAATCGATTGGTCAAATGTCCTCGATGTGGAACAAAGTCAATGGATTGGAAAGCACGTTGGAAAGTTCGCAAATCGGAGGGGATGTCGTAATGAAGACTATACCGATTCTAGAGGGTGAGGTCTGATGAAACTGTACAAGGTTGAGACTATGGGCGAGACGATTCTGATCAACGCGGAGAATCGGCAGGAGGCCTACGCCAGATTCTTCATTGAAGTCAAGGAAGGCAGATACCCGATGGATAAAATCGGCGGGATAATCATGGTCACGGGTCCCGATGATGAAGAAGGTATTGCCTTCAGGACCACGCCCACCCTGTGGCTCATGGGGCTGATACCTCCTGAGACGGCCTTCGCAACCATCGAGGGGCTGCTTGGCCTAGATCCATCAACGGATGATTCTGCGAATATGCTTCTGCAATCTGCTAAACAGGACGAGTGGATTCTGGACGAGATAAAACGACTGGAAGCTATGGAATGAGCAGAGAAGAAGAAGGCCGGAGGACCGAGCTCATCGAGACGCTGCCGGATGGGACTCAGCGTTGGAGAGTCGTAAAGGCACCTGAGCCTCCTAAAAAACGTCTTAGGATGGTGAAAGATTATAAACAGATCTTCATGGAGCTGTACGACCAGGGTCTCAATGATACTGTAATAAGCGAGATATTGGGATTTACACCCTCGACTATAAGCGGGTATAGGAGACGCATTGGGCTACCAGTCAATCTGATGAGAGTGGGAGAATACAAAGCGGATTTCATGGAGCTATATGGTAAGGGACTCAGCGACGGAAAAATAGGCAAGAAACTAGGTTTTAATCGACAGACCATAGGGAACTTCAGAAGAAGCCTAGGTCTTCCAGCGAACTTCAAATTCTGGGGTAAACCCGGCTTAGATGAGGAGGAGAAGCAGAGAATACGGGATCTTCATGGTAAGGGGCTGCCGATCAGCATGATAGCAGAGGAGATAGGAAGGTCGGGCATTACGGTATACAAATTCTGCAAGAAAGAGAAGCTTGACACCAGTTTGGCCCGAGGAAAGAGGTATATTGGCCAGCGTCACGGGGAGAATCTGGTATCTTACTTGGAGGAGCACGGTCCAACGCCGCAATCCACCTTATCCGCGGATCTGAAAATTTCAAAGGGCCGCTTCTCCAGAATAGCCCGAGAGCTGTTCGACCAAGTTGAGCTATTTCCATTCAAATTAGGCTCACAGAGAGGAAGGGGCGAAGTCAAATATGGTTCACACTCAATCTATGGCGACCTAAGCTTCCCTGGAATGGGAAACGTATTCGCCCTGCGCGATGATCCGCGCATAATAGACTTTGTAGCGGAGAGAATCGGCTTCAAAGTCGAAACACCTCAAGACGCGAGGACATTGGTTCAACACCTGGGGAAACAGCTGGGGACGCCTAGGGCTAGAGATGTCATGAGGAAACTAGGATATGTATACACTGAAGATAGAGTGGGCACCCACCCCAAAACCAAGAAGAAGTTCACAGACCAGCAGCTCCTCGACCTATACGATCAGAGGCTGATTGACAGGGAGATCGCTGAGAAGCTCGGAGTAACCACGGCGTCAATAAGCGTCCGTAGGCGCAAGCTGGGGCTACCAGCCCTTGGGAGAATGAAAAGAAAAATAACCTACCCCCTAGACGGGCTGGATCAGATAGAGCCCCTGTCCCAGAAGACATTTATCGACGTGAGAATCAAGGAAGAGGAGGCTGAGAAATGAATGAAGGAGAAGAAATCAGTTTCATCGACCTCTACTCAGGCGTCGGCGGATTCAGGAGAGGTCTCGAAAGAGCCAATCATAGTAGATACGAAGAAGATGGGAGACCCCAGATTCTACAGGAAGGTTGCACCAACACTCCAATCGAGCGACTGGAAGGAACCACTCAAGGTTATCGTTGTGTCTGGTCCTGCGACTGGAACAAGTACGCCAACCAAGTCTACACCAAGCATTTCGGAGAAGAGAACCACCATTCAGGTGACATTAGGGGAGTCGATCCAGGGGACATCCCCGACTTTGACCTCCTTTGTGCTGGATTTCCTTGCCAATCCTTCTCGGTGGCGGGGAAGGGGAAGGGATTCCAGGATACCCGTGGCACGCTATTCTTCGAGATTTCCAGAATTGCGGAAGCTAAAAGACCTCAGATGCTACTCCTCGAAAACGTTAGAGGACTTCTTTCAAACGACAGAGGACAAACCTTCCAGACCATTCTTCAGGAGCTGGGGCGTATCGGATACTGGGCCGAGTGGCAGGTACTTAACAGCAAACATCACGGAGTCCCTCAGAACAGGGAGAGAGTGTTCATTATCGGACATCTTAGAGGAACAGGTGGACGAGAAATATTTCCTATCGCAGAAGATGGTGGATTACCTGAGCCGCCACGCGGCGAAACACTACCCACACTTACGGGAACTGATT
>Ga0114920_10000437_pt1 | contig 18187 bp, 11 predicted proteins | sample ChitaG_FD_88683 | JGI IMG/M metagenome (GOLD analysis project Ga0114920, IMG submission 88683) | Deep subsurface microbial communities from South Pacific Ocean to uncover new lineages of life (NeLLi) - Chile_00310 metaG | ecosystem: Environmental > Aquatic > Marine > Oceanic > Sediment ... | reverse complement strand
TTGCTTTCAAGCACTCTTCTTTTTTCCCAAAACGGATTAAGAATATGGATGATGCTTTCGATGACCACGTTTTTGCAGTCAAGACAGCCTATTCCTGCTATACGGCAGCCTTCAGCCAGTTCATCTCTTTTGTCTTTCGATAAAAATGCCTTATGAAGGGTGAATACAGGACAGTCATTGGGTTCACCCGGATCTGATCTTCTTTTGCGCCGGACATCTGTTTTCATCGTAGAGATTTTCTGGCGGATATCTTCTCGGGAGTCCTTGAGGTTTATAGCATTTCCGAATGATTTGCTCATCTTGCGCCCATCTGTCCCCGATAGTTTGGGGACTTCGGTCAGCAGCATCTGAGGTTCTGGAAAGACATTGCCGAAGAGGTGGTTAAATCGACGCGTGATCTCTCGTGCAAGTTCAAGATGGTAGGCCTGGTCTTCTCCGACCGGAACAATCTCCGCTTTATAGAGGATGATGTCGGCCGTCTGGAGAACAGGATACCCTAAAAAGCCGTAGGTGTTGAGGTCCTTACCAGGAAGCTCCTTCTGCATTTCTTTGAACGTGGGAACTCTCAGCAGCCAGGGTAGGGGGATGATCATGGACAGCAGCAGATGGAGCTCGGCGTGTTCTTTAACTTCGGATTGGACAAAAATCGTGCATTTTTTCGGATCCAGCCCGATGCTCAACCAATCGGCGGCCACTTCAAAAGTGTTTTCCCTTACGGAAACGGATTTCATGTATTCAGAAGAGAATCCATGCCACGTGACAATAGAGTAGTAGCATTTGTATTTGTCCTGCAGTTTAAGCCAATTACGCAGCGCTCCGGCCAGATGTCCCAGGTGGCAGGGGCCGGTCGGCCGCAATCCGCTAAAGACGGTTTTTGTCTTGTTGTCGGTTTCGTTCATTTTAGATCGTTATCAGTGTAAGGATGATGGATTGGATCGGGTACAGAACAACCCTGAAAAACCCGATCCAGATGAGACCAATTATAATAATGAATCCATAAGGTCGAATCCTCTCATATTTTTCGACAGCTTCATCCGAAAGAAATCCCATCAGCACTCCACTTCCGTCGAGGGGTGGAATGGGGATGAGGTTGAAAATGGCCAGAAATGTGTTGATGAGGATTCCAAAATAAAGAATCAAAAAAAGTCCCTGTGCAAGCTGGAAATTTCCTGAAAGGCCGGGAGCGGTGTAAAAGGCTGCATGAAATGCCTGGGGACTGGCAAATTTTATTATTCGAATAATGATAAACAACACAGTGGCAGCCGTAAAATTCGAGATTGGTCCTGCGGCGGAAATCCAGAGGTTGTCCCGCCGGGGATTTCTGAGATTCATAGGATTGACAGGAACGGGTTTGGCCCATCCAATGAGAGGGATACCCGTAAACATCATCAAAAGTGGAAGCAGAATGGTTCCAATCGGGTCGATATGGGGGATGGGATTGAGGGTGACCCTTCCCAGATTATAGGCAGTAGGATCTCCTAATTTGTTGGCTGCCCATCCATGTGCTGCCTCATGGATGGTGATGGCGAAAAGAAGCACAAAATAGGCAAGAACTCGCGTGATGATTTCCATTTTTTATCAGAGGTCATTTATAGCATATCCACCAGGGTACGTAAAGCCAAAGAAAAAAAGCAAAAAAAAGGACAGGCAAGCAGGTCGCAACCTGTCACCTGTCCTTAAAAGATTCTTATAGCGTCCCTGACATAATGTGTTCAGCTGTTCAATATCTTTTCGACTTCTTCCTTATCAACGTCAATGACATAGGGGATGCCGCTGATGTAGGCGGCGTCCTGGGTCAGTGCAGCGATGTCGTCTCTTGTTATGTATTCGAGTGCGAACTTTCTGTTTCCAGCCATCATCTGCCGCAGTCCTTGACTTAACCTCTCCCAGTATCCATAAAGTCCCATGCCGCCTGTGGGGATATCGTTGAACCGCTCGTGATATTTTTCTTTGAGCTCTGGGGCGGTGACAAAAATTTCTTCCGCTGTATTTCCAAACCGCTCGACATAGACTGGGATTTGATCTTCCTTAATCCTTTTTCCGATAGTTTTTCCCACCATTGCGGCGGCCATCGGTCCTCTGGCCATGCCGACAATCTTGAAATACGGGGCTCCAATGGCGAGGGCCTTATAAATCTGGTCTTCAAAAGTGATCCCGCCTGCTACGGCGACATCCGGGATGTGTTCTCCCTTTTCATCGAGTTTTTTGATGTATTGGTATGTCAGAGACCAGAGCTCAACACTGGGAATGCCCCATTCATTCATCATCCGCCAGGGACTCATCCCTGTTCCGCCACCTGCGCCGTCCACTGTCAGCAGATCCAGCTTCGCCTTCGATGCATATTTGACGGCCCTGGCTAAGTCAACAGGTCTGTAGGCCCCTGTTTTCAGGAAGATATACTTGGCTCCGGCTGCTCGCAGTTCTTCGACACGCTTCATAAAGCTTTCCTCTTCCACCATGCCCAACCGGGAATGTCTTTCAAATTCCTTGAAGCTTCCTTTTTCGAAGGCCTTGATAATGGCTGGGTCTTCCGGATTGGGAAGGACGATGTATCCTCTTTTCTGCAGTTCTTGGGCTTTTTTGAGGCTTTTTATTTTGACCTCACCGCCAATATTCTTGGCGCCTTGCCCCCATTTCAGCTCAACGGTGTCCACTCCCAATTTTTCGATCACGTATTCTTGAACTCCCAGGCGGGTGTCTTCGACATTGGCCTGTACGGCAACCGTGCCGTATCCATCCTGCCAATCCATGAAAGATTTAATACGGAATTCCATGTCCGGAGAGTGGACGATTCTACCGTTTTTAATTTCAGATTCATCGTCCATCGCACACACATTTTCTCCAACGGTCAGGATTCCTCCTGAAAGAGCCACTCCCGCTGCCAGTCCATGCCAGTTCTGTTTGGCCACGTTTGTGGATCCCATACCGGAGACGACAAAAGGCACTTTCATCTTGATGCCTTTATCATGACCAATGGCCGTCTCGATTGTCACTTTTGGGAACGTGGCCTTGTCGCTGTCCGCTTCGACGCCGTGTGCTCCGACCGCTGTTCCCAAAATCGTGAAATCTGAGAGGTCGACGGGGTATTCCTTTTCGGAGGCAGCCGTGATAATGCCAAACGGTTGTGGGTAGAGAACTTCGTGTCCCCTGTAGGCGGATTTTCCGATTTCACACATGCCGATACAGCCGTCCACGCAGGTGACACACATCCCGCTGAAAGGGCTGATTGAACCTTCAGTCCTATTTTTAGTCAATGTAGCGGCGCTTCTGTTTAATTTTGTATAACTCATTGGGTGACCTCCTTAGTATCTTTTTGTATATAAGCAGTGAAAGACATGTTATTACGTTGTTTTTTCATTGTCTTCACTGTTTGATTCCTCCGGTTTTTCCTGCACACACGTTCCACATCTGCCGGCATCGTACATCCAGCACTGGAGTTCATCGTAGGTGTCGAGGCATGAGGCGTCGAGCGTTAAACACGCGTTGCAGACTGCGGTGTCGGCCTCAGGTCCCTGACATCTCAGCTGGCATGCCGGGCAGATATACATGCATCCACCGCAGAGACGGCATTCCTCAGAGCGCATATCAAAAGGTGTGGATATTTTCTTCTTGTGACCCCGGTTTTGAAAACCGATCGCATGACCATCCATCTGTTCTGCACACATGCGAACACAGAGTCCACAGAGGATGCATTCCTCATTGCGAACTTCAAACCGCATCTGTTTGACACCAAATTTAGATGCTAAATCCTGAATGACCTTTGATCCGGGCGCGACGGACAGCATGAGCTCGATCATCATCCTCCTGGCCTCAAAAACTCTATTGGTGTCCGTTCTGACCACAAGTCCTTCCTCTGCGGGGAAGGTACAGGAGGAGACGAGTTTTGCCCTGGGGCCTTCTCCGATCTCGACAAGGCAGAGCCGGCAACCTCCATAAGGCGAAAGTCCCTCATTGTAGCAGAGTGTGGGAATTTCGAGCCCGTAAAATTTTGCAGTTTCCAGGATGCTCCAGCCTTCCTCGGCCTGGACCTCCAATCCATTCATTATGAATTTAATCATTTTAACCGTCCTATCGCATTCTTTCCTTCTTTGGTTTCGAGCTCACATCTCAGGCACCGTCTGGCCTCTTTGACAGCGAGCGCCTCATCGAAGCCCAATTCGACTTCTCTGAAATTATTCTTTCTTTCCTCTGAAGGCAGAATTGGCATTTTCGGTCTTCTTGCTTCTTCAATTTCTTCTTCTGACAATTCAACCGGTTCAACATATAGAGAAGGCTTGGTCAGGGTATACTCCTTTGCTAGCGGTTGGCCTTCTAAATATTTTTCTATGGATTTGGCGGCTTTCTTGCCGGCAGCCATAGCTTCGACAACTGTACTTGGCCCGGTGACCACATCGCCTCCCGCAAAAACGCCTTTCCGGCTGGTTTGGAAAGTTTCTTTGTCGGCTACGATAGCTCCTTTCTTGGAGACATCAAGTTTGTCGTTGTCGGTCAAAAAAGATAAATCAGGGAATTCTCCAATGGCAGGAATCAGGGTATCTAATTCCACCTTAAATTCTGAACCCTCTATGGGAAGAGGGCGTCTTCTTCCGCTTTCATCGGGCTCTCCTAATTCCATCCGGAGACATTCTATGGCCTGGATTTTACCGTTTTCAGTGAGGACCTTGACAGGTGTGACCAAATACTGGATTTCGATTCCCTCCTCGAGGGCGTTATCGATTTCTTCCTCGAAAGCGGGCATTTCTTTTCTGGTCCTTCGGTACAGGATGACCACTTTCTCGGTGTTTTCATTCCTTACGGCCACTCGGGCCGCGTCTATGGCTGCATTTCCTCCGCCTATGACTCCGACTCTCTTGCCGATATCAACTTCCCTTCCCAGATTCACTTCTTTGAGCATCTTCACTGCCTGGATAACACAGGGACTGTCTTCTCCTGGGATCCTCAACTTCATTGAACTGTGGGCGCCAAGGGCGATGAACACGGCTTCAAATCCTTGCTTAAAAAGGTCATCTAGGGAAAAATCACTACCGAGAGCAGCGTTTGTTTTGATTGTAATCCCTGATTCTGTGATGTTTTTTATGTCATGATTGAGTTTGCTTTTGGGGAGTCGATGTTCCGGAATTCCTATGGCGAGCATGCCACCCGCAACGGGTAATGCTTCGAAGATTGTGACCTGGTATCCCTGCTGATTGAGGAAGTGGGCGGCTGTCAGGCCTGCGCATCCAGATCCGACGATGGCCACTTTTTTATTTTTTATTGGCTTCTCAGGCGTGGGAATCTGACATCTATTCTCCAGGGCCCAATCTGTGACGAATCTCTTCAGGCTACGAATGGCAATTGGCTCGCCGATCTCTCCTGCTCTGCAGACTTTTTCACAAGGATGATGACAAATGCGACCGCAGACAGAAGGCAGGGGATTTTCCTTTCGGATGATGTCATAAGCCTCTTTGAATTTTCCTTGTGCTGCTAAGGCTATGTAGACCGAAGCTTCTTGATCGATGGGGCAAATATACTGACAGGGAGAGGATACGATCTCTTTGCAGACTATAGCTGGGCATTTTTTATATTTTATATGATCTTCGTATTCTTTTATAAAATAGTTAAGTGTGGACAAAACGGGATTTGCAGCCGTTTGGCCCAGCCCGCACATGGAAGCGTCCTTGACTGAATGGGCGAGCTGATTTAGTAGATTAATATCATCCTTTGTTCCTTTCCCCTCTGTGATATTGGTTACGATCTCCCACATTCGCTGTGTTCCTTCACGACAGGAAATACATTTGCCGCAGGATTCATCTCTGAGGAAGTTCAGGAAAAATTTGGCGACATCGATCATACAGGTGCTCTCGTCCATGACGATCATACCCCCTGATCCCATGATCGAACCCGCTTCAATCAAACTTTCATAGTCGATGAGCAGATCAAGTTTTTCCTTTGGGAGACAGCCTCCTGATGGACCTCCGGTTTGAACGGCTTTAAATTCCTTCCCTCCAGGAATGCCTCCACCCAGGTCATAAATAACCTCGCGGAGTGTTATTCCCATGGGCACTTCGACCAGGCCTGTGTTGTTGATTTTTCCGACAAGTGAAAAAATCTTGGTTCCTTTAGATCCTTCTGTTCCAATTCCGGCGAACCACTCGGCTCCTTTATCCATGATAATCGGGACATTCGCCCATGTTTCGACATTGTTGATGTTGGTCGGTTTTTTCCAAAGGCCTCGAACAGCAGGAAAGGGAGGGCGCTGCCGCGGCTCCCCTACTTTTCCTTCGATGGAAGCGATCAAGGCCGTCTCCTCGCCGCAGACAAAAGCACCGGCGCCTTTTGAGATATGAATTTTAAGACTGAATTCCGTTCCAAGGATGTTTTCTCCCAGAATCCCCAACCGTTCGGCCTGTTCTATAGCTGTCGAAATGTTTTTCAAGGCAAGTGGATACTCATCGCGGATATAGATATAGCCTTCTTGAGCACCGATGGCGTAAGCACCAATGATCATTCCTTCCAGGACTCGGTTTGGGTTCCCTTCCATCAGACTGCGGTCCATGTAGGCTCCAGGATCTCCTTCATCGGCATTGCAGATGATGTATTTTGTATTTCCTTTTGCCCGTCTTGAAAAGGCCCATTTTTTCCCGGTGGGGAATCCCGCTCCTCCTCGGCCCCTGAGTCCTGCTTCCTGCACGGTTGCCACCACTTCTTCTGGGGTCATGCCGTCGAGAACCTTAGCCAGAGAGCTGTATCCATTGACAGACATATAGTCGAGAATATCCGTTGGATCAATAAGAGCATTATCTCCCATCACGATCCGTTTTTGCTTTTTATAAAACCCTATATCAGCCTCTTTGGGTGCTCTGTCTTTTGAAATGGGATCTGTATACAGAAGGGAGTCTATGATTTTATTGTTGAGGATCGTTTCTGAGATGATGTCTTTTGCATGTTTTGGCTCAACATGCTGATAAAATATATTGTGAGGACGGATGATAATGTTCGGTTCTGCCTCACAAAAACCATGGCATCCGGTGACTTTGACTCTGACTTTGTCACTCAAGTTTTGTTTCTCTATCGCATCCTCCAGTGCTTCGATAACCTTCAAAGAGCCACGGGCCAAACCGCATGTTCCAGCGGTAACGGCGAGGATGGCCTTTTTTTCAGATTCTCGGGCTTGGATGTGGTCATGGATGGCGCTTCTTAATTCTTCGACTGAATTGATTTTCTTGATCTCACTCATTGTCTTTCTCTTTTTGTCTGTACTTTTTGAGGATGGATCCGACGTTTCGGATGGATGTTTGGGCGTAGTAGTCACTATCCACGACGACGACAGGGCCGATGGCGCAGCATCCCAGGCAGGCAACGGTTTCCAGGGTAAATTGTCTATCTTCGGTGGTTTGTCCTGCTTCCACACCGAGTTTCCTCTCGAACTCATCAAGAATTTTTGGTCCCCCTCGGACATGACAGGCGGTTCCCGTACAGACTGTGACCTGATGTTCACCTCTAGGTTCTAGACTAAGGGAGCGGTAAAACGTGGCTACACCGATAATATGAATCAGGGGAATTCCTAGGGTTTCGGCGACGACTCGAAGAGCCTCCTGGGGGAGATAATTGAATTCGGCTTGAATGTCCTGAAGAATTGAAATTAGGGCTCTTTTTTGATTGTCATGTTTTTGCATGAAGGTTTTGACTTTTTGTGTCTCGACGTTCACAGGTGTCCCTCCAAGTTTATAGCGGTTATTTTTCTATATGATTATCCGAGGCGGTGAAGTGAGCCTTAAGTTTTCTCGCGAGATGTCGGGTTCGGTGGACAAGAATAAAGGGAAGGGGGCTTTTCTATAGAATCCATTTTTGAGAGAAGGGTATGATGGCCTCGAAAGCGTGTAAAAATATTATTTCTCCTTAAAAGTTTTTAAAATAATTTAGTATTATTATAAATAAAAAAAACAATATGATTAACAGTGATTTATAACAGACATCAAATTTTCTTGTCAAGTACTTTGTCGCATGTTTTTTTTATGGAAAAAGACCCCTATAACTGTAGATTTCAGCAATTCTTTCAATGGCCACAATGTAAGCGGCACATCGAAATGAGACATCTCTTTGGTTGTGGATCTGCCATACACCGTTGAAGGCTTTGACCATTTTCCGTTCCAGTTCATAATTGACCTGTTCTTCTTCCCAGTAGAGTCCGCTTATGGCCTGCACCCATTCGAGATGACTGACAACTACCCCTCCTGCATTGGTCAGAATATCGGGGAGAACCGGTATTTTTCTTTTTTCGAGTATCTCATCGGCTTCGGGTGTTGTGGGGCCGTTGGCGGCCTCAAAGATCACTTTAGCCTTAATTTTATCCGCATTATTTTTGTGGATTTGGTTTTCAAGAGCCGCGGGGATGAGGATGTCGGTTTCCTGAAAAAGAAGTTCCTCTCTCTCTATTCTTTTTCCAGGGTGTTTGATCACACAGGCATGTTTTTCGACACAATCCAAAAGCCCCTCGATATCCAAACCATTTTCGTCGACAAGGCAGCCAGAATAATCGGAAACGGCGACAATTTTTGCCCCCATCCTGGATAAATAGAGGGCGGTATATCCTCCCACATTGCCGAATCCCTGGATGGCGACCGTTGCTCCTTCTAATTTATTTTTCATTGCTTTGTAATATTCTCTTATCGTTAAAGCCACTCCATGACCGGTCGCCTCTTTTCTTCCTTTTGATCCGCCTAAAATCTCTGGTTTTCCTGTGACGATACTCGGCTCGGTGTATCCCTTGAACTGAGAAAAAGTGTCCATGATCCAGGCCATCGTTTTCGAAGTCGTGTACACATCAGGAGCGGGAATGTCAATATGCGGCCCCAGGATGGGCATAATTTCACATGTGTATCGTCTTGTCATCCTTTCCAGCTCGCTTTCAGACAATTCGGTGGGATTGCAGATGATTCCTCCCTTTGCGCCGCCGTAGGGAAGATCAAGCAAAGAACATTTCCATGTCATCCACGCAGCCAGTGCAATCATTTCGTCCTCAGAGACATCGGGATGGTAGCGTACACCTCCTTTTGTTGGGCCCTTAGCATTGTTGTACTGACATCGGAATCCCGTGAACGTCTTTGTCTGGCCGTTATCCAATTTTATCGGAATCGACACTTTCAAAACACGCATGGGCTTTTCAATAATTTTTAAAAGATTTGGATCAAGATCGATTTCTAAGGCCGCTTTATAGAGCTGCTTCTTTGCTTTCTCGGCAAGGCTGTCTTCAATCATTTTCCCCTCCTCTTTTTTGGCTGGATCTCAATTTTATATCTCGTCCTTGTGGGATAAATATAGAACAGATTTTCAATGGATGCAATAAACATGTACGCATCCTTCCGGGCAGAATACGTAAGGGTTCCGTCCGACTCTGTTGCTGGAGAATGGTTGATTAATTGTTTTGGGGTATTTAGAATGAATGCTTAGTCTTAGAATATCGATGCGAGGAGTTTCCAATGTCCAAAAAAGTCCACAAACCTATTGGTCATCACTATATTGTCGAGGCATCGGGATGTGATCCTGACATTATTGGCAGCGTGTCCAAAGTGCAGCAGATTTTAGTTAAGGCTGCTGAGATTGCAGGAGCTACTGTCTGGGCTGTATCTTTTAATAAGTTTTCTCCTAAAGGGGTCAGCGGTGTCGTAGTGATTTCGGAGTCACATATTTCTACCCACACATGGCCGGAATACGGGTATGGGGCTCTGGATATTTACACTTGTGGTGATGATGTAGATTCTGAAAAAGCTATCACTTATGCTGTCGAAGCCTTTGGTGCTTCGGCATCTCACATGACCGAAATAACCAGGGGTATCGACGATAATGATAGGATTTACTACAACAGTATTATCACTTGGGAAGAGGAATTTGAAGAAGCCCAAGAACAAAAAACGAAAAAAAGAAAATCAAGAAAACCCTTGAATCCTTGAATCCTTTACATAAACTGCATCAACTAATTGGGAGAAGAACCATAAATCATCAATAAAGCAGGATTATTTTCCGACCGTATCCCATCTGCTATAATAATCTTATGAGAAAAAGTCAAAAAACCGTATTTTCCCTGCTGTTGATAAGCCTATTTTGGATATCCACCCTTTCAATGGCTTCAGAGCCGGATGCTGAAATCGACAATTTGATTCTCCACATACAGGAGGCTTTTAATGCCAAAAATATTGATGATTTTTTAGGTTTTTTTCATGCGAATATAAGGGATGTTGAAAAGACTAAAATCATCAGTAAAATTGAAGATTTTCAGATGGAGCGAATCTCTATCCATAAAGTTTTATCGCGATCGATTGACGAGAACCAAATCGATCTTCATCTGCGTGTCAAATATGACAATGTTTTTTCTGTCATTATTGAGCTTTGGCGACTGAGGCTTGTCAAGATAGACGGAGGCTGGCTGGTTAATTTTAAAGAGGTGGCCGGAGATATTCAAACTCTGTACAAAATCTCTATCCCTTCCGACAGAATGGAGAGGGCCGAGTCTGTCGAGATCAATCACATAGATATTCAACTCGTATTCCATGATGCCGTCGTTTTTTATGATAATCTTCCGAACAGAGATACAGCGTTGTTGATAGTAGGGAAAGGGGACCTTCGGTTTGCCCCGTCTTTAGAGAGAGAGCGGCATCAACTCGAACTCATCTATGATAAACCTGTTCTTACAGATGATCTCAAATATGTCTATATCCGCTGCTCTAACTCCTTTTTTAAACGAAATATCATGATAACACAGCCAGGTGATAATGCTGCACCGATAACACAGTCAGAACGAAAAAAGGCCTACTCCTTATTCGTCAAGCATTATTTCCGGTCCTTCACCATCGAGAACTCGCTCAACAATGAGCGGCTGTCATTTTTGCCCCAGGGTGATGAGGTAGTACTAGAATTCGAAGGTCGGAAGATCGGGATTTATACCTATATTTATTCTCCTTTCGCCGAGGAGGAAATTTCTTTCTACCAATGGAAGGAACAAAGGATTGTCAATCTTTATTCTCCTCAAACAGACGACGACAAGCAGCAGCTTTTTATATCTATAGGTCAGAAATTTGATATCACTCATTATGATGTTGAAATCAACTATCGTCCTCTCGATTATTATTTCTCCGGGAAGGCCAAGGTGGCGGTCGAGTCTGAAATCGGCACCTTTAATATGTTGAAATTCAAAATCAATTCGGAGCTGCAGATCCTCCGTATCAATGATGAGGAGAAACAGCAATTGTTTTATACCTTGGACAAGCTGAGACAGACTCTTTATGTATATCTTTCTCCTTCTCTTGAGAAGCGCGATACGGCTTTGGTAGAGATTTATTATAGAGGAAAAGTCGAACCGAATACGGCTCTGACAGAAATGCTTCGAGGTTCCCAGGATGCACAAACCTTTATTTTGATCCCGATTAGATATGAGACATACATGTATACTCAATCTTCTTACTGGTATCCTTCTCCGGCAGATGATGACTATTTTACAGCCGATGTCAGAATCACTGTTCCCCCGGGATATTCTCTTGTTGCCAATGGTGTCCTGGTTGAAAAATCTGAATTGATGGGGCTGGAGGGTATCCAGGATGTCGAACATGTTGGTTCTACAGTGTTTGTTTTTGAATCGAAAAAGCCTGTCAAGTATCTTTCATTTATTGTGGGGAAGCTGTCTAAAATTGCAGAAGATTCAAGCCTTTTGCCTCTCCAGTATTACAAAGCCTCAGATGTTCGAGGACAGCCGTGGGATTATTTAGAAGAAGCAAAAAGAATTCTCACTCTCTACGAATCCTGGTTCGGATCCTATCCATATGAGAACTTCAGTATTGTTCACAGGTTGTGGCCCCAAATCGGAGGACACAGTCCTCCCTCATTTATCGTGCTTAACGACATGCTCCGGATGTCCCAGAGGTATAGGCGATCCCTCAGCAACAGCCCCGTCGATCTTTCGCGATGGAGGGAGTACTTCATGGCCCATGAAATTGCGCATCAATGGTGGGGTCAAGGTGTGACGTGGGATTCCTATCACGACCAATGGTTGAGTGAAGGATTGGCCCAGTTTGCTTCTGTCCTTTATCTGAAGGAAAAGTATGGGGAGAGAGCGTATTCTGCAATACTCCGAAAATTTTCTTCATGGACTAAAAGGATGACGAATTGGGGAGCCATAACCATGGGATCACGTTTAAGCTATTTTAATTATGAAGCTTTTCAATCCATCGTTTATGACAAAACGACGCTTGTGCTTTTTCTTCTCAAAGATTATCTCGGTCAAGATGTCTTTTTTAGGGCTCTCAAGGAATTTTTTATTCAGAAACGATACAGTCAGGCTAAAACCGGCGATTTTATTCGAATCTTCGAAAAAGTCTCTGGAAGGGATTTAAGGCTATTTTTCGAAAATTGGTTTAATTCTCACCTCTTGCCTGAAGTCAGTGTGACTCATTCTTTGGAAAAAACCGGTGAGCAGTACCGGCTCAAATTCACAATTGTCCAGCCTAAAAAACTATTTGTCTTTCCTCTTTGGATTGAGTGGAAAGAAGGGGGAGAAAAAAAGCGTAAGAGATTGCTTATCGAGAGAAGTATTCAGGACTTCAGTTTTTCAACCTCGGAAAAACCAAAGAATATTGTTATCAATCCTGATGAGGCGGTTCCTGGTGTTTTCCGCTAGCTTGAATAATCGATGGTGCTGATTTTCAAACGCTTGATCATCTCATTAAGTGTTGTCGGTTTAACGTCAAGAAGGGCCGCGGCCTTCTTCTGAATCCCATCGGATCTTTGCAGAGCTTCGATGATTGTATTTCTTTGAAAGGTGTGCAGTTCATCTTTCAGGCTTTCTTTTCCATGGGAACCGGAGAACGATCTGTGATTTCCATTCTGGAGAGAAAGAAGGAAAGGAGGGAGGCTCTCCCTGTTTATGACCGATGTTTTTGTCAGAACCACGGCTCTTTCAATGAAGTTTTCCAGTTCTCGTATGTTCCCCGGCCAGCTGTAGTTTTCTAACACTTTCATCACGTCTTCTGAGATGCCGTCAATTCTTTTGTTATTTTCTTGACTGTACACCCACATGAAGTGTTTGACGAGAAGCGGTATGTCTCCGCTTCTTGCCCTGAGAGGGGGGAGCTCGATTTTGATGACGTTGAGGCGGTAGAAGAGGTCCTCTCGAAAAATCTTTTGAGCGATGAGGTCTTCCAGATCTGAGTTGGTCGCAGCCACGATCCTCACATCCACACGGATGGTGTTGGTGCCCCCCAGGTGCATGAACTCTCTGTCCTGGATGACACGCAGCAGCTTGGCCTGGGTTTCGATGTTCAAGGAGGAAATTTCATCGAGAAAAAGCGTTCCTTTGTCGGCGGCCTCAAATAGCCCTTTTTTGTGGCTGACGGCTCCTGTAAATGCCCCTTTGACATGTCCAAAAAGGTGGCTTTCGAGCAAATCCGGCGGAAGGGAGCCCGAGTTGACAATGATGAATGGTGCATTCGATCGATCACTGTTTTGATGGATGGCTCGGGCGACCAGTTCTTTTCCGGTCCCGCTTTCCCCCTGAACGAGAATGGTGCTACGTGTGGGTGCAGAGGCTTTGATGAGTTCGAAAACATCCTGCATGACTTTGCTTTTTCCGATGATATTTTCGAAACTGAATTTCTTTTTTAATTCATCCTTCAGACGGACGTTTTCTTCCTGGAGTTTTTTGTGACTGATGGCCCTTTGAATCGTGAGAAGGAGCTCATCATGTTTGAAGGGTTTCTGGATATAGTCGAAAGCGCCTGTCTTCATAGCTTCAATCGCTGATTCGACCGAGGCGTAGGCCGTGATGATGATAATGACAGCACCCGGATCGATTTTTTTCAACTTTTTGAGCACGGTGATTCCATCCATCCCTGGCATGAGCAGATCCAGGAGGGTGAGATCAAATTCAAATTCCGGCTGCTTTTTAAGGGCTTCCTCACCATTGGATGAGAGTTCGATAGTGTACCCTTCGGATGTTAATAATTCACCCAGGACCTCGTGAATGATCGGCTCATCATCGATGACGTGAATAATTCCTTGTTGTGCCATTATTTCACTGTTGTGTTGCTAAAGATTTGTCTAAGTGACGTTTATCGAGATTTGTGGGGATGGTTACAGTAAACATCGTCCCCTCCCCGTGTTGACTTTTTACTGTGATGTTTCCTTCATGCTCTTTGATGATGGCATAGCTGATGGAAAGGCCCAGTCCCGTTCCCTTGCCGATTCCTTTGGTGGTGAAGAAGGGATCAAAAATATGAGGAAGATGCTGTGGTTGAATGCCTGTGCCCGTGTCGCCGATTTGTATGACGGCCATCTTGTTGTCTTGGACGAGGTCGATTTTTAGGGTGCCGCCGTTCGGCATGGCATCGAGAGCGTTGAGAATGATATTGATGAAAACCTGCTGAAGTCTTTCTCCCTGAGCCCAGATAGATTTAATAGGAAAGAGGTTCATCTCCAGTTGGATGTTCATGTTTTTGAGCTTGTAGTCGATAAGGGAGACAATCCCTTGAATGCTTTCTTTCAAATCCACCTGGTAGAAGGATGTCTCTGAGGGATTGCGGGCGAAATTGAGGAGGCTGTTCACTATACGGCCGACCCTCTCTGCCTGGGCTTCGATTTTTTCCAGAATTTGTGAATGCTTGGATTTGGCGAGTTTTTTCTGCAGAATCTGCACATAGCTTGATATTCCTGTCAGGGGAGTATTGATTTCGTGAGCCACCCCAGCGGACAGAAGACCGATGGATGACAGTTTTTCTGATGTGAGAAGCTGCTGCTGCATGGACAATTTTTCTGTGATGTCCTCAAAAACGATGATGGTGCCGTAAGGTTTCCTGTTATTGTCGAGGAGTGGGGTTTTGACGATGTCAAAAATTCTGCTTTGACCTACCGGCAGATCCAAAGATATCTCACTGGCCAGACGAAAATCCTGCTGAGTGTCTGATGGGAAAATAGCTGCAAAATTTTTCTTGCCAATCACATCGATCAGACGGTTGCCCACAACCTCATTTTTTCTCTTGGAAAATATTTCTTCGAGGACACGGTTCCAGCCGCTCACTTTTCCGATCTGGTCCAGAACCGCCACTCCAACTGTCAGGCTTTCGATAATGTTTTCGCTGTAGTCTTTGAGTCTTTCCAATTCCAAAGCCTTGATGTGGGATTGGTCATAGAGATAGGCATTTTCAAGGGCCAGAGCAACGGGTGAGGAAACGGTTCTCAGCAGCTCCCAGTCCTCAGAATTGAGGTAGCTGTTGTCCTCTTTTTTTCCCATGCCTAGACAACCAATAAGTTTGTCTTCAACTTTCAAGGGCATCATGTGAAAAAATCCGAGTGTCCTCATTTCTTTGAGGTCTTTTTGCTGCTCTTTTTTTTCAATAAAGGAGTAGGAGACGAGAGATTCTTTCTTTTTGAGAAGGGCGTAAAGACTGTCACCAAAGGTAAAGAGTGTTGCTGGAGTAGGGAGTTTGCCCATGGACTTGAGGATAAAAAATTTCTTGTTTTCACCCTCGATGGGCAGGAGCAGAGCAATGTATTCAAGGGTCAGGGCATTGGCAATCAGCTCGAGAATAGATTGGGATAATTTTTGGAGATCCCTTTCCCGGCTGAGCTCTTGGCTGATATTGAGAAGAGTCTTTCTGTATTTATAGCTTCTCTTATAGATGAAACGGTCCAGCAGGGATTGTATGAGTTTTTTGAGCGGAGTGAAGAGGGTGGCTCCAAGCAGAATTGCCAGAATTCCCAACATCAGTATGTTCATTTTATTTTCGGAAAATATTCTCGTTTGTGAACTGACCACTATGAAGAGGGAAGCGATGACGACATAGGATACGATGAGGGTGACCGCCTTTTTAAGGATGACTTCCAAGTCTAAAAGTTTATATCTTGAGACGGAGTAGGCCAGCGTCAGGGGAACAAGGGCTTGAAAAATGACGGTGAACTCTGTGACCTGCGACGGAACCTGTCCAAGCAAAAAGGGAATGATGTAAATGCTTGTGAATGGCAAGATCCCGAAGCCCAGCCCATAAACCACCCATTTCAATTGTTTTTTCACAAGGATGTTTTTTGTCTTGATAGATTCAGTCAAAACAACACCAAAAGTAAATATTGAAAAGAGGGCAAAATGAAAGAGGTCTAATTTTTCCAGAGATTTATAAAAACGAATGATGAAAGAGGCGTGTAATTTTAAAAAGTTTGGCAGGTAAATAAAAATATTTGCTGTTAACAGAACCAGAGCGGGAAGATAGAGAAGCCATATCCGGGATGGTGATGTTCGGGTGAATTTTTTTCTTTTTGGGAAAAAGATAAAAATATGAAAAAGAAGTGGAGGAAAGAGCAGGAAGGCAATTTTGTCCAACCAGTAGAACAAAGAGTCTAAGGTGTTCAGTTGTCCTGTTGGAGAGAAAACAAAAAAGGAGTAAAAGACAAGAGGTATCGGGAGAAAAAAAACATAGGGGAGTGTCAGAGGCCGTTTCGAATTCAAAAACACAATCAGGCCGATGACCAGCATGGTCAGCCCGATTATTGCCATAAGAAAGTAGATAAAATCGGTTCCCTTTGTCTCAAGGCGGAAGGAGCGAAAGGTCAGTGGGTCTCCTGTTCGGTAGATTTCATATCGCACGAACTGTTCCAGGGTTATGGCTTCCCATAGGTTTTTTGACACGTCGATTTTTGTCTTTACGGGATTGTCGTTGATCTTAAAAAGGATATCTCCCTTTTTAATCCCTCTGATGTCAGCAGGGCTGTCCATTTCGACCTTGAGCGCGGTCAGTCCCCGTGGTTTTTCCTCCCAGACGACACCATCATAAGGCTCTTTCCAGGTTGCCTTTTTTACGATGTTCAAACCACCCAGAGCAAGGAACAGCGCGAAGATCGCAATAGCCAGGATGGCTTTCTTGTTCATGAGTTCAGCTCACGGGGACGAGGAATCCAAAAAATTGAATCATTTTAAGAAAAAATATATGTCCTCTCAGTTCAAAATGTGTCTTTGTTCTGACCGGATCACCCATTTGATCTGCGGCTGCCCGAGAAGCTGGTTCAATGTTTTGCTTTCTTTTAATCCGAGAGGCTCTGTACCTCTTCTGAGTAAGCGTTTCATGTAATCTTTTTCCGTCTGAGGTTCCGTTCTGTGACCATCTGCGGAGAAAAAAGTTGTATGATTTGGAGTGTATCTTGAGGCATAAGAGAGAAAAGATGAAATCAACAGAATAAGTAAAACAACAGACAGCACTTTGCTTTTCATCCACCCTAAAAATAAACCTTTCCCCTGTTTTTGTCAAATCATCAACAATGGGGTCAGACATTTAAAACTTTTAAAACTCTCTTTTTTCATGGCTTGTTATTTCAAATTAGGAAAGTTTTAAAAGTTTTAAATGTCTGACCCCAAATCTCTGGAATGTCATCGAGGAGTTCATCCCAAAAGGCGATTTACATAATTCTGTAACATTTAGATAATGTATCAGGTAATACTTTTTATGGGAGGTCGTCTCGTTTGACAAAAAATAGAGGATACCTTACTATTTAGGAAAACTTTCTATTTTTTAAAAGACGTTGAATCTAAATGCCACACTTTCTTTGTAGATTAGCTACTGAAGACGGTCAAATTCAATCTCTGTCCATTTTTGCCACATCCCTCCAAGAGTGTCGCAGGCATTTTGAATCGGAAGGATTCTGCATTCTTTCGATAAAAAAAGACTGGAAGAAAATCAAAATCTCTGCATTGCCCCTGGAAAAAAAGATCAAAGACAAAGATTTTGTCATGTTCAACCAGGAGCTTGTCGCCCTCATCAAGGCCGGATATCCCATCCTCAAAAGCATCGAGGTCATTGAAAGCCGGGCGAAAAATGTGCATATGAAAGAACTGTTGATGCGCATAGAGAAAGAGATCCGGGCAGGAAAATCTCTCTCAGAAGCCTTTGCTCCGTACGATCAGTATTTTCCCAAGGTCTATATTGCTTCTCTCATGGCTGGAGAACGGAGCGGTAATTTGGCTGAAACCATCACGCGCTATAACAATTATGCCAAGGTCATTGTGGCCACCAAATCAAAAATTCGTTCGGCACTGGCCTATCCGACACTCCTGCTCTTTTTTTCACTTGTTCTCCTAGGAATCCTTGTCAATTTTATCATTCCCCGTTTTTCTGATTTTTATCAAAATTTTGAATCCGAGCTTCCCACCATGACAAGATCACTCCTGGCATTTTCCAAT
>Ga0114920_10000436_pt1 | contig 18188 bp, 23 predicted proteins | sample ChitaG_FD_88683 | JGI IMG/M metagenome (GOLD analysis project Ga0114920, IMG submission 88683) | Deep subsurface microbial communities from South Pacific Ocean to uncover new lineages of life (NeLLi) - Chile_00310 metaG | ecosystem: Environmental > Aquatic > Marine > Oceanic > Sediment ... | reverse complement strand
TTACGTTTCGGTTATGTACCATCGAGATATGCACTGGTACGAGATAGGTCATTTTATCACAGACGATGTATGGCAAATAGATAAGCCCCAAATAATTTACCTGCTGAAACGAGAGGTAAAAATTAAACACATAAATGATTGCCCTTTGTTTGACTTTGATAAAGTAATTGCGCACGTCAATGAACTGCCAGATACAATTGATGTATCCGAAAATAAGCATTGGGAAATATATTGTAAACATGAACCAGGCGGCAATCCACAGCCTGCGAAAATAGTACCTGTCAATTATATAGATGATTAAAATTTTTTTAGGAGGTAAGGTGATGAAAAAGTTAAGTTTTATATTGTTAGTATGGATGATAATGTCGGTTACTTCGCCAGTAATGGCGAATAAAGTGCGAGGGGGTTTTTGCGAATTTTTTGAAATCGCGCCAAATAGCTCCCAAACAATTCTTACTGTGCCGGAGGGTAAACGTTTTATATTATTAAAACTTTACCCGTCAATTCCTTTTACAAATTGTAACTGGGAACTAACTATTAATGGCGATCTTTTTATTGATGGTTATATCAGCTACTATCAACAAGTGCATGATTTTCCAGATCAATGCGTTGTTATTAATTCCGGTGAAACTTTGGGAGTTAAAAATTTTGCTCAGGACATGTACTACAATACACTAAGAATAACAGTTATCGGTTATTTTGAAGAAGATGTAGAAATTATCCCTGGTCCAGAGGGGCCGCAAGGACCACAAGGTGAGCAAGGGCAGCAAGGGCTTCAAGGTGAACAAGGGCCTCCTGGTATAACTCCGGAAGAAATTTTCCAATTGCAGGCGCAACTTATCGCATTACAACAAGCAAATATCGTATTGCAGCAACAGATTCAAGCGATCGAGCAGCAAAATATAGCTTTGCAACAGATGATAAACGACAACAGATATCTTTTGGAACAGTTGCCGCAATTAAGAAAAGAGCTTGAAGATTTGATGTTGCAAGTTCAGGCGGGGATATAGTTGATTTTTAAGAAATAGATTGATATGATGGTAAAATGATGTAATGTGCATTGATCAGGCGAAAGATACGGGAAGCTCCCCCTGAAATATAGGGGGAGCTTCCCGTGAAGAGAAAATGAGATATGATAATTCATAAGAAAATAATCTTTATAATTCTTTTGATTTTTGTAGTTTCAGATATATTTGCTGAAGACGTGAATAATATTAAAATTAAAGAATTAATCAAAAAAAATCAAAAACAAAGTGAAACAATACGGCAACAACGTATAATAATTAACTATCTAACTAAATTGTGTGAGAAAGCAAAAATCAAATATGATCTGACAGTCCTGTCCAAGCCCCCCCAAAAAAGTTTTGAGGAACAGATCATATATCGTGGCAAAGAGCGAACTATAAAATGGTTTAATCGAATATATAAACACTTTGCAAAAAAATATACTTTAGATGATAATGGTGAATGTATTCGGAAAAAGCCATTGAAAACTTTTACGCAAAGATGTATTAGATTTCGTATTTTGTCGGCTATATCAGATTCAGAAGTTATCATTATTGACCGTGGATTTACCATCAAGAGCAAGTACCTAAATTTTCGTAGTTCTGATATTATTTACCATGTTTACGATACAAATCGCCAATTTGTAGATGATGATTATTTTCCGTCAAACTGGTATTTAATAGAGACAGGTGTTTACCAATATACTGCGGCTTCTGGGGCGACCAAAACCATTAAAAGTTTCAGAGTTTATCGCCCTGAACTGGTTACAAAAGAAAAGTTTGCTGAAGCTCTTGCTGGCGGACTTGAATTATATAACGAACGAAAAATCGGCAAGACATTAGTGCGATAATTGCGGAGCTTGCCCAAGTTCTGTGAGTCGCTGACGTATTTGATTTTCAATATTAATAATCACAGTATGAGAATTCAATTTTTTTTCAAGTATTTACAGGAAGTATAGTAAAAAGCGATAGCCGCATTTTCTATTTCTATCATATCTCTTTAATTGGTAAGGATTTAGGTGTGATTTCCGATTTTACACTTGGCCCAGGATGGGCGATCTCGGTTTTGGACGGCAATAACAGTGGTTTTCTGATTTTAACTCAATAGGCAAAGACCTCGTCTTAGGAATGTGGCGCTTTATAGGCATTACGCAATATTAAGGATGATCGTAAAATACATTTACCTCAGATCCTCTATCAACAAAAAGATTACCATCAAAATTCCAAAGTTGCGACCCTGTTGCAATAGTTATATTTCCTCTTTCGTTTGCTATGTTTAAGGTAGCTCCTTCGAACATATGTACGTCATTGCCATCGCCGTTACCTAATACTTTTGCTCTGTTAGCATTAAGAGCGCCCGAAGCATTAAGAGAGCCGCCAAATAACCACAAGTTGCCTATATAAGCATCGTCTCCACTATCATCAGGATACCAGTTAAAAGCACCTCCGTGTATCCTTAAAGTTGTAATATTCATATCTATTTCTGGGCTTTCATCAAGATCTGTACCATAATTAAATGTTCCACCAAAAAATTCTATCAAAGTAGCCGCACTGTCCATAGTGCAAGTGCCATTAGACATATAAACAGACATATTGTAAGGTGTAGTTTTAATGCGGATACAATCTTCATGGATAACAACAGAAGCATTAGCACTTTTAATAGGGGTTATTCTAAGATATTGTACTGCTGTGTCTATATTCGTATCTCCAATATAGACAGTGCCGGCAAGAGCGAACCCTTCGGTAAACTCACAACACCAACTACTGGTATTTTCGTTGCTTGTTAAATATACAGTAGCACTTTTGTTATTAATAATAACCAGAGGAATTGTTTGATCTTGTCCAGTAGCGTTTTCAGAAACTTCTATGTAATAAGTACCACTGCCCTCTATGATAATTCTTTGGGCTGACGTATGCAATCTTTCGCTGATAGTACCTACATCGCCTGAGTGGCTAATTTTGAAATGTAATAAGTCAAAATCTAAACCTCCTGTTTCTCCAACAGCGATACCGTCTGTAACGGCAACAGCACTACGGCCATCGAATATAACTTCATCGGCTGCTACAGGAATATCACCATCCCAATTACCGTTGTCTTGCCAGTCACCGTCAATATCACCTGACCAATAAACTACACTCATTTTTATTTCTCCTTACCATTTTCCAAGAGGACATTTAGCATCTTGTACAAGTGTTTTAATTGATAAAATACATTTACATATTCTACAGTATCTAATTTTACGTTTGTCATTTTTTTGATATTTTGGTAATTCTTTTACTTTTTCTAAATCATATCCTGCTTTTGTGATATCAATACCATGTCCCAAAAGCCATGTAGCATATTCAAGTTTGGTCATATATGTTACTTCTTCACATTCTTTGCATTTATATATTCTGTCCGGCTGGTAAGGAGGTGTTATTCTCAATAATGCTTTTGCATAACCTGCTACTATCTGTCTGCCAATGTGAACGGCTTTAGGTAAAGCAATTTTTTTGTTTGGTACAATTACTGTTTTTTTTCCACCACAACAACTCATCGATTTTAATCCTGATCTATAGTGACTATTGCCGTTCCACCATAAGCTTGTATGCCATAAGCGCAATCTCCAACATCAAAAATATTGGAAAATGACCTTGAACAAATTGAAGGCCAAACTGCTGGATGACTAAACCAACTTTCTGCGCTAACAAAGAAATGTCTTTCATAACTACAACCATCGTACCAAGCATTTGCTGATAAAAGTGAATGAGGGGTTCCAGGTGATGGTTCACATTCGTCTTCTTCTTCATCGAAATTATTTATTGGACACCAACTAATAGTAAACTTGTCCCAATTTTCATCATTACAATATATTGGACTACCCCAACATTCGTTATTATTTTTGTTTATATTAGATCTCATTACTTCATCACCACGTGTACATAATATCCAAGTACGATTCAACGTACCTATGGATGGCCAACTTTTACCAGAACATAGTGACACTCCAGAGAATGTAATAGAAATTCCCCTTGGCATGTTGTTGTCAGATATTATAATAGATGCACTACCATCATACGCATAATTAAATGCAGAGCAATCACCAATTGCCAAATCATTAGTGAATGCTTCTTCAAAAGTACCTGTTATCGTGGAAGAAAAGAATAGATTAGCTGATTTATCAAATGCGTATAACATGCTATCGCCATCAGAATCAGCATCATAATAAATAGACCAGTTTACATCATTATAAGTCCAATATTCTGCAGATACTTTTGTCAACATCCATTCTGTGTTAAGATTTACACTTCCGGGCCAACTTTTATCTTCACATAATGTAACTCCAGAGAATGTAACTGTGACGGTGTTTGGGGTTGAACCAATATCTCGACAACATTTTGGCACCCAATAAAAATCTTCCTGTTCTGCTTCAGATACGTGATTTGTAATGTAGGTCAGCAATTTATTACTGGGACTGAGCAATAAATCTTTGTTACTTTTTAATTGTAATATTTTTGAAGTGGCCATTTTTTAACTGCAACAAACACACCCTATCTCGCACGCATTGAATACCGGAGAAATACAAAGCCAATCACCATTACCTCTTTGTGCCACAAATATATCTTTTCCTGAGTCTATATATGGAGATGCTTCATCTAAGTATAGACCATTATGTATAGTACATTTTACAGTAAAAGCACTGCCAGTAGTATCTCCATAAATGTCACATAGTTTAACACTCAGATCATCATTATGAGGAGCGTTTACTTGTGCCTTAGCTTCGAATACTTTCATTGATGTATCACTATCAACAACAAGAGGAATACCTACCCATCTTGTAACACCTTCGTCATCTTTCCATTGCCATGCAGCGATTCTGTCATCACTTGATAGTGCAATTACAGGATTAGAAGATATATGATTTTCCCAAAGATTTAACACTTCGACACTAATTGAATTTTTATCGTCAAATTTATCGTTGCCATTTGTATCAATCCACTCAGTAGCATCTAAAGTCTGTTCATAACAATTATAAATACCATCGCCGGTTGCTGTAGATTGCACTTCAAAAACTTTAATTTTAGGAATTGATATAGGAGGTCTTCTTGTTGTGAATCCTGTACTATCCATAACCCCATTACTTATTAAAGATCGCGATATCTTTTCAACCAGACCCGCAAGTCGATTGTATTCAAAAGCACTAACTTTATCTCTACCTGCGCGCAAACGATTGAATGTTTGGTCTAATAATGTCATATTATTATATCTCTAAAGTTTTCAGAATCATAAGGTTCTACACGATTACCACTGCCGCCTCCTTTAGCTTTATACATATATTCAAATTGCATTACATTATCTGTTGTTTTATCCGAACGCGGAAATCTATTCCATAACGTAGCTTTATAAGTAAGTCTTACTGTTATGGACCACGCTGTTGTTCCTTCACTTGTAATTTCTCTGCTTAAAGAAGGATTACCGCAAAGTAAAGTTCCAGTTGGAAAAGTTCTGTTCAATTCTCTGGACGTGATAGACGAATCATTTACTGTTCCCGGGTGCGTCCAGACCCAGCTTGGAATTGATCTGACCTGATGAATCGTATAAACCCAATCAATCATGCGCATTATTTTACTAGGCGCTTCGTTTACATTTACATCGTCATCATCATCCCAGTAAAGTTTTTCATTATTCAAGGTTATGAACTCTGATGCAGGCTCCAAAGATTCGGTAACGTAAACAACGCCAGTTTCTGGTTCACTGTAAGGTAAATTGTTATATATCACCGACAATCTTGCTTTAACATAAGTTACACCACTCTCTGATAGTTCAATTCCGATTTGTAGCGGTTCTATAGATACGTCTCGGCAAGAAATTGACCTTATCGGTTCATCTCCAAAATTATATTTATGCGGAGAATATAATATATCGCCGATTCTAAAACCCAATAGCTGTTTAGCTAAAGTTATCCTATCAGCCCATGCACATTGTAGCATATCAACCACTTCAATATCATGCAATGTTATGCGCTCTTTCGGATATCCCGGAACACGAGCATATTCAACTGTTATTTTCGAATCTCTAATAGCCATTTTATTCCTTTACTATGGTCCTACTGCGCCTATTCCTGCCAAAGCATCTGTTTGCGTTTGTATCTCTTCCTCAAAAGTTTCTGTTATCCTTTTTCCTATCTCCCTAATAGCCTTTGTAGTTTCTTTTTGCGCTGCTTCTTTTTCAAAAGTATCTATCGCCCCTCTTTCGCGCCTCTGCTGCCTCAGTCGCTGCAATTTTGATAAGCCTCTCGGATACCCTGGAATAGTTTCTACAGGTTCTTCTTGATATGCTCTTTCGGGAGCAGTCATACCAGTTACCATTCTTGACCACGCCTCTTTTATTCCAACAATGCCGAATTTTGAAGCGGCGGCGGCTTCGTTTTTATCCGCTGTTTGTGCATTTTTGTCCGCTATTTGTGTGTTTTTGTCCGCCAAAGACGAAGCATTCTCGTCTTCTTCTTTAATTTGTCTCCACATTTCTTCTATTTGTCTATCTTGTTTGTCTATGGCTTCTTTAAATTTCTCAAAAGCCGCTCCGAGTTCAGGAGGTATTGGTACTTCTCGCGCCGTTATTCCCCTTGCTCTTTTAAAAACTTCCGCCATACTCGGCGGCTTAGCCTCTAAAGCTGTTTCCATCATTGCCGTAGCTGCTTTACCTATACCTATCTGAGCAAGCGTTCCGGCAGGAGTTAATCCTATAAGTTTCCCGATCAATCCTTCCGGTTCTATAATTTTCAATGCGAACTTGCCGAAATCCTCAGCAAATTTTGTTGAAATTGCGTGTGCGGCTATTCCTCCAATACCCTCCATTAAGACGCCTACCTGTTCGCCCCATTTCTCAAATTGAGCTAATGCCACATCTAAACCATATTTAATAGCAATACTAAGATCATCCCCTTTCCATAAATCCACTACCAGGTCCCAGAAAGTTTTCATTCTTGCCCAGATTTTATCTATTCCCTCGCCTATGGTATACTTATTCTCTACAAAAAAAGTCTCGATTTTACCTGTGAGTTTGGATAGTTCTGTTGTTGCTATCTCTGTAGCCGGAGAAATTGCATCTCCAATAGCAATACCCATAATTATGAAAGATTGTTTTAACTTGCTCAATTTAAATCCAAGAGTATCTGTTTGTTTCGCAAAGGCCTCTTCCGTAACACCGGCGGCTGAAAGCGCGCTGTTGTAATCTTTTACAAAACCAGTCTGGTCTTTAATTAGTACATTCAAGGCTAGACGCGCTTCGGTTTCCTTAAATATATTCTTTAATACTTCTGGTTGTAGTTGAGATAGTTTTTGTATCATTCCTACCAATCCTTTGGTTTTTAATGCTCGAATTGATAATTCGATTCCATGTTGCTTAGCAAGTTTAATAGCCCCTTCTTCTTTACCCATCAAACTTATAATCGCCGCACGTAATCCGGTAATAGCTTCGTTAGTACCTATGCCTCCCCTGGTAATTGTGGCTAAAGCAGCGCCTACCTCTTGAAGAGCAACATCAGCAGAAGCCGCTATTGCAGTAACTCTTCCAATAGCAGGAGCAAGTTGTGCGAATGTGGTTTGCCCGGCTTTCACGGTACTAAATAATATATCGGAAACTCTCCCTGCCTTATCTGCGCTCATACCGTACGCATTGAGAATACCAGTGATAGCATAAGCGGCCGTAGATGTATCTGTTATACCTGCCTTTCCCGCCTTAACACTAATAGTCAGGACGTCAATTGCCTTGGACGCAGGAATGCTTGCGCTTAAAATATTATAGAGACCTTCGGCTAATATAGATGTGCTTTCTCCGTAGATTTTAGCCATTTTTTTAATTTGCTTGGAATATCGAGGCAGGTAATTATTTGTTTGTTCATCCAGCATAGTATTAACACTGGCCATTGACGTCTCGAACTTAACAAAAGCGTAAGTGGCTGCGGCTCCGACAGCCAAGAGAGCTATCGCTATCTTTTTGATGCTCTTTTTTAGTATTTGGAAAGCCTTTTTACCAACAGCCGCCAAGCCCATAAAAGCCTTTTTGCCAACAGCAGCCAGGCCTATGAAAGCCTTTTTACTAACAGCAGTCATTGTTGCAGTCGCTTTTGATACAGCGATCCTTGCCCGCCTCAGTCCCGCCCTCAAAGGTGCAAGGCGCGCTCCTATAATTACATAAGCCTTCATTAACGGCATTATTTTCTGCCTTTTCCGAACATTCTCATTGCCATTTCATGCGTAATTTCTTTTGAAGATGTTTTTGCTTTAGAAGAACTTCCACCTGTTTCCATTTGTAATATTGTACTAATTTCTGCCAAAAATATCGTAAATTGCCTTATAGTGAATCTCATAACGCTTTCAAAATCAAAGCTGTAAAATCTACAAACTAAAGCTACTGCTGTTATATCCGAGATCGTTTCCTTTTTGGTTTTGTTTGTTTCGGTTTTTTTTTATCTATTTCAGGTTCGTCTGAAGGAAATAAGGCAGGAGTAACATCGTCAAGTATATTTGGAGTAATAATTTCCATAACATTTTCTACACTGATTTCAGGATGTGCATATCTTAAACTAAGGTATGCTAAATACCCAATACCTTCTACTGTTTCTGTTTCTGCCTCGACTTCCTCTTCAGATATTGAAGTATCGGTTAATTTTAATAATTCAAGCGGATCAATGCCTTCTATGCTCTCAGCATCTTTCATTAAACGTCCACGTCGTTCTACGTTTAATTTTTTACGGTCGTTAATCAGGTGAGCTTTAAATTCGGCCATATCGCCAAGAGTAAGTTCGGTAAATATAAATTCTTCTGTACCAATGGTCAGTGGTGTTTTTTTATGTACAAAACCGCTTAAATTCATACTCATTGTAATTCCTTTTCACTTCATATTACCCCAGTATTATCATAATTTCGCATGTTTGCGTAGTTGTTCCAGCTAAATCCAGTGTTTTATCCGCACCTCCGACATCGGGAGTGGAATCATTACCATAAAGCAGAACTTCCTGATTTTGCGACAAAGTTACCTTGAAATCTGAGCCAAAAATGTCATAACCGTCCACTGCGCCAGGTGTCAAAGATATAGTATTAGCACCCAGATTTTTGAACTTCAGTACCTGCACTTTTAGCCCGGTCCCGTCCACTGGGGCGCTATTAGTCCCTATCAGGGCTGTCAAGTCTATTGTTGCTGCACCGGCATCGAGCACTTGGACAAAAGCAGCTACTTTGGTTGCTGGAGGAGTAGAACCACTATTTAACGTTTTTGTTTCATTAAAAGCGTTATGCGTCACCTCCTTATCTGTACCCAACGAATCTATATTGCCAGTCAAGGTTTCTATTACTGAACAATCGGATCGATATGTTACTATTACAGCCATTTTATTACTCCTTCCTAAATTAAATACCTTCTGTTACCACATTAGTTATTTCGCCATTGAATTGAAAATTATATGTCACAGTTTCTACGCCATCTATCTCGGCGCCATCTTCTACACTCGTACAGATAGCTGTACCTTTATAGCCCTTTGATGCGTTTGTGCCGTCTCTTAAAAGTTCCAGCACTGCTTTTGTTCCTTCATCTATAGCATTATCTCCTTCCAAATAACAATTGACGGACGCAGTACCACCCTTGAAGCCGGCAGCACGCGATTTGCCTGTTTTAGTAGCATGCATTACAGAAGCATCGACGGTGGCTAAATTCAATACGACGGACCATTCTGTGACCTGCTCCAATTTCACAGTATCCCAATAAGCTTCAGACTTCCTTCCGTGATATTTCGCTTCACTCATTTTTATCTCCTTTAGTTTTAAGTGTATTGCAATCCATCCTGATCGCTCATTTCAAAGCTATATGTGATCTTTCCTATATCATTAAGGTTCGCTGTTTCCGTGATGCTAATGCAAAATACATCAGCATGGAAATAATGTGTAGCATCTATGTAACATTTTAGTTCTGTTGCCTCTAAAAGTAATTGGGCAATAGTATTCCTTTCCGTAGCTGCGTTTCCATCTACCGTAAAAGTGGCATCATCAAATCCGGATTCAAAAGTTTCAAAATCGTCCCCCATATCAGTGGACCTTGCCACATCAGCAGAAGTAGATACAGACCAGCTTGTAGTAAAAGCTATAATACCTCCAAAATCTACTTTAGCACTTTTTCCGTGATAAACAGTCATGATAAAGCTCCTTAAAAATTAAATTCCCATTAAGTTGTAAAGATGAATGCAATATTTTTCTGTGGCCACTTCGCCGGTATAAACAGTTTTTAAACTATAAGATACGTTATATTGCCAGACATTATCGACACGCATCAATTTTGCAACTTCTCGTGTCATAACAACAGTAGCATAGTCCTCAATAAGTAAATCGAAATAATCAAAACCCGTGCCGGCGGCAGTATCACCTTTTAATAATTCGTATATATTGCAAATATTACTGGGACTCGAATCGTCATCGAAAATATTGAACTGTATTAAATAGTTTTCCCAATTTTGCGAAGAATCTAAATCAATAGTGTTACTCACCATTGAAAATACAATGTAAGGAAATACCGCATTAGAAGGAGCTTCTGTGTTATATAAATCAGTGACAGCACCAACTAAAGCAGTATCGGCTTGAAATTTTGTATAAATTGCTGTAAAAAGTTTCTTCATCTAAATAACTTCTCAATAGTTTTTCTGTTCTTCGCTAAAGCCGGACGCAGAAAAGGTTTACCCGACCAGCCGGGATGTTGTACTTCTTTAGTAAAAATATCCTTGCCACCAATCTTAAAATGTAGCGCCTTTGCTGTTTTCGGTCTTATTATATGAGGCCTACTTCCCAATTCTACAGAGGGGGCATATTCCATATTTGAGCCTACTATAGCTGTAATTTTATCAATAAATTTATGAGTTATACTGCGTTTCAGAGTACTGGTTTTAACCGGACAAAGAATTTTTGCATCACGTTCTACCATCAGCGTGGCTTTTTTCACATCAGCACTTACTTGGTTCAAGAAGTCATCGAAAAATTCCTCAATGTTATCTTCTGTTATGGGCATTTCAATCTACTCAATCAATTTTATTTCAAGCGATAAATACTTATTCACATTATCTACATTACTGACGTTTATAATCTCATAGTTTACTCCGCTATACTTGATTCTGTCTTTAACAGTAACATCTGTTATCCCGCAGAATAATTTTGCATCCCTGTAATAAGTATTTTTGTCGAACTGAATTCTTTCTGAACCGCGAGACCAGTTTATCCTGCAAGGCATGTTCGCATATATAACTGCTTCGTCTTCATCATATCCGCCCAGTCCGTCTTTAATTTTGCCAACACGTATAATATCAACTTTTGAATTAAACAGATGCTTCATATCGCTCCCATTATCGGTTTTCTGCGTATATAGTGTTTAATCAGCACGTCTGCCTGCTGAACTCCCGTCAAAAACGTACCTGTGGAGACATCACTTCTGGTATAGCTATAATCTCCGAGCCTTTCCGACTTCAATCCGGGATCGTAAGCTGTGTACAACGTAGAATCATTATCATGTCTGCACAAAACAACAACCGCCTGCTTTATAGCCGCCGGGCAAGCTGCCCATCCATAAGTGCCCGTTATTTTGACATTCTTAGTTCCTTTTGGAAAGTATCCATCGGGTGTTTCATCGGTAAGATAATGTAATTCAGCTAAGGTAGCAAAACAGGCAATACCGGAAATAAAACTTTCAGAATAATCGCTGCTGTCCGTTCCATTCAGAGCAAGCGAATCTACATCTATCTTGGTGATTCCATATTCTCCGTCTAAAGAAGGGATAATACCTACCATTGATATTAGTCGAACCGTTTCGCCCGTAATAAACCCGTGTGCAGTTAAACCTATCTGCACGGGGTCTGTACCAGGGAGAGTAACACTTTCAACCGCCTTACATTGTGCAGTGGCAAGGGCTGCCCGGAAAACACTGATGTTATCGAATGAAAACAAACTCGTACTCAATGCAACTTCACTAAGTGTTATCGCGGTCACGCTAAGAATATCCGGCATAAATCCCAGGAACAACTGATTCTTTCCATTGCCGTTAATCGCTATTGAGAAATGTTTAGCATAGAAATAATCATGTGTAATCCGTTCAATCGTATCTTCTGCTATGTCTATGACAGATTGTTTCTGAGCAGGCGTATAACCTGCCGGAAAATTGTCTATGTCGGACTCTGTGATGTAATTACCTTCGACTGCCATTTATATTCTGCCTGCTTTCTTTAGTGCCGACCAATCAGAATCTTCGTTATTTTCTTTTTTAGGCTTTTTGGATTTCTTGGATTCTTTAGGTTTTCTTTTGTATCAGTCATCTATTAGCTTTCCAGTAATAGGGTCCCTTGGCCATACATTTAATTTTGATTCCCCAAAACCTCTGGACATAATTTTAAGAGGCACAGGCCCCCCTTTTCTAGTAGTGTATCCTGCCCTGTGGGAACGAATATTAAGTTCTTGTAAATAATCTTCCTGGGGCATACCACGCAGTTCGGGGTTTATTATGTCCATCGTTCTTGGATCGTTAGTCATTTGCTACTTTCGATTTTGGGAGTTGTGCTTTTCAGGCACAACTCCCAAAAGCCTTAAAAATCATCATTGGTCAAGAGTCAACATAATCATAGTAGCACCATTATCAGCACCATTGTTGTCCATAATAAAACCGGCTCTTTGCGCCTGCAATCCATCAACGCCAGTAGCATCGCGAGGAATCAGATTTCCATCATATCGGAAAACAACATCTCGGAAATATTGCGTTTGTCCAACTTCAGCACCATATAGAGAACATGCAATCATGCCCCAAGTTTGTTCCCAGTGATACTCAGTAGCAGCACATTCACCAGCAGCATAACCGGCAACACTAACTTTACCTGTTTGATAAAGTTGGTTTGCTCTGATATCACTATACGGAGATGGCATACAATACCCATAGGCCACGTTCAAAGTTAATTCTCTAACAAGCGGTTCAGCAAAGGATATCACACACACAGCACCAGGCTCTGCTACTGTATTGCCTGTTATTCTTCGCAGCTGTACAGTATCATTACCAAGATCAATAACGCCATCACTTACATTTAAACTAATAAGTCCACCAACTAACGCATTTGCAGCTATAACACTATTGCCTGCCCCATTAGTCAGTGTAACTGATGTAGCATCGATAGCAGAAGTGGCGGCTAAAACTGACCAGTCAATGCCAACATTGCCAGTACCAGTACCAATAGAGTTGTAGAAGATATTTGCAATAAAAGTGTCACATCTTGCGCCTGCATAGCTGTACCGGAATACTCTACCGTCATGGGTAACTCTACGTGTAGCTATTACACAATTCTTAGTAACTTGTGCCGCACACAAACCTTGTAATATTGTTTGTCCCGTTTCCAGGCCGCCGTAAATCATATCGTTGGTAATACCATGCGCCATGCCCTGTTGCAGTAAACGTCCGATCGGCGTGAACATATCAGAGTCCATACCGGCTAAATCTCTTCTACTCATTTTATTCTCCTTTAATTTTGCGTTGTTTTACCTTTTCTCAATTCCCGGTTGTCACTTTCTTTTTCTTGTTAAGAAGACTTTTTTTAGCAGTCTTCACTATAGGTTGTTCTATAGATTCGACATCGATGAAGTGAAATTCTCCAAGGGCATCAGCAAGTTCTTGATCATCGGTTTCAATCGAACCATTCTTGGTAATTTCGTAATACATACCTTTATGCGGAAGTTTCCGAGTATTTCCGTAATTGGTTATCCGATATTTCTTAGCCATAGAACAACCCTTTCAAATTTTAAACTCCAATCATTGTGCCTGTCGTGACTAATTTGCGTAACAGTACACAAGCATTAATATTCTCGATTGCTGGTACGACTCTCATCGAATAGAACCAGTAAGTGGCTTCATCGGCGGCTTCTCTTTGAGATTCGATTTTAATATCCCTTTGAATACCGATGATTAAATTGCCATTCGGTGTGAGTAAACAATCGGTATAAGCGCCATCGGTCGAAGCCTCAATTGCTTGAGTACCACCGTCCATTGTAATGGACATATTGGGGCAGGACACAATCGGAACTAACCCATATTGAAGGGCAGCTTTACCGAGAATAGCGCTATCTCCCAATATAGTTGACCTGGCGCTCAGAGCCTCGATATAGTTCTGGCTTACTTTGTCGCTATTGTAAAAAGCAAGATTAGCCAATCCGCCAGTCTTATATTGGGAATCTAATGTAGACAATACTTTGTCATATTTAAATTCCCAGTTATAAGGAGCGGTATTTGCAACCATAGCGATTCGACCGGCGATGAGGAAATCGCTCGTAGCGTCCAATACAATAGAGCCGCCAGAGACATTGTTATAATAAGTGTCTCCATCTGTATCACCGTTAGCGATACGATAACGCCAGCCATCCCAAAGGCTCTTGGTATCCGTATCGCCATAAGCGTTACCAGCACCGGTATCTCCGATCCAGTATGCTATATCAAGCTCGTTTGAAATTTTCTTAGCTACCATTTTCATTAGATGATCCACAAAAGCATCGTCCTCGACGTTGTCTTCGAGATCGTCGTCGAAAATCGCGATACAGCCGCGAACTTTCTGACTAATCAACGCAATCTTGTTATGACTGAGTAGTTTCTTGTATTCGGAAGTACTAAACGTAGCTCCCGGATGCAGGAAATCCCCAACCCCCAGACCTAAAGCGCGAATATTCTTAGTCTCTTTATCCATCCTGACAATTCGCGCCGTGTCTTTCATAACAGATTCGTCAACGATGTAGTCTATGAACCTATCGGCTTCCTGGGCCGCAAGAGTAATCGAAGGCAGACTAACCATTTTTTCGATCTGCTGTTTCTTTGACAGCAATTGTTTATTATTTAACATTTTAAAAACTCCTTTTTTAATTTATCTAAACGAAGTCCATTTTCTGTCACCATCGTTAGTTTCATCATCTTGACCTTGTACGCTTTTTTTGACACCGGTACTCTTTTCAACTGTTTCAAGCCTCTCAGCTAATTCGATAAGGGTTTTAGTAAGTTCATTCTGAGAAGCATCGTCTTTCCTTTTCTCAAGTTGCTCTACAGACTTTTTAAGCTCTTCGATAGTTTTTGTGGTTGTAGTTTCGTCCGACTTTTCCGTTAGTTGAGGAATAATCGACTTCAAGGTGGCAAGGGCATCTGTTATCTTCTTCAAAGTTTCCTTTGATAATTTTGCACCTGCTTTTTCTACATTAGTCTCATTACTGACTTGCCCTTCTGTTTTAATGCATGAATACAAACCGGCCTGTTTAGCAATTACGCCAGCAGCCTTTTTCAGGTCATCAGGGAAGTCCCCTTGATATTCGTTGACAGTCTCAAGTGCTTTGATTATAGCACTGTCATCTTCTGCCTTCTCGAAATCGACATCTTTGTTTTCGCCGAAATAATTTTCTAATTGTTTCTTAATATTTTCATTCATCTGTAAATCTCCTTTGCTTAGATAGAAAGTTTCGGAACGGCTGAAGCCATCTTCGGTTTCAACAGATTTAGAGTAAGAACAAGAAACAGGATTGCTCGAATCAACGCCACTCCAGAAAGAGAAATTAAAATCCTTAAGGTCTTCAAGTTCGTCTCCATTTACCGATATCTTTGTTCCACCGATTGTCCCGTCGCTATCTATTACAATGTTAATCTTCTTTTTTAATTTTTTAGAACCATGCTTTGCCGACTCATCTTCTTGCTTGAAAAACAAGAACTTCTTTTTGTTTGCGGCTTTATCCACAAGCGACACTTCTTGTAATTCAATGTCTGTTAATTTCCGACTCATAATTCAACTCCTTCTGTTTTACACCTTTTCTTCCCTAATAAAAAAACGGCAGATACTACGCCAATTATTGATTAGGGATTTTTTGCACATCCACAAATCTCAATTTTTTGGCATAGTATCTGCCGTTAAACAGATCACTATCCTAAGCATTTGTTTATTTATGCTGACTTTTCAAAGAGCTATTACTAACATTCCCTCTTGCTTTTAAGGGCAATGCTTATTTAGATTTTTTTGTGTATTTAATCACTTTAAACAACAAAGGAGTAAATGGGTTATATGCCACAGATAAACAACTATACTTTTTTATAAATCTACAAAGAATTTTTTCTGTTTTAGGAAAAATTCGCATTATAATTCCTAACGGCATTATTGTTATATGAGTAATTTTGATAATAATCACAACCCATACTGTATCACACCATAGTAAAAAAGTAAATATCATCTTCATATTTTACTTATCCAATTTGCCGGCTATTTTCATTAGGCCGTCAGAAGTAGCGGTTCCAGTAATTTGTAGAATTTTTAACATACCATTAGAAAAATGTCTTGGTATTCCCTCGCTCATGTGACAATTTGCCCAGCCCGTCAGCCCGTCCGCTACAGCAGCGTTTGGTTGTTTTATTTTTTTGGAATACTCAAAATCTTTATCTGTGAAAATTTCCGGCCATATGATTCCCATTACCTAATTTCTCTTATAATCAACTTGCCTTCGCCCATCCGGCCATACTCCAGCCTGTCAAAGTACCATTCTTCACATTCGCCCATATCTTATCGTCAAGAACTCGAACCGTCAAGACCCAACTACCTTTTTTTACTTCCTGACCTGATATTTTAAAATCCTGGGGGGCGATGTAACTTTCCAGTAATTTTACTTTTACCGCCTTGCCTTTGTGATTTACCTTGAATTTTTGAATATTCTCGATGAATTGGTATGCGGCTTTACGGATTTCGGCCTCATTGGCCTTATCGCCTTGAGCGTCTACTATGTCAGGCTCATAAACGATACCGCAAACTATATGCTCATCATTATCTGCCTTATCGACTGGATAAATCTGTACAAATTTTTCAGGCACTTCTTCTTTCTCCTCGAATTTTTGAACATCCCCGCCCTCTTTTATATCTTCGAGAATCTTCTTTGCTTTTGCCGAAATTTTGTCTTTTACGGTCTTTGGTAATTTACTTTGAGGTATTCTTGCCAAGGCGTTTCTTAGATGCGGCAGGTCTATCTTGCCCGTACTGTCTTTGTAAGGAAAATGCCTCAATGTTCTCGGTTTAGTTTTATCTTCATCGTCTTTTTCTCCACCAGGCTCAATATACAAAAAAGCAGAATCTGGAAGCCGATTGATGTATCGCGCACTCCAAATCTTTTTAGCTAATTTCGTAGCAGGCTCAAACGAAATAAAAGTTATATTATTATCGCTCAACCATTTCTTCGCTTTGGTAACTGTCCAGTCTTTTGTCGGGAATCTCAATGCCTGTGCAATCGGAGGGTCAGAGGGCTTTGCTTTTCCTTTTAATTTACCCCAAATAATAGAAATAGTAGAAGGCACTTTTTTAGAACCATACAATATCCCGCCACGCGTTCGGCGATAAGATTTGGGGTCAAACTTATCAGGGTCTTGCAACCGCGCAGAATGTTCGTTAGGATATGGTTTTGACACCTCAATTAGTATGGTTTCCGGTTTAGCTTTTAATACTAAATCATACAGGGGGAAATAGGCGCCATCAATGTTTTGTGATTGTTCGGATACATCGGAAAATTCTGCCAGTTTTGATTTTATCACCTTCGGGTCCTGGAGATGCCTGTGCGAGAGCACTTCCATGGCGTACTGCACAAACGTGAAGAAACCATCTCCCTTGAAGATGCACACATCCAGCTTGGCATCGTTGACACAGGCCTTGGGCCCAATCGCCATCATGCCGCCATATAGCTGAATATTGCTGACCACAATCAATGGCGTGCTTACATTTACCACCTTTCCGTCCAGATTGAGGCGAACATCTGTGCCGGGATATCGATAAGCTGACCCTATTGCGGTGAGCACGTATGCCCAGGAACCTAACGCCCGTTTTTCTTTCGGCGATATGCTTTCCACGATTGCTGCTTCTAACCCGATACCGGCCGATATCAAGAAGTAGCGACCGGAGAGCTCGCCTACATCGACGGCGACGGTGCGCCCCTCTACCAGCACGCGGGCAGCGTCCAGGAGCATCTTCCGATAATAATTGGCAGGAAATGGGCGGGCAGTGCGTTCCTCGAGACTGGCAATTAGCTTTGCCGCCTGTGTGCCCGGAAGCACGGGGTTGAGTGCAGGGATGCCCATCTGTAATGCCCACGAGTTGGTTGTTCCCACAGGAAGAACCCCGAGGGCCGTGTCAGTGC
>Ga0114920_10000435_pt1 | contig 18310 bp, 18 predicted proteins | sample ChitaG_FD_88683 | JGI IMG/M metagenome (GOLD analysis project Ga0114920, IMG submission 88683) | Deep subsurface microbial communities from South Pacific Ocean to uncover new lineages of life (NeLLi) - Chile_00310 metaG | ecosystem: Environmental > Aquatic > Marine > Oceanic > Sediment ... | reverse complement strand
GTACAACGAGAGTTATCTGCATTCGGCGTTAAACTACCGGACGCCGAATCAGGCCGAAGAAACCTATAACTTGACCACGGGGACTCTCTTAGAAACCGCTTGCTAAATGGGGAGCACTACAATACATCTAATCCCCCAGCCAAGGGGTCTTTGTTAATCTCCGACTTCCTGGTGACCTCAGCTTCGGGGTGCTCCAGCTCTGCATTAGCCTGTGTTGTCATAAGATGGCCTCGTGATGATAAGCTTGAATAGGAATGCTACCTACCCTTTCTTACGTTAAGTGTGTTCACGTTGTTTTTGCTCGAGTGCCTGCAAGTTCTTTTTCACGGTCAAGGTATTTGGATGATGTTCCCCATATGAATTCTCGAATATTTTCAGCGCCGTTTGGCAGTGTTTCAGAGCCTTGGGTAAATCACCCGATGCCGCAAATACATTGGCCAAGTTGTTGAGGTCAGTTGCCAAAGCAGGGTGATCTGGTCCGAAAGCGGCCTTATCTATGGCCACGGCTTGCTCGTAATACATTTTCGCGCGGTCTAAGTCCCCGAGAGCCAGCAGGACTCCAGCAAGGTTGTTTGCGGGGGCTGCTAAAGTAGGATGTTCGGGACCGTATGCTTTTTGATAGATTCTTAAGGCTCGCCGATAGTGCTCAATTGCAGTTGGGAAATCACCTATTGTTCTTAACACTCCTCCAAGGTTGTTTAAGTCTCTGGCAACCATTGGATGGTTCGGACCGTAAGCCCTCTCATCGATCATAAGCGCTCGTTCAAAGTGCTTTCGCGCTCCGTCAAGATCTCCTGACGATTGAAGAGTACTGCCAAGGTTGTTGATATCCGTGGCCACGTCAGGATGCTCCGATCCATAAGCTGCCTCGTCGATCTTTAGGGCTCGCTCATAGTGTTTCCGGGCACCCGCTAAATCGCCAAGGGCTTTCAAAATACTGCCGAGGTTGTTGACGCCAGTGGCCACCTTAGGGTGCACTGGTCCATAGGCTGTCTCGTCGATCTTCAGGGCACGTTCGTAGTGTTTTCGAGCCTCCACTAAATCCCCAAGCTCTTGTAGGAGACCGCCAAGGTTGTTGAGACCGTTTGCCACCTGAGGGTGGGCCGGGCCATAGGTGGCTTCGTGTACCTTTAAGGCTCGCTCAAAGTATTTGCGAGCACTGTGCAAATCGCCAAGGTTTTTAAGCACACTGCCAAGGTTGTTGAAGCGGACGGCCACCTTAGGGTGCTCGGGGCCATAGGAGGCCTTGTCGATCTCTAATGCCCGTTCATATAGCGCCTTGGCACCCAGCAAATCACCAAGGGCTTTCAAAACGCTGCCGAGATTGTTGACACTAACTGCGACAGTCGGATGATCAGGCCCGTACACTCTTTTAGAAATTCCCACTGCTCGCTCGAATACCGCCTTGGCTTCGCTGAAGTGCGCTTTCGTCCTTAGATAGACCCCGAGTTCATTCAATAAGCGTATAGTAGCATCACCGGCAACCTCGAGTACCTCGGCGTGCAGGGTTACAGTCAATGCATGGGGTAATAGACGTGAGGTGGCTGGCCATGTCTCAATGTCATGACTTTGGAAAGGGAATGACGCGTTTACAATTTCCACGGCAGCTGTGGCCAGTTCCTTTTTAGTGTCGGGTGAGAGTCGATCGCGCACCAGGCTCTGAACCAAACGATGAACGGATATTGTTTTCTCCGTTTTTTCTACAAGCGAGTATAGCCGCAGTGCGGCGATCGCGTCATCAAGTGCCAGAGAATCCTCCAACAATTTGGCGAGGTTGCCAGGTAAGATTTCAGCCCACTGGCGAATAATGTCTAAGGGTATGTCATGCGGAGCAAAGAAGGAGCAAAGGTTCAGCAAATCTGTTCCCGCAGGAGATTGGTCCTGGGCAGCCCGGAACGACATTTCCCAAGCCGTGGCCACAGTGTAGGGATAATCTGCCGGGGGTGTTTCCTGATCCAGTAATTCTTGTTGCCGGCTATCAAATCGTTCTATGTAATCGGCAAGTGAAATGCTCACCTGCTCCATGTAAGCTCCTGCTTGCTCCAAGGCGAGCGGCAGATAGCCCAACGTGCCGGCCAATTTCCTGGCCGTTTCTACGTCGGTTTGGCGAGTACGTTTAAGGAGGAAATCGACCGCCTCCAGTTCCTCCATAACCTCGACTGACAGAGGAGTCGCCATACCTCCCCATACCTGGTAGCGTGAGGTGATGATCACGTGGCCAGTGGCGCTGCGCGGGAGATAATCTTGAACGTCATGCGGCTTGCTGACATTATCAAAAACCAGCAGCCATATACTGTTTTGCTCGAGCCAGCGCCTTACGGCATCTGTGATCACTCGTTGGTCTTGCTCGTCTTTCTGTGGCAAGTCCAGTTTGTTCGCGAGCAACGCATAGTCCGCAGCCAAACTCGCTGGTTCTTCCGAACGTACCCACCAGACGAGTTCATAGTCTGACGCATGTCGGTAGCAATATTCCAAGGCAAGCTGTGTTTTTCCGACGCCGCCTAGGCCTTTTATGGCCTGCGTCAGGGCCGCATGCTCTCCCGATGTCAGCGCCTTGTGCAGAGTGTCCAACAACTCTTCCCTGCCTGTAAAATTCGCATTTCGCCTGTGTGGGACATTCCATATCTCCGGGAGGCCGGCCATACTCTCTGTAGCAACTTGTGGCAGGGTAAAGGATGGTCTGGAAGCGCGACGATCTCCTGGCGCGAATTGCTGTAAGACTGCACGAATGCCTTTTGCCACGTTCAAGAAGGCCTCGTCGCGGTTGGGCCAAATAGTAACAGGTTTGCCATGCGTTGGCAGGGCCTGGAGTTTGCCAAATGGCGCGTCCCTCCAATCAACCGGACGTAGAATAATGGGGATGACAAGGGCATCGCCATTATTATGCCGTTCCAGAGCCCGGTTTATTTCAACGTCGTAGGAATAGTCTGATGCAAGGAAATCCGAACTCACGAACAGGAAAATGACTTGGGCAGTGCTCAAGTGCTTATCAATCTTCCCCTTCCATTCTTGCCCGGGCCCGATTCGCCGGTCATGCCAGGCCTTTATGATGCCCTGGCGTTTCAAAACACTCAGATGCTTCTCCAGTTCGTTGCGCAGTTCCTCGTCCTTGTGGGAATATGAGAAGAAGACTTTTACGGGCTCGTTTGGCTTTGCGGTCTCCGGCATAAGTCACAGCCTCCGAGGATCAAAGGTCCCTCGGACGTGGAATATACAGATTGAGCGTGGGGTTCGCAATTGGAATTCGGGATTACCGTAGGCAAGTATCTGCGATCCCACCCCGAAGGGGTGGGCCACCGCACCGGGCGAAATTGTGATAAGGGGCAGATTAGCAGAGGCTGTGCCATAAGCTTGAGATCGCGTAGGTCGGAACCCCTGAACCCCGCGCAGCAAGCGCGGGGCGTGGTTTCGACGATGCCACCACACATCAAGTTAGGCAATATCGCCGTTAACGGCCATCCGCCAGCCCAAGGGCTGACCGGCACCTTAAATGCCTTCTGGGACAGCCTCAATAACATCTGCCGCCCACGATTTGGCAGGACCGCTTCGGGTCCTGCCCTACTGCTGCTGCGCGATTCTGCTTCCGTATCGGAAAATGAAATTTGTATCTTTGGGGTCATGGCGTGGTGATATTGGCCCGAAGAGGTGAAGGAAGAACGATGGCGTTGGCGACGGTGGCGATAATTGGGCGGCCTAACGTTGGGAAATCGACGTTGTTTAACCGCATTCTCCGGCGGCGGATTGCAGTGACTGATCCTGAACCGGGGGTGACCCGCGACCGCAACTACGCTGTCGCCGAGTGGGGGGGACGGTCGTTTCTCTTAGTGGATACCGGGGGGCTGGTGCCGGAAAGTGAAGATGCCCTGCAACAAAAGATCACCGCGCAGTCGGAGTTGGCAGTTGAGGAAGCCGACCGCGTTGTCTTTTTGGTCGATTGCCGGGCCGGGATACATCCTTTGGATGAGGAATTAACCGGGCTTTTATTGAAATCCGGGCGTCCGGTTATCCTGGCGGCCAATAAGGCTGACGATGACCGCGGTGATCTGGAGGCGGCGGAGTTTGCCAACCTGGGGCTGGGAGAGCCGATGGCTATCTCGGCTATCGCGGGTCGGCGGGTGGGCGACTTACTCGATTGGGTGATCAAGGATTTGCCGGAGGCGAAAGCCGCTGCCGCCGATGAGATCGCGGTGGCGGTGGTTGGCCGTCCGAACGTGGGCAAGTCTTCTTTTGTCAATAAGCTTTTAGGTGTCGATCGGCATATTGTATCACCTACACCCGGCACGACGCGGGATGCGGTCGATTCACGTATGAAAGCGTTTGGCAAGACATTGGTGCTTATCGATACGGCGGGCTTGCGGCGCAAGGCGCGGGTTAAAGACAATATCGAGTTTTACACGACACTGCGGGCGGTCAAATCCATTTACCGCGCGGACGTGGTATGTTTGCTTTTTGATGCGAGCATACCGCTGGCCACGCAGGATTTTAAAATCGCCGAGCATGCGGCGGAGGCCGGCAAGGCCCTGGTGTTTTTAATCAACAAATGGGATGTAATTGAAAAAGATGAGACCACCGCCGGGGAATACGTGCACCGGCTGGAGCAGAAAGCCAAGAATTTTGCTTTCGTTCCGATGGTGTTTATCTCCGCGCTGACCGGACAACGGGTGAATAAAGTGTTGGAGTATGTCCTGAAAGTGGACACCGAACTGCGCAAACGAATCAAGACCCAGGTTCTCTCGGAGACGATCATGGCCGACGTTCGGGCGTTGCCGCCGCCGGCGGTCAAGGGAAAATATATCAAAATCCCGTATGTGACGCAGGCGGAAGAGCCACCACCGACTTTTGTGTTTTTCTGCAACTATCCCAAGCTCATCCGCGAGCCATATATGCGTTATCTGCAAAACCGCCTGCGGGAGCGGTTCGGCTTTGAGGGCGCGCCGATTCGTATTCGCTTCCGGAAAAAGTGACTCGGGGCAGAAATAGCGGATTTTCGTGCTGTTTTTCTGTTCGTATCTGAAACTGTCTTACTATATTCCCTGTTGTCAAGAAGGAAGGCAAATTTCGAAGGAGGATGAATGAAACGACTGATTGCGATTCTCAGCGCGATTCTCATGCTGGCACTCACGTTTGGCTGCGTGCAGCAGGGAAAGCAAAAGCCCGAAATCGCGTATCAGCTTCCCCCACTCTACGATTCGCTGACCCTGGTGCATTTCAAGGCCGTGGGTGACTCGGGGTACCAGCTTTTGGATGAGGAAAAAATCGAGGAGGCGGTAGCGGCTTTCGGCAGGCAGATCGATTTGATACCGGGTTGCGCCTGGGGCTACTATAACACCGCCTGCGTGTATGGCCGCACGGGACAGATCGAGCCGGGCCTGGAATGGCTGGCTACGGCGGTGGAGCACGGCTGGTGCGATGCCGAACACATGCGCAGCGATCCGGATATGGATTCACTGCGGGAGGATTCTCGTTTTGAGGTCTTGACCGAGCGGGCGGATTCGATTCTTGGGGCCAACGAAGCGATCTTTGCGCGGGGACTGCCGACGGGGTCTCGGTCGCCGTCGGATTTGCGGACAAAAGAGGCGGTTGATGAGTTCTATGAAGCGCAAAAAGAGGTGCTTTCCCGTCACCGGCGTGTTTGGACTGATTGGCAATATGCTACCGCTCGGCTGAACCTTGAAGCCAAACGCATCGCGGCAATGAGTAACCTTCCGCCGGAGGAACACGAAGAGGACTTTGACGAGGGAATCGAACGAGTCAGGGCGTTGACCCGATTTAGATCTCCGTACGATTCCTGGGGGACGGTCTCCGACGGTGCACTGGCCGAGGTTAAGCGCTACCTGGCTGCTTATCCTGACGGCAGGTACGCCAATGAGGCCAACTACCGTGCCGGCATGGCGGCTTTCTGCAGGAAACGGCCTTATGTGATCACCTCGGCTGATTGGCAGCCCTCGCTCAGCGAAGCTTTGAGTTACTTCGATAAGGTCTCGCCGGAAAATGAATGGGCGGGATCCGCCGAAGCCTGGAGGATATACTTCGCTATCGAGGACACCCTGACCGATGATGAGGCGGTCCGTCCCAGGATCAAAGCGTTCGCGGAAAGATACGGCGAAAATGCCCCGGCGATGCAAATTGGGGGGATGAACTTCCATGGCAAACTGGTGCGCACTCTCTGGCCAATCCCCCTTCAGGCGACGGATATCGAGGGCAAGGAATTCGGCCTGACCGATTACAAGGGCCAGCCGGTGTTGATTGATTTTTGGGCCACGTGGTGTGGCCCCTGCCGCAAGGAACTGCCGTATTTGAAAGAGGCCTGGAAGAAATATCGCAAGAAAGGGTTGCAAATAGTCTCAGTCAGCCTCGATTATGCCGACCGCACGAGTCCCGAGGACTACCGCAAGTGGATTGAGGAAAAGGGAATGGCCTGGCGTCACGTGTACGATCAGGAAGATTGGGAGTCGGAGTTGGCCAAGGCTTTTCATGTGACCGCCATCCCCTCGACGTTTTTGGTGGACAAAACCGGTGCCCTGACGGCCGTGGGAGGGCAATTGCGTGGAGAAAACCTGGACAGCACGCTGGCCACCCTGTTTTGAAATGATTGAATGCGGAAAGTCTGGCCGGGATATCGCAAGACATCCCGGTTTTTTTTATCGCGCACGGCACTGATCGTATTTCGAGGAAAGAGACGGACCCCGAATTTTGGACAATCGGGGAGTTGTTTTTGAGTGATGGATTCTGCCTGTCTCATGCCACCTGTTTCTGTTTCGACTTTGCATAGACCTCGTCGGGCGTCCTGTTGTTGAGCCCCTGGTACCGACGGATTATGTTATAGAACGAGAAATACTCCCCAAGAGATGCGGAAGATGATTCCCACGACCAATGCAATTGAGCGTTGCTTCCGAGAGGTCCGCCGGCGGCTGAAGGTGATGGGATATTTCCAAAACGGCAAAAGTTGCGACCGAATCATCTTTGCCATCTTCAGCTACTTCAACCGCAAGTGGAAACGAAGCACCGAGAAGATTAAATCAATCAAGATGTTATATGAAAAAGCGGCATAACAAACCAGGGACACTCCCTTTTTACACATTTCTCTGGACATTACCCCCGTTATCCACCCCGGCTACATCGAAAAGCGCCTAAGCTGTTGGGCGTTATAATAGTACAGGAACCCCGACGTGCGGCCCTGCCCATCACCCAGCATCAGGCGTCAACTCAATTCCTTTTGCCGGGTAAACACCAGTATGTATGTTATTGACAGGTTGGAGCCAGAAAGACCACAGGCATAGGCCGTTAGACAGATGAAGATTGCCGGATTGTCACTCTTGCGCTGGGCCGCTGAGGCCAATGCCCAACTCCGCGGAATAAACTGCCGCCGGGTCCTGGCTTACGATGAGACATCCACCCTCGTTTTGCATCTGGTGGGCCGCCGCGACCGCTTTCTGCTTTTGCCGAACGGGCCGACCGCAGCATATCCCTGCTTTTTCCAGGACAAAAAACAGTTGGCCGCTCTCGGCGAACGGCAGCCCACTGAGAAATTCAACCGACTTTCCTCCCGGCGGCTTTCGGCAATTAGCGGCCATCCAGGAGACCGACGGATTACCTTTCACTTTACCCCCCGGCCGGACAAACCGCCCGACGACGAACTTACGCTGGTGGTGCACTTGATGGGGCCAAAGCCGCTTTGTCTGCTTTTGGACGCCCAGGGGCGGATTTCAGAAACCAACCGGCCCACGGAGCGCTACCCGAAAGGTGAGACATATAATCCTATTTCTCCTCCTGGACTGGCCGACTTGCTGACCATCACATTTCCTGAGTTCTTGCGCCTCTGGCGATCGTTTGACCCCGAGCCGCTGACCGTGCTTCTCCGTCGCCGGGTATGGGGCATCGACGATGAACTGGCCGCAGTACTGGTTTCTGCGGCGGGCGGAAAGCCCCTACGTCCTGACTTGCCCGACCGCGCGCTCTGGGATGCCTTTGCGCAAATAAAATCGAAGAGCCGCAGGTTCCTTACTCTGAGCTCCCGCATTCGCACCGACGCCGACACCGGCACGATAGTCGATTGGACCGGCGACGATGCCACACAGACGGGAAGTTCCTTAAACGAACTTTTCTGTGCCCGGCTGCTTGACCACCTGCAAGAGGACCGGCAGAAAAAAACCCGTGAGCTCTGGCGCAAGTTTGCCACCGCCCGGCTAAAGAAATGCACAAAGGCCCGGATGGCCCTGGAAGCTCGACGGAAAGAGGCCGAACGGGCCGAGCAGTTCAAAGAGTGTGCCGACATCCTCAATATCCATCGCCGCCGGATCAAGAAAGGCACGGACAAAGTTGAACTGCCCAATCCGTACGACGACAACCGGCCCCTGATGATCTCTCTGAACCCCGCAAAGTCCGTGCAGCAAAATATCGAAAGCTATTATAAAAAGCACAGACGGGCGCTGTCGAGCCGCACTGCCCTGGCCGCCGAAGACGCGCGGCTCAAGACGGCCCGGCGACTCGCCGAAAAAATCCTCGAGCACGTAAATACGGTGAACCCGGATGAATTCCCGTATCCCGTCGACCGGTGGCGAGAAAAACTGCGCGAAATGGGGATTAAGCCCCCCCCGGCAGCATCATCCGGCACGCGGGTAAAACTCGGGCGGCGCCTGCCGTACCGGGAGTTTAAACTGGAAGGCGGAGCAATCATCTGGGTCGGGCGATCGGCCAGGGAAAACGATGAGCTAACCCTTCGGCAGGCAACAAGGACCGATTGGTTTTTGCACGCCCGCCAGAGCAAGGGGGCCCACGTCATTTTAAAACACGGTCGTGCGGCATCACCACCTTCCGCGCAGGCGTTGCGCCGCGCGGCTGGCGTGGCCGCATTCTTTTCCGAGGCCAAACATTCCTCGGTGGTGCCGGTGGCGTGTACCGCGGTAAAATATGTGCGCAAACCGCGCAAAGCTCCCCCGGGCCGGGTAACCCTGCTGCGGGAAGAGACAATCATGGCCACACCTTCTCCCCCACCGGGGTACCATGCCCGTGCAGATTTCAGTTGAAAAGCACTGCCTCATGTATTAGACTTGGGAAAAAGGGCAATTCCGGGGCCGTTAGCGTATGAAGACAAAAGTCTGGATTCTCGTCGTTCTCGTGGCCATCTTCGTGCTGGTGGCCATGTACACCACTCTTCCCATTCCCGGCCTGCGACACCTGTCGACCTCTTCGGACCCTCCGCTCGACCGCGAGGCGTTCATTTCATTATACGTCGACCTGGAAATAGCGGCGGAGAAAGCAGGTATCGGCACCCCCGACTACGAAGCGGTTCGGGACTCCATCTTAAGCTCGTACAGCACGACCTTTGATGAAGTCACCGGTATGCTGAGTTCGTACGACACCGAGCCCGAAAAATGGGCGGAGATCTGGGAGGGCATCCTCGCCGAACTCGAGAAAAGAAAATCAGCCGTCACCACCCTGGATTCCGGGGCAACCGATTAGACCTCAGCCACAAATGCCCCCCGAATATGACGGAGCTCCGGCGGCTTTGATTTATGCAGCAATACGCCCACCACGTCAAAGCGGTAATTATTCTCCGCTGAACACGCACCCGCGACGAAGGCCTGCGCCGCCCGGACAATGGCCTTTTGTTTCCGGGGAGTGACCCAGGTCTCCGGGGGACCGAAGTGGCCCGAGGTGTCGGTTTTCACCTCGACAAAGACAATCGTCCGCTCTTTGCGCGCGATCAGGTCGATTTCTTTGCGCCCGCCGCGGTACCGCCGGTGGAGGATTTCATATCCCTCCTCGATTAAGTAGTCCTCGGCGATCTTTTCACCGGCGCGTCCGAGTACAGTTCGCTGGTCTTTCATCCCGCACGTCACTCCCTAAAGACCAAGACGCTGCTGGCTTTTTTCGCGGATCGTGCGGAAACTCTTGCGGTGGACGGGCGTGGGGCCCAATTTTTCCAGCGCCTCCAGGTGAATGGAGGTGGCATACCCCTTGTGCAGGGCGAAGTTGAAACCTGGATACTGAGTGTCTAAATCCTCCATCAGCCGGTCACGGATTTCCTTGGCCAGAATCGAAGCGCACGCCACGGAGAGGCTTTTTTGGTCGCCCTTGATCACCGGCATCTGCGGCAGGGTCAACTCGGAGATTTTGTGGTTGCCGTCAACGATGACCGCCTCAGCGTTCAGCGGCAGATCCTCGACGGCCCGGCGCATGGCCAAGAGCGAGGCGCGCAGGATGTTGAGCCGGTCAATGGTCTCCACATCGGCGATTCCCACCGCCCAGGCCAGGCAACCGGTGGCGATCCGCGGAAAGACCTTTAGTCGGTGCGCGGGCGAGAGAGCCTTGGAGTCATCAATCTCCCGATCATCAAAGTCCCGGGGCAAAATCACCGCACAGGCAACCACCGGCCCGGCCAGCGGTCCCCGCCCGGCCTCATCCACCCCGGCAACGTGAGCATACCCCCGTTCATAAAACAGCCGCTCATAACGCCAGCGGTCGATTAGGCCCGAAAGCGTGGTCATTGCCGTGTTAAGCCCGTTCGCGCTCCTTAATGCGCGCCGATTTACCCATCAGCCCCCGAAGGTAAAACAGCTTTGCCCGGCGTACTTTCCCCCGCCGCACGACTTCGATCTTCCCCACGTTGGGCGAGTGCAAAGGAAAGATACGCTCCACGCCGATCCCGGATGAAATCTTGCGCACAGTGAATGTCTCTCCAATACCGCCCCCCCGGCGCTGGATGACCACGCCCTGAAACGCCTGAATACGCACCTTATCTCCCTCTTTGATCTTGACGTGGACACGGACGGTATCACCGGGACCGAACTTGGCCTTCCGCGCGCTTAGAGACTTCTTTTCAACTTCTTCCAATAGACTGGCGCTCATCGTCACCTCCAAACGGGTACGTCTTTTTTTGCTCAGATAAAAATCCAAAAAAACGTCCAACCGCTCCAGCCAGCATCGGTCATTACTCTTTCGGCTGTGGGCCTTCACCAGATTCGGACAACAAATCAGGCCGGTACTTTTTCGTCGCCAAAAGTGCCTGTTCCTGCCGCCACTTTTCCACCATGGCATGGTTCCCCGAGACGAGAACCTCCGGAACGGCCAGGCTGCGATACACCGCCGGCCGTGTATACACCGGGGGACCCAGTAACCGTCCTTCTGGCTTCTTGGCGGCAGCGGCAAAAGAATCATCCGCCGCCGAATCAGCGTTCCCCATAAAACCGGAAATTCTTCGTACGACCGCATCGATCATCACCATGGCCGGCAGCTCTCCTCCGGTAAGGACATAATCCCCGATGGAGTATCGTTGCGGAGAGAGAATCTCAAAAACCCGCTCATCGATCCCCTTATAATGGCCGCAGGCGAAGATCAACTGTGCGCACCCGGCCAGCCGGTCGGCCACCGCCTGGTCGAAGCGTGGACCGCGAGCGGTGGGTACCACAACTGTATACCGCAGCGAACCGTTAACCACCGACTCCGCCGCCTCGACAAGCGGCCCGGCCAGGAGAACCATCCCACCCCCCCCGCCAAAGGGTGTATCATCGACCACATGATGCCGATTGGCAGCCCAATCTCGAAGATTGTGCACCGCGATTTTCACTATCCCGGCTTTCACCGCCCGGCCCATCAACGACTCGGTGACAAAACCGGCAAACAACTCCGGGAATATGGTGATAACGTCGATCTGCATGGCGTTACTATCCAGCGGCCTGCCCTTGCCCTATCGCCCGTTCAGTCAAATAAACCGGGTAGCGGACAAACAATCATTTCGCCGGCTTGGATGTCGATTTTCTTGATCACGTTCTCCACTGCCGGGATTAATACCTCGCCTCCATCAGATGTGCGGCACACGTATACGTCGTTCGCCGGCATCTCCAGCACTCTCGCGATCGTCCCCAGGTGTTCGCCCTCCGGGGTGGCGACCCTCAGCCCAATGATGTCGTCGTGGAAATATGTCCGCTCAGGCAGGCCGATACGTTCGGCCTCATCGATTTCCAGGTGTCCACTGGTCCAGAGCTTGGCCTGCTCGGGAATGTCGATCCCCTTGACCTTGATGACCGCTTTGCCGGAAAGGATTCTGAACGATTCCAGTTCGGTGGCCAGCCGTTTGCTCCCCCGGGTCAGGTATACCTTTTTCAAGTCGTAAAAACGTTCCTGGTTGTCCGCCAAGGGCCGGATGTAAAACTCCCCTCGTACTCCACGGGGGCGGCCAATCCGCGCCAGGGCGATATATGCGTCGTCGCTTGGTTTGCCGACAGCCATTTCGGGTCACCCCGGCATTGGTTAGTCCGGTAGTCGGGAGAATCCTTACTCTGCGGCCTCACCCTCGGCAGGTACTTCGGCTTCCCCGGCCTTCTCACTTTCTTCTTTTGCCGTGGCTTCGGCGCGGGCGACGGCCTTTTTCCCTTTACTCCTCTTCGGGCGTTCCTTGATCCGATCAGCCACCTGGAGCCCGGCGGGGTCCTCCCCCTTGCGGATCATTTCCCATTTTTTCCACAGGCCAATCTGCCGGTAGAGGGCAAGTACCGTCTCCGACGGCTGGGCGCCGCGCTTCAGCCATTCATACGTTTTTTCCTCGTTGACCTTGATGCGCGCCGGCTTTTCAATCGGGTTGTACCAGCCGAGGAGTTCGATGAACGGCCCACTACCTGCCCGGCGCGAATCGGCCGCGACAAAACGGTATGTCGGCCGCTTCTTGGAGCCCATTCGTTTCAGCCTGATTCTGACTGGCAAGCAAGACCTCCTTTATCCGAAAACCAATTCGATTTATCTGCCATATCGCGTGGGACATTCACTAATACGCGCCCGTCACTCATCAGAGCGGGAATTTCATTCTGGTCAAGGCCTTCGGCCCCAGACGACCGATCTTTTTGACCATTTTCTGCATTTCCCCAAACTGCTTGATCAGCTTGTTTACGTCCTGGATGGAATTCCCGGATCCCCGGGCAATACGCTTGCGGCGCGAGCCGCTGATAATCGACGGGTTGCTCCGTTCCCCAGGAGTCATTGATTGTATCATCGCCTCGATGCGAACGAGCGCATGATCATCGACGGGCAAGCCCTTAAGCGCCTTGCCCACCCCGGGAATCATACCCAGGATTGACTCCAGCGACCCCATCTTCTTGACCTGTTGGAGCTGGTCGTAAAAGTCCTCAAATGTAAACTCCGCCTTGCGGAGTCTCTCTTCCAGTTTGGCCGCTTTTTCCGCATCGACCGCCGCCTGCGCTTTCTCCACCAGGCTGACCACGTCGCCCATCCCCAGGATGCGTGAGGCCATCCGGTCGGGGTGGAAGACCTCGAGATCGGAGGGCTTTTCCCCGGTCCCGACAAACTTGATCGGCTTGCCGGTCACGGCCAGGATCGAAAGCGCCGCCCCCCCGCGGGCATCCCCGTCAATCTTGGTCAGCATCACCCCGTCAATGCCCACCGCCTTGTTGAACTCCTCGGCCGATTTGACTGCGTCCTGGCCGGTCATGGCATCGGCAACGAGCATGATCTCCGTCGGCTTGACCGCCGCCTGCAGGCGACGCAACTCGTCCATCAACTCTTCGTTGATGTGCAGACGTCCCGCGGTATCGAGGATCAGCAAGTCATACTCATTCTCTTTGGCGAATTCGACGGCGGAGGTGGCAATGGTGACCGGGTCAGGCCCGGTAGAATATGCCAGGATATCCAGCGGTTTTCCCAGAATCTTCAGTTGGTCTTTGGCGGCCGGACGGTAAACATCGGCCGCGACCAGCAGCGGTTTGCGGCCCGCCCGCTTGGTGCGCAAGGCAAGCTTGGCACAGGCGGTAGTCTTACCCGAACCCTGCAGCCCAACCATCATCCAGATTGTCAACCCGCGCGGATTATAGGCCATCTCCCGGCTTTGCCCGCCCAGCAGGCTGACCAGCCGCCCGTGCACGATCTTGATGATCATTTGACCGGGTGTGACCGAGGAGAGCACCTTCTCCCCGAGGCTTTCCGCCTCAACCCCGGCGATGAATTTCTTGGCGACCTTGTAATTGACGTCGGCCTCCAATAACGCGCGCCGGACTTCCTTCAACGCGTCCTTGATGTTACCTTCCGAGAGTCTCCCGTGGCCGCGCAATTTTTTGAAAATACCATCCAGCCGGTCACTCAAATCACCAAACATGACCCCTTACTCCCTGCGGGAAAACGGCTTTCCCCGCCGCATTCCCCAAACTCAAAATAATAACTCATTTTTCCCAAAACCCAACCGTATTTTTTACCCCGGCACACAAAGAATACCATACACCAACGAGACCTCTATCCCCTTTCCAATTAGTGCATTACGTTCTCTTAGGACGCGAATATACCATTATCGTAATACACCAGTCAGATTCCACCTTGCTCACCAAAGTCTGGAAGCGGGGAGACTGTAGTGGACCCCATGGTTTGGACAGTGGCTTAGGTGAGGGATCTGCTTTATCTTGCTGACCGAAAGAGGAGCAGCAGATGAAGCGATCACGACCGAAGTTTATGGCGGAATTCAAGGCCAAGGTGGCCGTGGCGGTGGTGAAGGGGGACCGGCCGCTGGCGGTGACCAACTGCTTAAACTTCGGCAACCCCTATAAACCGGAGGTGTATTACCTGTTTGCCGAGTGCGTGCGGGGAATGGGTGAGGCCTGCCGCGTTTTTGAAACGCCGGTTACCGGAGGGAACGTCAGTTTTTATAATGAGGACGCCGAGCGTGCGGTGTATCCCACGCCGGTTATCGGGATGGTGGGGTTGATCGATAACGTGGCCCATATTACCACGCAGTGGTTCAAAAATGAGGGTGATATGATCGTCCTTGTCGGTGAGAATCAGGAGGATTTAGGCGGTTCGGAATACCTCAAGACGATCCACAATTTGGTCACCGGTGATGCACCCTACCTTGATTTGGAAAAAGAACGACGTGTGGGGAAGTTTGTCCTGGATGCTATCCGGAAGGGGCTGGTTAATTCGGCACATGATGTTTCCGATGGCGGTCTTGCGGTGTGTTTGGCCGAGTGCTGTATCACCAATCCCGACCGGCTATTTGGGTGCAAGATCAATCTTAAATCGGCTATGCGTCCTGATGCGCTCTGGTTTGGTGAGGCACAGTCACGGGTGGTGGTGAGTTTACCAGCGGAAAACTACACACAACTCGTAAAGTTGGCTTCGCAATACAATGTGGGAATTGCCACATTGGGCGAGGTGACGGCCGGGGTATTCGAGTTTGCTGACTATGGCTCGCTTGATCCGGCGGAACTGAAGGAACGGTATTATTCCTGCCTGCCGAAGTTGATGGAACGATCTGCCTGAGTTCTTTTCTCAACAGATTGATTTGTAGGGGCGGGTTTCAAACCCGCCTTTTGTGAATTTTTGCGGATATATCACTTTAGGGCAGGTAATTCACCAGTAAGTCGTTGCGGATAAGCAAGATAAGGTGGAGGATTAGGCCAAATGCCAAGTACAACGGGCCATAAAGAGGTTCCGGCCAAAGTCAACGCATGGGTTGATAGCGGAGTTGCGCCGCTTGTGGAAGCATTAAGTCTTTTTAAAAATGTCGTAACTTTGGATAGTTGTGAAGGGACTGAAAGCGAAGGGGCTTACGTTTATTTCAAGTGTTGGGGCAGTTCAAAAAGGCCGTGCGCTCATGAGACGTGCGAATTCATGATATGGCTATCATCGGTTCTCAGAAGCCAGCCAAATCCTTGTTCTGATTATCGGCTGCGCCTGGAATGGATGGCTTCCGATGAACCGATGGCTAACATTACAACTTATCGCAATAATGTTAGCGCAATTGCGGCGAAACTCTCCTTACTTGCCGCTGATGTCACCCACCAAACGTCTTGGTTTGAGTGTGACAAAGTGGACACAATGCCTCGCAATTCGACAACGTGTCAGGACCACCAGCTTTGACAGAGACAGTATGGTGGTACTTTGCCCCATGCCGAGTGATGGTCGCTGGGCAATGCCCAGTATGGTTGGTGTGTGACGACCTTTTACATTCGCAACGTCCTTCAGAACGCTCAAATGCGTCGTCCTTGACTCTCTCAGAAAAGGCCATATGGCCCCCCTTGTTATGAGGTTAAATGTTGCGCAGCCGATTCCTTATTTTCAATAACTGGATTCGCGCTTCGCGTTTTACCATTAAACCCCCTTTCACAGTTTGCCAAGAGTGAGTTAAACGCGGTTCCGTTCAAGCCAGCGTTCAATCTGAATTCAAATTCGTTCAAATATCGTTGCAGGTACTTCCGACCTATTTTGTGGTAAACACCGTAGCGACCACGTTTGAGCACGGCCCACACAGATTCTACCCCGTTAACGTGAGTTCCCTGGTCATCAACATATTCGACAGTGTGTGTAACAGCCCGATGTCTAAATCCATTTCGTGAAAGCCGCGAGTAAACTGCCGCTTCATCAGTCATCGTCATGGATTTTCGTCTCACGTTTTCAGTAATGATTGGAAGCAAAGTCCGTTTTTGGGCGTCAGGAACGGCACTAAGCCGGACTTCTGCTTTGCGCTGGCGCATACCGAAAACCGTCGCGTGCGTCAAAGGATTGGAACCGCCCCTGGTTGTACGTACTTGTCCTTTGGTTCCGGGCATACGGCATTTCAGATACGTTTCGTCCATTTCAATAATGCCAGTCAGCTTGCGGGTGTTTCCATTTTTCATTGCCAATCTGATCCTATGTCCCATAGACCACGCCGTCTTGTACGGCAATCCCAAATCCCGGCTAAGTTGAGCTGCCGGATAGCCCTTGCGCCCGCTGAGAAGCAGGTGGATTGCAAGGAACCACTTTGGTAGTCCGATCTTAGAGTTGTGGAAAATCGTACCAACCGTAGCCGAAAACTGATAGCCACATTCTCCGCACTCGAATTTCTTGCGACACTTGAGGCGGCAAACCCGGACGGACCCGCAACGCAAACAGCCAATGCCGTCCGGCCAGCGGATTTTCTCAAGATAGGCAAGACATTGGCCTTGCGTGCGAAAACGCCTGGTAATCTCTTGAATTGTAAGCATTTTCGACTTCCTGCTTTGAGACGGGAGCCGAAATGCGTATATAAGACGTGTGGACTCTGCACTTTGGCTCCGGCCTGGGTGTATGGGTTCAAGCGGGCCGTTTGTTCGCGCAGACGGCTCGCCGTTTTTTCACTTGACAACTCTATGGGATTGCGTATTTTACGCATAGAAACCTGGTTTTTGGCTAAAGGATTCGGGTTTCTCTTGGGCGGTGCTGCAACACCGCCCTTTCTACTTTAGTGGGCGATATACTGGTGATTTCCCCTTTTGCTTGGTTTCAAAATACGCCGGCCTTTTGTCTGTCGGTAGCGAATACTGTTTTAGCGTATTCGAAATGTTCGGCGCAAGGTTGTCCCCGTATCTCTCATATCCCACCTCTCTGAGCCGCCCGGCCACATCCACCCCGCGCCACCATTTTTCAGGCTTTTCTGCCATAACTATTCGGATAGCTTCAATGAGGGGTGTCTTCTGCGTTATATCATTCAACGACTTTTCGGTGGTGAGCTTGGGCGTTAGCTCCAACCGATTCATTTTTTCCGCAACACGGATGGCCTCTTGAACGGCACTCAAATCTTTTTGTATTTCTGCTGCTACTTCGTCGAGTCTTTGCTTCAAGACCTTTTCCATTCCTCTAAGCGCTTCAATATCATACACTTGCAACACCCCCTAAAGATGATCCTAAAATAATCTTCATCATTCCCCCGGTTTCTTCCGTATGTAGGTTGAGGGCGGGTCAGAAACCTGTCCTCGCCAAGGTTTTGTTTACGAGCGGTTCCGACCCGCTCAACCTATTTTGACCGGCGCTCACATCGCCGGTCTTTTTTTACCTCCCGACCAATATACGAAATAATCTGGATTGGCGTTAGTGAAATATTGCTGCTCCTTAACAAATTATGGGTGGTGGGCGGCTGGCCTACTTAGCCCAGACTTTTGTGTGTTTTTCCCAAATTTTGAAATTGGTGGATGTCTGGCCTCAAACAGCCAATTCCCCAAAAGGCCCTGTCGATCAAACAAAATCGTGGCTCAGGTCTTACCTGCCCTAAGGTGATATATCCGAATTTTTGCACTGCATAGTACATTTGATTTAGGTCGGTGTTCCGGCGTTCCGAGATCGCGGGACGGAGAAACCTGACAACTGCAAGAATCAACCGCTCAGGCACAATTCTCAAACCCACCCGCCGCGCTTCGCGCTCTGGGTGGGGTACAGTTACAACAATCCGAAAGGGAACGCCGACACCGAGCGGATGATGCGGACGATTAAGGAGGAGCTGTTGTGGCTGCGGGAGTGGCACGACCCGTACGAGGTCTCAGCGGCAATCAGGACATGGGTCGAGCAGTACAACGAG
>Ga0114920_10000434_pt1 | contig 18310 bp, 10 predicted proteins | sample ChitaG_FD_88683 | JGI IMG/M metagenome (GOLD analysis project Ga0114920, IMG submission 88683) | Deep subsurface microbial communities from South Pacific Ocean to uncover new lineages of life (NeLLi) - Chile_00310 metaG | ecosystem: Environmental > Aquatic > Marine > Oceanic > Sediment ... | reverse complement strand
CTCAAAAAGAGGCATGGAATAAAGGCAACATTGAGGGATTTATGGAATACTATTGGAAGTCGAAAAACCTCACTTTTCAATCGGGTAATAAAAGGCTATATGGCTGGGACGCACTGCTTTCCATGTATAGAACAAGCTATTCTGGAGAAAACATGGGAAAACTGGATTTTACAGATATAAAGATTATAGTTATGTCAAATAGTATTACCTATGTTCTTGGCAGGTGGAAGCTTAAGTTTAAAGATTCCTCCAAAGAAGGTTTATTCACGATTATATTCCAGCGGAAACCCGAAGGCTGGAAAATAATCCATGATCACTCTTCCTGAAATATATTTACTTATTATATTTCTCTAACCACTTTTTATGTTCTGCTTTGGCTTTATCTTGAAGCTTTTGGTCCATAACCACACGTAAAGCAGTTGCACCCATAACTTTGGCTGTCAGAATCAAAGACTTGTGACCTTCAGGGCTTACGGTTATATCGGCATTTTCCTGAGAATGACCTACAACCGCTGGAATACCTTCTGTCCCGATGCTAACATGAGCTCCAGGAACTACCAGGGTTGCGAATCCAGTCTCTTCCCAGTGTCTTGGGATTCTTCTCTCACCAATGTTTATTCCTCCGTAGTCAACTGCATACTGAAATACAATGTCATTAAGCACGCTAACAGCAATACCCGGGTTGTATTCTCCATAATGGTCGATATCCACCTTTGTTTTTGTAGCGAGAGCAGCTGCCCTTGCCATATCATCCAGATCGGAAACCTTTTCCTCAATTTTCTCCCTTGCCTTTCCAGGACTCATTGAACCAACAGGAGTCTCATCCATGAGATGCCTTATCCAGATAGTAGCAGAAGCCATTTGAGGTACTATATTAGGAGCCACTCCCCCATCACTAACGATTCCATGGAACCTGAACTGGGGCTCAGAGTGCTCTCTTATCATATCCACCGAATGGAAGAGAATAAGGACAGCGTCCAGGGCACTCCTTCCCTGCCAGGGCCTTTGGGCATGAGCAGATTTCCCGTGGAAAGTGTATTTCATTTGTCTTATGTGTCTGGCAGAAAATCCCCCCGGAAAACGCAAAGTTTCACGGGATATACCATGGCTTCTGAACATAAAGTCGATCCCATCTAAATAGCCAGACTTAGCCATTGCCGCCTTAGGAGGAGGCCCCACTTCTTCTGCCGGTGTTCCTATTACCCAGACACTTCCAGGGATATTATTCTTCTCCATCACTTTGGCAAGAGCAATTGCTGCGCCTATTCCAGTTGGACCCTGCATATTGTGCTGACAGCCGTGGAATGGAGGATTTCCCCGTAAGGCATCATACTCCACCGCAAATCCAATGACCGGATGTCCTGTTTTGCCTTTATATTTTGCTTTAAAAGCTGTTGGAATCCCAGGGGGTCCTGCATAATCAGCAGGAAATCCTCCGACTACTTTTAGCCTGTCAAAATTGGAAGGCAGGCCGGGAACACCCATTTCTACTACAAATCCGTGTTTTTTCAGCTCGTCTGTGAGCATGGCAGACGCCTTAAATTCCAGGAACCCTGGTTCAGGGTTGTGGTACATCCAGTCATTCATCTCAAGCAAACGCGAACTCAAAGCATCTATCTCTGCATCAACAGCCTTCCTTATTGCTGCAACTTTACGACTCTCTATGGGTAAAACTTGCGGCTTTTTTTCGGATGATGCTGCTAACAGCGCAACAGAAAACAAGAAAATCATCATAAAAAAAGAAAGCAAGATGGCCAACTTCTTACTTTTAAACATTATTTCCTCCTTTATTCATAAAAACTGCCGACTCGTGAATAATCCACGTACACCTGGATTATTCATAATATTTGCCGACACTATTTTTTTATCAGCTCCAGCACCTTCTCAATCGCTTTATCCAACTGGGGATCCTGATTCTGAAGATCATGATTTAAGTCATTTATAACAAAAATATCTGGCTTTACACCACCGCTGGTCTCCAGGTCTTTCCCGTCCAGGGTATAGCAACCCCAAAATGGAAGACGGAAGTAACCTCCGTTCATGAGCCTAACACCGGTAGTGAAAATCAGCCACCCGTAAGTAGTATTCCCGATAATAGGTCCTCTCTTTAATGTCTTGAAGCCATTGGCTGTCATCTCGCCGTCGCTTAGAGTTACTTCGTTGGTTATTAAAACAACAGGCTTATCAGCTACTCCAAAAGTCGATTGGGGTGTTTCAGAAAGACCCCGAACGCGCCATTTTGCATAAACAGGTTGAGTTAAAGCCTGAAGAACGCGGTCGTGAACATTGCCGCCAAAATTGTTGCGTAAATCCAGGATTAATCCTTTCCTGGGAACAGCATCACGCTCCAGCTCTCTGAGAAACCGCTGCAAATCCCCACGTCCCATGGCACGCATGTGGATATACGCCACCTTATCCCCTGTTTTCTTGCACACCAGTTCCCTCCGGCTGCAAATCCATTCCTCTAATAAAAGCCTGTTTTCCATCCTGGCATAAATCGGCTTAACATGAACATTAATATCTTTCTTCAATTTTTGGCTTTTTAACGTAAGGGTCACCCGCTTATCCAGCATGCCGTTAAAATATATCCAGATGTTCTTCTTTACGTCCACAACTTTCCCATTTACAGCTATAAGCTCGTCGCCTGCAGCAACACTGCCTCTCTGGTCATACAGCGGTCCATCTTTAATAATTCGTTTAAGGAGAATTTTATTATCCGTAAATTCCCAAACTGCTCCTAAATGAGCACTTGGTTCCTCAACTCTGTCACCTCGCGGTGCGCTGATCCCCGTATGAGATGAATTCAAAAAACCGATCATCTCATTGGCATAATCGTAAAAATCCTGATCCTCGCGAACTTGCTGGAGAACAGGCAGGTATTGTTCGTACAGTTTTTTCCAGTCTATCTGATGATGCCCCGGATCGTAGTAATAGTATTGAAGGGTATAATAAAGTTCTGCCAGCACCTGTCTATAATCGCTTATTTTATCAACCCGGATTTTTGTATTGAATGAAATAGTTTTACTCTTCTTGCTGCTTACATCAATTCTACCGATCTTCCCTCGGCTAAGATAGTAGAGGTTTTTTCCTTTTTTTTCGAACTGTAAGGCCCGGGGATAAAGAACCTGAGGCATAAAGGGCTCATATTTACCTCGTTCTTTTTCCTTTAAGCCTGTTTTCCAGAGATGACTTTTTCCGTCAATGTTTGAGACAAAATAAACAGTGCTATTATCTTTTGGCGAGAGGATAAAGTCCCCGTCATTTCCAAGAGTATTTGTGACCGTTTCAGTCTGACGGTCAAGGTCCTCGAGCTTTAATAAAACTTTGATTTCAGGTTTTTTTTCTTCATTTTTTTCTGATTTTTTCTTTTGTTCCTTGTCCTTTTTTTCAAAAAGCTTTTCAAACTCGTCCTCTTCAAACTCCTGTTTTTTTGGCTGAAGGTAAATCCGATAGAGGTCCCATTTGCCTGTAAATTCAGGAAAACTGTGACCAAAACGATTGGAGCGGAAAAGCATAAATTTCCCATCAGATGACCACTGCGGCCCACGCTCATCATAAGCTGTGTTGGTCAAAAGGAATTTTTCTTTAGATTGTATATTTACTGCAAACACATCCGTATTCCCGTTTCGTCTGACTACGACCGCAAGATAACGGCTGTCAGGAGACCAGGTAAACCTACCTGCAAAACGACCGCCAAAATCAGATTCATAAACCAGGTAGTCTTCTTTGCCATCCGGCTGAATTAGACGAATCTGGCGCTTTCCTCTATAAAAAACAATCCATTTCCCATCAGGTGAGAATCGGGGCGAGAGCTCATCCTCATCACTGTATGTCAGACGAAAGGGTTTCTTTTTCCCAATGGCAGAAATTATATATAGTTCTGGGTTCGCTCCTACATCAGAAACATAAACAAGATTTTTGCTTTCCTTATCCCAGTCAATGTCTCTTTCTCGCCATGGGGTGTTGGTTATATTCCTTGCATAGCCGCCATCGCTTGACAGGACAAATATATCCCCACGCACTGCAGCTGCAATTTTCTTTCCGTCCGGAGATAGACGGTACTCGCTTACAGAAGCATTCTTTACAAAAAATGTTCGGTTTTCTTTAGTCTCTGCCGGCGCCTCAATGGGAACCTGAAAAGAATCTCCTGTACTGAGGTCTGTAATCCATATACCAAAATCCCGTTCATATGTTGCCAGCGGAGTTCGTGATGCCACGGAAAGCCACTTAATATCCTTTTCGCGAAATTGTGTTACGGGGCGCAGATCGGATCCGTCTCTAGCTGCAGTCCAGATATTTTTACTATTAAACTTTCTATCACTCACAAAATAAATCCGCTGACTATCCAGATTCCAATCAGGCCAAAAACAATTGCTCGAATCAGACACAACCAGATGAGCCTTGTTTTCCGAAAGAGATTTTAGCCAGATTTTCGCCGTGTTGCTCCCACGATACCCCCTGCGCCACCAGGAGTTATTTTCCATTCCCAGTGAAAAAAGAATGTGCCTGCCGTCTGGACTGATCCTGGCATAATACGGCCAGCTCCAGTATGTATCCAGCACAGGAATCGCGTTCCCTCCATTTATGTTTATTTTAAAAATACTTGAGGATGATGAGCGGCTGGAACGAAAAATTATCCATTGCCCATCAGGAGTAAAATCTGTAGCGATATCGTTTCCTGTATGGAAAGTGAGCTGCCGGGGAGTTCCTCCTTCTTTCGTCATCAGATAGACATCGTTATTCCCTTTCCTGTTGGATGTAAATGCCAGCCATTTACCATCCGGTGACCAGATTGCTTCCCTGTCATAAGCAACATGATCGGTTAGTCGTACTGCTTTACCACCTTTTGAGGAGACCAGCCAGATGTCGCCCATGTAGGAAAAAACAATCTGCTTCCCATCAGGGGAAATCGCCGGGAAGCGGGCACCAATTAGCTGTTTTTCAGCAGCAGTAGAATAATTGACTAAAATGATAAAAATGAAAAACACTAAAAATATGTTAATGCAGGTTCGTTTCATAGTATTCTCCTTTTTTATGATTATTTATTGGGATTGTAGCAATAACACACAAAAAATTGTTTTTTTTATATTATGTCTTACTTTTTAAATATGTTCATATTCCCTCCTGACTCATCCCTTGTTTATTCAATGCGTTTTAAAACATTCACAGAATAACAATCAAAATCCTTCCCAGGGAAGGCAAGCTCAAAATTTACCTCTAATTTATCGCTTTTCAGCAGCTTAAACGTTAGTCTTGCCCTTAATTCTGGAGGGGCATTTTCGATTTTTTCGGTTTTAAATAACAATGTTTTTCCATTACCAGAAATTTCTTCAAGAACATATTGAGTAATGAATCCTTCAATATGGAACTGCCTGAATACAATTTTTTGTCTGGAGCGGTCATAGCTGAAAATTCCCCAGTCTTCATGCACTTCTCCTTTTGGATTTTTTTCCTGGGGCTCGAAAACAGCTTTGGTTCTCATAAAAAGGTATTTTCCCTTCATAATAAATTGAAAGTCGTGCCTAACATTTGAGACTCCGGATTTTCCTTCCCCTTTACCTTCCCACACTCCTTCTAAAAACCTCATGGGTTCCCAGATATCTTGTTTTTTTTCTGCTTGCGCGATCATCAAGGCTGGCATCAACAGAATCATAATGGCAGTTATATTTTTTTTCACAAAATCTCCTCTCATTTTATACCTCCATCACTACTTTAAAATAATGCTACATTAGAGCTAAAAAAAACATACAATGCTACAATCTCGACCCCTGAATAATCCACGGATATCTTAGTTTTTATTAATCCTCTGTTTCAGGTTTTACCCGGTACTTTTCAAACCATGCCATAAGATAAAGCTGCTGAAGGATTCTGTGAGAAGGGCGCCTCCAGCCATGATACTCATCAGGCATACGGACCAAGAGAGTATCCTTTTTAAGCATTTTTAAGGCCCGGTAATATTCTTCACTCTGGCCCATGGGAGTTCTCAAGTCGGCCTCTCCTGTCATGACCATTGTGGGCGTGGTCACGTTTTCAACGTAATGAAGAGGCGAACGAACAGCATATTCCATCGGGTCTTGCCACGGGTACTTCTCAAATTGCCTGTACCATCCTGAACCATCGGTAGTACCAACAAATGAATGCCAATTAATTACCGGCCTCATCGAAACCGCAGCTCTAAAACGGTTTGTATGACCCACAATCCAGGCTGTGAGGATTCCTCCGCCACTACCGCCGCAGACAAACAGATTATCCTCATCTATAAAACCTTTTACTATGGCTGCATCCACACCTGCCAATAAATCATCAAAATCCTTTCCAGGATAAGAAAACTGAATTCCGTTAACAAAATCCTGACCGTAACCAGTGCTTCCTCTTGGATTCATGTATAAAACCGCATACCCGTTTGCAGCGAAGTTTTGCCATGCCCAGTTGAAACGGACCGAATACATGGCCCATGGACCGCCATGGATATAGAGAATCATGGGATATTTTTTCCCCTGCTTAAATTCAGCAGGCTTTATTAGCCATCCCTGTAAATCTAGCCCGTCAGGAGACTTGAACCACAACTCTTCAACTTCACCAAGTTTAACATTTGCAATAATGTCTTCGTTAACATCCACAAGCTTTTTAATCCTGCCAGGATTATTGAGGTTAAATGTAACCAGGTATCCAGGCTTATGGAATGTAGATAGTGTTATTGCTACCTGGCCGTTTCTTGCCATGGACAATCCGGAAAAATAATGAATGCCGTCCGTAATTTTTTTTATCTTACGTTTTGACGAAACAAAATAAATGTTGGATACTCCCTTTTCGCGCATAAGATAATAGAGTCCAGAACCATCCTGAGCCCATGTAACACTTGAAGGTGAATTAGGAAGATTCACAGCTAGAATACGTTTTTTTCCTCCTTCGCTGTCCATCAGGTACAGGTTGGAGAGATGGCTTGTAAAATTTTTATCATTATAACCTGTGTAAGCTATCCACTTCCCATCCGGTGATATCCGCGCTCCCCGGTCCGGACCTTTCCGCTCAGTTAAAGTCTGTATTTCGAATGTATTTAAGTCGACCGAATAAATCTCAGAATCACCCCTTAAATACTCAGCATCGGGTTTGCGGATAGCACTAAAATATATTTTTTTGCCGTCTCTGGACCATTGAGGATCGCTGTGTGAATAATCTCCTGATGTAATCTTCCGGGGTGTCCCGCCCAGCTCGGCGTTTATGACAAAAATATGTGTGTAGCCTTTTGGCATATATCCCCTTCCGTCTCTCCTCCAGGATAATCTGTCCACGATTACAGCAGGCTTAGCCCATTTTGCTCCCTTAGGTCTTTTGGGAAGTTTTACGGGCAAGATCTGCTTTGTGTCCGGAATAAATTGAGTAAAAGCCAGTTTTTTTCCTCCGGGAGACCACCTTAAGTTTCCTGGCGAACGTTCAAGATGGGTAAGCTGGGCAACTTCTCTAGTATCAAGCCACATCACATGAATCTGTGTAGTTCCGTCTCTATCGGAAAGAAAAGCAATCTTTTTCCCGTCAGGAGACCATACAGGAGAAAAATCTCTCCAGTTCCCGTGTGTAAGCTCCCGGATACGAGTTCCTTCAATGTCGACTATCCAGAGATTACTCCTGGACCGGTCATTCATCTTATCGATCCAGCCTCGAGTAAAGAGGATATGCTTCCCATCTGGCGATATGTTTGGGCTTCTGATTGATTCCATCTCCATGTAGGTCTCCTTGCACAGCAGTTTATAATTCTCTCCCCAGCTAAGTCTCGCCCCAAAACCGATACTAAACAAAAGCATACTGATTACTATTAATTTCACAGTGACTTTTCTCATAAAAAACCTCCTTATATTTTTAGTATAATTTATAATAAAATTAATTTTTGCAAGCCTATCTATTTGAACATTCAGGTAGGCGAACCGGAATAAGCTCATATGTCAGTTAAAATAAATTATTAAATCCTGTTCTTTAAAAATTAGCTTATCTTTTTTTGTTCTAAGAGTGCCTTCCTGTATGCTTTTCCTTCAAAAATCGAATAGAGAGATGGCACCACTACAAGAGTCAGCATGGTTGCAAATAGAAGGCCAAATATGATTGTCACGCCGAGAGGAGCCCAGAACTTCCCTCCTCCTCCAAGATTAAGAGTGATAGGCAAGAGTCCACCGATGGTTGTGACTGTAGTCAGTATAACAGGTCTGAGCCTTCGCGGCCCTGCATCAAGGATTGCTGATATGATATCAACTCCACGGCGGCGCCTTTGATTGATAAAGTCGACAAGGACAATGCCATCGTTTACCACAACACCAACAAGCGCGACAACCCCAACAAAAGCCATAAAACTGAACGTTAGCCGCGTTAAAAGCAAGCCGGTGACAACCCCAATTATGGAAAGCGGTACAGTGAATAAAATAACCAGGGGCTGTTTGAAGGAGTCAAACTGAGCGGTTAAAACAAAAAAGATGAGGATCAAACCCAGAAACATTACACGCGTTATGGATTCAAAGGATCTCTTTCGCTCCTCCTCCTCCCCACCATATTCAAGAACATACCCTTGTGGAGGCGGTGTAGATTCCATACGCTCCTGGAGTGAAGAGAAGATATCCTGGGGGGTATAACCCTCTTCAACATCACTGCCCACTGTCACTGACCGCCTCAAATTGCGGCGTTGAATCCTGTTAATTCCCTTGGTAATCTCCACACGGGCAAGCTGGCTTAATGGAACCTTCATCCCTGCCATGCTGAATATTGGGGTATTAAGCACATCCTCAAAATTGCGCCTGTGGACCTCCTTGTTAATAACCCGAACATCAACAAGTTCATCCCCCAGCATGATTTCCGTCGCTTCGTACCCGAGAAACGCCGCCATGACCTGAAACGTTATTTCCTGGGCAGAGATTCCATGTTTGGCTGCTTTTGTTCTATCGACTTTTATAGACACCTGCGGCTTGCTCTCCTGAAAACTGTTCTGAACATTCCTTGTCCCAGGGATTACGTCCAAATGTCCTTCAACAATCTGACTGAGCTTTTTCAGCTCTTGGATGTCCTCTCCCGATATTTGAATTGCCACCGGTCTACCTACAGGCGGCCCCATTTCTACTTCAAAGAAGCTGTATCGAATTCCCGGAATTTCGGCTAACATTAAATCCACTTCTTTAATGACTTCTGCCTGACTTCGTTTCCGCTCAGAATCATTACCTATATTGATCAGAATCTTACCAAACTCTGGCCCTGAACCACTGCCCCCTGCAGTCTCTGTAAGGTCAGCCATTATCATTCCGGTATCTCCGATGGTTGAAACATATTCCTTTACTTCGGGAACCTGGGCAATCATTTTCTCGATCTGGCGGGATATACGATTTGTCTTTTCCACTGTCGACCCAACAGGAAGCTCAATATTTATATTAAAACGCCCCATCTCCTCCTTTGGAAAAAAATCTATTTTTATTACACCAGAACCCAGAATAAACAGGGCAACGAAGAATGCCAGGATTCCAACGGATATAACAGTTTTTCTGTGAAATAAAGCCCAGCGAAGCACCGGCTTATAATACCGAGTCAAGAATCGAAAAAACCTGTTTCCGATGAAAAATATCCTGGCAAACCTGTTCATCTTTTTGCCCTGATTGCTGAGACGCATATATTTTGATGCTATCATGGGGAGAGTAAGATGGTCGATAATTATGGAGCCAATAAGCGCGAATATTACCACCCACGGCATAAAAGACATGATCTGCCCCATTATGCCGGCTATAAATATCATCGGGATAAATGCGGAAATGGTCGTCATATCTGCAGAGATTACAGCAGTTCCAACTTCTGAAATTCCTTCTTTTGCCGCATCAACCGGATTAAGTCCTTGCTCAAAATGGTGATAGATGTTCTCACCAACAATCATGGCCCCATCCACGACCAGTCCAACGATGAGTATAGTGGAAAAGATAGTAATCATATTTAGTGTAAATCCGAAGATCCACATCAGCAAAAAACCGATAACAAGCGAAAAAGGTATGGCGATAGCAACAATGATTGCATTGCGCAACCCCATAAATATCATAAGAGTAACGAGAACAAAAAGCAGACCATACAAGGCATTGGAGCTGAGCTGCCTTACCATAAGAGAGATATCATCGCCCTTATCCATTGAGGTAGTGACCCGGACAGCCTCTGGCATACGCAAATTATGTTTTGCTGCAATTTGTTTGATAGCCCCAGTTGTGTTCAGCATATTGATTTCAGTCTGCTTGTACACAACAAGCGAGACGCTCGGTTTACCATTATATCTTGAATATGACTCTATCTTTTTATTAGTATCTTTTATTTCCGCAACATCTCTTAAAAAAATAGGATGGCCGGCTTTAACATCAACAACTGCTGAGCCGATATCCTGTACATCTTTAAACTTTCCTTCTGTACGGACGAGATACTCGAAGCTGTTCAGCTTGAGATATCCTCCGGGGAGATTGGTGTTCTGCTGCTGGAGCGCGGAAATGAGTTTAGAATAGGAAAGGCCGTATTGTTCCATTTTCCTTGGGTCGACCTGGACCTGTACTTCCTGCTCAAGTCCGCCATAAAATGCAACTTCTCTTACGCCAGGAACAGCTTCAATCTCAATTTTTATATCCTTCGCAATCTCTTTCAGCGTCAGCAGGTCTATCTCTCCGGTAACATTAACCAGTATTATCGGCACATTATCAAAAGCAATATCCTCAATAACCGGCTCTTCTACATCTTCGGGGAAATCCCTTTTTATCTGGTCAATCTTATCCTTGACATCGGTCAGAGCATCCTGCTTGTCCGCTTTTTCATACAGTTCTATAGCATGAACAGATACTCCCTCCCAAGCAGAGGACTCAAGCCGCTTTAAATGTTTAATACCGTTTAGCTTCTCGTCAACCTTTACTGTGACATTTTGCTCAACATCTTCAGCTGCAGCACCTGGATATGGAATGGCAACAACTATCCAAGGAACATTGATTTTTGGGTACTCCTCGAGGGGAAGATTCCGGAGACCAATAATCCCGAGCAACACAAGCAGGATTGTAATCAGCGTTACTAGGACAGGTCTGTCTACAGCTTTCCGGGATATCTTCATATGCTATTGTCCTCTTCAATTACAGAAATCTGAATTCCGTCAAAAAGAATATCCTGTCCGCTGGTGATTATCTGTCCTTTCTCCGGTAGCGGGTCACGGACGATTATTTTGTCACCAGAAATAATATAATCCTTTAATATCACCTTCTTTGCCTGGCCATCTAAAGCAAGGAATAAAACCCTGCTGCCATTTCTCAATACTGTTATATCCAGGGAAAAAACGCAGACATCATTTAATGTGTTTGTACTTATTGTCGTAAGTGCGGTCATTCCCGGCTTAATAATCAAATCCGTGTTCTGAACCGTCACTTCCACTTTAAATAGACGGATATCCGGAAGGGAAGACACAGCAACCTGGGAAACCCTGCCTGAAAAGATTTTTCCCGGGACTGCCTCAAAGGTTACACTTGCCCTCTGCCCTTTTATTATCTGACTTATTCTCTTCTCAGGCACTCCCACTTCAATAACGAGCCGAGACAAATCCATTATGGTGAAGATAGTCTGGCCTCCTGCCACCATTTCTTTTTCCTCTCCAAAACGGTAGGCCACATGACCGTTAAAAGGTGCATACAAAAGACAGTGCTTCAGGCTCAGCTCTGTAGCATCTAGAGCCGCCTTTGCGGCCTTAAGCGCTGTGTGTGAATCCTGGACAATCTGTTCACGTACAGAGCCTTCTTCAAATAGTCGATTGTTACGTTCATAATCACGGTTCGCTTTTTCCCATTGAGCATAAGCCTGATCTCTCAAAACATGGTAATCATCCTGTTCAAGTTTTGCTAGAAGATCTCCTTTTTTAACCCTATAACCCTCATCAAAGTAAAAACGGTCTATCTTGCCAGGGACGTTGAAGCTCATGTTCACTATCTTCCAGGCTTTCACTTCCCCTGAAAAATCCAGTTTGAACTCATAATCAGTTTTTTCATAACCTGCTGTGCGGACCCTGATTTTTTCGGACTTCTCTGTTTTTTGATTTTCAACCTTGTCTTTACAGGATATAAAAAAAGCTAAGAGTGGAATAATCACAGAGAAAATAAAACACCGGAGAACAAACCTTTCACCACTTTTTCTTGAGCTAGTTATATAAGTATGGTTTTGAGTCATTAAAATTAATCTCCCCTAATATTTAATCATGGATTTTTTTATCAATTTTTTTCTTCTGCTGTTCTTTCTAGCTTCTTCCGATTACTCTGTAATTTCCATATTCTAATCAGAAATTTTTATTACTTTCCCTACTCCCATTTGAATAAAATTATCACCATAAGCTTTCTTGAACAATTTTATGGCACGCTCACCTGTGCAGTGAGTTGCACCAACTTTCTCAACTCCTAAATCTTTGAACTGGCTTATGATATCTTTAACTTCCACCTCTGATTTTTCCATCAGGTGAAATCCTCCGAACACAAGATAAATATTTTTATCAATCACTTCTTTAGCTCTCATTACGATGTCCACAATTCCAGGATGAGCACACCCGGTTATAACAACCAGCCCTTTACTTGTATTAAGAATTAAAGATTGTTCTTTAATTCGTTTTCCCATTTCTCCTGTGGAAAAAACATTTTTGCAAATCTCAACAGGCTTACTCACAGAAACAACCTTAGCTTCTGACTTTTTTACTCTTCCTTCAAATGCGGCAGGAAATGAAGCTGGTAGAAATGTAGTAACTTTATTATTTTTTTCTAAGAACGTAAAAAGTCCACCTGTATGGTCTCTATGAAGATGAGAAATGGCTACAAGTTCGACATCTTTCGGATTAACCTTCAATTTGTCGATATTATGGAATAATGTACTACTGCTTGTGCCTGTATCGAATAAAATTGTTTTTTCTGTCCCCTTGATAATACAAGAAAAGCCCCAATCCGCTTTAGTCCCTTCAACAAAAACATAATTGTCATAAAGAATAGTAATTTCTATTGAGCTGGCTTCAAGAGTGGATGGGATACAAACTCCAATAAAAATTGAAGTTAAACTAAGCAGTAGAATTAAAACACTTTTCATGATCACCTCCTATTTGTGAAAAAAAAGTTGTATTTATTTTCTCATTTAACTTTCAAAGTGGCAAATCATAAAAAATGTGAGATTGCATTGCCTGTTGCGAGCGCAGCGTGGCAATCTTCTTCTCTCCTCGCAACGACGTCTGCGGCAATCTCAGCTCGTGAATTACCTTGGTTTGCCTGAATTATTCATAAAAAGTGCCGACTTTTTCCTTGAATAATACAGGATAATAAAGAATTGAAAAAAAATATTTGGATTACTTCAATCTTAAATCGATACTCCCAATTCCGGCATCAATAACAACATTTATGGTAACTTCAGTTTTTCCATAAGCATCATTTGTGTAAATACTGCCTCTCTTATCAAAACCCTTCGTTTTAACCGATCCAATTCCTCTGTCTATGTTTGCACGAACACCAATATGCTCAGGCAGATAAAGAGTAACACTGCCAATTCCACCGTCAATAACAACATCCAAATTCTGTTTATGTTCCCCCGAAAGATCGACTGTAAGTTCGCCCACTCCCATATCAATATTAAAGGATTTTATTATTAATCCTCTCAAGTCAAGCTTGCCCTGGCCTACTCCAAAGTCAATTTGAATATCCAAAGGAACATCATTATTAAGGCTAATATCCCATTTGTTACGCTTTTTGCCAACAGCCAAGCGGTGATACTTTCCCTGTTTGACCTTAAGTATCCCTCGATCATTAAATACGTTGTATTCGATTTCAGGTTTCCATTTTTTATTATTATAAGTAAAGTTACCTTCCATAAGGTCGCTTGCTCCTCCCTGCACCCTCAATTCTCCTACTGCTATCTTAAGATTTATTTCCACAGATTCAGCACTTCCTAACTCAACGCTTCTGGTCTCCTTCTGTAATTCGCCGGCAACCTCACATCCCACAAATCCACCAACAAAAAGAATTAATAGAAATATTTTTAGGCTTTTAAAAAATCTCATCTCTGTTTGCCTCCTCAATTCATACTACGGATTTAGGCATAACCTGGTTTATATTATTAGATTTTTGAAATTTTAGGATTAAATTTTCAAATCTGAGCCTTTTGTCGTTATAAGGCTTCTACCAGGCGATTCCGTAGTCTTCGCCATAGTTGCTGGAACCTCCCCAGAAAGTACGGTGTTTCCAGTCAAAAAAGATTGCATTTAGGGGACCTGATGTATACTTACTATATCTTAACCTGTACCCCATATCAGCAAGGAGTTGCCTAATTTTTTTAGGAACTGCTTCATTAAGAGTAAGCCTGCCCGGAGTAGCAATGTGTTCTCCAAAAGAACTCATCATCTGATAGCTCACGATATTGGGCGCCTCGCAGGCTTCCTGTACATTCATACCGAACTCAACAACATTCAAAAAGAACTGCAAACAGTTCTGATCTTGTGTATCTCCCCCCTGGACAGCAAAAGAGAGGAAAGGCTTGCCATCCTTTAAAGCAATACTCGGTGTTAAAGTCGCCCGGGGTCTCTTTCCAGGAGCGACAACATTGAAGGGATTCTTGCCTTCGTCAAGGACAAAGCTCTGCATGCGCTGGCTCATCCCAATGCCAGTTTTACCGGCAATACAAGCTGGAATCCAACCACCGCTGGGTGTTACAGAAACAACCCAGCCATTCTTATCTGCTGCCTGGATGGAAGTAGTTCCGGCTGTAAAGTTTTTTTCAAAAGCTACAATTTCTGCATCGCTCATCCTGCCTGGATCTTTTTTACCCACATTAGACCACTCCTTCAAAAGATGAAGGTAAGGATTTTTCTTCCCTTCAAAGGGATAAGGATCTCCAGGTTTAACATCAGGGTCATTCAGGTTCCAGTTAATCTTTTTGAACCGTTCTTTCGCGTATTCTTTGGACAGTAATCCTTTAATCGGCTCCTCAGGTGGAAAATAAGGGTCCCCATAGTAGAAATCTCTGTCAGCATAAGCAAGGTTCATCACCTGGTAGAGGGTGTGGATATAATTCACGCTATTGAAGCCCATTGATTCCAAATCGACATTTTCCAGTATATTCAACATCTGCAAAAGAACAGGTCCCTGTACCCAGCAAGTCAGCTTGTAGACCTCGATTCCTTTGTAAGTTGTTTTGACCGGCTCTTCAATATGGAGCTTCCAGTTAGCCAGGTCTTCCATAGTCATGAGCCCTCCCTGTTCCTGACAGCTGCGGGTATATTCTTCAGCAATATCCCCCTTATAGAACCGGTCATAAGCTGCATAGATAGCTTCTTTGCGGCTTTTTCCTTCATCCAGCGCATGTTGCTCAGCTTCGACCAGTTTCCTCAGAGTTTCCAGCAAGTCCAGCTGTTGAAAGACCTCCCCTGGATGAGGAGCCTCATGTTCTTCTCCCAGATGAGGTAGTAAAATTTTCTTGGAATATGGCCACTTTTTGATCCTGTCTTTTGACCTTTCTACCCTTCTAGTAAATTCCTCCTCAGCAGGATAGCCTTCTGCCATTTGCATAGAAGGCTCAAGCACGTCTTTAAGGCTCATGGTTCCGTACTCAGCCAGCATGGTCATCAGACCTCCTGGAGTTCCAGGAGTCACAGCAGCAAGCGGACCGTAAGAAGGTGGATATTCCATCTCTTTTTCCTTGAAGAATTCAGGAGTGGCGCCAGTGGGAGCAGCTCCGAGCGCGTTTATACCAATAACCTTTTTTGTAAGGGGATTATAGATCAGCGCCTGGGTTTCACCACCCCAGCCCAAAACATCCCACATAGTACATGTTGCTCCAAGCATGGCACAGGCTGCATCCACGGCATTCCCGCCCCGCTGAAAAACCATGGCTCCGGCAGTGGCGGCAAGAGGTTTGCCTGTGATGGCAACCCAGTGTTTTCCGTGAAGCACTGGCTTCTCAGTCCGGCCAGTACTGGAACTGTTTACAGCAAAGATAAAAATAAACAGCAGAAGAACGACCTTGTATTCTTTAAGAATTATTCTTTTACAAGAAAACATTTTGACCCTCCTTCTCCCCTATTTATATTCGATGTAAAATTTCTCCATAAGCTGGCGCCATTTCTTCATCAATTCCTCGTTCAGGTCAAGTGGCGGCACAGCATCTTCAGGTAAGAATGGTTTATAAGGAAACTTTTTGGCTTGTGCTTCAAACTCATCACGCAGCTTCTTAAGTTCTTTTGGCATGGTGAAAAGGTCAATCGCTGATGCAGCTATGGCTTTAGCTCCGGCATTGAGCCCTTTCCAGGCTGTTGAGCCGTAGTTACTTGCGACAGAAGACCAGTGATGGCCAATAGCACCTGGAACCTGACCCGGGAACCTGATAGTTGCTGTTGGAGCGATAAGACTGACATCTCCTACATCAGATGACCCGCCTCCCACAAATGTCCGGGGGCGATCTCTCAGCGTGCCCACCCTTGCTGGCATCCCTCTTTCTGTTCTACCCAGTTCTTTCTGGAGTGACTTAGCAAAAGCGTGCTCTTCTTCCGTCCATTCCGGCATACCAACCAGCTCAATGTTCCTCTGAAAAAGCTTTGCAGCAGCCTTATTAGCGTAACGCTGATGTACAGCAGCAAGACACCGGATGCTCAATTCCGTCCCTGTTGCCAGGGCTCCGGCTTTTGCACAATTAATGACCTTACTATACATCTCCTGCAATCTTTCATCACTGTTTCTGATAAAGTACCATACGCTTGCTGTGTCAGGCACTACATTGGGAGCCTCTCCCCCTTCGGTAATTACATAATGCATACGGTAAGTAAAAAGGAGATGTTCTCGGAGAAAATTCGTAGCAACGTTCATTATCTCTACTGCATCAAGGGCACTCCGGCCTCCCCAGGGTGAGGCGCCATGAGCAGTTCTACCTTTAAATGTGAAGACGGTTGAGAACATTGCGTTCCCTCCTCTGCCGTAGCTGGTCCCGAATCCACTGCTGCTGTGATTGTCTATTACAGCATCCACATCATCAAACAGCCCAGCCCTTATCATGTATGGCCTACTTATAAGTGTTTCCTCAGCCGGCGAACCAAAAACTTTTATAGTCCCTTCAAATCCATACTTCTCCATAGCCTGTTTTACGGCAATAGCCGCAGCCGCAGCTGCAGTACACATAGTGTTGTGGCCGCAACCGTGTCCGGGGGCACCTTTAATAACAGGATCCTGTTTGGGAACCCGTCCTTTCTGTGAAAGCATAGGAAGAGCATCATACTCACCCAGAATCCCTATCACCGGCTTCCCTGAACCATAAGTGGCTACAAAACAGGTAGGCATTCCGGCCAGACCGCGTTCAATTTTAAACCCGGCTTGCTCTAACGTGTCTGCCAGAAGTCTGGACGATTTAAATTCCTGCAACCCGAGTTCAGCGTAAGACCATATGGCATCAGAGATCTTACCGAACTTTTCGACCACCTGGGGTTGACTCAACCACTCAAGAACAAGCTTTTTTTCTTTTGGTATTTTCTTGGCGGCAAACGATTGTATACCCAGGTTCAAAACCAGGATGGCAACAACCAAACCATAGAGGATACTCTTTTTAAATAGTTTTCCTGTCATCTTTACCTCCTTGAAAATTTATTTGTCATTACGAAGAGCGAAGTGCGGCAATCTCACATTATTCTTTCATGTAAAGGCTTGATTTATCAAGCCCACTGTATCTTTATTTTATAGTGCAGGATAATATTTAAGTCAAAAGGAAAAAAGAAGCATGGCTTTATAAAAGATGCTTATGACGAGTTTGGATAAGATAAACTAAGCTCGTTATTTCGCCTCCGGCGTATTGTCTGAAGTTGAGACCTAACACAAGTCTTTTGTAAATAATTTTTCCGGTTTTTACTCTAATCCTATTTTTTTCACCAATGCAGTGAATCTCGGGTCTGAACGCAGGTTGTCAAATTTTGGGTCTACTTTGAGCACAATTATCCAGCAGTCATGCTCTTCATAGGCTCTTTCCAGCCATTTAAAAGCCTGTTCTTTCTGACCCATGGAAACATAAATCGCGGCTATATTATAGGGCGAGAAATAATCCTTCCTCAATCCCTTGTCCAAGTCGTCAATTACTTTACTCAATTCATCTATTTTACCCTTCAATATATATGAAAGTATGAGCCTTAGTGTTGGTAATTGATCACTATTTTCTGAAAGCTCCAGTGCTTTTTTCATCTGTAACGCGGCTTCATTAAAAGCTTGCTTTTTTATATAAGCCATACTGATAAGCAAATGAGGCAATAAATTGCCAGGGTTAATTTCTAATGAATACCGGCATT
>Ga0114920_10000433_pt1 | contig 18330 bp, 11 predicted proteins | sample ChitaG_FD_88683 | JGI IMG/M metagenome (GOLD analysis project Ga0114920, IMG submission 88683) | Deep subsurface microbial communities from South Pacific Ocean to uncover new lineages of life (NeLLi) - Chile_00310 metaG | ecosystem: Environmental > Aquatic > Marine > Oceanic > Sediment ... | reverse complement strand
GGTTGCACTGGCGGAGAGGGTGGGATTCGAACCCACGATCCCGATTACTCAGGATAGCGGTTTTCGAGACCGCCGCCTTCAACCACTCGGCCACCTCTCCTTTTTTTATCGTATAAACCCTCAGCTGATCTGACTACTCTGGAATGACTACGTCTTTGATGTTCTTTTTATTGAAAAAAAATCCTTTAAAATCCTGCTGCATTCATCAGCCAAAACACCACCTTTAGTTTCAATCCGGTGATTCATCTCCTCAAAAGGAAAATTCATGACGGACTCAACAGCTCCACCTTTTGGATCGTATGCACCAAAAACCAATCTCCTGATTCTGGCATGAACTGCAGCACCTATACACATCACACACGGCTCAAGGGTGACATAGAGGTCACAATCAGAAAGCCTGTAATTTCTCCTCTTCAAACAAGCCTTTCTAAGAGCAATTATTTCAGCATGGGCAGTAGGATCATTCGCTCTAATCGGTTCATTAAAAGCACGGCTTAAAACTTTATCCCCTGAAATCAGAACTGCCCCAACAGGTACTTCTCCCTTTTCCAATGACTTATTTGCTTCAACCAGAGCCTGTTGCATAAAAAACTCATCATCTCTCATTTTTTGGGGCGACCTCTCGAGGCTAAATTTTACATTTGTTCATCCAAATTTACAAACTGTATTCCTGTCTAATAGCCTGTGTATAACATTATGTAAACTGTTTTTAAAAATTAAACCTATTTTTCAAATAAGCACCAAATAACACTTGCTTTCTAACTGCTCTATTATGGATAACTACCAGATTCCACTTTTAAGGCACTTTCCAATCGCCAGTTTGCGAACATACACCTGAAGGCTTGTCTAAATTAAAATATATAAATAAAATGTATGATAGAACATTTTTGGCATGTGATATATCAAAATTGAGAAAAAGTGATAAGAAATGGAAAAGCTTGAATGTATCTTTTGTAAGAAAGAATACCCTTTAGATATTTTTTACCCATTCTGTCCCGAATGTAATGAGCCAATGCTCTGCCCTGTCCCACAGAAAAAAAGAACATTTTATCCAGGAAAGGCATCTCCTCTGGAAAAATTTATAGACTTTCTCCCGTTATCAAAGATCAACCTGAACCTCAGCTTAAAAGAGGGAAACACACCCCTTATCAGGCTTAACCGGTTTATGGATAATCTCAACCTGCCTCCAGTTTTTTTAAAAAATGAAACCGTCAATCCCACCTCCAGCTTTAAAGATAGAGGAACAGCTGTCGCCATTCAAAAAGCTGTATCCTTGGGAATTGAAAAAATAGGAACTGTTTCCACTGGAAACATGGCTTCTTCGACCGCAGCTTACGGTGCCAAGGCCGGTTTAAAAACTTTTGTCCTCCTCAAAGAAGAAACCTCCCTTGAGAAATTGCTTGCAGCGGGTATATATAATCCTGTCCTTGTTAAAGTCAAAGGAGATTACGGCCAGCTTTTTTATAAAAGTTTTGCATATGGCAGGAGGCACAACATATATTTTATGAATTCCATGGACCCTTATCGTATAGAGGGGTATAAAGTCACAGGATTCGAGATTTTTCTCCAATTAGAAGAAAGGATTCCCAAGTTCATCTTTGTCCCAGTAAGTGCTGGGGGGCATCTCACCGGGCTTGTGAGAGCTTTTCTTGACCTGAAAGAGGAAGGCCTCATCCGAAGACTCCCTACTTTTATAGGAGTCCAGGCGCAGGGTTGTTCACCTATTGCACAGGCTTATACCACTGGGAAATTAAAAGTAAAAAGAATAAAAAAAGCAAATACAATCGCCCATTCCATAGCCAATCCCGATCCTCCCGGAGGAAATATGGTGCTCAAGCTGATCCAGGAAAACAAAGGGATGATACTCGACGTCTCTGATGAAGAAATTCTCGATGCCCAAAAAATGCTGGCTGAACTTGAAGGTATCTTCTGCCAGCCAGCTTCATCCACTGTGCTGGCCGGACTGCTGACACTTTCAGAGAAGATAAAGTTCGAAGTCAATGACCAGATTGTACTTGTCGCCACAGGAGGTGGCTTAAAAACTATAAAGAGCCTGGAATCTTTTAAAATAGATATACATCAGACATCTCTCTCAAAGCTAGAAAATACAATTAGCTCGCTCGCGCATGGAACCTAGCTCAATATACAAAGTGCACAATGCGAAGCAAAAAATGAAAAATTGGAACTGGAAAAAATGGGGCCTGTCCCCATTGACTAGATATTCTAGCTGAAATATTCGGTCCAGTTTCTTTATTTCTTTCCATCAGACTTTAACTGTGCTATCATAACCGCACCTAATCCAATAAAAGGAGGTATCTATGAAAGGTGATTTTCCATCTTTAGATTTTAAGCTACCCAAAATTAGTCCAGGAGTCATCAAAATAATTGTCGCCGCAGTTGTCGTCATTATCCTTTTCGCTACTTCTGTTTACCAGATAGGGGCAGACGAAGTGGGAGTTATCCTACGATTCGGTAAATTTGTAAGAACTACGGATCCAGGTCTTCATTTCAAGCTCCCCTTAGGAATCGAGTCATTGGATAAAGTCCCTGTTCAAAAACAGTTGAAAATGGAGTTTGGCTTCCGAACGGAACTGCCAGGAATAAGGACCCAATACAGAGTGACACCTGAATCAACGAGAGAATCCGTAATGCTTACAGGCGATTTAAATGTGGCAGTTGTAGAATGGATCGTCCAGTATAAAATTAATGATCCCTACAAATACCTGTTCAAAATAAGAGATGTAGACAGCACATTCCGCTACATGAATGAAGCTGTCGTGAAAAAAGTTGTCGGCGACAGTTCGGTGGACGAAGTAATCACAATAGGAAGAACCAGAATTGCAATGGAAGCAAAGAAGGAACTTCAAGCTCTTTGTGACCTCTACGAAATAGGCATTGAAGTCAATCAGCTCATTCTCCAGGATTCCAATCCCCCTGAACCTGTCAAGGCGTCTTTTAACGAAGTCAACGAGTCACTTCAGGAAAAAGAAAGAAAAATCAATGAAGCCAAAGCCGAATACAATAAGGAAATACCTAAAGCAAGAGGAGAGGCTGAACAGATGATAAGGGGTGCTGAAGGTTACGCCATGGAGCGAGTTAATAATGCTCAGGGAGATGCCAGTCGATTCACTGCCATTTACAGGGAATATGCACGAGCTCCTTTAGTGACTCGAAAGCGTCTTTACCTTGAAGCCATCAATAAAATTCTTCCCAAAATCAGCAAAAAAATCATTTTTGACGAGAAGATGAAAAACGTCTTGCCCCTGCTGAATTTAGGAGATGAGGTGAAAAAATGAATAAACCGACAATAAACTTAATAATTGGAATTGCGGTTTTTATCTTTCTTATCGTTCTCCTCAATTCTTTCTATATCGTGTCTGAGTATAAACAGGTGATTATCACTCAATTCGGGGAGCCTATCGGGGATGCCATCACAAAGCCGGGATTAAAAATGAAAATTCCTTTTATCCAAAAAACCAATTACTTTGAGAAGCGGTGGCTGGAATGGGACGGAGATTCTAACGAAATTCCCACAAAAGATAAAAAATACATCTGGGTTGACACTTATGCCCGTTGGAGAATCAGCGATCCTCTTCTTTTCTTCCAGAGAGTACGTAATGAGAGAGGAGCTCAAACAAGAATTGATGATATAATAGACGGAGAAACAAGAGACGCTATAGCTAGCTTTGACCTGATCGAGATTGTCCGATCTTCAAACCGTGAATTCGAACAGACAGAGGAAACAGCCATTCTTGATAGATCTCGCGCCGTTACTGAAATCAAGACAGGTAGAGAAAAAATTGCACATATCATTCTTGAACAATCCTCTCAAAAATCCCCTGAAATCGGGGTAGAGCTCATAGATGTAAGAATAAAGAGAATCAATTATGTTCAAGCAGTCCAAAATGAAGTATTTGAACGTATGAAAGCTGAAAGGAAAAGAATTGCAGCAAAATACCGCTCTGAAGGGGACGGTGAAAGTGCTAAGATCCGCGGTGAAAAAGAGCGGGATCTAAAACAGATTCAATCAGAAGCCTATCGTACAGCGCAGGTATTAAAGGGAAAGGCTGATGCTGAAGCCACAAAGATTTACGCAAAAGCTTACAACCTGGATCCGGAATTCTACCAGTTTACAAAAACGCTGGAAATGTACGTCGCAAGCCTGGATAAAGAGACATGGCTGCTGCTCTCAACTGATATCGAATTTCTTAAATACCTTAAAAGCTCAGTAAAAAGATAAAATAGTTATTCCGAAAGTCTCTTTGCTGTCGACTATAAGCTACAGACAGACAGCTTGAAGGTAGGACTTTATAAAATGAATCCCTGCGCTTTCTAACATTCCTTTGGCAGGCTTGATGAATTATAAAAAAGATTGTCATTGCGAGTGAAACGCGGCAATCTCACTATTAAGATAATGGGGCCTGCCCCCTTTTTTCAGGTGATTTATTTAGTAATTTGCTTCAATCTCTCCATAGAGATATTACTGCCGGTTAGAACAAGAGCTACATTTTTTCCCTTTATTCGTTCCTTTATTTTTAAAGCTGCAGCAAGGGGAGAAGCCCCTGCTTCCTCTGCTAAATTTCTGACTAATTCTATATAGATAAGGATAGCCTGTACCATTTCCTCTTCAGAGACGAGAATAAAATCCGTTAAAAAATCCTGAAGGATTTCTTGCGTGAGCTCATACCCAATTTCAGTGGCCAATCCCTCAGCAGCAGTTTCCATTTTATCTTTGACAATCCTCTTGTTTTTCCAGGATAAATAGGCAGCAGGAGCTTTCTCTGCCTGAACACCTATTATTTGAAGCTCCGGATTCACAGCCTCTTTGACCAAACAACATCCAGAAGCACCGCTTCCTCCCCCCACAGGAACAATAATAACGTCCATAGATGGACAATCTTCAAGAATCTCCAAGGCATAAGTGGCTACACCCGCAATCAAATAAGGTTCGTTTGCCGGATGAATAAAGAGTGCACGCTGTTCTCCTGCAAGCTTCTCTGCATAATTCTTAGACTCATCAAAAATGCGGCCAAAAAAAACAATGTTAACACCCAGGCTCTTTATGGCTTTCACTTTTGTCGGATTAGACTTTTCAGGCATCACAATCGTCACAGGAACGCCAAAAAGATTGGAAGCATAAGCAATAGAAAGGGCATGGTTTCCGGTTGATGCTGTCACTACTCCCCTTTCCTTTTGCTCACGATTCAAGTGAGAGATAAGATTGATTCCCCCTCTGGTTTTAAATGCGCGCGTGGGCAAATAATTTTCATGCTTTACGTATACTTTGGCATCAAGAAGTTGATTCAGTTGAGGGTAGGAATAAAGAGGAGTGCGGGGAATGTATTTTTCGATTATACTCCTTGCTTCCAGAATATCATTAAGCGTAGGTCTTTCCATTCTTATTGCCATAGCTTTATCCTCTCAACTTGGACTTGCCTGTTTTATAAACGCTTACATACAAAACAAGCAACGAATTAGACTCATCATCAAGGATTATTCTTAAATCCTCATTCACTAACAAAGACTATTTTATGATTTCAGGAAATTGACTAACTGGTTTTTATTGGGGAAAAGAGCCGGAGTACCCCCTGTATGAAAAAAAACGATTCTATCTTCTTTATTAAAATAACCTTTGCCAATAAGGTCAATAAGAGCAGCCATGGCTTTGCCCGTGTAAACAGGGTCAAGGAAAATTCCTTCCTTAACAGCCACAAATCGAATGGCTTCTGTTACTTCCTTGCTTAAAATCCCATAGCCTTCCTTTATGTATTCATCAAAAATGATTATGTCTTCTTTTTTAATCTCGATATCAATACCAAGAGTTATTATTGTATCCTTGGCAATAGCAAGAACATCCTCGCCGTAGGACTCTTTATAATCAGAAACACTGATACCCAGAACCTTCATCTCTTCTCTTAAAGCCTTTGCGCCCACAGCTAAACCGGCTTGAGTTCCTCCAGAACCAGAGGCATGAAGAATATAATTGATCTCAAGACCCAGTTCTTCAGTTTGTTCGAGCAATTCTGCACAAGCATTGACATAACCAATAGCTCCCAGCGGCTTTTCCATTGAGCCGCCCTTCATCGAGCCACCGATTGGAGCAATATAAGGAGTTTGGCCCAATTCCTTAACCTCATTTTGGATCTCTTCAATAACATCCTGAACGTCCTCCAGCTTTAATACTTTTCCTCCTTCGGCTTCTCTTATTCTGACGTCCGCATCTAGAATATAATCCAGAAGCAGGTTGCCGTCATATTCTTCAGGGAGATCATATAATTTAAACAAAATCAGGATAGATTTAATCCCAAATTTCCTCGCAACCGCGGCTGTCTGAAGACACCAGTTCGATTGCACTCCTGCCCAGGTGATAATAACATCCGCATTTTTATTTAAAACATCCTGAATGATAAACTCCAGCTTGCGGGATTTATTTCCGCCAAAGGCGACACCCGTCAGGTCATCCCGCTTTATATAAATCTCCGGCCCCCCAAGAGCTAAAGAGAGATTTTCCAGTTTCTGCAAGGGAGTCGGTAAAGGAATTAAATTTTTCTTTGGAAAACATTCAATTTTTTTCTTTATTTCAGGGATAGAACTAGCCATCTTAATATGCCTCTGAAGGATTAATTTTATAACAGAAATAAAGGCTTAAATCAAAGTGCTTATGTTTTTGCTTAATAACTTTTCCAGGCTTTCTTAAGCTCTCCCAACTTACTGAATCCCCAGGTACGAATTCTATCCCCGTAAAAATAAAAAATTGGTATGGCAATCAGGATAAAGATAGTTGAGCTTATGAGCCCGCCAACAGCAGAAAGAGCCAGGGAAGACCAGATCTGCCTCTTCCCCTCCTCCACATGGATTAAAACCATAGGAAACATACCAAGCACTGTTGTGCTGGTTGTGAGAAAAATGGGCCTGACCCTCTCTCTTGCCCCTTTTAACACAGCCTCAAGGAGGGGAAGCCCCTGTTTTCGTCTTAAATTAATATGATCCACCAGGAGGATAGAATTGTTGACCACAATCCCTCCAAGCAAAATAACACCTATATAAGCTGAAGAGTCGAAGGCAAAGTCAGCAACCACAAAAGCCACAAAAACTCCAATCAATGCTAAAGGCAAAGCCAGCAGGATGAAAAAAGGATGGATAAATGACTCATAGAGAGAAGCGAGAATCATGTAAATAATGATGATGGAAAAGAAAATAGCAAATGTTATCTGTCCTTTCTCTTCTTCGCTTAAAAGCCAGGTTTCCTCCAAAGTCGCGGAGAAACCTGGAGGCAATTCTAATCTTGAAAAAATTGCTTTTTTGTATTTTTCTCCAGCCTTACGAGGCCCTCTGAATTCCCACATAATCGTCCGCTGGAACTGCTGGTTTTCTCTATCGATAGAGCCGGCAATAGGCCTTTCTTCCAAAGTAGTAATATCACTCAGCCTCAGGTACTCTCCTTTGGGAGTTCTGATAATAGCATCCTGAAGCCTTTTGAGGTCTGTCTGATCTGCGTCAGGAACTTTTACAGTAAGATCCATCTCTTCTCCGGCAATCTTTATTAGCTGTCGGCCTGAAACCCTTCCCCTGATAAGAGACGCAATATGATAGTAAATATATCGAAGGCTAACATCATACTTTCTTAAAGCCTCTTTATCTATTTTTAAAACATATTCAAAAGAATCCAACCTGAAATACCAGCCATACCTGTCAGAGACAGATCTTATATCTTTGATTCGAGGGTTTCTTTTTAATGTGAGCTCGAGTTTTGCAGTAATATCCTTCAATTTTTTCATGTTATAGCCAAAAAACTTTATACGCGAATCATAAGAAGTCCCGGTTCCTATGGCAGAGTAATAAGTCTGTGGATCAAAGCCAGATATTGAAACACTTATCCCGGCAAAATTTGTTGCTAGCTGAATCAACTCTTCTTTCAGAAGATACGGCCGGTAGGAGAATTCTATTTCAGGAGGAAAAGTTATTACGATGAACGCCCATTCGGAAGAAACCTGTGTCACCATTTTTTTCTCATAGTCAGACTCTAAAACCTTTGCCTCAAACTCTTTAGCAACTTCGTCTGTCCTTTCTATAGGCGCTCCAGGGGGCATTCCGACATATAATCTAAGCCTCTCCTCTGAAGGATCCCAGAACCAATCTCCTACCGAGACTTCTTTTTTGAACCAGTTGTAGCTTCCAGTAAATAAAAGAACAATAATAAGAATAACAACAACTGGATGGCGGAGAAAAAATCTTAAAGTTTTCTCATAAGTCTCTCGAATCCGCTCTTTTCTCTTTTTTCTCCTTTTTTTCATCAACTTAGGACTCAGAGCCGGAATAAGAGAAAACGATACTAGTAAAGAAGCAGCAAGTGCAGAAGAAATGACAATGGCTAAAGGCAGATAGAAAATTTTCAGCCGGCCTTGAAAATAAGCGAAGGAAAAGAAAACACTCATTGTAGTCAATGTGGATGCTAAAACCGGCAGGAAGACTTCCTTTGAGCCCTCTATTGCCGCTTGAATAACTGGAACTCCTTTTTCTCTATAGCGAAGAACATTCTCAAAAACAACAATGGAATTATCAACAAACAGACCAAAACCTAAAGCCAATCCCCCCAGGGTTAGCATATTAAGAGAGATCTTGAAAAAATAGATAAGATTAAAAGTGATTAAAACAGAAAAAACAATAGAAGAGAGGATGAGAAGTGAAGGCTTAAAACTCCTTAAGATTAAAAAGACAAGAACAAATATCACCACAAGAATAATACCCACCAATAAGTAAAGGTTCATCAGGCTTTTCTGAATATCTTCGCTTTCATCCTCTACTGTTCTGAAAACAAGATCCTGAGGCAATTCTTTTTTTATGGCTTCCAGTTTCCTTTTTACTCTTTTGGCTACTTTTAGGGTACTTGTCCCCGGTTCTTTATAGACAGTTAATGCGATTGTAGGCTGGCCGTTTATTCTATTTATATAATATATCTCACCATATGATGGGACCACTTGAGCCACATCCTTTAATTTAACCGGATTTTCTCCTGAATAAGTGATTATTGTCTCACCAAGTTCCTTTGTTTCATTGATGGCACTGTAAACTTTAAAAATGTATTCCTGGCTTCCTCTCTTTATTTTCCCGACGGGAAAAGCTTGATTCTTACTTATTACGGCATTTAAAACCTGGTAAGGATTTATATTTAAAGCCTTGGTTTTTTCTTTATTTAGAATGATTTTTATTTCAGGATCAGCTCCTCCGGTCACATCCACCTGGGCTACTCCCTTTATAGAACCAATACCAAACTCAATCCTCTCTTTTACCAGCTCTCTCAATTTCTGAAGAGTGTAATTTCCGGAAATAGAGTACCGAAGGAAATCTTCTGTTCTGAATTGGTCAGGAATATAAGGGACAACCTGAGGTGGCATGGCTCCATAAGGAAGTTCATCCTTTATCCTGGAAATTTCTTCCCTGAGAGCAAGAGTGGCAAACTCCATGTTGGTTTTTGGGTCGAACTCCAGAGTTATCGTTGAAGCGCCAATTCTAGATCTGGAAGTAATTTTTTGCACTCCTTTCACTGAGGATACAATCTCTTCCAAAGGGGAGGTAATCTGAGTTTGGACAATCTCCGGAGGGACTCCTATCCAGGTTGTTCTTATACTCAACTGAGGGTATTCTTCTTTTGGCGCTAGCTCAAAAGGAATATTGAGGAAAGAATAGATTCCCAGAACAAGAATGGCCAGAAAAACCATGGCAGTTGCAATCGGCCGCTCTATAAAAATCTTCATTTGCTAAATCAAAGCTTCCTCTTCTCTGCAATCTCATAGGCTACAGGAATAAGGATTAAAGTCAGGAAAGTGGCCAGTATAAGCCCACCTATAACAGATATAGCCAGAGGCTGCTGAAGCTCAGAACCTCTTCCTAAACCCAGAGACATAGGAAATAGGCCAAAGGCCGTAGTCACTGTTGTCATCAATATGGGCCTCAGCCTTACTCTACTCGCCTCCATAATGGCTTCTCTGTAAGTCAGCCCTCTCTTTTTTAGCTGGTTTGTGTAGTCTATTTTTACAATAGCATCATTGACTACTATTCCTGCCAAAACGACCATGCCAATCACAGAGATCACATTAAGAGTTTGACCTGTTAAGAACAAAGCCCAGATTGCCCCTGTTAGCCCCATAGGCAGAGTGAATAAAATCAAGAAAGGATGAATGAGGGATTCAAACTGAGCAGCCATGATCATATAAACCAAAAGGGCAGCCAGTAAAAAGGCAAAAATCAGGCTTTGGAAAGATTTACTCATTTCTTCCTGTTCCCCGCTGAAGACAACCCTGTAACCGGATGGAAGGGAGAGGTCATCTATTTTCTCTTGTATCTTCGGGACTACCTGGCTTATTTTAGTACCGCGGAGATTAGCCGTAACTATAACTTCCCTTTGCTGATTTTCTCTCCTGATCTCCTTTGGCCCCTTTGCCACTTCATAAGAAACCAGCTCTCTTAAAGGAATATAGGCTCCCCTATATAAAATCTGCTCATCTAAAAGAGAATCTATATTTTCTCTTGTTCCTTCCTCCAAGCGAACTAAAATATCATAACTTTTTTCCAATTCCCTAAACTGAGTAGCTACCCTGCCTCTAACTGCATGAACAAGAAAATTGCCAATAGTTACTGGCGAAATGTCATATTTTTCAAGAGCCTCTTTTTTTATTTTGATTAAAAACTCAGGTTTTCCTTCTCCGATATTCGTATTCAAATCTGCAATCCCCCCAATATCCTTCAATTTCACAACAAGTTCCTCAGCTATATCCTTCAGTTTGTTAAGATCATCTCCTTTGATCTTAAGGCCAATCTCAGCTGTCGAAAAAGCTAAAAATTGGGCGAGAGTGGATTGTTCCTTGACAATAGAATAATTAAGATCTGGAAACTGCGCCAGTCTCGCTCTTAAAGCCTCGATTGTCCCTTCTAATTGTGATTCTTCCTGAATTTCCACATAAATCTGGGCAGAGTTCGTAGTCACATCTGGATTAAGCCCTTCCATGCCGCTAACGATTCCTATTTGCGAAAAGCGATCCTTGACTGATTTAATACCTCCCAGCCATTTCTCTATTGAGGAAACAACATCCACAGTTTGTTCAAGAGAGTAATCAATCGGTGTCTTCAGATTTAATTCAAAGGACGCAGCTTTAGGTTTAGGCATAAGCTCCCGTGGGATTTGCATGGCGAGAATAAAGGTCAGGACTAAAAAGACAAGAGACCCAACCAGTACTTTTCCTTTGTTATCCAAACACCAGAGGAGAAATTGGTGATATCGAGAAGCGAATTTTTCATAGACAAAATTAAATCCTTTAAAAACAACTCCAAAAACATATCTGAAGGGAAGACCCAGGTAATGGAAAATTAAAAGCAAAAGCTGGAGGAAAAAGCTAACAATAAAATTTAAAACCAAATAAATGCCTTTAAAGATAAAATTTATAAGCCACCTGAGTCCTTTATACGGATAAAGCAAAAACTTCCATTTTGATCTTTTTCTTTTTACTGTCCTTTTTTCTTCCTCAACCTTCTTTTCTTCTGTCTCTCCTTGTTTCTTTTCCACCTCAAACCTCCGTGAAGAGAGCATAGGAAGAAGAGTCAGAGAGACAATAAGAGAACAAAGAAGCGCAAAAGCCACTGTTAAAGCCTGGTCCTTAAACAACTGGCCGGCAATGCCATGAACATAAATAACAGGGATAAAAACAGAGATTGTGGTAAAAGTTGAGGCTGTTACAGCCATCCCCACTTCTTTTGTGCCTATAAAAGCCGCATCAAAAAGATTTTTACCAAGGCTTTTATGTCTAAAAATACTCTCTGAGACAACTATAGAATTATCAACAAGCATTCCAACACCAAGCGCAAGCCCTCCCAGGGACATCATGTTCAAAGTGATATCCCAAAAAGGCCAAAAATACAGAAGATTAAAGGTTGCAATGATGGAAATTGGAATGACAACAGAAATAATGATAGGAGTCTTCAGATCCTGGAGGAATACGAACAAGACAAAAAAAGCCAGGATTCCTCCAAAAATAATCGATTTAAGGACTGATGAGATAGCATTTTCGATGTATTTTGCCTGTTCAGAGACAACAAGGATGTTGACTCCTGGATTTGCTTTTTTAATATCTTCAAGCACTTCATGGGCTGTTCTTGTCACTTTTATTGTATTGGCTCCTGATTCTTTTCTGACAAGAATTCCAATACTTTCCTTCTCATTAAGCACAGTTATTCCTTGACGCTCTTTAATAGAGTCTTTAATCTGAGCCACATCCTTAAGCCGTATGACTCCTCTATCTTCTGTTGTCTTAAGGCTTACCTCTCCAATCTCGTCTAAAAACTCGTATTCCCCCACAACACGAAGAGCATACTTGAATCGACCTTTTCTTATGTTCCCCCCCTGCAGGTTCTGGTTAAAATCATCTATTCTCTGCGCAATCTGATCTATTGTAAGGCCGTACAGTGAAAGAAGCTCAGGATTTACTTCGACCTGAATTTCTCTTTCTACTCCACCAGCTATTTCAGCCGAACCTATTCCCTCAATCTGTTCCAGTCGCGGTTTGATCAACTCTTCAGAAAATTCCTTCAGCTCCAGAAGCGCTCGTTCTCCAGAGACGGCTAAGACCATAATAGGTTTGCTCTGGGGGTCTAAAGCAATGATTGTGGGATCTCCAGCTTCCTCAGGGATGGGAGCGCTATCAAGTTTTTCTCTTGTGTGCAGCATGGCAAAATCCATGTCAGTCCCCCAGGCGAACTCGAGTGTCATGAATGACCGGCCCTCTTTTGACACGGATTCCACCCGGCGCAATCCAGGGATCCTGCTAACAGTAGCCTCCAGCGGCAAAGTCACAAATGTTTCAATTTCTTCCGGAGCTACACCAGAATATTCTGTCACAACTGAAAGGCGGGGGTAGCTGATATCGGGCAGAAGGTCTACACTCAGCTCCTTCAGAGAAATGAAGCCAAGGAGAACAATGGCCAGAGAAAACATAAGAGTCGTGACAGGCCTTTTGATGGTTACTTTAGTTAATCTCATCTCTTATTATTTTAATTTTACCAGATTTTATTAGTATTACCAATTTATATTCTCTTCTAAAAATCATAACTTCTGAACTTGAGATTCTTTGTTTTCAGGCTGATTCCCAAAGCTTTTTCCAGCCTTGCTACTGATATTTTATAGTTAACAATCGCTCTTATTTCACTCGTCCTGGCTGACGCGAAGTCCCTCTGGTATCTAAAAAGCCATTCACTTCCAACCAAACCAAGCTTATACCTTTCTCCTTCAGCACTAAGCTTCTTTTCCATTAACTCTCTGTATCGAGCAGAGGTCTCCATACTTTTTTCATTGTTTTTCAGCTCTTTATAAATCTCTAAAATTTCATGATAAATAGACTTATTTAACCTTTCTCTTTCTAACAATTTCTGTTCATTTTGTAATCTGGCTTGAGCCAAACTGGCACGAGATAGCACATTCCCAAGAGGAATAGTAAAGTCCAAAGTAACTTGCCAATTCTTATATTTAAAGTCAAAAACATCTTTTAAAGAATCACTCCAGCTTCCTTTTATCGTATCTATAATAATACCGGTATAAGGATTATCATCTTGATAAATAAGCAGGTCTCCTGATTGTCCTGGGAACCTCAAATTGAATCTAAGGTCGAGCTGTGGAAGAAGTTGATTCTTAGAATAACTCACATCAATGTTACTGTTTTCAATCTCTTTTTGGTTACTTGCTAAATCAGGCCTTTCTTTAAGAGCTATCCTCAGAGCTTCCTCAAAGGATATTTGTACTTTTTCAACTAAGGGCTTGTCAGTGGGTATAATAGATGAGAATAGGCCTGAAGCATCAACAGGAAGATTCATGATTTTTCTCAGCCTGTCTTCAGCACTTTCCACCTGAGCTCGAACTGATATAATGCTACTTTCCCAATTCGCCACTTCAGTTTCTGAAGATAAAACATCTATCGCGGTCTTTGCCCCAATTCTGGCTGCCTCTTTAGTCTTTATCAATTGTTTTCTGCTGTGCTCTAAAGAAGATTCACTAACACTTAGAGATTCAATTGTCAGGACCAGAGTCCAGTATGCCTCCTCTACATCATAAACTTTCTGAATAATTGTGGACTTAAGCCCAAAAACAGAAATGTCTTTCTGATTTTGAGCTTTTTTTATTTCTCTTCTGTTTATTTTAGGACCAAAATTTTTCAAAAGAGGTTGAGTAAAATTGAGTCTTAAATTGCTGCTGTATGTGGGGTTAATAATTGTAAGCTGTCGAGTTGTCTCTGTCGTTGAATTCGAAAGAGAAAGAGTAACTTTTCCACCTGTTATAATGTTTTGTTCCAAACCAACGGAATAACTATCAGTTTTATCGGAGTAAACATCTCCTTGAACGTACCAATTTGAGGGTTGATTATAACTTAAATTTCCATATCCAAAACTCAACTGAGGCAGGAAATATTCTCTGGACTGGCGGATAGAAAACTCTGAAATATCAGGTCTAAAGGCTTCAACAGAAATATCGAGGTTCTTTTCCAGAGCTTTAAGCATACAATCCATAAGCTTTAACTGTATCTTTTCAGGCTTCGTCTCCTGGGAAAAAAGGAAACAAAAACATAAAAATATTAGGCCTACAGTAAGAATTAGTCTTTTCATCTCTTTCCTCCTAAAAGTCATACTTTAATTCCATTCTGTATAAAAACCATATAAAACAAATGCTTTTTTTGTTTTTATAATCAAAATAGAACCTCTTAATTCCTCTTCTTTTCAAGATAAATCTCTTTATCATCAAAGTCAAATTAATGGAAAAAATGAGGCCAGGCCCCATTTCTTATAATGAGATTGCCGCACTCCCTTCGGTCATTCGCAATGACATTTTACTAATATAAAAAGGCATAGGCTTGATGAATCAAACTCCTACAGATGAATCAAAGCGCTACAATTGCCTGTCCCTTTTTTCCCATCTCCACTTTATAATAAACGGATCGAGTGTGTAATGCGTTTCAATATAGAGTATAATTTATATAGAGTTATTACGAACAGTGATAGACATTGCTTCTTTTATATAAAGTTTGAGCCTTTTACGACTAATAGTTTAACACTAAAAAAATGAAAAATCTGACTCCTCGCAGAAATAAAAAAGGCAATAATCCAAAAAAAAAATTCTTAATTTTTTTTATAGTTTTACTCTTCTCTTTCTGTACCGCAAAGAAAAAAATAGAACTCACACCTCAACAACTTCTCGAGTACCAAAGCAAAATAAAAGAAGCAGACACTCTCTTTAAAACAGGAAGTTATACCTGTCTGAAAGAATCCTTCAGGATTTATCAAAAACTTTTATCTAAACCTTACTTCCAAAAAACTACAAAAGAAAAACTTATTAAAACCGCTCTTCTCTTGACTGTCAGGGAGAAAGAACTCGGCATAATAGATAATCCGTATTTTAGAGAAGCTTCCGATCTTATTCAAAGGTCTCCTTCCTTATCTGGATTTCTAACATATCTGAATTTTGTCAATTCAATACCAATAAAAACCAAAGGACGCATAAAGGATATAATAGAAGTTGGTTCAAAGGCAGAGAGGATCCGCAATAAACTCAAAAAAAACACCGCTATATGGCATGAACTTTTCAAAGAAAAATCCGGAACCGAAGAGTTCTTTTCCTATCTATATATTTCTTTGAATTGCAGCTTTTCCCATTTTTTCGAAGAAAAAAAAGACCTCTCTTATCTTTTAGTAACTTTCCCTCACTCTCCAATGATTCAATACAAACTATCAATCTGTCCCAAAGAAAACCTGGATAGCTTAAAGGAACTTGTCCAGAAAGAACCTCGCTTTTATGAAGTCTACTATTTCCTGGGAGAGGCAGCATTCAAACTCAGGCAATTGATTACGGCTGAGAAGAACTTTCTAAAGTGCTACGAACAAATCCCAGAATCTACACCAACTGTCATTTCTCTGGCAGCTATCTATTTTGCTTTTGAGGAATTTGAAAAAAGCCTTACATTCTATGATAAGGCTATCGTTATGGTTCCAGCATACAGAGACGCTCTCCTGGGAAAAGTAATTTGCCTTAGTTATTTAGGCAAAAATGAAGAAGCAATAAAAACCTGTAACGAACTTATTAGACTTGGACAATATTTTCTGGGCGAGACACATTACTGGCTTGGACGGAACCAGAATGAGCTGGAGAAATTAGATGAGGCATGGGAAAACGCTGAAAAAGCCAAATATTATCTTATGGGCTACAACGAAGTCTTTTCGCTGTCCGGTATTATAGCCTTTAAGAAGGGAAACTTGAAAACAGCAGAGGAAAACCTTAAAGAAGCACTAAAGATCAACAGGATGAATTGTGAAGCGGCTTATTATCTGGGGAGAATTTATGCAGGGTATGAAAACTGGAAAAAATCAGGTGATTATTATGAAAAAGCAACAATATGTAATGAATGGAAAGAGAGCGCACTAAATGAGAAAATTAAAGACATCCAAAATTCCTCCTTTTCTGAAAAAAGAAAAGAAATATTCATATTAAGAAAAAAAGCCCAGTTAAAAAAGATTATCCTCAAAATTGCAACATTTTATTACAATGCTGCTGCAGGATATTTTAATGCCGAGATGGATGAAGAAGCACTGGCCCTTGCTCAAAAAGCCGCAAAGCACAACGCTTTGAAACAAAAGGCTGAGGAACTCATCCTCAAAATCAAGCAACAAAAATAAGATACAAAGAGTTTCAAAGACTAAAGGAAAAACTATGAAAACCAAGTTCAAGCTCATTATTTCAGTTTTAGCAATTCTCATACTTTTTACAATAAGCTGCACAAAAACAAAAATAGCAGAAAAAGCAGAATGGAAAGGCGAGATAGAGTATGAAAATGGTGTAAAAGTCGTCAAGAATCCTGCCGAGCCCGTATATGGGAAGATTCTTTTCGACCTGGAAGAAGATTTAAGCATCGGACGCGAGGACGACGACAATTATATGTTCTATCAACCCAGGAAGATCGACACAGATGACCAGGGAAATATATATATTCTGGAAAGGGGAAATCACCGCATCCAGAAATTCGACTTAAACGGACAGTATCTTCAAACTATCGGACAAAAAGGACAGGGGCCGGGTGAATTTGAGAGGCCTTATAGTTTCTTCCTTGATAAGAATAAAAATATTTATGTTACAGAAGGGCGCAAAATCCAAGTTTTCAACAGTGAAGGCGAATTTTTAAGAAGTATTCCTATATCTTATTTTACGACAAATTTTTCTATCACACCTGATGAAAACATTTTTGCTGTTGCTTCAATAACAAAAGAAGAAGCGAGAAATCGAGCTGTGATCAAAATGGACCCGAAGGGAAAAATTATAAAAACCATCGCCGAATTCCCTGATATCAAACCAGTCAGCAGAAAAGGCAAAGAAGGGAGCATTTCGGTTTTCTCAGTAAGCCACAGTTATAATCCGAGTCTATATTTTTCACAATCAGCCAACGATAAACTCATTTATGCTTATTCTTCAGAATACAGCCTGTTCCAGATTAATCTTGAAGGCAATATTGAATTAATCATTAAAAAAGAAGAACCGTATCATTCTATCTCTCAAAAAGAGAAAGGTAAAATCTATGAAGGTTTTTCTGACCTTGAGGAACGGTGGCCTAAAGGAGTCATTAAAGAAGCCGTCCAATTTCCGCCTCATCGTCCTTTTTTTAGCAGAATTATAACCGATGATAGAGGAAGGATCTATGTCAGAAGGATAGAGCCCGTTCACGAGGAAGATGAAACTGTTGAATTTGATATATTCAGCAAAGATGGTTACTATCTTTACAAAACAAATCTCCCCTTTACTCCAGAAATCATTAAAAATGGTTATTTCTATGACCTAAATATATCTGAAGAAACAGGTGAGGTGAAAATAAAAAGATTTAAAATCAAAAACTGGGAACAGATAGAATTACAAGACTTCTTCCAATAAATAACTTTACATCAGTAAAGTAAATTTACAGAGAAAACAGCATCTGACTTTTATTGTACACCTGAAAAGAAAACTACTCATTCAAGTTTGGCATAAAAATTGCTCTTTACTTCAGTAAATGGGCAGTTCAGCTAGAAACATAAAACAAATATTCTATAAAAGCTAAAAAAAGGGAGGATAAAATGTTTACTGATTCTTTTATTACCGCAGAAAAAGCCAGCTTAAGAAGAGCTATTGCCTTTCCTGTTGCTCTGCTCCTTCATGCAAGTCTTGTTGCTGCCATGATCATCATCCCGCTTCTTAACACTCAAAATATGCCTCAAGTAGAAATATACAGCGCTTTCCTCGCTCCTCCTCCACCTCCTCCACCTCCTCCACCTCCC
>Ga0114920_10000432_pt1 | contig 18339 bp, 16 predicted proteins | sample ChitaG_FD_88683 | JGI IMG/M metagenome (GOLD analysis project Ga0114920, IMG submission 88683) | Deep subsurface microbial communities from South Pacific Ocean to uncover new lineages of life (NeLLi) - Chile_00310 metaG | ecosystem: Environmental > Aquatic > Marine > Oceanic > Sediment ... | reverse complement strand
GGACAGACAGGATGCCTTCGCCCATGCCGATGGCTTCCGACGCATTGACGATGGACAGCTTGGATCTTGAACGGTTGACTTTCTCGAATTCCTTCTTTATCAGGTCTTCAACCCCGACAAGGAGAACTTCTAATTCGTACTCCCGGGAAGCTTTTACCGCTCCTTCTACTGTGACTCTGGGACCGAAATCTCCTCCCATCGCGTCAACAGCAACTCTCATATCATTCCCTTGATCAGTCTTTAGACCCCTCGACAACCTGTCTTTCTCCATAAAAGCCGCATTCGGGACAGGCTCGATGGGGCAACTTCGGATTCCCACAGTTAGAGCACAGGGCTAACGAGGGAATAGAGAGGGCATCATGGGCCCTTCTCTTCTTTTTTCGTGAATGAGAATGTTTTCTTTTCGGATTAGCCATTTATCTTTTATCTCTCATGAAATTTTTAAGTTTACCGAGGCAGGGATCAGAGCTTTTGGTTTCACAGGCGCACTCGCCGCTCTGGATGACCTTGCCGCAAACAGGGCAGATACCCTGGCAGTCCTCAGAGCAGAGCAGCTTGGGCGGAAACATCAGGTTCAACTGTTCTAAAACCACTTCTTTAATGTCTATCTTGTAGCCGCAGTAAAACAGCCTGTTGATGTCCTCATCTCCAAGATGGTCCTGCATCTCCTCAAGCTCCTCGGGAACATAGACAAGATCAAAGCTGGAATCCACCGGGAACTCAAAAGGAATGAGACAGCGGCTGCAGACAAAGCTGAGACAAGTGGTGACCTTGCCTTTTATGAATATTTCCTCTCCAGTCTTGTTGACTGTGAGTTCGGCATGGACAGGCTTAAGAAAAACAGCGTTTTCCTCCACGAGGGACTCGGGGAAGAACTCAAGTTCCTTCGAAATCTTAAGCCCATCTTTGGGCAATCGATCAATATCTATAATCATCTTTCCTTCCATTTTTTTCGGATAAGTCCTCCTATTATACCATCTTGCTTCCCTTTGTCAACTGAGGTCATTTGGAGTTAAATCCGAGTAACTTCAATATTCAGAAGGGTTTGTACAGGAGGAGAAAACCCATTCGAGTCAATCGGACCGTGTCTCACCATTTGACACATCTCAAACAATTATTAATCTCAAAGACTCTATTCCATATTGCACAAGCAATGAATACATGGATCTAAAAGAAGAAAAAAACCGCTGAAGCAACTAAGGGCTGGCCCCGATGACAAAGCCTGAGCCCGGTGATATAATGGGAGCGCGAACTCTATGAAGGAAAAAAAGCTCTATTTAATAGACGGCAATTCTATTCTCTACCGAGCATATTACGCTATCCGGTTTCTGTCCAACTCAAAGGGATTCCCGACAAACGCCATCTTCGGGTTCATCAGTATGCTCAGAAAGTTCATGCAGAAAGAGAATCCTCACTATCTCGGAATCGCCTTTGATGTGAAGGGCCCGACCATAAGGCATAAAGTCTTCAAGGATTACAAGGCGCATCGCAAACCCATGCCAGAGGACCTGGTGGTTCAGGTCCCGGTCGTAAAAAAAGTCATAAAAGCCATGAACATCCCTCTTTTTGAACATGAAAATTACGAAGCGGACGACGTGCTGGGAAGCCTGACCCGTGAGGCCTCCAAAAGAAAAATCTCTACCGTTATCGTCACCACAGACAAAGATATCTTCCAGCTCGTGGACGATCTGACCAGCGTCTATAATCCTGTCAAGGATACCGTCCTGGACAAGAAGAAGGTGAAGGAAATTTTCGGGGTTTTTCCTTCTCAGGTGACAGACGTTTTGGCTTTATGGGGAGATCCCACGGATAACATTCCCGGAGTTCCAGGAATCGGGGAAAAGACTTCCAAGTCTTTGATCAATCAATTCGGCTCGTTGGGAAATCTGCTCGAAAACTTGGACCAGGTCGATAAGGCTCCTCTTCGCGATAAGATCAAACAGAACCTGGACCAGTTGGAATTGAGCCGCCAGCTGGTGACCATCGAAAGGGGCCTAGACCTGAAATTCAAGCTGGAAGACTTTTCCGTATCCGAGCCAAACCGTGAGGAATTGATCCAGATCTTCAAGGAATTAGAGTTCCCTTCGCTCCTGTCCGAATACATGAAAAAGACAGAACGCGCGAAAAAACAGTACAAGATCATATTCAAAGAAGATAAATTGCGAAAACTCGTCGCCCGGATTAAAAAAGAAAAATTTGTCTCTCTCGACACAGAAACAGATAGTCCTTCTCCCACTCAGGCGAACTTGGTCGGGATGTCATTCTCTGTAAAGAATAACCAGGCTTTTTATCTCCCTCTCCGTCACGATTACCCCGATGTTCCCGAGCAGCTCTCGAAGGAGACGGCTTTTCGCCTTCTCAAAGACATCCTCACGGATCCGAAGGTTCGAAAATTCGGACAGAACATCAAATATGACTCCATCGTTCTCAACAGGGAAGGGATCGCTCTCCAGGGAATCGATCTGGACTCCATGGTCCTCTCCTATCTTTTGGAGCCAAACTGGGGGAAACACAACCTGAATAAGCTGTCTTTGAGTTATCTCCAGGTCAAAACCATCCTCTACAAGGAGATCGTCGGAAAAGGGAAAAACGAGGTCACGATCAACGCCGTTCCCATCGAAAAGGTTGCTCCCTACGCCTGCCAGGATGCAGACCTGGCTCTTCAGCTCTGCACTCTTCTCTGGCCTAAAGTCAAGCAGGAGAAAATGGAATCACTCTACAGTGAATTCGAGCGTCCCCTGATCGAAGTGCTGGCAGACATGGAGATGTGGGGAGTGAAGATCGACACTCAGGCTTTGGAAAGATTGTCCGAAGAGCTGCAGTCCGAACTCGACAATCTCCGGAAAAAAATCCACACGCTTGGCGGCGAAGAATTCAACATCAATTCCCCTCAGCAGTTAGGACACATTCTCTTCGAGAAACTCCAACTTCCGGTGTCCAGAAAAACCAAGAAAACAAAAAGCTATTCGACAAACATGAGCATACTTCAGGAGCTTGCCCGTGTTCATCCCATCGCAGAACACACGCTGGAATACAGGCGGCTCTCCAAGCTGAAATCTGGCTATGCAGACTCCCTCCCGCTTCTTCTCCATCCGGAGACGAGGAGGATACACACTTCCTACAACCAGACAGTCGCCGCGACCGGAAGACTTTCAAGCAGCGACCCGAACCTGCAGAACATTCCCGTAAGGGGAGAATTGGGGCGGAGGTTCCGTCAGGCGTTTATTCCCGAGGAAGGCCATCTCTTTCTTTCGGCCGACTACTCCCAGATTGAACTCCGAGTCCTGGCCCATCTCTCAGAAGACCCGGCTCTGATCGAGACATTTCTCCACGACAGAGATGTGCACGCAGAGACAGCTTCCCGTGTATTCGGTGACGCAACCGCACTGTCCAAAGAAGATCAGCGAAGACGCGCGAAGATCATCAATTTCAGCATGATTTACGGCGCATCGGCCTTCTCCCTGGCCAAAGAGCTGGGAACCTCCAATTCAGAGGCCCAGAGCTTCATCGACCTCTACTTCGCACAATACTCGAAGGTGCATGAGTTTCTGGAGAAAAAAGTCCAGGAGGCTACGGAAAAGGGATTCTCCGAGACGCTGTTCGGACGTAAACGCCAGGTGCCCGAGCTCAAACAGAAGGAGTGGTTCGCCCAACAGGCAGGCCGCCGTATCGCTCTCAACACTCCCATACAGGGCACTGCCGCCGACTTGATGAAAAAAGCCATGATCGACATCTGGCGTGAGATAAAGAAACGAAACCTGAGGTCCAAGATGATCCTTCAGGTTCACGATGAACTGGTCTTTGAAGTCCCTGACAAAGAGAGAGAAGTGCTGGAGCCCCTCGTTAAGGAAAAGATGGAGAAGGTCTTCGCCCTCAAAATCCCGCTCACCGTACACTTAGAATGGGGAGTGAACTGGGCTGAAGCCAAATAAAAGCTTTTCTTTTAAAGATCTTTTTTATAGACGCGGAATTTTTTATACAGCTTTCCGCCCATTCTCTGCATCTCCGCTCTGACCTTCACGTTTTCTTCGAGCTCATGATGCGTGTCCATTATTTCCATGCCTGCTTCTTGGGCGGAGATTATTATCTTTACTCCCATGATGACATCAATCCCGCGGCCTCGATATTTCTCTTTGATGGCGCCGAGGAGGAGATCGAGCTGTTTGGTCTTCTTCGCCGCCCTCAATATTTTCAAAAAGCCGAAAGGAAAAAGGCGACCTCTGGCTTTCTGGATGCCTTCTGTCATATCCGGAATACCGATGAAAAAGGACACCGGTTCATCCTTTACTAACACGACCTTCACAAACCTCGGGTCGATAACAGGCAGATAACGTGCGGCCAAATCCTTCATCTCTTTTTCGCTCAACGGTGCGTACCCGTAAATATTGCCTGCCAGATAACACTCATTCATTAGGGTGAAAATCGGAATGATCCACGGCTTCAGTTCTTTTCTTTTCCTGAACTCGATAATTTTATAGTTTCCCTTGCGCGTGGCTCTCTCGTAAATCCTCTTGTAGAATTCCGGCAGCTCTTTCGGCACATCAAGCTTGTAGACGAAATAGTCCACGTCCTTCGAATACCCCTGCTTCTCAACTAGTGCGGTCATCCATTCAAAATTATAATAGGTGGCAATGGTGGCTCTATTCTCGAATCCCTCGATCAAAAATCCCTCAGGATCCTGGTCCGAAAACCCATAGGGGCCGACAAGCTTCGTCATCCCCTTCTCCCGGGCCCAATCCTCAACATGATTCAAAAGAGCACGAACGACTTCTTCCTCTTCCCATGTTTCCAAATAACCAAACCGGGCTGTCTTTTCATTCTTGTGCTCGTTATACCGTGAATTGATGACCCCCATGATCCTCCCGACAACATCTTCCCCGCGGTAAGCAAGGAGAATAATCGTGTCGCAATACGAAAAGGCTTCGTTCTTCTTTGGGTCGAAGTAACTCCATTCATCCACGTAGATAGGATGCACCCAGTTGGTATGACCGGCATGAATCTTTTCAGGAAGATAGATGAATTTTTTTAAATCTCTCCGCGTTTTGACTTCTCTAATTTCAATGTCCATTGTTACTCCCCTAAGTCCTATCCTATATATCACTACCGCATAAAAATCAATTGTAAAAGCATAAGCATCCCTATTTCCGGGTTCCATAATCATACATATTCCCATTCACGCTTGACAACACAGGGGTAGAATGAATAAACTTTATCCTCATTTTTTTGCGCACATCAAAGGCCTATGAAGACCAAGACATTCCCTCACGGAATCCATCCTCCTGAACTCAAAAATCTCACGGAGGAGATCTCTCTCCAGCCCATGCCCGCTCCTGAGAAAGTCATGATCCCTCTCCTGCAGCATTTTGGCGCCCCCGCAAAGCCTTTAGTCCAGAAAGGGGACGAAGTCTCGCTGGGTCAGAAAATCGGCGAAGGGCAGGGCCTCTTCTCAGCTTCCGTCCATTCCAGCGTTTCCGGCAAGGTTCTCTCTGTAGACTCTTTTCACCACCCCGGGGGAACTCCTGTTCCTGCGGTCACGATCGCTAATGACGGCCAGGATAAAGCCGATACCGATAAAAAAGAAATAAAAGATCCCTTTTCCCTGAGCCCGGAGGATATCCGCGACAAGATCAAAGAGGCCGGAGTGGTCGGCCTGGGAGGAGCCGCCTTCCCCACAGCGGTCAAGCTTTCTCCCCCCAAGGATAGTCCGATTGACACGATCATCATAAACGGCTGTGAATGTGAACCCCTCTTGACTTCCGACTACCGGCTCATGCTGGAATTTCCCGACGAAATCCTCAAGGGCGCAGAACTGGCCCGCATCGCAACGGGCGCAGACCGGATCATTGTGGGAATAGAGGACAACAAAAAAAAAGCGTTTGAACTCTTCCAGGAAAAAATTCAGGATTACGAAGGAGAGGCCGTGCTCCTCAAAACAAAATATCCGGAAGGAGCCGAGAAAAACCTGATCTATGCCATCCTCCGCAGGGAAGTTCCAAGGGGAGGGCTTCCTTTCAACGTGGGAATCGTCGTCCAGAACGTGGGGACAGCCAAGGCCATCTGGGATGCCGTGAGCACAGGAAAGCCTCTCTTCGAAAGGGCCATCACGGTTTCAGGGCAAAGTATCACAGAGCCGAAAAATCTCCTCGTCCGCATCGGAACTCCCTTCCAGACCGTGATTGATTTCTGCGGAGGGCTCAAGGAGGACGGAAACATTCTGGTGATGGGCGGTCCGATGATGGGGCTCACTCAGTGGACTCCGGAAGTGCCGGTTGTCAAAGCGACTTCTGGCATTTTGGCCTGGAAAGCTCCCGCGCCCGGCACCGAATACTCCTGCATTAACTGCGGGCGCTGTATCGAGCACTGCCCGATGGCACTTGTGCCGACTCAACTCGCAAAATATGTCCAGTTCGACAAGCTGCCCGAAGCCGAGAGCTGGGGCATCCTGGACTGCGTGGAATGCGGCAGCTGCCAGTACATCTGCCCTTCTAAGATTCTCCTTGTCCACTGGATGCGCCTGGGAAAAAATAAGGTCATGAGCTCGAAACAAAAAAAGAGCGCCTGATGACAGATAAACTCTTCATCCTCCAATCCTCGCCTCATTTCAGGGATAAAGACTCTGTCCCCAAAATCATGTACGTCGTTATCATCGCCCTCCTCCCGGCTGTTTTCGCCTCTCTCTACTTCTTCAGGCTCAAGGCTGTCGGCCTGTATGTCTCATGTTTGGTGGCCTGCCTGGCGACTGAAGCCATCTTCCTCTGGGTCAGAAAAAAGCCTCTGCAATCTCTTGGGGATGGCTCTGCCGTGATCACTGCCTTGCTTCTCGCTATGACCCTTCCGCCGACTATTTCCCTGGAATTGGCAGTTATCGGATCGGTTGTTGCGATTGCCATAGGAAAACAGGTCTTCGGAGGGCTTGGATACAATATCTTCAATCCTGCACTGGTTGGAAGAGCCTTTCTCCAAACCGCCTTCCCTGTCGCGATGACGACCTGGTTCCCTCCTGCAACGTTGAGCTTTGACACCGCGACTTTCGCCACGCCTCTGGGCAACCTGAAATTTGAAGAAGCGATTGCCCAGGGAACGCTCACCCCTCTCAAAGACCTCTTTTGGGGAAATACCGGCGGCTGTTTGGGGGAGACTTCGGCTATCGCTCTTCTCATCGGTGCGATCATCCTGTTCTCCAAAAAAACGATCGACTGGCGCATCCCGTTGGGAATCATCCTTGCCTTGAGTGTCTTTACGGGCATTTTTTGGCTCGCGAATCCGGACAAATACGCCTCTCCTGTTTTCCATGCACTCGCGGGAGGCCTGTTGATCGGAGCTTTTTTCATGGCCACTGACATGGTGACTTCACCGATCACACCCAAAGGCACCTGGATATACGCTCTGGGGATAGGTTTCATGGTGGGATTGATCCGTCTTTTCGGAGGTTTTCCAGAAGGCGTGATGTATTCCATCCTTTTCATGAACACTTTTGTTCCTCTTCTCAACCGCTATTCACGGCCAAAAATCCTCGGAGAAAGGAGGAAAGAATCATGAGCCTTTCCTCCCGAATGATCATCGTTCTGACTACGGTCGGCCTGATCTCCGGAGGTTTTTTAGCCGGAGTGGCGAAACTGACAGAGGAAAGGATCGCACTGAATATTCAAGCGGAAATCGAAGAGGCCATCGCAGAGGTCGTAGATAATGCAGAGGTCAACCAGAAAGTGTACGAAGAGGAAGACCTTGTTATCTACAGAGAGCTGGACGAGGAAGGCGCTCTCGCTGGATTCGCAGTCCAGGCGACCGGCGTAGGCTTTCAGGATAAAATCACTCTGATGTTTGGATTGGACGCATCCCTGACAAAAATAACCGGACTGACCGTCATTGACCAAAATGAAACGCCCGGTTTGGGCGCGAAGATCGAAGATTGGAATTCCTTCCTTCAGTTCTGGGAAAACAAAGATGCGACTGGCCAGCTCACCTTGCGCAAACCTGCCGCACGCACTCCAGAAGAGCTCTCGGCCGCTGAAATCAACACCATCACAGCGGCCACGATCTCCTCGAAGAAAGTGCTGGAAATCGTGAATCTTTCGCTGGAAAAGGTCCGACAGCTCATTCAGGAGGGGAAAATCGCAAAAGAGGAGCAAGATGGCGACTAAAAGCATCGGGCAGGAATACCTCAAGGGTCTGTGGGATGAAAATCCCGTGTTCCGCCAGCTTCTCGGGATGTGCCCGACGCTTGCTGTCACCGGGACTGTGATCACCGGCATGGCCATGGCCCTGGCCACGACCTTTGTGTTGATCTTCAGCTCACTCGTTGTCTCGTCGATCAAAAAGCTCATCCCCTCCCAGGTCCGCATCGCCACTTATATCGTCGTCATCGCGAGCTTCGTGACCATCGCCGACCAATTCCTGAAGGCCTATTTTTATTCGATATCTGAAGCCTTGGGCCCTTATGTCCCTTTGATCGTGGTCAACTGCATCATACTGGGCCGACAGGAGGCGTTTTCATCGAAGAACTCGGTCGGCCGGTCTCTGATCGATGCCCTGGGTATGAGCTCAGGGTTCGTGCTGGCTCTGTTTGTTCTGAGCGCGATCCGGGAACTCCTGGGAGCAGGAACGTTTCTTGGCTATCAAGTTATGGGCCCCTGGTTTAAACCCTGGATAATCATGATCCTGCCTGCGGGTGCTTTCATCACTTTAGGGGTTCTTCTTGGAATTGCCCTTTTGATCGAAAGCAAGACAAAGAGGAGTCAATAGTGGAACTGGCTGCAATTTTTATCTCGGCTGTTCTGGTCCAGAACTTTGTTCTGTATTACTTTCTCGGCATCTGTCCCTTCCTGGGGGTGAGCAAGAAAATCGACTCCGCCTTTTCCATGGGGCTCGCCGTCACTTTTGTCATGTCCATCACTGCGGTTGTCTCATGGCTGATCAACAACCTGATCCTTATTCCGTTCGGCCTGGACTATCTCCAGATCGTATCCTTTATTCTTGTCATCGCATCCCTGGTCCAACTGGTTGAAATGTTCATCCGCAAGATCAGCCCTCCTCTCTACCAGGCTTTGGGTATCTATCTTCCGTTGATCACGACAAACTGCGCCATCATGGGCCTAGCCCTGATCGCCGCGTTGAACGAATACAGCTTTGTAGAAGCCGTGATTTTCGGGTTCAGTTCAGGCATAGGATTCACTCTCGCCATCGTTCTGATCGCCGGAATCCGGGAACAATTGGACCTGGCTGATGTTCCCGAACCCTTAAAAGGAGCTGGGATCGCGCTTATTGTTGCCGGAATCATGGCTCTGGCCTTCAATGGATTTATAGGAATGCTGACATGACCGAAATCTTGATCTCGATCATCACCATGACCGCACTCGGTTTTCTGTTCTCTGTGGGCCTGGTGTTTGCGTACAAAAAACTGAAGGTGGAAGAAGACCCAAAGATCGAGCAGGTGTCAGAAGCTTTGCCTCAGGCTAACTGCGGCGCCTGCGGCTACGCGGGATGCCGGGCGTTCGCGGAAGCTGTGGCCAAGGGTGAGGCGGAAGTCAACGGATGCCCTGTCGGAGGAGAAGACGTCACCTCTGAAATCGCAAATATTCTGGGAATCGAGGCGCCCGAAGTGGTCAAACAACTGGCCCGCCTTCACTGCCGGGGAACCCATGAAGCCGCAAAGGACAAGGGCCCTTACATCGGGATCTCCACATGCCATGCTGCCCACCTGATCGGCGGGACCAAACAGTGTTCTTTCGGATGCCTTCATTCTGGAGACTGTGTCCGAGTTTGCCCTTTTGATGCGCTCCACATGGGAGAAGAAGGCCTCCCTGTAGTGGATGAAGACAAGTGTACGGCCTGCGGGAAATGTGTTGATGCGTGTCCGAGGAATCTCTTCGAGCTCCATCCGGTGTCTCAAGAGATCATCGTTTTCTGCCGTTCGCTGGACAGGGGTGCGGCTTCACGGAAAGCATGCAAAAACGCCTGCATAGCCTGCGGAATCTGTGCGAGGGCCTGCCCGGAGGCCATCGTGATGGAGAATAATATTGCGGTGATTACGGACTATAAAAAGATAAGCCCGGATAAAATTCCTGAGATTGAGAAATGCCCGACCGACGCTATCGGACGGCTTCACAAGGATACGGATGAAGAAGAAAAGGAGGAAGAAAAAAAGGAAGATGAGGGATAAAGGGCTGGTTATCGCCATAAAAAATAACCTGGCTCAGGTTGAAGTTCAATGCCTGATCGAATCCTGCGGCCGCTGCTCCGCCAGAAGCCTCTGCACCGGACAGGACAAATCCAAAGGGCATCTTGATGTTCAAAACCCCCTCAAGGCCTGCGTAGGAGACGAGGTCGAAATCGAGATCCCTGAGGCAAAATACAACCAGGCTTTGATCCTTCTCTTCGGGACTCTTCTCACTGCTCTTCTCTTCGGAATGGGAGGAGGTTATCTCCTGTCCTTCCTTATCCCTCTTTCAGCCTCCGCAACAAGCATTCTCGGCCTCATCCTTGCCGTGATTATCTCAGGAGCCTTTCTCTTCCGCCATTTTAAAAGAAAATTTCATGATCAACTTTATCCGATGATCACTGATATCCTCAATAAAGGAGACTGCCATGGATAGACGTGCTTTTTTCAAAACACTCTTCGTCACACCTCTCCTGACTCCATTCGTATTGTCATCCGAGTCGAACAGGAGCCCAGTCCAGCTCTGTGTGATCGGAGATTCTCCGCAACTCTTCCTCCCTCCAATCCTTCGTGGATTGAGCAAATATGGATTCATACCAGGCCAGACGTTTGCCTTTCTCAATTCCCATCCAGAAGGAAACGAATTGAAAAACGCTCTTTCAACCAGTGGCTGGAAATTCGCGGCTCAGACATCCAGGGCAGACCTCCGTTTTTCCTTCAACCATCTTCGTCAAAAGGCTTCTCCATCTTTTACTTTTATAAAAAACGGAAAGGTTTGGGATATCCGAACACGAGAACTCTATTCCCTCTGGAAGGACATGCACAGCCATCACTCCTCTTCTTCTTTGCTAACGACGGTCTCTTTCAAGGACACAAGTGTTCGGGTCCAACCAGGAACTCACGCGCAAGTCTTTTTGGATGGGAAAAACGTAGGAAGCCTCTCCTTAGACAAGAATTCATCCCGGTTATACCGGGCAAAAAAAGGAAAAATCTCTGTGGTCGTGGAAAACAGGCGGGCTTGGGTGTCTGAATCTTCCTGCCGTCATAAAATCTGCGCTTCCGCACTCCCTGTCTCTCTGACCGGAGAGCGCATCATTTGTGCGCCGAACAATTTCCTTGTCGAAATCCAGGGTCCGCGTATCGTGGACACAATTATCGGATGATTTTAATCAAATGAATTTGGAATGTTTTCTTAAAAAGGAATATTAAAGATTTCTTGGATGCCGACTTTGTCTACAGTTTCATCGGCATGAGAACGTAATGATACTTAACCTCTTCTTCGATCTCTGGCCTCATCAACACAGAGCTGTTGGAATCTTTGAACTCGATCTGAACCTTATCTGATTTAACCGTTGAGAGGAAGTCTAAAAGATACTGAGAGTTGAATCCAATCTCCAATTCATCTCCTTTGTAATCAATGGCCACTTTGTCTCGGGCTTCTCCCATTTCCGGGTTGGACGAGAAGAGTCTCATTTCGTTCTTTTCAATAAAGAATTTAATCCCTTTAGATCTCTCTGTGGAAAACAGCGATACTCTCCTGACTGCTTCTGTGATTTCTTCCCGTGAAACAGTTATCGTGTTTGGGTTGTCTTTCGGGATGACAGCTTCAAAATCCGGAAACTTTCCTTCTATAATCCTTGATATCAGCGTTCTTTGTTCAACCTTGAAAAATAGATTGCTCTCATCCAGGTCAAACTCAACTGATTCGTCTTCAAACTTCCTCAATTCACTCAAAGTTTTTTTGGCCACGATCGCCCTGATTTCTTTTCCCACCTTAAGGTCTTTTATCGTGTTTGCCGTGTAGGCTAACCTGTGTCCATCTGTACTGACTAGCTCCATGGAGTTGTCTTTAACGATCAAAAGCGCCCCGCTGAGGTAGTACCGCTGCTCTTGTGTTATGGCAAAATAAACCCTATCTATCATTTCCTGGAATTTATCCAATGGAAAAACAATTTTATTCTCGAATTTCGGCTCCGGAACTTGAGGATAATCCTCCTTCGACAAACAGAGAACCTTGAACTCGCTCTCTCCAGACGTGATCTGCATAGTCAAATCATCACTCTCTTGGAAATTGACCTCTTTCCCTTCCGGGAGTGATTTAATGATTTCAAATACTTTTTTCCCGGATAAAGTTATGGAACCGGTCTCTTTGACCTGTGCCGGGAAATGGGTCTTCAGTCCAACCTCCAGGTCTGTGCCGATCAACTCAATTTCTTTTTCTTTAGCATTCACCAGAATGTTGGCCAGAATGGGCATGGTGTTTCTTTTTTCCACTATTCCCTGCAGCAACTGGAGTTCCCTGGCAATGTCTTCCTTTTTAGTAGAGAATTTCATTTTTCCACCTTTTCATGCGCCTTAATATTAATTAGATAAATATAAAATTAGATTAAAGAATATATTAAATAAAAGCAAACAAAAAGTGAAAATACTTTATAACTATCTGATTTTCTTACTGGATAGAGCTTATCAAACTGTTCAATTCTCTGTTGAATTCTGGATCTTTGGTGTTCATTTTTTCTATTTTTTTGATGCTGTGGATCACTGTTGTATGATGTTTTCCACCGAATTTCTTCCCGATCTCGGGAAGAGAGGTTTTTGTTAAGTTTTTGGATAGATACATGGCAACCTGGCGGGGAAAGGCCACCCTGGGGGAGTTATTCCTGGATTTGAGTTGAGAAAGATTGAGCTTGAATTTAAGGCAGACAATTTTCTGTATTTTTTCAACGGTCACTATGCTGGACGCCGAATCCAAAAGGCTTTGGAGGGCCTCTTTGGCAAGGTCCAGGTCGATCTTTTCACCCTTCAAAGAAGAGTATGCGATAACACGGCGCAGGTATCCTTCCAAAACCCTGATGTTGGAATGAACCTTGTCAGCGATGAAAAGAGATACAGCTTCAGGAAGATCCACTCCCTCCAGCTCTGATTTCTTCCTGAGGATAGCAATTCTGGTTTCGATATCAGGCGGCTTCAAATCAGCGATCAAGCCCCATTCGAACCTGGAGCGAAACCTTTCTTCAAGATTGGGGATTTCCTTTGGAGGACAGTCGCTGGAGATGACAATCTGCTTTTGGCTGTCGTACAGGTGATTGAAGGTGTGAAAGAATTCCTCTTTTGTTCTCTCTCTGCCGGAAAGATAATGAATATCATCCATGAGAAGGACATCAACGCTCCTGTATTTCTGGCGAAAGTCGAGAACCTTTCCATACTGAAGATGATTGATCAAATCGTTCATGAACTTTTCTGTGGTGATGTACATAATTTTCTGGCGGCTGTGGTTTTCCATGGTCAAATGTCCAATGGCATTCATCAGGTGGGTTTTGCCCAACCCCGCACCTCCGTAGATATACAGAGGATTGTAAGCCTTGGCCGGATTTTTTGTGACGGCAGTGGCCGCGGCATGGGCAAACTGGTTGCATGAGCCGACGACAAAATTCTGGAAGGTGTAATTCGGGTTCAGGTTCGGATTGAGGAGCGGGCCGCGTTTCGACTTTCTCTCTTGTGGTGAACGTCGCTTGAACGATGGAGAATCTTCATCGAAGATAAACTTGATGTCGAATACTTTTCCGAGAGACTTTTGAGAACATTTGTTGATCAAGCCGGAATAGTGGAAAGCCAGCCAATCCTTGAAATAAGAATTCGGGACTTTTATATAAAGAGAATTCGATTCCTTTCCGATGTATGATGTCGGCTCGAACCAGGTTTCGTAGCTGTTTTTATCGATCTTCTTTCGAAGGGACTCCTTGATTTGAAGCCAAGGATTATATTTATCTTTAGGTTCCATTTTGATGCTTCGGATTTCCACAGATATTTCCACACCTGTGGAAAAATCATTGCTTCTTTCCTGAAACAGGGTGGAAAAGGCGAAGGTATATTAGCACTGTCGTGTGGGGAATTCAAGAGATTTTTATTTTTTTTTAGAAGTCCCAGCCGATCCAGAAAATCGTCCTCCAGCCTCCTTTGGCTTTCATTTTCCAAGGCTGTGAAAAATCATCGATTATCAGAAGTTTTGCAAATTCAAGATGGATGGGGAGGCCGAGGAAAAAGGCTTCAAACCCGTAGCCATAAGATCCGATAGCATCGTACACGTTATACACGGGAGGAAGAAAAGGAGAAAGCGGATTCGCTTCCAACAAGACAATTTGTGCAGGAGACCCTGGCATTCTCGCTCGAGTGACATCAAAGAAAAAGGTACCTCGAATAGGTCCGATCTGGCCTATGAGCGTGGATGCGGCATTGACGATCGGGTACCTGAATTCCGCGTTGAAATACCATCCTTCGGTGCCGACGAGAGTGTAGAAATCGACAGCGCGGACTTCGTTGTTTCCACCCCAATAAAAAACATACGGATCCCTTCCCCGGCTTGCAAAACCTTTGAAGCGGAAGGCAAGAAGAAAATCAGAGCCTAGATAGAGGTATTGACGAAGATCTCCCCGAACGGTCGTATTCATAATGAAATTTTTTGATATCGGGATGCCCTGGGAGAGAGAAAACCTGAATGTGTTTCCCGTTACAGGTCCGTAGGGGTATTTGAACCTAGTGGTTTCACCGACAAGAGCGAAGTCCACAGCGAAATTGTTTCCGTTCAGGAATCCAGGATACTGGCTCTGGACAGGAATATAGTAGTCCTCCTCGTAATTATAGTAGCCTATGTTGAACTCCGCTCGATAAAAACGGTTGAAGGGATAGTAGGCACTGAGCTGGACCCCCGCGATAGTCCGTGTCGCCATGGCGTTTCGGGGCTCAAGGAGTTGGTCACCAAAGAATGGATCATAGAACGAAGGAAGGTAGTAGTAATAGGTATACGAGAAAGCGTTGGTCGCGAACGCAAGCCTATTTTTTTGATTGATGTAAGAGAACTGGTAGGAACGGAAAGAACTGAACTGATACGCCATAAGGAGAAAGGTGTAGTCTCCAAGGATATCGGAGAAGCTGATTGCGGCGCCACCGTAGATTGTTCCGTCGGAATTAATGTAGGCATCGATCGGAGGTCTTCCGGTAAGGTATAATTTGCTCAGGCCTTTGTGGGGCTTTATCTCATCCCGGTTGATTTCCAGAGATACGATGGGCTCAAACCGTTCGAACTCCTCCTCGATCGGCTCTTCTTCGAAAGTCACGGTTTTTTCCAATTCGGCCTCGAACTCGCTCACAAAAAGCTGAAGCGCACCCTTGTTGTATGAGGAGAACACGATCTTTTCGGGATTGTTGGGAAGAGGAATGGGGAAGAAATTACCCGTTCTGACGTCTGTGTAGCGTTTCTGCTCTCCGGTTTCGAGGCTCAGGGAATAGATGTTGTAAGCTCCGCGGGCGTCGCCTGAGAAATAGATTTCTTTTGAATCAGGGGAGAAGTGTGGAGCAATCGTGTTGCCTTCACCGAATGTCAGCTGGGTTCTTGTCTTCAGGTTGTCGAGGGGAGAGATAAAGAGTTTGTCGTATTCATCGAGACGAATCGTGTAGGCGACATGTTTTCCACCCGGGGAGATGGTGGGCGCTTTCTCGAAGAAGGAGTCCTCAGTCAGTTTCTGGAATTCTTCGGTTTCCAGGTTAACCTTGTAGATATCGTGGAGTCCCTCGGAGAATGCCGTAAAGAGCAGCTCGTTACTATCTGGGTAAAAACTGGGAGACGTGGGCTGGTCAAAAGGGATGTAGATTTTTTTAATATTTTTTCCTGTTAAGGGGCTTGTTATGAAAAGAGCATATTTCTCGCCGGACCGTCCGAAAAAGGCGATCCTGTCGCCGTCAGGAGACCAGCTAACATCCCTTCCCTTGGGAGGCCGAGCGTTGAATCGGATGTATTCGTACGAGAGAGTGTATCCTTGTGTGATGTTCTTAATGACACTCCCGTCTCTTGTGGAGATGAGAAGAATATCGAACTCTCCAGCTCTCACGTTCATCGTGAGCACGGCGACGAGGTCTCCTGAAGGAGAGATGGAGTGAGAGAGCGCGAAGTAGTAAGGATTCAAAGGGAAGGAAGGCCCCAGCGGAATGCTGTAGTCTTCGGGGGTTTCTCTTAATAAATAATCCTTGAACCTGTCGCGGAGGTATTTTCTGAACTCGAAGTTGAATTCTTTATGAGACATGTTGAATGCTTTTTTGATCGGGTTCCTTCTTCCGATAAGAGGCGAACGTTTAAGAGCGTGCCAGAATTCTCTTATGCCGTCTTTCCCGAATTTATGCTCGATGAATTCAAACATGGCGTGTCCGAAGTCATAATCCGGAGATCGGGGCAATGGATAACGGGAAAGGAGCATACCAGATTCTGTGAGCTCGGGTGTCCGGTCGTTGAGGGCTGCATCGCGCACGATCAGGAGAGACCAGGGATCCCAGACATCGGTGTTATACTCGCACCACCCTTCCATGATCCAGCCCGGAGGAAAGCTTAGGGCATAGGCGCCCCCTCCAGGGCTCCCGAAAAGAAGGTCAAATTGGAAAATATGCGTGAGCTCGTGGGAAATCAGAGCTTGGAGTTGATCAAGAGTCAGGTCTCCATAGATGATGACTCGGTAGAGGATGGGCTCTGAAACTCCCAGGATCCCTTCCTGGGCGGGAAAAAGGTTTGTCTGCTCAAAGTCAGTATAAGTCTTGTAATAGATGATCGGAACTTCTGCTGAGAGCGAATGTTTGACGTCCTGGCTGATTCTCTTGTAAGAGCTCTCAGCCATTTCCGCAATGTTTTCGAGGATCTTGGGATTTTCTACGTAATGGTAGATGTTGAAATGCTCGGTTTTATAGGTGTTCCATTTGAAATTGGAATACTGGACTTTGTTTTTCCCGTAGTACGGCATGTAATAGTATTGGGCGGAAACCTCCGGCACCAGGAGGAAAAGCAATGGAAGAAAAAAGAGGTATTTTATGTGTTTTTTCATGTGTGTTCTCCCTGTTTAATCCGTGATCAGGTATCTTTGCTGGAGCCGGGATCCCCCCAGAATGTTGGTGAGAAATTTCTGCTTCACTCTCTCGGTCAGCTCATAGAACGCAAAAGGGCCGGTCTGTTTCGGGTTTTCATAGCCCTGGCTTTCTTTGAATGCTTTTGAGTAGAGCGTCTCTCCTGTTTTGGCATCGATAATGTAAAGGTCGAGATTGAGAGTGTAAAACTGCCTCTCCTCAATGGCCTTGTCGCGGGAGAAGGGGTCTTCTGCGCCCTTCTTTTTTGTCTCCAGGATAGCCTTCCTGACCTCTTTGCTGTATTCGGCAATTCCGGTGAAGAAGACGGCCCCTTGTGGGCCCGCCTGGAGATTTTTCCAAAAGGAGCTGTCTTTGAAAAGCTGCTCATTTTCAAAAGAAGTCTTTCTGAATGTCACTGTTCCCTTAAAGGATTGCTTTATCTCGGTCGTAAAAAAATTGACCAGCTCTTGATTCATGTCGAAATCTTCCGCCTCTTTCTTGATAAGGAAATCGGTGATGATGATTTCATCGAGCTGTTGTATATCGAGAACTGTTTTTATCGGGACTTCTACGGTCACCCGCGTGTAATCGACAGAAGAGCAGGAAGCGACCAGAAAAAGCAGGGGGATGATCAAGAAACTATTTCTTTTCATCTTTTTTTTCCTGTTGGACCTTTTCTCGAGCTTCAAGATTCTTCTTGAAGTTTTCAAAGTTCGATTGAATGTAATTGTTCTTTGGAGCAAGCTTTAAGGCTGTTTGGTATTCTTCCCGGGCTTCCTCCCACATCCCTCTGTTCTCGTAGGCCACCGCCAGGTTGTTGTGGGCCGCCGCAGAGTCGGGATTGTGTTGGATTGCTTTTTTCCAGCGGAATATCGCCTCATCCCACAAGCCGTTTTGAGCGGACAATATACCGAATTGAATCTGGTTATGTTGAATCGCAGTGCTGCAGGCTGAAAGGATGATGACGAAAAGAAAAATAGTGAAAATATAGACTGTCAATTTCTTATGCATTGTCATCAGTCTCTAATATCTAAATTACTGCTTTTTCAGTCATTCGTCAAGAAGACTGCAAATTTCGTACCAATTCGGACAGGCTGACAATAAAGAAAGAGAAAGATTTCTGTGTCATAAAAAAGAGACAGATGTCTCAGAAAAAGGAAATGAAAGAATGGGAGCAGGTCTCACTTTTATATTTTTCATACTCCCGTAAAAAAGTTCTGCCGTCACGAAAGCATCCCCATTTCCGTGACAATTTCAAAAACAGTCAGGTGAGCTGAGGAGGAAGCCATCCGGAGGCGAGC